>JGI24158J21664_10007855_pt1 | contig 14171 bp, 10 predicted proteins | sample Ectturendosymbi3_FD_21664 | JGI IMG/M metagenome (IMG submission 21664) | reverse complement strand
TATTCTAAAACAATTAACTTCCATTTGAGCTATGCTTTGTCAATCGACCATTGCTTGAAATTAAGCGAAATAACAAAAGACCTAATTTAAATCATTCTAGCATAGGCATAAAGTTGAAATAATTAAAAAAACTCAAAACAGCAACGTAATTCGGATATTTTCAAAATAAATGTGTCTCATGAACGTTGTCTTTCAACTGACTTACACTTCTTAATTGCAATTGTAGTGTGGGGAGAAAGTTGAAATAATTTTGAAAATTTCAAGAAACTGTGATGTACGCCAGAATTTTTTCACAAAAAAGTCACATGAAAAATTATTTTTTAATGGATCCATATTCCGTGATTCTAGCATGGGCACAAAGTTAAAATAATTATGAAAAACTAATGAAACTGTGATGTCCGAACAATGATTTTCATGTGATCTACATTTCGTGATTCTAGCATAGGTACAAAATTGAAATATTTCTTAAGATCTCATGAAACTGTGAAGTCCGCCTGAATTTTTTAACAAAAACATGTCTCACGAACAATTACTTTTCATGTGATTCACATTTCGTGATTCTAGCATGGGTACAAAATTGAAATATTTTTGATAAACTCATGAAATTGTGAAGTCCACCTGAATTTTTTCACAAAATCATGTCTCACGAACAATCACTTTTCACGTGATCCACATTTTGTGATTCTAGCATGAGTGCAAAATTGAAATATTTTTGAAAAGCTCAAGAAACTGTGAAGTCCGCCAGAATTTTTTTACAAAAACATGTCTCACGAACAATTACCTTTCATGTGATCCACATTACGTGATTCTAGCATGGGTACAAAGTTGAGATATTTTTGAAAAACTCATGAAATTGTGCAGTACACCTGAATTTTTTCACAAAAATATGTGTCACGAACAATTACCTTTCATGTGATCCACATTTCGTGATTCTAGCATGGGTACAAAGTTGAAATATTTTTGACAAACTCAAGAAACTGTGAAGTCCGCTTGAATTTATTCACAAAATCATGTCTCACAAACAATTACCTTTCATGTGATCCACATTTCGTGATTCTAGCATGTGCACAAAGTTGAAATATTTTTGACAAACTCATGAAACTGTGAAGTCCACCAGACTTTTTTCACAAAAACATGTCTCAAGAACAATTAGTTTTCACGTGATCCACTTTTCGTGATTCTAGCATGGGTACAAAGTTGAAATATTTTCAAAAACCTCACACACTTTTGTGAGTTTGTCAAAACTTGTACAAAATTGCAAAAATAGCGCCTTGATTCGAAGGCAAATTAGACAACTTTCCGGCCATCGTTCAACAGAAATTTTTATACCTGTGTATTCGCAGGTTATATTTATGCAGAATAAAGCTGCAAAAGAATTGAAGGTTGCATTCATCTCAGTTTTACACACGACACCGAAACGTTGACCTTGCTTATCACCAAACCACTGACATGCGGAAACTTGTCTTAAATCTTAAAAATAGTGCGTTGATTCAAACGAACATTAGGCAACTTTCCGGCCATAGTTCAGCAAAAATTTTTATACGTGTGTGTTCGTGTATTTATGCAGATTAAAGCTGCAAAAAATTGTGGGTTGCACTCATCTCCGTTTGACACACAACACGGAAACGTTGACCTTGTTTTATCAGCACTGATATGCGAAAACTTGTCTTCAAATTGCAAAAACAGCCCCTTGATTCAAACGCAAATGAGACAACTTTCCGGCCATGGTTAAATAAAAAAGTTTATACCTGTTTATTTGTATATTTATTCAGATTGACGCTGCAAAAGAATGGCGGGTTGCACTCATCTCAGTTTGATGCACGACACCGAAACATTGACCTTATTTTGTCAACACTGATATGCGGAAACTTGTCTTAAATTGCAAACACAGCGCCTTGATTCAAACCCAAATTAGACAACTTTCCGGCAATCCTTCAACAAAAGTTTTTATACGTGTATAATCGTACATTTATGCAGATTAAAGCTGCAAAAAATTGTGGGTTACACTCATCTCAGTTTGACACACGACACCGAAACATTGACCTTGCTTTATCAGCACTGTTAAGCGAAAACTTATCTTAAATCGCAAAAATAGCGCCTTGATTCAAACGAAAATTAGACAACTTTCCGGCCAACGTTTAACAAAAATTTTATGCCTCTGTGCTTGTACATTTATGTGGATTAAAGGCCGCAAAAGAATTGCGGTTTGCACTCATCTCAGTTTGACACACGACACCGAAACGTTGACCTGTTTTATCAACACTGATATGCGGAAACTTGTACAAAATCGCAAAATTAACGCCTTGATTCAAACGCAAGTTAGACAACTTTCCGGCCATCGTTCAACAATAATTTTTATACCTGTGTATTCGTAAGCTATATTTATGCAGATTACAGCTGCAAAAGAATTGCGGTTTGTATTCATCTCAGTTTGTCGCACGACACCGAAAGGTTGGCCTTGTTTTATCACCAAACCACTGATATGCGAAAACTTGTCTTAAATCTTAAAAATAGTGTGTTGATTCAAACGCAAATGCAACTTTCCGGCCATCGCTCAACAAAATTTTTTATACCTGTGCATTCGTATATTTATGCAGATTAAAGCTGAAAAAATTGCGGATTGCACTCGTCTCAGTTTGACACACGACACCGAAACGTTGACCTTGTTTTATCAGCACTGATATGCGAAAACTTGTACAAATCGCAAAAATAACGGGTTGGTTCTAACGCAAATTAGATAACTTTCCGCCATCGTTCGAAAACAAATTTTATACCTGTGTGTTCGTGTATTAATGCAGATTAAATTTGCAAAAGAATTGCGGGTTGCATTCATTTCAGTTTGACACACGACACCGAAACGTTGACCTTGCTTTGTCAGCACTGATATGCGAAATCTTGTACAAAAACGGCAAAACAACGCGCTGTTTCAAACGCAAATTATACACCTTTCCGGCCAACGTTCAAAAACAAATTTTGTGCCTCTGTGTGTTGTGTATTAATGCAGATTAAAGTTGCAAAAGAATTGCGGGTTGCACTGGATTCATTTTGACACGTGACATCGAAACGTTGATCTTGCTTTATCAGCACTGAGACGCAAAAACCTGTATTATAGCCGAAAGATCACTGGGTGCTTCCAATGTATGTACAAGTTTCCTGTTGTTGTTCTGCCAATAGTCTGCTTTTGAGCTTGAAGCCGTTAGTTTCTGGTAATTTTTTAAGTAAAACTCACGAGGTTTTAATTTCCACACATTTCAATTTTTAACACACTCATGTCATTTGTTATCGCTAATTTCCTTTTTTCTGATGAAGTTGTTGCAGCATGGCCCTTGCCACGATGTTGAGTTAACTGCTTTTCGAACTTGCTATTGCGTTCGGTTGATGCAAGTGCTGTGGATGGAACTATCTTGCGCAGTTGTCGCATCCAATCTGCGGACAAAATGAAAGCGACGACTGGTGAAATTTTCGGTTTGATATAGTTTTATGCATTTCCCAGGAAAGTCATAGCCTATACAGATTAATTTTTGACAGCATTTCGTAATTATCTCAGAATGTCCTAATTGTATATGCAAGCTGGCTATGAGTTGGCCACATATTTTTTCCACAAATGGCTTTAGCATTAGCAGAGAAAATGTTTTGAACTGAGTTAGTTCCCTATTGCTTGTTTGTCGACTTTTGCGCTGCTTTGCCTTTTGTTTCCTGCCATGCACATATCCCAGTAATGTATTAATAATTTGGAAAAAGTTGTTGTTTTGAGGAAGACAGTTGTCTGAAGCTCAGTTCTTAAAGCAAAGTGGCAAAGACGATTGAGAGTTTTTTTACAGTATGATGCACTTGTAAAACCATTACCATATTACACACATTTACACTATCCTCTTCCTTATTTTGAATGGGGCCAAAAACTGATCATGTAATTCGTTGAAACATTCCCAACGTTTCCTATCTCTTACCCATTTGTCATCTGGCAGCGAATGTTTGTTGCAGCAACAGCTGCAAATATCCTCAATATCACCTGCAAAACAAGTTGATACTTCATTTCAATCACGTGTTAGTTGTGTTATACCTTCTAGCTACCAGAGGGCAACATATTTGATTTTAAAGTAAATACATGCGAAATATTTCCTTGGATCAGTGATATAGTGTAAAAGTTCACTCAGACTTGCTAAAAAGCCGTGGATTTAGCTTAATGGCCTTCAATTTCAACAATGATTTAATCCGGCTTTTTGAAAGAAATGCGTTATCCAACTTGTAAGAGTGAAAAGTGTTGCATATGTCCAGTGTTTATTGCAAACGTAATAAGCTCATGCAACAGGGGATACTCCATATTTTTTGCAAATTTTAAATGAAAGTTAACATTAAATCATCCATCAGTACCAATCTGATTTCTGTACGACTTCTGTTGCAAATTGTAACCGTGCTTTTGCCAATGACTTTACAGTTGAGGCGAAAATGCATCATTTTTTGTTGTTAAGCAAATTTTCTATAAAAAATTTTTGCGACCTACCAAGAAAAGCATAGAATGGTTGTAAAGCTTATAGATGTAATGTGTATGAAGGACGTTTCTAAAAAAGGAAGGCTTCATTTACAACGCAAGGTACATTTGGTCAATGCGAAATGAGGGATTATAAGTATTTACTAAACATTTCATATAGGTCAAAGTACCTGCAAACAAAATACCGCAGTTGTACCCATCTGTTTGCCTCGGATGTTCTTAAATCTCGGAGTTCCATGTCTGCGTGTTTGAAGGGAGAGTGATGGTTGATTCATATTTCAAGTTAATATAATTATTGTAAAACATTTTTTTTCTAAGGAAGTCTGCTTCTTGTTCTCTCAGCATATAGAGGTGTAAGGAGTAACTTACTTCTATTTTGAAGCTGCGCCCTCACTTTGACTAGGCTCACTTCCAGAATCCTAAAGTTGATTAATGTTTTTTGTGACATCCACATAAAACGCATTTTCCAATTCTTTCGTGTGTCTCCATGTTTTTTTCCATATCGCCTTGGAAAATAAACCCAACAGCAAAATGAGGAATAACAAAAACATTTTTTTCTTTTACAAATAAATGCAAGATGTAATCGATAACTTTAAAGAAAAAGTTTCACAGTAATGTTAAATGATTGCTGACCCAGAAACAACAACAAAAGCACTTTTTAATTTACTTCTCTGTGAAGCCATTCTTTTCCTTGCAAACAGTGGTATGCTTCCATCGGCAGAACGATAGTCTGTGAGTCATTACGAAGAACCGCAGCTATCAAATTTTTGTTTTTCGTAGACCAGCATGCGTCATCACCTTTGTTATGTATTCTTTCCGGTCCTTTTAATCTACTGTACAACAGAAAACCTCAAATTTGCGGAAGAGTCTACAAAAATACTATTCAGCTTACAAGTGCCGTATGTCTTTGCCGCGAGTGTAATGCATTGCTTCTGCTGGCTGTTGCAAATAAACTCCTAACTTTTTGTCAGTAACGTTCTGCTTCTGATTTCGTCTAGTCCATATCTCCCCCGCAGCCTCATCGGAAGCAGACACCTTGTTTTTCTTTATATGTAAACAATTGCATAACATAAAATACATGCATACTTCAGAACGAATATTGCTTTGGTGGATGTAGTACCATAAATTTTTGGCGAATTCCTTCCTAAATCCGTCTTCATGTTCTGCCATAAGTCCATCATGCGTTCTATGGTAAATTACAGCTAGTTCAGCCAAGTTCTTGTATTTTCTGTTTCGCAGTCTTGTCCTCTTAAGTTCTTGTTGAGATTTCTCAATTTGTCCTTGTGTGCGGTTTTCTGATGAAAATGTCTGCATGCAAATTTCAGGCGCGAAGTGAAAATAAGTTAGAACCAAATATGTACAATTTTTGAAGATATTCTCTAAAAACTAATAACGCACTCGAAGTCGACTCTGTTTCACATCCTTGTAACAATCCGAGAGTCTTATTACACTTGTGAAAAACCATGCCTGGGTCAGAACGACAATGCTTAGGTCAGTGATTCCCAACCTTTTTTATGCCGTGGCCCACTTGTCGCTTTCAGAAGAACGTCGTGGCCCACTATCACAGAACAATAGAAAAATCTACTCTCAGTCTACATTTACGTACAAATGTGAGCAAACAAAATATGGGCTTTACGATAATAAAACATCAAATTTTATTCAATTTTAGCATCAGCAACAAAAAGCAAAGCTCTAGATAAGCTTCACTGTGGTTTTTGTTCTTGTGTGACGTTTTCGACAAGATTGTGAATTCTTGGCTGCGTTGTGGCAAGAACGTATCTAAGATCGTCTTCTGGAGTAAAGTTGAATCGGTTTCAATGTTTTCTTTCACGTGCAGAAGGGTAGAAAATCCAGATTCACATATATATATGCTGGGGAAGAGAAGTAACTATTTGAGAGCGTCTTTTCCAACATTTGGATATATTATCAGACACCTTCAGCCAAAAATCACAAATTGTATTAGTTTCGAGCATGTAGTTGGCCCCAGTATCGTTCCGAAGTTGGATGAGTCATCTTACATGCAATCTGCAACATTCTCGAGTGGAACAACAACAGGATTTTTCATCAAATCCAAGTTTGTTTTGATGATTTCGGGAAAGTACAGTACAGATTCCTCACGAGGCCCCCCAACGTGTTGAAGAACTTCCAATGCTATATCCAGCTTCCGTGGCAAGATTCTCGAACATAGCAAAATTTCCTGCTTGAACTGTCATTTCCAATTTTCAAGTATTTCCACGAATGCGCTGAGAGTGTCAATGAAATCGAAAATTGTCCTTCCCCTTCTCTGTAGTTTCAGAAAAATAAAATGGTTATTTTCGAGACTGGGTACCATTTTGTTTTTTCCTTGATCGCTACCAATTGATTTTAATTCTTATCCTGTTGAGTTGCATACTGCTCGATGCGTGCATCTGAGCTTACTATTATGCATACTAAATCTAGCCTGCTATGTTTGGAAATTTAAACACACAGGTAGATAGACGGTAGATAGAAAGCTTGACAGAAAACTGGCTTAACGACATTGCGCCATCAGCGATGTTTCAGGTTCACGAAAGGTGTGCCACACCACCACTAAGTGAATTTGAACATATCGAAATGCGAATTCGCGCCATGGCCCACGTAACATCCACTTATGGGCCATAGGCTATGCCCCGCCAGTTGGAAACCACTGGCTTAGGTTAAGACAAGACAAACATTATCCTTTCAAACATACCAAGCATAACGCTTGTCCACAAAAGGCAGTAAGGCAAAAATCTTCTATCCTGTTGATGAATTCTGGGGACATGTAGTTGGTGTGTCTTGGATCGTCTGTGGGGCTAACTGCAAATGCTCGACCATCACTTACAATGTTCATGAAGTAATCTCGAGCAGCACCAACAATCGTGCAAGAAAATGGGTCTTCTTCAGTCTCATCCTCCTGAAATGCAATCAATACTGCTCATACCGGCAAAGATGATCACTATTAACATGACAAGATTATACTGTAATATTGTAAAATCCGATTTAGTATATTATAAGATTCAGTAAAATTAATGAAAACCGGATAGTACCATAATAACAAAATCGAGCAGCTTACACAAACATGTCTATATTGGATTGTAACACAAAATCTGCTTAAAATGGAAATTTGCTGTTTTTCCAAACGTTTCGTGTGTTTTGCTCCTCGAATGTCCAGAGGGTAAAAACAACGCAAAAGTTTTTGATTTTGCCCCATTTCATCCAAGATCATTTAGTTTACTTTTAAAATTATTTTAGCAGAGTTATGGTCATGACTGACATTTTTACGTAGAAACTTAATTTCCAGCTTGTTTCGTTTTCGCTCCACAGGTTTTAATAAAAATCACGAAAATTTTTTGCCACGTGAAAACTGGGTTTTCACGTAAAAGACGCCGTAATGACGTCACAAGTACGCGTAGCATACCTCCACAAATGCGTTTCTGTCTTCCGCATCCGAGGATGTCATCACTAACTATCTAGCGCAATCCGTTTGCGAGTTATGACCGATAATAACTTCAAAAGGTACGATTGTGCCCTCTGCGGACCTTAAAAGGGTTACGCCCAACGCCGGGTGTTGTGATAATGATCGAGGTATAGTAGAAATCAACTCACCATTTCCTTGCAGATCTCTTTAACACATGGCCTTTGTTCAATGATCTCTTGCAAATTTCAAAACTCTGCTTTGCGTGCTTTGCATACGTGGTGGTACACAGAACAGTAATGTAAAAAAGTATTTTCTCGAATTCTTTCAATGTTGCGTATTGCACCATAGCACCGATGAGGTGCAAACCAAGCCTAATATGAGCTTGGAAACTGTGAAAAAAATGTGAGATTAGTAAAATGTAATGAAAACACAGGTCGTTATTGTTAAAAACATTTAAAAAAGATAAGTGAACTTCGTTATTTTTGCATTAGTTTTTCTTTAACGTCAATTTGCACTACATAATTTTTTTAAATAGTAATATAAATAATATAAATTTGACACTCACCTTTACTTCACAAAACTTCTGGCATTGTTTATGAAGTGGCTGGCGCACATGTGAAGAAAAGAAATGCTGCTTATAGATGATTTGAACTTTCCCGAAGCTATAGCAAGCATCGATTCAAATATACTTGTAATGTCTATGAATAATGACAGAACAGTTGATTGAATAAGTGCTAAGCTCCCATCACACATCACCAGCTTGGGTATCGTTCTGTTGCTTTTGCACAATAGGCTTTCTGCGTGGCAAAAGGAGCTAATAAAATAGGAAAGAGATGGAATATTCTGGCTCGTAGCAAAATACGTTGCCACGGCCAAAGGAGGGTTTCCGGGATATGGGTGACGGATGACGATTTCGTACGCATAACAGTGCTTACCACCAAGGAATACAGTATACTGCCTGCGGCATCGGTGTACACAATGTCATGTTTTGCAACATGGTGGTAAAGGCGCACCAATTTCTCGCTAAACAAAATGATTTCCTTTGGATGCATTATGATAATTTGCAAAGTCCCTTTCACCCGGTGTCCACTTGTGTCTTGCTGTTCCTTTCGGATGGCGAAGAGTGCTTCCCATTCGTCTTTTGATGGGGTTTCGATGTCTCTAGCTCGTGGCGCACTTGTTGAGGACATTTTTGTTGGGACAAGCGTCGCGACGGCCACTAACTGGCACATCAGATGGGAGAGTTGAAATAGTTTCTATATATTGCTTTCTAGGCAATTTGCTTGCAAGCGCGTTACGCAGAGCCTTCCGCTCATCACCTTGAATTTGCCGTCCAGACAACTCACCCATGCGATGTTCAACGTTGCCTATCAATGAGAAAAATAGAACGAGATTTAGTCGCTGCTTTTATTATTACAAGACACAAAAACAAACCAAAGTTCAGGATAACAATGTTTTGGGCAGACGTCACAAACTGAAATTGCTCCGAGGGCCAAATGAGGACTTAACGAAGCAACCCGAGGACCGCATTATGACACTGACGCAACAATCGCGGAATCTGAACGTTACTACAAACAGATTTTACATCTATTTCCTGCGAAAGGTATTATGAGTTACAGGCAAATTATTTCTAGCCGTCTCTTCGTTTATAGCCGATCACTTTTAAAAACTGGTGTATAAAATAAATAACTTAAATGTTAATTATTTAAAATTTCAAGTAATAAAACGAGTTAAGAAACATAATGTTATTTCCAAACAGAAACAGATTCTCATAAAACCTCATAACAGAAACAGATTACCTTGGAACCGTACATAGCCTTGAAGGTCATCATTTATTGCAAACCTGAAATCCACTTTGCAAGTTGAAAAAGTGCAATACCCTTTGCTCTTGAAAGCAGACACGTCTTTGCGTTTGGACATCAATGACTTAGTAACTGGACATTTGAACGCAAAAGAACATACTGCATTGTGGACTTTTAAGTTGCGTATGACTTCAGCACGCCAGGCGATGTTGGTAAATGATTTTTTCTTCTGACTTGATCTGCATTTCTCCCAAACGTCTTTGTTGGAAGACCACTTTCCCACGTCAACTAAAGCTTTTTGGAACATCTTAACTTGTTGCAATGTCTCTTCCTGCGTCTTACTCTTCACTGAGGCAATGCGTGTCTGCCGAAAGTGTGGATCATGTTTTTGCACTTCTTAATGAATGATGCTACGCTAGCTTTCGACGAACACTTAATGCGTTTTCTGCAAATACGCCTTGCAACTTGAGATACTAAGCATGTGGCTATCCCGGACGAATGAAGGCATCATGCATACAGAACAAGACGTACAGTTTTGTGCAAGTTATTTGACTCACTAGGATTTCGTTCATGTACAAGAAATGTGCACGGACTCAAAGCACTAATGTCAAGTAGCAATCCTACTTTTGTAATGTAATAATCAAAGTGGAAAATTTTAGAATGTTTGTCGAAAACAATGCGTTAACCCAATGTTTTTCAACAGGGTCTCAGCGGAATCTTAGGGTTCTGCATGTGGCTACCAGCCGTTCGGCCGAAACAGACCGAAAGCGCCTGGGACCGAATTCTCAACCACGCCGGTGGCAATTTGCAAAGTTGGATCATTGCATACGGTTCCATGAGCAACGCAAACATTTGCAGGAGGTTCCGCTGCTGCAAAAAAAATTGCAAAACACAGGGTTAACCTATGATATCATCGTGGGATTAGAGTTTTCGTACATTAGTGCTGATAAAGCAAGGTCAACGTTTCGGTGTCGTGTGTCAAATCGAAGCGAGTTCAACCCGTAATTCATTTGCAACTTTAATCTGCATTAATACACGAACACACAGAGGCACAAAATTTGTCTTTGAACGATGGCGGGCAGGTTGTCCAATTTGCGTTAGAACCAACCCGTTATTTTAGCGATTTTATACAAGTTTTCCCATATCGGTGCTGACAAAGCAAGGTCAACGTTTCGGCGTCCTGTGTCAAAATGAATCTACAGTAGTGCAACCGGCAATTCTTTTGCAGCTTTAATCTGCATAAATACACGAATACACAGGTATAAAAATTTTTGTTGAACGATGACCGGAAAGTTGTCTAATTTGCGTTTGAATCAAGGCGTTGTTTATGTGATTTAAGACAAGTTTCGCGTATCAGTGCTGATAAAACAAGGTCAACGTTTCGGTGTCGTGTGTACAACTGAGATAAGCGCAACCTGCAATTATTTTTCAGCTTTAATCTGCACAAATATACGAACACATAGGTATAGAAAGTATTTTGAACGATGGCAGAACAGTTTTCTCATTTTCGTTTGAATCAAGGCGCTATTTTTGTGAATTAAAACAAGTTTTCGCATATCTTATAAGCCGTAAAAATATCTGCATTTCGATTTGGGCAAAACACGTAGCGCAACAACTGATTATGTTACTTGAAAAGCAACAGTGGATGCCTGTAATCGCATAGATTGCGTTGCTCACGACTGATATCGCTTAGGCAAATGGTGATTTTTATTCAACGTTGCTGTGCGTTTTTTTGTTCAGTGAAAAGTTTAGTTTTTCACGAGTGCAAAATTTTCGTTGCTGGTCTTGTGAACGTTGTAAGCATCTAAGAAAATGCAAATGGTAATGAAAACAGACAACGCTGTTATTTAAGTTGGAGTAATAACATTGTCATTCACGGTTCTAAAAGATGATATTTTTTCATGAGACTAAAGTCGTCAGATTAGAAAAAATGGAATTATGTAGTCGTTTTGAGGTTAGTTAGCACAATCCGAGGCACGAAGCTCAAAGTGAAGACCCTGCGACCACGCTTACATAAATCACGTTTCGCCAAATCAACTGCAATGTGAAAGAAACGTTGTGACGCCTGCTGTAAGAAAAATAACGTGTGATGAACCAGAAACAGGGTTGCCAGGTTGGCATTTTTATAGCCAAATTCCAGAAATTTGGCCTTTTTGAAGTTTTTTGGCATGAAAAAATGGTGTTTGCCATGTGCGTCATAGTTTGGCATTTTTTTGGCCTTTTTTGATGGCGTTGGCATGAAAAAACATTGTTTGGCATTTTTTGAAACCTCTGGCTCAGTTACTTCTGTCGGCTTGGAATTATAGAACTTTTTCCCAGGACAAAGGTCCTCTCTTTACTGCCACGGTCCCATTCTCGACGATACAAGCGTCTAAGTGACGTCACAGGGCAAAAGACAATACTTTTTTGGGTAAGACTTCGAAAACTGCGACAGTTTCAAGCAGTGTAGATTGGGTGTTTTTCGGAAAATAACCATAAAAGTCTATGCAAATCAGGTTAGCTGTTGCGCTGCACAGTATTTAAGTTTCTTTTAAGAAAAGATCTACTGTACAGTGTGTGTTGTTATTTGCAGATTATTGGTATTCTTCATGCTTGTATGTATGTAAAAGTGCTTATCAATGCAGCCATCAGCAATATTTTAATATAAGCACATAACAGTGCTGCCAGATTTTCATATAAGTTTAAACCATGATAAAATCAATGTAGTAGATCTCCCCGGTTAAAAGCAGTTAAGTCAATGTGAATGTAGCAGATTTTGATATAAATCAATGTATACCAGATGTGGCAGTCCCCTTCTAAAGAAGAAGACCACTACACATTTAGGACAATTCCGCGAGAGCACTGGCTAATAGGAAATGTACATGGCACGCCCAAGTTAAAAGTTAAAGAAACTTAGACCAGCCGGTTTCGCTCGACACCGCTCAGTTTATCGCAACAAAATTGTATTCACTCATGGTTTTATTAGTATAACTTTAAGAACTGCGATATTCATCACGACAGGGGTTTATAATATACATTAACGTATACCAGCTTTATCACAAGTGACAGGGTATAATTCGCATTGTATTCTTTCCTAGGAGAGAGCCCAAATTGTCAGTAGTATCACAGCCACTAAATCGTAACTCTCTTCTGGGTAATTTAATCTATTCCAGTATAATTTGCAATTTGAAGTTATTTTTCAATATAATAGTTTTCTATACCGTTTTACTGTTTCATTTATTTAAAATTGAACAAACTCTTTCTCGGCTGGCATTGTTTGTTAGCATTAAGTCACGCTGTGCGACGACATCTCTTTCAAGCTCTTTACGAACTTGCAAACTTTTCATGCCAGAACGCGGCTGAATTTTGCATTTTTAACCTTTTCTCGCTGCTTTTAACTTAAACCTGCCTGCGCTTGGCAGCTCTCACTCCATCAGTCGCTGACTAAACTTGCGAATTTGCAACTTTTTGCTAATTTTCTATTGCTTTTTTGTGTTGAGCTGATTTGTTTGTTTAATCGTTGTTTTTTGACTTGATTGCTTTTGCTGACTTCATTTACTCCCATTATTGCCTCAGTTTGTCACTAGTCTGTTTTTCTTAGCTCATTCCTTGTGCTGTCACATAGCTCAGGTACTTTTTTGTAAGACAGACTTTTCATTTTTTTACACGTTTTCTGTCAGGTTGCCAAAGCATTGTCGCGTATCGTAAATTCTGATTCGACTGACCGATTTATTTTCCTGTTAACCTTAGCAGTTTTCGCTTGGAGTTTCTAATCGCCATTTGTTTATTCTCGCTAACCACGTAAACCAGCACACTGTCGCGATCCGTTGTGCAAACTACCTTTTCAAAAAGTTGCGAATCACAGCCCGTTTCCCTTCACGACACCACAGCGCTCGTAACTCCATCCCTATGTCCACTGAACCACAGCAAGACCTTCTCACTAGAACATAACCGCAACCAGTGGTTTCCAACGTACGTACTTCGGTCTGTAGTCAGCCCTCCTCTGAGACTCTCACTCTCTCCAGCGATCCCTCTGTGTCCACTCGTGACCAGCCTCTTGCTTCGCCTGCAATTTGCAGTAGTGGTAGTCCCACGCCTCTGCCTACTGTGTCTGGCACCGCTACGTCCGAAGTGCCCCATTTTTCGGGCCACACTTTGCCTCCAAGTGCATACGGTATTGCTTCAGGGCATTCGACTACTCATGTTTCTCCAACCACCTTGGCTGGTGTGTTGCCCACTGCTTCCCTTTCACCGAATTCAATTTGTCCTGAGCCGTCTAGGACCCCGTCTGCGAGTTTTCCACAACGTGTAACTATTCCTGGTGTTGGAGAATTTGCGTCTGAGCATTTACAGGCCATTTCTGCGTGGTTGCAACAACCATCACCTGCCTCCAATCAAGGGCCTAACGTGCGCCAGCTGGTCACAGCACCGCTGTCGACTACCTCAGACCTACCTGACCCATCTCAGCATAGCCAGGGCCCTG
>JGI24158J21664_10007853_pt1 | contig 14172 bp, 12 predicted proteins | sample Ectturendosymbi3_FD_21664 | JGI IMG/M metagenome (IMG submission 21664) | reverse complement strand
CCTCGACTTCATTTGTGTAATTGCGTTTTCCTTTTCTCTTAACTGCGATGCATGTTAAAAATCTAGCGTTTTGCGTGTGGGAGTGAAGACGTTATACCATACAATACAATGTCGCCTATTGTTTTTTGAACAAGAACACGATTTCAGTTTCCATCCACAAAAAATTTGAATTTCACCATTGTGGACACTACTCAAAGCCTCTATTGCAAACATGAAGAAGACCTGCTGGGATATTTTTGCATTTAATAAATCTCTACTTGCAGTGGCACTTATCCTATATCTCGAAAATTGGCTTACAGAAGATAGAAAGAGGGATTTTTTGGCTTTAAATAAAGAACTTCTGGAGAGCAAAACTTGTCTGCTAGGGTGCAAAACTGTTATGGCAACCAGGACAGATATCCATTTCAGTTGGATCTCTCTGCCAGGCCCAGATTGCTGTGGATCTGGGCAAAACAAGGATAGACGCTTGTTATGACCCGTCACCCGCTGAGTTGCTGTGCTACTGATCCAGGAGACTGCAACCCCATTCAGACTTGTAACTTCTTCACGACTCCATTTCAACATACAATTCGGTCATCAACTCCAAACCACGCGAAGAAAATTACCAAATATTTGATTTGTGTTCGACGAGAAACCTGGTCGAACTTTTTTCAGTGTTCCAGTGCTTTTGACCCTAATCAGCATGAATCTGTTCAGTGTTTGTGAAAACAAACTCAACTGCAAATGGTTAGGTTTGCTCTTTTGACCATGATGCAACTGTGGGACACACGGTTTGTAAGGAATTCACAGCCTAATAGTATAGGCAGAAATTTCTAAAGAGAAAATACTCCATTACTGAACCGATACAGCCCACTGGTGAGGTTGTGTTCGATAACAAGCCAATCATCGCTACATGTCAAAAGTGATAGACAATTACAGTAGACATCGCCAGCTGTGAAGCAACGTACCAAACACCGTGGTTTCGTAGCCATTCTTCAAGTCGATTTGGTTTCATTTCAATCCTTGTATATTTTTCGTCAAAAAAGAAAATCAAATTTATCACGTGATTAATGTCGAGCAAAACCATTGCGACATTGCTTCTGATAACCTGGTAGCTGATGATTCGGTTTCATATGAATCCGGTGAATAACGTTACGTTGTTTACTTTCTTAAACTTGAGCATAACGAAGCACCCAAACGGTTGCCACGAAATGCGTTGCAGTATTGAACGATGCAACACTCCCCACGGGCGCATGCGTGTCGCCCGACTACAATAAGCATTAGTTTTTACTAAAGTACAAGCGAGAGAATACAGCGTGTACTGTACAATAAACGAGGACGTCATGCAGAAGACGCGAGCGTGTACAACAGTGTTTTTCAACCTATTTGCTACAGCGAAACCTTCCGCAAATGTTTGCGTTGCTCATGGAACCCCATGGTCCAAGTGTCTGTCCTACTTTTTGTAATAAACCTGTGAAACAGTTAGATTGCTACAACCGCATAGGACTGTGGTTGCGAATTTCGTCCAGGCAATTTCGGGTCTGTTTCGGCGGAACCTCTGGCAGCCACTCGCGGAACTCTGAGCTTCCGCGGAACCCCGGTTGAAAAACACTGGTGTACACCAACGTCACGGTTGATAGCGCGCTTGAAAACAGGACCTCTAAAGCAGCATCAGATTGCTGAAACATGAACCGACAACCGGCCAACCCGGCGGTTCCAGTTCGCCAAGGTTCGCCCCTACGTTTGTTGGGTGATGTAAGAGAATCCATGCAACAACATTGACAACCCGAAAGACACTTGGCGTCGTAAAACACCCACTTTCCCGATAAATAAATCGGAAAAATCATGATAAATTCCAATTGTCACACAGCACCCTTTGCACAAGTGTGATCAGAGGCCAACACAAAATGTTTTCGAGTACCAAAGATATTTTAATAGTTTCTGGGTAATATTGAGCTGTTGAGTACGCAAATGATATTATGCATTCCTTATTCGCGACCAGATACATCAGGATGTCTACATTTTATTGTAACATCACATTACTTCCTTATTAAGATGTTAAAAATACCCTTTGAGATTTAATCTTTTGGCTCAATTTTCCACAGCAAAATTTTTTATCTGCAAAATATGTATGTTTTTGCACTTTATGCAAATCTTAGGTTTGGTATACCGATGTTTTGGAGAGAACCGAAACGCCATTTAAATGACTGCTACCCCTCTTTGGTGGACCTAAAAAGATTTAACAAGAAAATACTTGGAATTTTACCGAGATTTAGAATCGGCGCAGTAACCTGTGCTTCACTGTGAGGAAGTACCTGTGCCTGAATTGAGAGATTTATCTGTCATACCAACGGGTAATGATGGGATTCCTAAAGAGGTAGAAAGCTCTGCAAGTGACAGCGGTGGAAGTGTGTGCCTAAGTAGTTGAGCAGTTCTAGAGCCATTCAACCAGGAAAAGCTGCATGTGTGATCTTATCAAGGATCTCAACACATTTGAAAAGGCAGCAGAAATTTCCGTATCTCGACTCAAAAAAAAACAAAAACTGCGGTGTAACTTCCCCATCCCGACTGAAATACAAAATTCCTTGGAAGAAATAGTGTGTGGTTTGACGTCACCGGTTTGAACATTACAAAAACCAGTTTTTTTCAGTGGTGAAAGCTGAGTGTGGATATTATTTAATTTTCTGAATTGCTGCCTGATTCTCTCATAAAACATGATTTGCATGTATGGAAAGCTCTCTGCAATAATGATCGCCGTCTTTCACGATATCGCATCAAAACTGAAAGAATACTGCTCTGACATGCTTAAAAAGACAGATACAGACTCATAAAACTTGTAGGATTTTGGGGAAGTTGTCGATAATAAAATATCAAGTGAAAATTTTCAAGAAAAGTTTGGTGCAAAGTCCAAATACTCCAAAAAATATGGAGATCCCCAACGTTCAGCCAAAATCTGCCGCACACGATCCTATCATTTTGTTTTGTTAAACTAAATTTTAGAATGTGGCTAAGTAATGACAAAAACTTAATTTGTTTGAATTTTTCCGAGATTGAACAACTTTGTGCATGAAAATATTGAAATTTGAGTGCGCACTTTAGGTTTTGATGTACCGCTTTCTAAATTCATGCGCTCGTGTAGGGATTTTAAAGCAGTGGTTTCCAACCTATTTTTTGCCCGTGCCCCACATAATCACCTATAAAGTTCTGATTGCCCCCCATGTGGTGGCATAAAATTTCCAAACATAAATCAAGCTCCACATGTTTACCAAACTGAAGAAGAGTCCAAAAATATTAAATTCGAAAATCTGGACCCAGATCTGGTGAAGTGCCTAAATTCCCAATATAAAAATCAAATTACCCCAGGTTGGGAACCGTTGCTTTGGAAGGAACACGGTTGATACACTTGTCGGCACAAACGATCAATCCTCCCGGTTTATTTCTGTAGCAATAACTTTGACAGAAAAGCCTAATTAACTTTGAAGTTATCGCGTGCCCGCTTAACCTTTGGTGGTCTGGGCAAGTGTGAGATGCTTAGCACCTTTTGCAATGTAAAACAGATGTGCGTGGTGCTGGTGACCATTTATATTTTGAACACAACATGCAGTTACTGCAACTAGCGTCCATAGGCATCCAGTACAGGACTGCTCATAAACCGCTAAAAATAATAAAGCAAACACAGCCTTCAAAAATTATCTGAAAGAATGGAGAATAGTTTGGGTTTTATCCGAAGAAGGCTGGATAACTGAAGCGTAAAAGAGAGACGTTCTTTGAGCACTTGCAGATGTAAGCCCGCCGGAAAGAGCCACACTGAGAGAAGGCGATGTTTACCTCAAACTTTCTTTCGGAAGGACAGGATTCCTATAGCTACCGATGACAGGTCACATGTAATCAGACTTGCGTTAACTGGTAACGTTCAGTCAAAAAAATGCTACAATGAGGATGCTCAAGCTAAGGCTCCAGGAAAATTATTCTTAAGAATTTTAAATCGTGACATACGTCCACTGTATCAATCAACGAAAGTTAGAGAAGATAAATATCGGATTTTTGATCTTGTATTTTAAAGTGCGTTTTCTTCTTTTAGAGAGACGATAAATATCGGATTTCTGATCAAGTATTTTAAAGTGGGTTTTCTTCTTTTAGGTGAAGGCACTCTACAAAGAATCAGAATCCTGCTGCAGGTTTCTAAAAACAAAACAGACCTTTTCATAACGAACAAATAGTGATATTGGTGTTTTCATTTTACATGAACAGACAATAGTATAGATGTAGACAAGTAAATATAGGTAAAATTGTTTCTATCAGTTTCGAAATTCGCAGAGGCTAAATTTGAGAATAACTTAGGTGTCCTTTTACTAATTAACTGAAATGCGATTAACATTTACGGTATATAGTTTTTAGATCATTTACATACCTGACAAACTATACTATCAGCATTGGCTGCTGAGTGTGGATATAAGGTTTATGGTTCAGAAAATATGACGGTTTTTGAATTCGTTTTGCACATACAAAATTCATTTTCCTTTTCATGGAGTGCCGGAAAAAGATCTCCAAATGTACATTTTCTATTATGAGGATGGTAAAACAAAATTTAAATGACTGAAAGTTTTCGTAACCCATTGACTGCACTGGTAATGGTGTATACTTTGGCTGTCAGAAAGTTTCCCATCAGCTGCGGTTTCGAGCACAGATTATTTAAGTTAAAGATTCCGTTAAAACACTTTTTAACTGCTGCACACAACAAACATATTAACAAGTTGACGCCAAATACGATTGGAACGTTTTGGCAAGCTGAAAACAACACAGTATTGTTTTGCAAAGCAAGCGGTTAACTTTAAAAAAAATCGGTGGTGCTAATGTTTTGCCTTCGGACAGAAATTCACTCGACAGAAACCAAACATTACCAGCCTGTAGTCTGATGTGATTATTGCAATGCATTAATGAAATACAGCCTGGCAGCAACTGGTCCTTGAATGAAAGGTATCGACATGGGCTTTGTAATCACAAACATACAGCGGTCGATCAGTTTGCTATAAAATTTAAAATATTTGTTTTGAATGCATCAAGACTGGAATTAAGATTGATAATAGGTAGAGGATGCAGAAGGGTATCGGATATCAGTTTGAAATTGTTAATAGAATAGGGTTTGTAGAATTTGGCTACCCGTCCAACAATGAAGCAAGTTATATTGCAGCTCACTCTATATGTTTGAACATATCCACTTCTTCATTCAGTCACGTTAGGCCGTGATTAAAGGAAGAGAGCACCACTCAGCAGTCAGACAATATTTTGTTGAAAGCTAGATTCAGAATTCTAATTAGCTTCGTTTTTTTACATTATTACGTTATTTGGGAATCTTCTTTCAGGCTAACGTCAGACAAACGTGGAATTTGTATAATTAAGGTTGAAGGATGTTGCATATTTACAGAAATTCACTGTGATGTTCATGGTTGGTAGCCCTGCTGATATTCTACTATGTACGTTCGTTCAACAATGTGATTGTTGAGGAGTTACATAAGGTCAGGAAATGTGGAAATGAAGCTCCTGAATTCTTTGCAACAACATGGATGGCGACAATGATGTGAGTGATTTCTGATGAAGCTTGTTTTTGAGGATTAAGCTTATTTTTATCATGGTTCTTCGCTTGATGTAGTAGTTTATGAAAATGTGAAAGCAATGGCTGAGGCAGTGGTGTAGGAGACGGGAGTGCAGGGGCGCAAACGCAACCCCCAAAGTTTTGATTTGTTGAAAATTTTGGAAAAACCCTGAAAATTTGGGCAAAACCTCTAAAAATCTGAGTTAAATCTTTGACAATCCTGGCAAAAATGGCGCCAAACATTTGCAGAAAAACACAATGATCTTTTTTGGAGGTCACACCAAAAACAGGTCTTCCTTTTCTTTGTGGAAGAAAATTTGTGGGCAAAAGGCGCACAAAAGCTTTTCGGGCAAGTTTGGTGTAATTCAGGCAAAAATCTTTCACACCCCAAAAATTAGCCTGCTCCTAGACCTATGTGCTGAGTATTCAACGATTTGGGGAATCTTTGTAAACGATGCTAAGCTGATGTCGCCAAATTTTATTAACATTCATTTTGATCAAAAAAGCTATTTTCAATAAAATGTTCAGGCTCTTTGCTCAAATACCTCAAGAAAGAATTACCCATATGTTTAAGATAAGATCAGCGGGTTTGTTATAGTTTTTGTATAGGAAATTATTTTTTCCATTTGGGCATAGCAAGTGTAAAAAGGATGGAATGGGGATGATGTTTATTACTGCTTTCACTTTTCGATGTCTCGCATTTCGAATGCAGAACATCGCGCGTTGATTGTGCCCACTCACCCAGGTTGCTGTTCAGGGTTAAAGCGGGAAGAAGCGCATCAATTGGGTGCCAACTGAAATTTTGATTCCTTTCTAATCACTTGATAAGTAACTCATAGTCTTTTTATTGGAGCTTTTGTCACAGATAAGAAGCTTGTTGCTTTAGTTCGGACTGGCGCGGACTTGCCAACCTATGAGTACATGTTTGTTGTGATTAAACATCAAGCAGTTTTAGCCTGCCTAAATCCAGCGCAGAAGGGCAGTAACTGCTGAGGAAGACTTGTATGAAAGTCAGACACAAGTGAACATGGAAAAATAGCCGCAATTACTGATCTTTTGCACAAGATTCATAAACGCAACAAAACAAGGATTTTCCCACAGTTTCTAGTTGTTGATGTAGAAATGGCTATTCTTCATTCATTAAAAGTTTGCTATCCCTTCATGTGACAATAAAGAGAAGCGTAGCTTAGTTTGCTGAAAACAGGAACATCGCATATACAACACCCGTTGAAGTTAAAGCAAATCGAAAATACAAAGGTTCTTTGATAAACCCGTCAACAAGCAAAAGTACCCAAAGGCTTGATTTGCGGACTGTTTAATAGAACTAGACAAAGAAGTTGTGCTTGCACTTTCGACAACATAAGACCTTGCTTTTGTGCCCCGGCTTACTGTTTGAATACCTTGTTTGATTAGTTACTTGTTGGTGTACAATCTAAACAACAGCGTGTAAAACATTTCCACTTGAATGACAAGGCGTTCATCCATTAAAACTTTTAGGAGTTTTCGTGAAACAGAATGAGTCCAAATGTGCTGCCTTGAAAAATAATATTAAAACTCAAGCAGGACTGTAAGCAAACGAGCAAACATTTTAGTACCAGCATGGTCGGGAATATATGCCATGCCAGTTTGCTTCACTTTAACTCAAACACCAATCGTCATTACAAAATTAATAAGATTGTTAATATGACCAAAAATTTTTTTTGAAGATCGTGGAATTCAAGCCGTCGGATTTCGAATGCGTTGAAGATGATGACATCGGCGAGTTGGGATGCGGGGCACAGTCTATTGTTCGATTGGCCAAGCACCAATGTTTGGGATGGGTTGCAATCAAATGCTTCGCTGTTCTTGGGGATAGAGTCAGCCGGAAAATATTCGAAGAAACGTTTGTTCTTTCATCAGTGTTGCAAGGCTATTTGTTTTATCTTTTTTTCCTATTTCTATTTTCTGAAATTGCTTTAAAGTGTTTCGACTCTACGCTTGATTTTAAGTAAAAACCGCGGGTAAACACTAAAATTATAACTATTTGCGTAGCCTCCGACTATGACGCCTTCGATAAGCCACATGCTGAACGATAACTTAGCATTGAATCAGCCAAGAGACACTTTACATAGAATGCCTACGATAAAGCTTCTTCTCCACCTAATAGCATTTAATTCGTACAGAGCAAAAGACAGATTTGAAGGAAATCAATTTAATGATTTGCAACATTTCTCTTATTTTTATTTGGACTGCCCTACTTACAAAATTAAAAGCGTCAGTGCGAAGATGCAGGCTGATACACGTAAAATCTTGTCAAGTCCTCCCTGTTTTCACAACACTAATATAAGACTTGTCCTCCAGTACTTTCTCGTATAGTAATCCATGTTAACTTCATGAGCATGTCTCAGCTCAACGGTGAATTAAAAGCATTGGCTAATCTGAATATGAATAGAACAATTTGACTAAGAAATACTTTGGGAATGGCGCACGTTGTTTTCCATCATCTGTAGAATTTGTAAACTTTTTGACGTGAGACATGACTAATAATTAAAACTTTCCACCTATGCTCTTCTTTCAGAGTCAAGAAAGAGCTGCAAATTCTCAGGGCAGCAGCCAACCCATCAGTGGTCTCAATACACGGGATCGTTAAATGGCCAAGGGCAATGGGACTTGTTATGGAGTTTCTGCCTGCGGGAAGTTTGAGGCAGTTCGGTACACCAAGTTCAGGTAACTTACCGCCAAGGCTCATTCTCCGAATGGCATTTGAAATTGCTTCTGCCCTCGTTCATATGCACGAGCTGCCAAGCGGAAAGCGTTTAATCCATGGTGACCTGAAACCAGAGAACGTTCTCCTCACTGCAGATTTTCACTGCAAAATTGCCGACTTTGGCAGTGCCGAACTCCAAGCCCTTACTGGATCCGCAACTGCAACAAATAAAAAAACAACCAAGCTTGATATGACTTTGGCATACGCTGCACCAGAGAAGCTGATGAGCCTAAATAGTAAACCTAGGCGAGAGCACGATGTGTACAGTTTTGGTATGCTTTTGTACGTGCTGCTCAATAGAAAACTTCCTTATCAGAACACTGCTCAAGAAAGCGCTTTCATTGAAATGATTAAGAATGGACGGAGACCTGAATTTGATTCGTTGCACTCTTTCATGGAAGCATTTGAAAACACAAACCTTGAAGACGCAGCTAATTTTAACTCTAACAATGCTTTTCTAATGCAAGAACTAGAGTCCATTGTGAAGCAATGCTGGCAACAGAATCCATCTGATCGTCCCAGCATGTGTGAGGTTCGAGATAGAATGGAAAGACTCCAACATCAACAGTTAGATGCAAATGATCAGGAACAAACAATAAACGTTTCTCCGACGTTTACTTCATCATTCATTATTCCTGACGATCAGCAATTGGTGGGACTGCAATACTTTTCGCCTACGGATGGAGCGTTTGCTGCAGGTACATTCGATAAACATTTTCTGTCGTCTAAATATCCAAGAATATTTTAGTTTCTTCTCAATACTTCTTTCTTTTCAGTTAAAAAAGGAAACATAGTTCATCACGTGACCAATGTCGAACATCACCATTACAACATTGCTAGTGAAACTGTGTTTACTGGAGATTCGGTTACCTATGAACCAGGTAAATCGTTTTGCTCAAATGAGAATGGTTTGGAAGATTTCATGCTTTGGTGCAGAGTATTTTCTTTGAAAAGGTAATGAAGAATGGAAAAATAATATTTTCCAGACTTCTTGAAATGTGTGCATTTTTTATGTGTTTGGCATTGTTCATGAACAATTACTACACTGTTTTGATGTCAATTTGAGAAAAATAACAAAATGTTTTTATATGATTTCAATCGCTAAACACTCACTGACAATATATGCAAAATTAAGCAAAGCGTAGCAAATAATTTCTCCAAAATTTAATCCTGGCCTTTGTTGTGAAAGATAAGTTAAAAAAGCAAACAGAGTATATTACTAAGCATTCACTTCGAAACCATTTGTCCTTGCTTACATCTGGCAATAACAGCTTTACATCTTAACGGTAACGTTTTATTTACACTGCAGAATAAACATAATGTATTGATTACATTGCAAAGTACAGACCTGTACAGTGGGAGCTGAACTGTCTAGTAAAATTTCTGCTAAACAAAATTCGTACACCTACTGTAGAAATCTAATATTTGTTTTTATGAAAATGAAATTGCAGCCCGAATAACATGAATATATTTTATTGTATAAAATAAGAAAGCACAACCCTAAAGAAATATTTGGGACTGTATATGATTATACCATATGTACTCCAAATATTAGAGTGTAAAATTTATAAACAGTTTATTCAACTCAAAGTTTCTTTTGTTGCTGAAAACAAAATTTCATGCCCAATTAGACATAGTTTTCATAGTTTTCAAAACTGTTACGATATAATTTATTGAATTTTCATTGCTTCAGTATCAGTATACCACCCACAAAAATTCATTTTGAGCAGAACATCAATCAGGAAAGCGTCAGTAGTAATCATTTGGAAAGCAATGAAATAAAAACCACAGGTTTAGCATAATCTCCATCAAACCCTTCGCAAACTTCAAGTGATATATAAACACAGATTTCATTAATCGTAAAACGTGTTCAAATGAAAAACAATTTTGCAAATTTTAACGTTTTATTACGGAGTCGAAATGTTTTACCTGCAGGTAACGAAAACCAAAGGAGTCAAATAGGAAGTGACGGAGCAGAAACTCCTGGCTCTCAATCAGTCAATATACAGTCAGAAGGTGAGCATTGAACTTCAGGTTTCGATTGTGAAGTCATAGGTGTTTGCATAAAGATAATGTGACAACATGGCAACTGTATTTCAAAAATACAACAAATATCATAAACATTTTGCGAGATAGAAAAATAAATCAAATAACACACTACAAATTGTTGAACCTAAGTTTTGTGTTAGCAATAAAATTTTTTGGTTAATTTTTCTGCCGACTTACTTGTGTTCGTGAAGGTCAACAGAACCATGAACAGCCATTTTGGCGAAATGTGCAGAGAAGTTTTAAGAACGAAACGGTTGAACGTATCTTATTTTCGACATACGTTTCAAAGTGGTGTAGAATATCAAATCAAACGATTTATTTTCTTCGTAGGAATTGACAACGATGATGCTGGAGCTGCATTTTAAATCTTAAACAAAGGCAACGATCCATTGATGGCAAACCTGAATGATATTAGTTGCTTTAATGATAGAAGCTCCACGTTAACCGAAAAATAAAACGCACCTGTTAAAAAGGACACAAGTGATCACATTTCAAAGCATTCTTTCATTGTGATTGACCATTGCGTAGCTGTATAGAGTTTGAGGAGATTTATTTTTTGTTACTTCCAAAAATTATATCTTTCAACACATTGCATTTCTGCAGACAATGCACCAAACATGATACAAGTTCCACAGGAAATCACTCTGAATGAACTTCTCGAATGCAAAGGTAATTATATGTTTTTTCAGATTATCTTTATTCATTGAAAAAAGTTGATTTGGAAGTGAATACGAAACTCCGTATTGAACAGAATAATCAAAATTACATCTTGGAACCAACATGGGATTTTGCGCATACACGTGACCTAGTTGTGCGCATTGATACCCTGCTCACTCCCGAGGTATAAATCTGATGTAAATGACTTTACCTTTGCTGACGTGAGCAGCAATTAGAAAATTTGGTGTGGACGTATTTTAAAATACACTGATTCAACTAGTGTTAAAATGCCGTATTCGTTGTCCAGCAAATACGATTCAATCATCGCTAGATTAAGAAGCCAACAGTCAAGACGGTTGTTAATGAAAAGTAATTTAATCACAGACAGCAACAAACGCATCGTTCGGTAAATCGCTTTTACCAGCCACTTAATACGTTGAAAAGGTTTTTAAGATGAACACAGTCAGTGAGTGCGTTTCAGTCAAGCGTACCAATCGTCACTAGCTGGTTTTCAATGTGGAGAAGTGCTTTAAAATATTTTGCAGAAACAAGAACAGGGTTGAGAAAATAAAATTTTATAGCGGTTTGTTCTCCTAGCATTTAAATACATTGATTAGGTTTGCGCAAATTTTGCAAGAGCTTTAAACTTTTTGTAAGAATCTATAAATTCAGAGTTACGTGCCTTTCTCCACTGTCGTCTAAACTACTGTATTTACAAATGCCACTGCACGCCAGGCCCGTAGCCACGGGGGGCATTCGGGGGCAGTGCTCCCCAAATTTCTTTTGTACCCCCCAAATTTTTTTGTGTCCCCCCAAATGTTGTTGCCCCCAGAAAAATTTGTTTTAAACATATAGGAAAACCAAAAAGCTTGCCCCCTCAAAAATGTATTGTGCCCCACCAAATGTTGAAATCTGGCTACGGGCCTGCTGCACATAGATGTGCTTGTTGTTGAACAAGAAGTACAGTGTTCCCCTTAAAAAAACACTTTTTTGCAAATTTTACGATCCATTACGTTTTGTTCACTTGATTTTTGTTAGATGAAATTATCCTTGGCTTTCTATTTTTTTAGTTGATTGCCTCTCATTCTGTGTTAACTGGAATTTCTATCTTTCGCTAATCGTGTGTTTGCGCTTTGACCGCTTTCAACAACTTTTAGTGCTTTGTACTGTTGTGATACACTCTGACCATTTCTTAGAGATGATGAAGTAACTTCGGCTTTTTTGTGTTGCAAAATTTGGATGATTTTGATAAAGATCGATATTCAAGTACAGACCCGTTCCAATGGCAAAGCTACGTCCTGTATGCGGCAATTTCAATTTTTGCTATATTAGGTATACTCATAATGGTCTTTATTTGTAGATAACGAAGCTCTGCCACTTGGATTTGAAGAATGGCCAGAGTTGCGGAAGAACTATAATTCTATGTTGAAAAAGGGGAAGTTTGATGAAGCAAAGCAACTAGAAGAAAAACTTCGGTCATTAATTCTGAAATGTGAAGATGTTTCCGCAGAAGAAGTCACACAAATTGCAGAAAACATGTCTGCTGCGCAGAAACAAGAGTCTTTTGTGGTCTTCGGTGCAGCCGCCATTTTGACCGAACGAATGGGAAACTGTGAGGACAGAATCCGAACATTGGAAAAATGCATTTACGGGATGAAGAGAAGCAGCAAGGTGTTAATCGAAGGCCGCAGCTTTTCTTCATCCCTCAAGGCTATCATAAAAGACTATGTGATTCCTCTTATGATGCTCAATTTAGAAAAAATGGAGAGCATGCCAGAAGTGGATACTGATGTGAAATGTTTGCAAGTATGTTGGGGTCGTCACCACATCTCTTACACTTACTACTTATGCGGCGAGAGACTGAAGGAGAAGGAAGCTCTTGAACAGGCCACAAATATTATGGAAAAACATTTTCAGGATAATGTCAAGAAACACGGAAGACTTTATGGGATGTTGCTCAACAACGTTGGTGCTGCGTGTGAGCATCAAAAAGAGTTCAAAGAAGCCGCTAAGTACTACAAAAAGTCAATTGTTTTGACGAAAAAGGCAAAAGATTACACAGATGAACTAGAACGTGAAAACGACATAAAGTCGAGAAAGCAGCACCTGGAAAAAGTTAAGAGAATCAAAAAATAAGTTTCACCTTAGCACTGCCAGCGAAGGCAAATGAAACTACACGATTTTTAACTCTACCACTGGGCCATTCCAGTCAAAAGTGTGAGAACACAATTAAGAATCTAGTGTGGTGGTTGGTAACCACACTACATAACCACAGACGTGTTTTTGACATGCTGAATATATTGAACTGAGATTGATCAATATGAAGTGTTGTTCGTTTTGTAAGTTTAAGCGCTTGTTTCATATGAAAAGCATACCTGTTTAGTAAATGGTATTTCTGGACGTCAGTCATTGCGTAACCATTGAAGATGATTTTGGTTTTGTCACGAAAGACTTCGTAAAACCCACAGCGGAGGGAAGGCAATTTATAAATGGGAATTCTCACCACCCGCAAACGACATTCAAATCGATCCTGTTTGGAGAAGCTATTAGATTGAGGCGCCTCAACCAAAGAAAAGATGATTACCTCAGCAGCTTAAACCGACTCAAAGAAAAAGCGATACGTTCAAAATTTCCAATGAACACGACTAATGACATGATAGCACTGGCATCTAATTGGGAAGATAGACTACGCCCCCAAAATGCGACAAGAAAGAAGACTCAGGTTTGGGCTACATCTTTTCCCCATCTGCTTACTCTAACACAAAAAGAAAAGAAGTTAAACCGAAGGCAATAATTACCTACAAGAAACCCACCACAATTGGACAAAAGCTAACGAACTACAAAGACCTTGCTTTAAACAAGACACGAAAGCAAACCGAAGGTGACTCAAGGCCATGTGAGCACTGTGCACTTTGTGGTTGCTATGAAAAAATGACAAATCCATGGTACCAAATGTTTCACAATTGCTGACTAAAACAAAAACTTTCAAGCTAAACCAAAGCTTGACTTGCACAGATTTTGGCATTTACGTTGCGACTTGTGTGATTTGTCATGAACAGTATGTTGGTCAAACTAGCAACAAATTTTCCAAAAGATGGTCAGCGCATCGCAGTAATTGGAACAAACAATATTGTAAAACTGACAGTGA
>JGI24158J21664_10007852_pt1 | contig 14173 bp, 7 predicted proteins | sample Ectturendosymbi3_FD_21664 | JGI IMG/M metagenome (IMG submission 21664) | reverse complement strand
TGCATGAAAGTTGAAGTGTTCTACTGTAAGAGTGATATGCACGTGCGACCAATGCGATTCAGCATTTTGTGCACTCCAACTGACAGCTCTGATAAAAATCCAATTGATTTTTTCCACTACTGTATATTGCTGTGCCTGTTTGTATCCAAATACGATACTAATGGAAGCAGGCTGAACTACAGCATCATGTCCAGCAACAAATTTAAGTATATCAATATGTAAATCATCTGTAAGGACAAAGCGTGATTAGTGTTGCTCTCAAAACACCTCTACAAATAAGATTGGGAATCTATATATAAAACGTTACTTCTGCATCGACCCGATGACTTTATTGGTTTCACACCAAGCTGTCCCCCCATATTTTACAACAAAATTTCCCTTATGGCTACCAGCATATAAGAAAGCAGTTTTCTCACTATAGTTATACTATGGCTGGGATAAGGCAGTTTCTGAAATGCAAATCCACCGTGGAAGTAATGGAATCTTGTGTAGAAAATGACAAAGAAATGCTTTATTCCTGATGATGGCTTACGCATAAGCCGAAACGTCGAATAAAACAATGTTTTCGATTATTGTGGCTGTTTTGTTTGTCATAAAAATGAAATGCTGTTTAACCTCTGCAATTAATTTCCATGACATCACTGACACAGCAGGGAATCCAGAAGAGCAGATTTTAACAGATATAATTCATCTTTTAAAACTGATATACCGAAACAACCTAAAATGACTTCTTACCATAGGACTTGTGTTGGTGGCCACAATGCGAGAGCAAGATGTTTTCAGTTTGCTTGGTTGCAACACTGTCCATGATTGGAATATTCACACTGAAGACATGGCTTTTTTTTGCTTGGCGTCGTTTTGTGCCATGCGGATGAAGAAGGATTCTGTATTTACAACCACTGGCTTGCGAAGGTGGAAAAAAAGTCAAATCAAAAAACACTTAATATCGTAAACTCATAATTCGGTAATGATGTGATGGACTGAATTTAAGCGGATGGTCGACCAGTCAACTTCGGTACATCTGATGGTAAGTGAAGCTTACGATAAAAATGTACGCAAAGATAGACATATTAAAACAATTTGAGAAATTAGATTGCCAACTGCTATTCAAGAAGTGGTGCAACGAGGTCATAGGGAAGAGAGCGTTGATGACAGTCCTATGCCGGAAATTTTTTGGAATTTTGCAACTGGTAGCTAGACGTGATGAAATCCTTATTAAAAAATCGCTTTTGCTCCAAAAAATGCAAAAAACACGAGACACCAGATGCAAAATACTAGATGAGGTTTTTGACGGTCTTGGGTTGATTGCTGCGACAGTTTATTTTGGATGAAGTTCATTATGCAGAGTGTTTTCGATAATAGTGGATGAAACGAAAAATATATCCGAGACTGAAATGATATCCTTCATCTTGAGATAATATTCTTGTCAAATTGGTATCCAGGAAGCGTTTTTGGAATACAGACCTGTCGTTGGAATGAATGCTGATAGATTAAGCAAAATCACCCTGAAGTTTATTCAAGATTGTGGTTTAGATCTAAACAACCTGGTTGGACAACGGTTAGTGGTGCAATAAGCGGCGTTCAGAAAATCATATGGTACAAAACCTGCATGGCTTTTACCTTCATTGTTCTGCTCATCGCTTGAACCTCTGCTTAGTCGATGCTTGCAAAAACAGTTCCAGAAGCGGAAGATTTTTTTGCTATGGTGGAGCTTTTATATTGCTTTCTTTCTACCTCTGTTGTTTATCTCTTGTGGAATATGGATAGCCAAGCACAAATGAATTGATACCAAAGAACACCTGTAGAGCTTCAACAACTTAGTGATACTCGTTGAAGCTGTCGAGTAACAAGTTGCAAAGCTCTTTTTAATAGAATCGGAGATGTAGTATCTCTTCCCAAAGAAATCAAGAGCCAAGATTGTGGAAAGCGAGCAGCTGAGGCGAGTGGAATTTTATGCTTGACAAAGATTTCGTGCGCCTGCTATATCTGATCACCGACATTCTGACTATTACTAAAAGATATTCTAATTTTTTGCAATCAGAAAACCTGGACCTCGCTGCAGAATCAAATATGTACTTGGTAGTCTGGCGAGAGCTGCAAGAAAATTGCGAAGCTGGAAATGCTTTCGAGACAAGGGTGTACGCAAGGAGGTGTTTGGGGTTAAAACCCTCGCTTGAGCTTGATATTTTACAAATAGTTTATTACCTGCGCAAAGGGGATTAATTGTATTCACATACTTTTTGCTTGTTAATTTGTCGATTTAATGCAAATACCACGGAATGAATTTGCATGCAAATTTCAAGGAACCTTATAAATGCGCCAAAAAGTAATAATTAGGTTTTGGTGGGAATCTGGATTATCGTCTGCATCCAGAAACCATCTCACCACTTTTTTGCAGACGTTTCGCCCACTACGCATGTTTAAGATTGTGTTCCGCGATAGTTCACTTTATCTAAAATAGTTATCTTTATTTTGTCTGCTATGGCTGATCAGCGCAAACTTTGGCAAAAACGTTGGTTTGGAAAACATGAATATGACGTCAAGTTATGACGTCACAAACAACCCACACCAAATACAAATGACACCACACGACGCTGAATAAACCCCCTATGAAAATTTTCTGCGTACGCCACTGTTTCGAGATATCGAAAAAACATGTTGAACCCAAGCTTAGTGGTGAGATCAGCATCACTGTATCAGGCTTCCACTCTCTGAAGCCTGGAAGCGAGAATTTTTGGATATGATTGCAATTTAGAGCGTGGGAAAATTATTTCACTGCAAAAGCGAATTTCTGCAATATGAGGTGCATCAGCTCAAACTATTGATGCAATACCAGAAACTTAGTTTAGGTAGTATGAGGGAATTGGAGGTATTTTTCATCCTTGCCATGAGGCCTTTCCGGAAACCCACAAACTTCTAAGATTTTGTATTGCCGTGTTATGACTGCGCAGGAAGAATGGAGCGTCTCCAAAATGCGTGTTGTGAAGACGGGCACAACGAGATTAGATGGCGCCCGGGGCAAGAAGCGAGTTTGGCGCCCCAGTGTTCAAACCTGAAGCCTTTCGGAGGGAAATAGTACTGTATTGAAGAAAGTACTTGTGACATTGTTAGGACTTTTCGGCGCCCACTGCAGTCATTCAGCGCCTCCATACTGATTCGGCGCCCGGGGAATGTTGCCCCCCTTGCCCCCTCGTTTCGCTTACTTGCAAAGTGGCATGGCTTCGTAAAGCCTCAGCAATCTCGAGATTCTGTCTTTTGAACAGCGTAGGACTAATAGCCGTTATATGGATATGTTTGTCGACGAATTTGCGACTGTTCACAGCAATAGCAGGATTAAATTGTTTTAGAGGAAACCGGTATGTTTCTTTTCGCATGTTTGCGTGATTAATAAGATGGGAGTGACGGTAAAATTCCTCAATTTACCGAGATGCCCTTTTCGCCAAATGATTGTGAATCGACACCTGACGTCGCACCGCATACGAAAGCACATAGTTTGCATCACGTTGCGTATGAGTAACTTTCCTGCCTTCTGTTTTCTTTAGTGTGGTGTCCTTTCATTAGCGTAGCATGCATCTCCTAGCAAGACTGCCATTTTGTGACTGATAATTTTAAGCTCCTGAATATGATTTTTCCACACATGTTTCTGTTCTGTCAGGTACAATCGATCGGTCGATTGAAGTACAGATGCGTTTTCAATAAGACTTCGATTCGTTGACACCTTTAAGTGAAACCTAACATAAACGTTTTCGAAATGCTTTTCAGCGCAACCTTTCGAGAGATAACAGCGAAGTCACTAAGACGAAACCTAATTATGTCACGTACAGAAAAGTGACGCCATCATTTTGAGGTAGAGCAGGTCTCTTGTTTAAAGTCCTACAAAGACCACTGACTGCTCCCGTTGCTGCAAAACTGGCCCCCATAGTGGCCCAACCAAATGAAAATGTGTGGCTCCGCCCCTTTGTGAACAACAACACATGTTTGGTGTACGTGATTTTATTCGGAAGTGCATTTCATCTCATCCAGCCGTGTGTGAGTGTACCTGTCCGTTTCTGTTTTGCTGATTAAAAGCTTGTTTTTTGATATATTGAAAGGCACTTTGCTGCTCAGCGAAAACAACTTGCAGTAAATTATTTGGTATGTTTCGCTCACATAAAATGAAACTGTTCAAAGCTGATTGATATCGAAAAGGGAAATCGGTTCAATAGCGCACATCTCGCCGACTCGTTTGTTGAAACGCGTCTAAGAATAATGAAAATGCTCTGAAGGCGTAACGTATCTTTTTCACCGTTTCACGAAATGTATCTGTTTCAACTTGCGGTAAGCACACTACTCCCAAACCACGTGCACAGAGATTTTCGATCGCTAACGCGGTTGTCGACACCAATTGACCCTACACACGCAATGACTCATACTGTGCATCTCGTTATAGATATTTGCAGTGGGCATGGACCATACACTCCACACTCAGTCTGAAAACAAGATTTTCGTTTGTTGCTAGATAATTGTCATTTGAAGAATTGAAAATTTTCGTGTCCTAAAATGTACATGAGGACTGATTACAGTAACTACCAGAAGTTGGTACCGAGGGTTGCATCCTTGATATTTCGTTTTTGCAGACCTCAATGAAGTCACGACATCGCTGATGAAATGTTGCTGGTGTAGACATCAGTAAAGAACAACTGAAGCGTTCTTCGACCTAGTACTGCATATTGCAGTTTAAATTTATTTTATGACATGAGTCACTCTATTTCTGGTGGTGGCAAGTCTAACATTACTTGGATTCTCTATGAAATTATCGGCATTTTTTCGCATATTGTGAAAAGAAATCTAAATTGTTTGTTCACTGACCGTTCATACTCTCCGTTTACGGCAGAACCTATAACGTTATCACAAGTTAAACGGGACAGCGAAGAGTAGTATTTGGAATCTTAAGAGGAAGTTTAATATGAATGATGACAGTTTATAAAAATATGAAACATGATTAGTTTAATTTTTGGCGAACTTAAAACTACCGTGCACTCGTCATGTCACTACCGTTAAGAGTAATTCCCGAAACAGGTCAGTCGCCAAAACTTCCACTGGAAAGGGTAGAACAATATCTGGAAAACCAGACGTTTGGAAGCTTGCGAAAGTCTTATATGACACAACAGCAGAACGACACTGAACATGACAAGACGGTTGTTATCAAAATGAATTGTTGCTGGTGCTTTTTGAAACTTCGTATTCGCTTAAATCAGTGGTTTTTAACGGGATCCTAGTGAAAAATTAGGGGTCTCCAAAAGGAATGCAAAAGTGTTTTCTTGAAACTATCACATGCACAAACAACAACGACCACCACTTTGACTAATAACATAACCCCAGACGAGTCCCCAAGCCAATAACTTTAGGAATAGCATTCCCGGGGTTGAAAAGGTTAACAACCACTGGTTTAAAGGATAATCAGTTTTACATTGTGCATCAAAATACCTCAAAAATGTAAGTTTTTGTACAGTATTGTGCAAAATTTATGTTGCTTCTCACTTTTGAACTCCGACTAAAAAATGGTTAGAAGACTTTTTCTACAAAAAAGAAAAATTTAAAAACACACTATTGCGAGAAAATTTTGGTGATGGTGATTTCCACCTTTCTTGCTTAGCTTTCAAATACAAAACTACCTGCATTCGGACTTCACTGTTCCCAGTACAACTCTTGAATCTGTCCACCCACACGAACTTTTTGTAATTATGTAGTTATTTCGTCTCTTCTCAATTAAGCGAAAAACGCTACAAAGTGATTCAACTTACAGTGGGTAAAAGTGGCGATTTTTCTCAGTGTCCGAACCTCGAGCCTCATCACCTGAAAGTAATAATTTGTTGTCAATTGACCATGTTCCATAGGATATAACGCATACATACGCAAGAGGAATCTATATGTAAATACTGCATCACATGATTCGATTTTTACCTCCGATTTTATTCAGGATAGTAAAGTTCGTGATAATGTAGAGTAGAGTCTGCAGACAGTGCTTCCTTATGCACAAAATCCCTGCAGCTTGAAACTTTCTAAAGAGAGGTAAATATGTTTCGTCATGTAAACCTGGACCAAGATAATGTAGTCGCCTGCTGAAAAACGCTTCTAATAAATTTACGCCAGGATCCTTCCACGAGTTCCTAGATGTGTCGCGTGAAATCTATGGAAAGGATGTCTACTCTTATATAACACAGGTGGTACTAGAGGTTACAAAAACAGACAGTAACTACTCTATTGGGGGTTACACGAATCACGATAATGTAAATAGCTTCCACGTGCAAAAACGAAAAATCCCACACTTGTCAGTTCATTCTATGCCAGTGTTTCTCAATCAGTGGACCATAGTGCAGTTTTCAAGTAAGCCATGTAGGAATAAATCACTACATTAGAATAATGTGTTTGTTTATGCGTATAAAACCGCAGCCTGTGCCAACAAGATAGTACGCCACGCAGTTTTTACGAAAAGTTATCTGGGCCACATAAGAAAAAGGTTGAGAAACACTTCTGTGTAGATCGCTGTTTACACATAAGACATCCCATGGGATTGCACCGCTCGCCACGCCGATTCAAAGCTTCATTTTTTATTGCATTAGGAGGTCACAGCTGGGGCATGTGATTTGTTCCAAGTTTAGAGAAAATCACTTGATGTTTCGGGTTCATTCATTTAATACCCTATGAGAGCTTCTCAGAAAGCACATTAAATAGCAATTGTCAAATGCTGGACACGGTGATCGTGAAGTCTTGCCTCAGTACAATGTTTAAATCCTCAGTTTAAACTTCTTTTAAAAATGATGTCAACAATAGCCTACAGCAAATCACTACATAGCAAAACCATCATGCGCAAGCTTCCTGGGTATTACTTACAGACTATGTAAAAAGTGTAAGGGTTTCTGTGTCTCTTTACATCCTTGTTCCTCTCCAATCAATTGTCTCATCCAAGACCAAAGAAAAAATTTACTAGCACTGCAGAGGTGGAATGGATGTCGTCGCGTCAGCATTGTAGACGACCTGTAGCATCTTTAAAAAGGGAGCTTGAACCACATTATTCGATTTCCTCAGTCAAGCTCCAATACTGATATGATGTTCATACAACAGGCTTTACACGTACATTTATGCACACTGCAGATCAAAAATTTCCGGTTTTTAGCAGAAGTTTTTCAAGTTGGCACAACTTGCAAATAATTACCATAGCAATTAGCCAAGCCTCAGCCTTATTAAAGCGTTCATAAATATTGTGAGCAACGAGATAGCGTGCGTTTTTTCAGGCTAATTACCCACTTTTTCAAGAAATAAAAAGCAGTAGATTTTTTAATGTTGTAAGAAAGTACTAATTCCTTCAGTAGCTCTCAATGCACCAGATATGAAATTCAGAAGCTTATTTCCGCATCACAAACACTACTGCTGAATTGTAAATTAAGAAAAAAATAATCAAGAGGACATTTGTGCAGCTTGATAACAAAAGTTTGTTAATGGAGAGACCAGTGCAGAGATTTTATAAAAGAGTGTGTTTAACACTTGCGTGTCCTTCAACTCAAGAATTCACTCTGGTGGATGCCTATCACGTAGTTTACCGGTACTTACTATGTCGTGACTCATGCCTGCGTAGCAAAATGAGAGATACCATTTTTGCATGCACTAAAGATTCTTTTGATTTGTTATTATTGCTCGAGCTATGTTTGATTTTATCGAAAAAGCTGAGGCTGTTTTGAAAATTTTTATACTGCAGTAAATATTTGTAATACGCCGTCAGACGTAAAAAAACTTTTTTGTCAGTGATGTAGACTGACTTGTATTGATTAAACCCTAAGCTGAAGGAAGAAAGCGCTTTAAAAAAGAATCTTATTATCTTGACGCAGGTGCTACAGTCGAAACTTGCAAAATTGTGAGCCTTGTATCGACCAACGATCAATACCGAAGCGAAAACAAAGAAGATAAGTTTGAGCAAACTGTCGCATGCGCATGCAAGGTTGGACGAATCGCTGGCACTCACAGAGAAGCTCCTGCATGCGTTCCAGGTGTGTTTTCAGTATCGATTCTTTTCGACTGCAGCAAGCGATCTACCAAAATTCACACAAGTATTTTCAGACCTTTCACAAAACCATTATACTTTCCTGCATTAATTACTGACGGTTTCAAAATGAGGTACAATGTAAAGAACGGATGCCCGTCAGCGCGGATATCGTTAGCGGATGTGTGATGACGCGTAACCGAGTGGGAAAATAGCTCGTTACACAATGAATAAAGGTGAAAATAGAAAAAGATATTTGTCGTTGCAATTTAATAGAATTTTTCCACGAGCACGTAATGCTAAAAAGTTACGATGGTTTAACTTTTTATATTTTCACAACTGTTGAAACCTAAATTTCGGTCCCACTGGAGCTTGTTATCAAGAATGGAATAATCTTGTTGCGAGAGGGATGGTGGCTGAAAGTAAGCGTAGGCTAGCAACAAACGGGCCTAATATTTTTGCTGACGTAGTAGTGTCACTACTCACCGTAAAATATCGGTTTCCGCGACTCCGGTTCCGTCATTTTATATCCGCAACCAAGATCCGGTACTGATCGATATCTGTCTTTTACAGCGCACCCAAAATGATGCCCATTCGAAAGAGTGGTAGCCAAAGCGTTTGTCTATGCCAGGGCTTCTCAAACTATGGGCGGCGACCCCAAATGTGGTCATGAAATGTAATTTCGGGTCGCGAAACAAATTGGCTTGACAAATCAGATATAACAATTATTGTAAACTTCACAAGAAAATCAAAAGTAGGCCGGCAGTGAATCTATTTCTACTGCATTTTTAGTGGCTATATCGTGATTTGTGCTGTCAGTTGTTTAGGAAGTCTGCCTGAGCTACCAAATGATAATGGTCAACCAAGCACAAGTTATGTGTTGTCACGACATGATTGTTTGAACGTAGACTGACCAATATTGATTTTATTCCACTCATTCCAACACTAGGTCTAGTCTAGGAGCCAGGCTAACTGCTTTGAGAGCACACCGAGTAGTTTCAGACTAAAGTTTAAAGTTTCATACACAGTTTCAGAAGCACTTTGGACTTTGATTCTGGAAAAGTTAGATCCACAAACCATACACAATTGAAATTTCAGGAGGCCACACACCTGTCATGCCCAGGATGAGTTTGCTGAGTCATTAAACGACAAAAATTGGCAACTAGAATTTTCAAAACAGAGTTTATGTTATTTTTGGAAAAGAACAAGAAATGAATGCTCAGCCATTTCATAAACTCTTAGACTTTTGCACAAGATATTTGTGCCAAGCGGTATTCTCAAAATTGCTAATCATCAGGTCCAAAAACCGATACGTTTCGAAAAATATTGAGAATGTTCTTCGTCCTGCGTTGTTTGTATCAATCTACGAATGGATGATCTGTGTAAAAATTAACAAGTGCATCTATCCCATCAGTTGTGCATGATAATTTCTATAAACTGAATATTTTTTTTGTTAAATTTTTTCGCCTTACTGTTTCCATTACGTGGTAGCTTTATTAGTGTATAATTATTTTCGTGGATTGTGTGCATTTGTATGATTTCGCCATAGACAAAAATGCATCTTGAGATTTGTAATGAGACGTTAACACGTATCATTAACATCTGGACACTAGATGTCTAGACTATCCATCAAGGGATCGCATATAAAAACCTTTTTTGAAATGGGTTGCAGAACAAGAAAGTTTGAGAAGCCCTGGTCTACGCAGTACCTCGATCTGACTTTGTTCCAACTTCGTAGCACAAGTATCGTTTCAGTTCATTTAAACTTTGTAGCAAACTAGAGCTCAAAACAAGGGCTAGACTAGCAAAAACTGTCAAGGGCAAAGTTTTTTTTAATCATGAGATCACTCATATCGGTCTTGCATTGTAGTGACGTTTCCCGCTGTCAGATAAGTCAAGTTGTTTTGTGGTAATAGTTGTGATAAATAGCAGCAGGGCCGCAACCAGGAACGGGCAAATCGGCAATTGGCCCCTCCCCTAAATTTTTGCAAACATGATGGCGTTCACGTACTTCACATTGAAAATTATTTCTCGAGGCTGCGTTACCTCTAGGCCTACGTGAACTTCTCAAGACAATTTTTTCGCATGCGTATGTGCTGCGTCATACGAGTTTAGGATAAAACTATTAACCAATCAATGTACCAGGCTTCCCAAAACTCCCAACACAGAAGCTTTGAGGCGCTAGTTGTGAAGTGAAACCATCTGTTCCATGAAGGTGACGTTGTGGGTGTAAATGTGACCTCACAGAGCAGGAATCCATATGCTGCCAATCGAAGCTACTTCTACTCAGCGTTGCCATTTAGTTGATTTGCTGCTAAATCTAGCAAGATTTTCCCACTGTTAGCTGTATAATTTTCAATCTAGCAATTAGTTGATTTTCAAGCAGGCACATCCAGCAGCTATCTTCAATCATATGCAATGTTTGGTCTGTATGAATGTTGTTCTCTGTGTTATTTGTATAATATGTCATCTATTCTGTTTTTTTTTTATATTAATTGGTGTCTAAAATTGATCGATTTATTGGCGGCCACAGTGGACTAGAACCCTCACTTTTTTCTGGGAGCTTGGCACCTCACTTTTACATTTCGAAATTTTCATAAATATGTTTAAGTAACACCGTCAGTTTTCGTTCCATAGTTAAAGTAAATCGCTTAAATGAAAAAAATCTTCCTAAGTGTTTTTGAAGTGCACTTTTGCCCCACCATTGGCGTCGGCAGAAATTTTTTTAGGGGTGGCGAAAACGACATTGTGCTTATCCGTTGCAGGTTGCTGACGATGCAACGCAAATCGACGTACACAAAACACTTTATCCTTTCTGCGCCAAAAAGAAAATGCCCAATGTTACGGCAACAGTTGCAAACAGTGTTCCCTCTAAGAAAATTGACACTGAGCAAACGTTTGCTTTAGTGAGCATGAATATCTTAATTCTTAATACTGAATTGGTAGAGTTCTACATGAATTACAAAACTTGTAAATTATTAGAATAAGAATACAATTTTATCAAACGTAATTTAAAGGGAACAATACATTGGTTTCAAAACGCGCTTTGTTGGCAGCAATGCTTCTTTATCACTTCTGCTCATTTTCAGGCACGCCGAAACAATGGTAGGGCAGGGGGAGCTGTATAAAAGTTGAGGGAAATCGAAACTTAGAAAAAACAAGCAAATCGTTACCAATATTTTTGTTTCTGTTCAGCAACAATATTGACCTCAAACGTAATAACAGAAATGATTGAAAACCATTCTGACTTTTTTTTACTTTTCTGACTTTTTTTGCTGCAATAAATTTGTTTCAATTCGGCCTTGCCAAACAATAAAATTAACCACAATACCGTAATGAAAAAGGCACCTCCGCCCCAGTAACTTTTGAAAGAGCAAGGGGGAAATGCCCCCGTCGCTTTCCTGCTCTCCGGCGTCCTTGCTTCTTTTCACACAGTATAAAACTATTTGGCTTACTGCTATCAGCAATCACTGCCTCGCTGCATTACTTACCAAGATGCCTGCCTTCAACAGTCTCAGGCGGCAAAACACCTATTGCCGCAACTTGAAGTGAACTTTGAATATTTGTTGCCATGTTATTGTTACGCATTAAAGGCCAAAAGCAGAACAATCCGGTCCCAGGTTTCGCAGTCTGCCTCTGCAGGCAAATGAGCGGACATGAGTGAACCGTAAGCAGCTCATTACGGCATGATACCAGAACAGTGAACTTGGCTCTTGTGCAGTGTGAATGTCATACCAGAAAAGAAACTGTCATTGCAAGAATTAACTCAATTAATATCGGAATTAAACTGTTGACTTCAGGTTTTCTAGACGTACTTGGTTCGTATCCAAATTTCCAGGGGGGCGGCAAACGCCCATTTTGCTCCCTCCTGTGGACGCCCATGGCCCCCATTATGAAAAAGGTTCCTCCATCACTGTTGGTAAGCTGATCATAGCAAAAAAGTCGCATCATGTTTGACTGCACTTCGATGACGTCATAATCGTTGCCAAAAGTTACTTCTGCCCCCCCCGAAATTTTTCTCTGGTTGCGGCCCGGAATAGCAGTTATAGTTTTTAGGTAAATCAGCGATTCTGACAGTGATATCATATAAAACAAATTGCATCTAATATTATACACATTGCACAGAATTTGTACTATTGTACTTTTGCTGAGCAAATGAAAAACTTTAAAAATAAATCGGTTCTCACAGATGGACCTATCAGAATTTTCTTCTTCCTCCAGTAAACCTCTTACCTCTCTTTCTGTCAACAGTAATTCGGGTGCTCTTTTTCTTAACATTCTTGTCCATACACAAGGACACATTTAAAATGCTGCTGCAAGCTCCAATGTGAATTGAAAAGTGATGAATACATAAAGTAGGCGGTTTATCGCTTCTTTTGGTAATTTGATTGCCTATCTCCGCGTACTTTAATCAGGAACCTCTATAACGAACTCTTCATCAGTGTCCTTGCTACAGACGAAAATATATGATCACCTGGACACGAGCGTAACTTTTAGGAAGTTTTTGACTTGGTAAGCTGCTCACAGTCTCTTCTGCATTGCTGAAAAATACTGGTGACCAGCATTTTCTGCTCAAGTCTGTAGTGAGATTCAAATCTATTATTTTGCTAGTAATTATAAGTCAAGGTGACGTTATCACAGCAAGTGGCATTATCATATAAAATTAATAGCACTACTTCATTTTTTATGGCGTTCGTTTGTGTTGCAGAACATATTGTTACCAACCAAAAATGGTGCGAAATGCAGCCATGCTTGAAACATGAAACATGTAGACAGCTGGAAGGTGATGTTGGATGGCTATGTACAAGCTCTCAGAAGACGAAAACAACATTTGTTGGAAACAGTTCCTTAGCCGATGTGCGACTGACCACAAAATCTAGTGAAATGGCAACGTATGAACATAGTACCAATGTGCAAGATATTTTCAAAAACTGAAAATGAAAATCAAGAAAGTCGAAATGGAGAGACCAGAGTCAGTACTGTCAGTACTAGTGCAAAACTGCCTAACGTTCGCCGTATTCTCTGAAAAGCTTCAATCTACATAAATGCATATGATGCATTTTGCATACGATGCTTTTCACATGAATGTCAAACAGCACAGAATAGGAAGAAAAAGTGCAAATAGCCTACTTACTTTTTCAGCAACTTCCAACGTATTTTTTATCAAATCATCAATGACATTTTGCACGCGATTGATTGAAGTAAAATGTTCAACAGATTTATGAAATAGGAACGTCGTGCAAGAAGCATGCGTTTTTTTGCTTGCTATTTCGCGAGAAAATATGGCCTCAGCGCATAGCGTGCAGCAGACATATTCAGGCTAGTAACCAGCTTGGGACACCAGGGGGCGAATAGTTTTCTGAGGGGGCCCAAATTTTTAAGCTATGTCCAACAGTTTTAAACTATGTCCAATAAATTTTCCAGGGGAGAGAATCCCCGTGCGCCCCCTAATTACTGGCCTGGATATTTTGCTCTTATTCCGTCTTTTCTTGTTATTTGTTATGTCTTTTCGTCAATTTTGACAGCAACACGATTTTCGGAATCATTTGTTCATGTGAGGAAAACTTTGCTGCATAGGCTAATCTTCTCCAGAGTAGCGATCAAAAATAAGTGAAAGGGAAAATTTTTTTAGCAAAAAAAAACAGAAAGTGGTTTGTACTCGAGTGGCAAACTTGGAATAAAATTGCACGAGTTATTTCAAGTAATAATTATACTCACATCTTGGCGTCCACTATTTCGAAACGAACAGCGATGTCTTTACTTTTTAAAAAAAGCAACAGCTGTGTTGATACCTCTCCTTTCACAGTGATGAAGCACAGCTTTAACTTTGGCATCTGGCCAAGTTCTTTAGCCCAGTGGTTCTCAACCGTCGGTCTGCGGACCGGTCCGCAAAACAACCTAGATTTTTTGTCAAGTAACCGAAAATTGTTAGAGTTCATGTGGTATTCGGTGGCAAAATCCTGGCCAATGACATGTGACTTGCGATTGATACTTCAGTTTCGTTTACACTCGCTTTTTGTACTCCTTTCGGAGTGTCACGAGTAGTCTGTGGGACGTTTTGGATCGGTTTGCTTAGCCCCTAGCTGTTCGGCCAAAGGAAGCTTCCGATGGTTTTCACACCAACGGGGATGTTATGCCTTTGACTGCCTCTGCGCA
>JGI24158J21664_10007851_pt1 | contig 14173 bp, 9 predicted proteins | sample Ectturendosymbi3_FD_21664 | JGI IMG/M metagenome (IMG submission 21664) | reverse complement strand
TGGTGTATACTTTGTGTAGAGGGGGGGTTGTTTATTGTGCCAAGGCACTTTGAACAGTGTCACGACAAGGCCATCTGGTCGTTACAAGTTTTACATTCTTGTTTGTTCTAATTGCTATAGTGCAATGATGATCTCATGGAAAATTTATTGCTAGTTTCACCCACATACTGTTCATGACATATCGCGCAAGTTGACTACATAAATCCCGTAGTTGGTGCATGTCAAGTTTTGGTTCAGTGGGAAAGTTTTATTTTTTGTCATAAATTGTGAAACATTTGGTGCCATGGGATTGTTATTTTTTCCATAGTAACCACAAAGTGCACAGCGCTTACAAGGCCTCAAACCACCTTTGATTTGCTTTTCTGTCCTATTTAGAGCAAGGTCCTTGTTTATTAACTTTTGTCCAATTGTAACAGGTCTTTTGTAGGTAATCATTGCCTTCGGATTTAATTTTTCTTTTTGTGTTAGAGTTAGCAGGTGGGGGAAGAATGTAGCGGTAGCCCCAATCTGTAGGTCTTCTTTCTTGTCACACTTTGTAGGTGTAGTCTTTCTTCCCATTTATATAAATGCCATTGCAATCATGTCATTTGTCATGTCCAAGAGGAAATTTGAACAGATCGCTTTTTCTTTGAATCACTTTAAGCTGCTGAGGTAGTCTTCTTTCCTTTGGTTAAGACTAGGGTTGTGCATTATGGAACATTTAGAGGTTCTGGAATATTTTGTAATCTTTATTTCAAATCCAGAATATCGAATCTTACTCCGGACATGTGAAGCACTATGCATTGTTGTACACCTTCTGGCATACACTTGGCTTACTGCAGCTGATGACATTTACTGTTTCCGATTGTTTACTTCAATTGCTACGCTAATTTGGAACTACCAATTACTCGCAAACACGATCATTGGTAGAGGCAATTGTTATGAACTTTCTTGTCCAAGGAAATGAGATTTTGTTGAGAAAGCCAAGTACAAATAAGTTATTGTGCAACAAGTGATTGCACATTACAAAGACTTAAACTGCTTTGTTGCAAAACTGCTTTGTCAGTTAAACTGCTTTGTTGCGTAGGATTCTGGAATACCAAATCAAAGCCATTCATGTGAAGAAAGTAGTCCGGTTAATTGCATAATGTTTAATCGCATAAACCCAGATATTTGCATACAAATGTTGCTTCTATTTGTAGATTACTGTATCATATATATTCAATTGTTAGCCGCTCTTGATGGTAAGCCATCTAAAATGGTGTTAAAATATTCAGGTAAGCCTTCCTTGATTTTAAGCCACACTTCAGCATAGGTTACCTAAGTCTCTGATATACTTTCATGTGCTAGCACATTTTGTGTTTAACTGGCAACTCTGGTGTTGATGGTTACACTGACTATAACTGCCATCTGTTCATTATAATCCCTCCTATGACAAAGTGTGCTTGTGATGTTGAATAGAGAGAGAATGCGAAAAGAGAGTTTCATTGACAAGATCTAGAAAAGGAAATGCTGAGTGTCATCTGGACTTTCTATGATGTAAAAAAAAGTACGCCTCACAAAATGATGAAAGAGAAACATTATAAGCTGTTGCTTACAATCAAATAAATACAGTGCAGTGTCACTTAATCGTATATTTCACTTCCAAAGAAAGGTAAAGTTCACTGTGCAGATGATAGGTGCGGTGCCATTAATTTGACAGTCCCCGTTGGGATGGCTAGAAAAGGAAATTACCACCTTCCGCCGAGATGCTGAAATTAACACTGCAGGTTGAACTCCAAGCGGCGCAATTGAAGATTGAACTGATAGATGGCAGCTTTACTAACTAATTGGTTTTGCAGAACAAAAAAAAGAAGTTCTAGTGTCAGTAAACCACGTTTGTTTTGTTCTTCACTGTCTAATCTCAAGGAAAAGTACACAACAGCTTTGAGACATATGTGTTAACACTTTCACGTCTGGTCGGTTTCGGTGATTTTCACAAAAAAACACTGGATTGCACGTGGCTTTGCATGGGAATTTCTCTAGTCTGGTAAGCGCTACAGACCCGGTCAAAAGCTCAAAAGACGCGGCAAGTCTTGTAATTTGCACTGGAAAAAAATTTTTTTGGTTGGGGGGTGCAGATTTCTTTTGAGTGGCATCATAAGTGGAGGACTTTCAGGCCACCTGGCCCTGGGTTCAAACTTTTAGATGTGAATATTTCACTGAAGTTATTGTTGGAAACTGAGCTACAATCCGAGACTTTTGATACTTTGGATGACCTGCTGGGGTTTTAGGTTCAAAAGTTATGATCTAAAGTAATAGAAATATTTGACTAATTAGCTAATTAGATAATTTGTTTGTTTTAGATCATAGCTTCTGAACCAGAAATGCTAGAAAGTCGATCAAAGGCTCAAAAGACTAAGACTCGAGCCTAGCTTCCAATGAAAACTTTAGGCAGCATACTTTGGCCTAGCGGTTAGGTCCTAGGCCAGATACCATGAGCCAAAATGACCCAAAAACTACTTCACTTATGATGTCACTCACAAAAAATCCGCACCCCTAACCAAAAAAAATTTTTCGAGTGCAGACTAGAAGACTGGCCGATCCATTTGAGCCCTTAAACAGCTCCCTAGCGCAATCGGCAGAGGAGCTAGGGAATTGGTAAGCCAACCGAAAACTGCTAGTTTTGGCCAAAATCTAGGTACGATATATTCGTACGCCGGCTTTCAAAGTGTTAACAACTGCATTATACAGTAATAAGCAAGCAAAAGTGTCATGGCTGCAAGTACAGGAAACGTTTCACGACTGACACAGACAATTATTGCATCACACACACAGTGTGCAGATTGAAGATGGCAGCACCATGCAATGCACGGTCTTGCAACAACTTTGTATTAACTTTTTAATTGATGACTGCTGGTTTGTTAAACATTGCAGGATTTCAGAATTTAAAATATCAGGACCAAGGGATTTTTAGAACATCTAGAAGAATGCACTTTTACATCCCACAGTTCTCAATCTCTGTACGGTGTCAAACTACTAGGTAGCAAGCATGTGGGCAGAAATAGAGCAAGATGGTAAACTTGCAGATATTAGTCTAAAACAGATAATCGCATATTCTGGTTAAATGCATTTGAGCTTAACGAATTGTCTATGCCATTAGCTGGAATCGTCTGAAAGAAATGTTGTAGCCTAGGCTTAGCAGAGGATATTTGATAAAAAAATGCAATTGCGCAGAGGTTTGAAAAAATTGTGCAAAAGTTTAGAACGTCGATCGGTGATCACATGATCTGGTAATTAGCTTGTTATGTCACAATGCAGTGCTGTAAGCTTGTTGAGTGTTTCTTTCTCTTACTCAGGAGCACAAAGAGTGCCACTGCAAAATTTATTGCGACTACTAAACTTATATACTGAAACCATTTGTTTTGCCGACTGTGCAAGTTTTCATGTTTTTAATCCAAATTCATTCCAAATCTAAATATTCAAAAATACTCTGATTTTTGGATTGAATACTAAAGGATTCAAATCCATAGGATTCGATATTGCATTATATGCATCCCTAGTTGAGATGACTCAATCTTATTGCTTTCCAGATATATAAGACTGACTTGAATGTTACCTTTAGGTTGTATAAAGTCCTTTTAATGAATTGCCTTCCCTTTGCTGTGGGTTTTACAAAGTCTTTAGTGATGAAACCAAAATCATCTCAATTGTTCTGCAATGATCAACATAGCTAGGAATTCCACTTCACCTGTTTGTTTGGCTGTGCAAGCTTGTGGAACCTTAGTTCCAAGCCACTGTTGGCCAGTGGTGAAGTTAGTGCTTGTTGAATGTGTTCATTTGACCTTTCTGATGCAGAAATCCAAATTATGTCACCAAGAAATCTGTGAAAAATTTCTGTCTCTATTAGCATATTGGCAGTCGTCTGTAGAATGTAATGCACAGCAATGTTGGCCAATGAGACAGTGATCATCACCAGTTTTTTTGTATGTGTAATTGGTCTCTATATGGGGTGACCACATTGTTCAGGCAATTATTATTCAGTTCAACAATGACTTTACAGGCTGCAGTTATGATGTCAGACTTAAATAAATTAAAAATAATGAACAAAGACACTTCATTAATGTTTCAGCGAACACTGTTACTAGATTTTGGTGAGTTATGATGTGCAGTAAGCTTGCTGCAAGCTTTTTGCAGGCATTAGCCATCAAATGAATTAACTGAAGAAGTCAATGATAAGCAAGAAGGTACAACCCAGTAAGATATGTAGAACATGGTGTGATCAAGCAGTGTGAGTGTTGTTGTGAAGAAAAAACTCTGTAGCAACAAAGTAATGCCTTATGACCAGTACTGAGTCAATATATTTAACAAATGTTGCCAACATTCTTAAAACTCTTCATAATGTTAGATGTAAACTGCCTGTTACAGGTGCTTAAAATATATTGGACTAAGACCATCTGTTTGTAGTCAAAACATTGTGGTGGTAATGAATCATTTAAATAAATTTCTTGACTTTTAGAAGTTGTGATAATGATATGGAAATTTTTGCAAGAAAGGTAGCACAACACTTTTGTTCTGTAAAATTTGTAACAGCATTTAATGTTAATGTTTTCTCTGTGCCAATATTTTTAGTAGGAGGCTTAATGTAAATTTAAAATAAGAAGCTTTGAGTTTGTAGGAAGTTCATATAGACAAGGAGATATGTACTTCTCTACTTCTACAACTCTGCAGTTGAAAAAGCAGAAGCATAACTCTAAAAATTTTTGTACTGTTTTGCACCACTTCTCACATTCAAACCAAATGTAAGCACAACAGGCAGGTTCCTTCAGATGCAATGAAACTCATATAATTTAGAACTTCTTATTACGGATGACGTTATTTCCACTTAAAATATATGAGAAGCTTCATGTTGGTTCCAAAAGTATGTTTTGCTGACTTTTCCAGATGTGAAACAAAGCTGGTCAGATTATGAGCTCTGGTGGCCTAAAGCTTGCAAATGGTTGGATAAAATGGGCCAAGTCCTGGGCAAGTATGAAGTTCAAGCTGATGCAGAATTGTTTTACACACCGAAACATAAGGTAGAGCAATAGCAAAAGTGTATGTGTTGGTATGTTGCTGTGCTGTTGGCTCATTGAAAGAGAAATATGCCATATATGTTTGTAGTATGATAAGCTGCATCATATATATTTTGTCTGTTGGTGCAACTCACCTCCCAGTTTTAAGATAAGTGTTTGTATGTAATTTTTGTAGGTGCGTTTGGCTGCTTCCAGCTTCAGAAAATGTTAAGTGTCTGTTTTTGTTTGACAAGAAGCATCATGTACTGTTGGCATAGTTGAGAGTCGCAATCAATAGAAAGCTTTTTCTGCTGAATTATTAAAGATGTTTGGCTTAGGTCTTCATCTCTGAAAAGCTGCTATACTTTTGGTATACACCATGTTTGTAGGGCCAATGTAAGTATTTTTTTTTTCTTGAATTTTTAGAGGTCCTTGTGAAAACCAAAAAGGCTTGCACATTTGTGCCAAAAAAGTGGTAAAAATACTCCCTTTCTGTAACGTAGTGTTTATTCAGCAAGTCATCGATCAGACAATCTTTAGCATCTTCTGACTTTATTCACGATTTAAGGAAATCTGCAACTTCAGACAGATGAAATTTTTAGTAAGACAATTTTCATCTGTCTGATGATCCCCTGGTGATTGCACTGTTTATCACACTGGATGCAGTGCTAGAGGTTGTCTTGTATGTACTCATACTATGTTTTGATTATGTTGTAGGTGGTTCGAGTCCAACTGCCTGATCTGCAGTATGTCAACATTCGAGTGAACTTTGCAGCTAAGCTCCTTCATACAGTTATTGAAATATGCAAGTTTTTCGGTAGGTTTTTTGTCGTGAACTTTATCTTTCACCTACTGAAGTGTGTAATTGATTTTGGTTAGAGATAAACCAATATCCATGACATTTTAATGAGATAATGGCCATTAAGGTTGGAAGGACGAATAGAAACTAGACATTTCAAGTTCCATCCCAAGGGATGGTTGCCTGGGATTTGCTCTGGAAATGGTAATTATCATATTATGTACTTTCTTGGCTGATATGCATTACAAGTGAACTCACAATATTGGACAAAATAGTGATTGAGCCCTTTTATATTTTTTATGTTTTTTCATAATGTGTACTCAGTTGTAATTCATTGATAACATTTTGTGTAATCAGTCCAACTAAATTTTATATCCTTTTTTGGCTTGTAGTTGCAGTGTGAAGTCATGATGTAAGATCAACATGGGGTTGTTAAAAAATCCAGGTTTTCTTGAAAAGCAGGCAATGTTGTTGCTAACCATTAAAACTAATTTCTTTGGTTTGTTTATGCATGTTTTTATAGTAACATCAATAAAATATTTGCATTGTGAATGGTGAATTATTTCATTCCATAACTTATGTAGGTAAAATAATAATCAAAGATGAAGTCTTAAACACTTGAAATGCGGTAAATTGACATACCGGTAGCTTGTTGAATTTTCAGCAATATAGGTTTAGTTCAGCTGTTTGTTGTAGGTAATCAATTTACCACCTGAAAATTCAAGATTTTCTTGATTAGGCAAAACATGAATAGTTGTGAAAATGTTGTATGTGATATATCAAAATAGGTTTATCTATTGTGAAAACGTGTGTGAATTGATTGACAGCATGAAAAGTCTAGGCATATTGCAAATTTGCAAGCTGTTGTCTGTGCCTTCCACATAATCAAATTAGAAAGCTTTGTGAAACAGTCATCAATTATTGTTCTGGTTTAAGTGCAAGACTACATGATTTCTGTGTCTTCAATGTAAAAATTGTCTTTCTACTTGAAATGACTAATTTAAGAAGCTGCTGAGACTGCCTTTAATGCTTTGCAGCTATAAATTTAGATTCATGCAGTTGACAATCCAGTATGCTTTGTAGATATTTTCAAAATGGAAGAAATTTGATGTTTTTGACTAATTTTTTGAAAACCTGGATGGATTCAATTTTGGGTAAAATTATAACGACCTTGACTGCTCTGAACATTGTTTGTAAACATTAAACATGCCATGCTCAGTGTTTTAAGGAATGTGCTTTGTGTGTAACCTTTTTAATTTGCAATATCTCAATTATTAGATATTCGTCACCCAGAGGAACTTTCGATCATCCTTCCTCCCAAAGTTGCAAAAGACAAGAACAGTACTCCCACTAAGAAACAGCAGGATGCAAACGGAACACAAGATGATGGTCTATTGACCCCTGTTGTTCTCACTCCAGGACTTACCCCTACCTCACCTTACACACCAGGTAAGATGGATGTCACTGTTCCGTTGATCTGGCCCCATTGGCTGACTTGCAATTTCCTTGCATCACATAAAGTTTCATCACAGATGGTTTTCTTTTTGAGAAAAGGCTCCTTTCAAAAATTGCAGAGGTTTTGTTTATCAAATTATTTGCACTGCATCTTGCTTGAGTGGTTTGCTTAGTCCTCAGGTACTGCATTATAACAGTGTGTGCTGAATAGAAATCTATGGTTAGTGGTTTTGGTTTTTGTTGAAAATCGATCTTGTTTTGCCCATTATCCTATATATTGTTATTCATTAATAAATACATTGATTTTATTGGAACATTTTTTTTATTTTTAACATGTACTTAAATTTTGAGAAAGCTATGCACTCATTGGCTTGGTCAAGAGGAGGTAAGGATTAGTGCGTGTGATAATTCTTCATGATTGGTTTGCTGTATTGTTTGCTGTGTTTTCATATGCTGCTTTATCAAAATTTCACATCATAAATGTAGTTCATGCAGCATATATGATGCAGTTATACAAGTGTGGTATCTGGAATTACATCCAATTATGCTTTCTAATATGTTTCATTGGAAATGTTGTGTCTTCATTTTTCATATATATATGTGAATCCAGCATCCTATTTTCATTTGATTACAGTGTAAAAAATCCAGTTACTGGCTGAGTAATTTAGGTGCAATTACAAGAAAATGCTGGATGTGAATAGCGAGGAAGGGTTTTGTTTAAGTGATGTAGTTCTTGTTGATCTATTTCTCAAATTATGTGTGCATTAGAGTCCTGCGCGGGTTGAAATTTTGTGCCCGCTCCCGCAAAATTTAAACTCGCACCCGCAGGAGTTTGAGAAATCTTGCCCGCACCCGCACACTTCAAACCCGCACCCGCCCCGCAGACCATCCCAACCAGCCCCGCGCTGCACTTTTTCGGTCTCAAACCCGCACCTGTCCAAAAACTACTAAAAACTCATAACTAGGGCAAGTTTTTGTTGCAATAAAATCGTGGGAAATATGCATTTATTTTTAACAAAAGTTGCAGTAAGAAGTTGCATTTATGCACAAGCATTTCAAACGACAGTGATTTACTTAAGCGATTTATTTACATTTGATGCTAAATATTTCCAATTTGGAAATTTATCTGGCGAGGAATGGCGATCATTTGCCAACAGTTTGCGTGGCATGCTAAAACGTCGTTGCACAGTGCATGAAGTTGCTTGGCTATTTAACAATTTGACCTGCAGTTCTGGACTGATGTTTGTTTGGCCGGGTCATTTCTACAATTGCTTTTAGGTCATTATTCATTTCGAATCGGTTATCAAAGCGAACAGGACTATACTGAAATAGTTCTCAACTATGTTTTTTAAATCACACTTTTACATTTTACGCAATAGGCCTACTTGATAAAAGTTGCATGTGAAAAAGGAAGAAGTTGCAATATAAAATTCCTGCAACCAGCTCATCGTACTACATAAATTCTGAGTATTTCAGAAGCTGTAAAAAAAGTTGAAAAACTTGCCCTACTCACAACGTCTGAAGACAAGTCTAACAAGCAGCAAAGTCAAGCTACTCATTCTTTTTCATTGACAACCAAAACTTTCCACAGATCTGATCTTTCGCAGTCAACACATTTGAGCTGATAGAAAGCACGTTTCAGTCCAGTTGTGACTAGCTGTGCGTTGAGCGTTGTTTTATCCATTTAGAAGTGCTGCTAGACTGAATTATTCCTCACCAAGTACGACGGTAGCATTGGAAAATGTTCACTTGCCCACCACATGGCAAGTGTCTGANCTAATGTTTCGCAACAATGGGTTGTTGCATCATAATGTAATAACTGCTGCAGGCCTACCGTCCACAGCGCAATGCTGGCAAACAACTCTAGTGCTGTATATCCACGTGTTTTGCGATTTTTGAGCTGATTAAGTTCATATGCTCTGGCTCAACACTCAGTTACCCCCACAAAGAATTTCTCAACCCGCGCCCGCCCCGCACCCGCAGCAAGTTCAACCTGCTCCCGCACGCAAAGCAGTGCGGGTTCCCGCACCCGTCCCGCAAATGCAGGTACCCGCAACCCGCGCGGGTTAACCCGCCCCGCGCAGGACTCTAGTGGCTATGCTTTCTGAGATTCCTTGTTGCTTAAATTTGCAGAAATAATAAATCATTTCTTTGTTTAATTAGTGGTTTCACATTACTAGGGAGGATTTGTTAACTTAATTTGTCAGTTCAGAATTAGTGCACTTTGTGTTAGAAGTGTTTTCATCCTGTTATTTGCAAAATCGTCCTTTTTTGTATAATGGTGATTTTTCACATGGGTGGGACACCCTTACAGAGTCGTTTTTTCTTTCTATCATAGCAGTTAGTATTCAGTGTGATTGTACAGTAAGAAGCTTGCTTGCACTGTTGCTTTGCTATTTGCAGCTTGCAGTGAACGATTGCAGAATGTCATTTGTTGCAAAGCTCATTCAGTGCTGAACTGTATTGTGGGCCATGCATGAATCATTCCACTGCTTTGAGGTGTTTTACTGTGCTGTGGTCAGATGTTGCAAATTTGAACATATGTAAATACATGGAATGCCGTCTCTGGTTGTACTATGACAAGTTGTGAAACAACATTGATCAGACTCAATAGGAGATTCTAAATAGATCTTATTGCTGTCTGTCAGGGTCGCCCATGTACAACACTCTTACCCCCAAGAATATGAAAGGGAGTGCTTTGGCTTCAAACAGTTTGGAGTTCCTTGACAGCGCCTATGTTGACCCTAAGCTGCTAACAAAATCTGCCAAACCCTCCTCGCAAGCGCTTGCCAACCTATTCCGGCCCAAGAGCCTGATTGACAAAGCTCGTTACAACACAGGGTGGGTAACAGGTGGTTGCGCGTAGTTCAATGTGCTGTATTTTCTTGCTTAATTGTGCTTGAGGAAAATGCTGTTGAAAGTGTTGCTTTGCCTTAAGCTTTGGTGTGCTCCTAATTCTGTTATTCTTGATGTACCTTTTTCGAGTGCAAAAGCACATAACTTGCGCTTCGGAGAACACGATTTTGCTGCTGACAAAGCATGGACAAAGCACTGTACCTGCATATACATCAGCGATTGACCTAATTAGTTCTTGGATTGAATGAACTCAGATGCCCTGCAATGTTTGTCAGAATAGTTGGCGTGTTGCTGTTGTGGCAAGGTATCAAGTAGTTTCTGAGCAATGTGTTTTGCGAATGCAGGTGGCTGGACAGCTCCCGGTGCTTGATGGAACAGGGTGTCTCGGAGAAAGATACAGTCTGCCTCAGATTCAAGTTTTATTCCTTCTTTGATTTGAATCCCAAAGTGAGACAAGTTTACTGCTTCTTGATGTCGAGTTGCTTTGGTATCTTTTCAAATGTTTCTTGTGTTATATCACAATCACACCTGCAATAGTTTTAAAACACTCTTTGCATGTCTGACCGCAGTACACTTTGTAGATTATATTTTCGTTTTTTTATGATTATTTACACGATTTCTGAAAGGTAACATTAATGAATTCCTGTAGCGTTTGTTATTTCGTTGCTCGCTTGTCGTGGAATACTGAACTGGGGTTAATCGGCTCCCCATGACCCGGAACACTTACTTCAAGCCGTCCTGTGTAGTTGAAATGAAGACCAACTGGTGTCATCATCGTCTCTGACATTGCTTGGGAAACCATGTCTTTGACAGTGACAAAAGAATCCCTGACTTCTGTTGAGATTAGTGTTCTCAGAGAAGATTGAGATTGACAAAATGCCACAACCGATTAATTCATTAATTAATTAAAAGCCGATATAGATTTTTGCGTTTGGTACGTCTTTTTGGTTGCGAAAATTTTTCTGATGTTATTTTTTTCATTTATAGCCTTAGTTTCAACTTGCTAACATTTCTAAACAGCGTAGGAACAATAACAACTCTTGTTCATAAGCTTTGAATACACAATCAAATGTTGTTCACTTTCAATTTGTGACAACACAAGCTGGTCTGTTAAAATGTCATTTGTTCATGTTCTGCAGACAGACAGTCCCCAACCTACGCCATCATACTGTACGTAGTTTGTTTGCGCATAACACCGGTAGTGGCGGTTACTTGAAATGTTTTTGAACATTACCACATGTCATTCTAGATTTGTGTAATCGAGAAACCAGCGATAATTTGCGAGCAGATGTTGACGGACACAACATGTTCAGCTATCCGGTTACACATCTTTTCAAACTCCATCGTGTCTGCGACGTCATGTAGCGGTAACATGAAACTGTGATGGACTGAGAAAGTACTCGACAATCTGTGTACTCTGCCGATTGTATTCGGGGACTCGTCTCTGGCGCGCGGATCTCTCATCGGTTTTCTATACAGTGAAATGCTCTTAAGTGAAAATCGTTTTCTTTTTTTCCACATACTATTGCTGGTATCATTGTCCATGGCACGCACGTTGTTGCAATGTTACTGCCCGTGAGCGGAATAACGTTGGACTTTCTTACGTGGCAACTCATTTTTTGCTTAACCTGAAAGCAAATGCACTGAGCGTTACTCGGAATATTCCAAATGTTTGTTTTTGCTGACTCAGCAGCATCGAGTAGCTTCTTGATGGTGAAGCTGTGAAAAACATTTCTTATGGAATTTGCTTTGTATTCGACTTTAACGACTTGGCGTCGCACACACCCACAAGCTCCTGTCATCGCGCAAGCAAAACACCTCTTCGCGGTATTTGCTTCGCGACTCGCGTTCCTGATTATTGCGTCACGCACAGCGTATGTCCTCCCACGTTGTGACCAAATCGGGCGGCGCGCTACACAAGCAGCAGCAAGCTCAACGCCGTATGTGGATTTCCTCCCATCCATGGAGCGCGTCGTTGTTTCACACAGACACGACCGTGCCGCCATTTCCTTTCTCCTCAGTTCACGTCACGTTACTGCGAAATGTTCACGAATGCGTTTCAAAACCCGGTTGGCTGCAGTCTGGACTTTCGCCAATCCATTCACATGCAACTGGCAAGTCGCATGCGCTCTTTCATGCAACTGGCAAGTCACGTGCGCTCTTTCAGTGTCGGGGCGAACGCTGCTTCGCGCGTTCAAAAGTTGTTTGATTATTTCAAGCGGATGCGTGTCGCGCCGTGTCCCTCGAAAAACGAGCAGCGTTTTGTTGTTGGGCTGCTTTGCCTGGAGTTTGTTAAAATGCAGCTGGAAACAGAGCATGCCATCGGTCAATATGCGGCAAAGACAGAGTTGTGTGTTCAGCATACAGCATCACACGTTGCTGCCATTATTTTGCGCTCTGTTCAACTTTCATGTCTCTTCTACTCCAACAAAGGTCTTGGATTATGCGCTTTATTGAAACGATATTCCAAATAAACCGAAACGACACCGCCACCTGCATTTGAACGAAGTTTGAGGCATCTGGATTTTCGTCTCAACGCTCAGCAAAGCTCATAATCGCCACGGCGGTACATTGGACTGGTCAAGCCGTCAATCATCGCCACACAACCGCACGCTGAACGGGATTAGACTGCTCAGCTCTCAGCGACTGATTTGTTCAAGTCCTGGTTGCCGTCACGTCGGGTTTTGTCGTTTGACAAAGTCTTTCGTCTGTCGTCGCATGATGCGAAATGATTTGAAACCAGCGATTTATGCATCAGCCTCTCACGTTTGTGTCGCAACAAAGGATTGTTGCTTTCAATGTCAGCCTCTTTAACGCTTTGAACTTGAACTTCAAACATTTGTTTGCGAACTAAGCCAACGATTTATTTATAAATGTTTAATTGCAACGCAGTGACCTCGAATTGTTGCAGAAATAAGTGCAATCTACTGCGCAGATACAATGAATAATGAAACCGATTGATTCCTGGGTTTGCTGGCTCCAACTTTCAGTCATGAAGGTAGTGATCTGCAGTGGTAATTGGCGAAAGCTCCAAAACTAAGATTTTGCTTCTGCCTGAAAATCATCACAATCAAGTTTCTTCCGGTTGCAGTGATTGGTTGGATCCGTGCGCGAGTTTAATTAACTATAGCGGGCCAAAGTGAATGCTTAGCTCTGGCAGCGATCAGTAGATCGACTGAAAGCTGCTGTCGCTGTTTTGTTTCGCCGCGTCGCACGCAGCGCTTGCCATCCAGCGAGCTCTGCCTCAAGGCCATAGATATTCTACACGGTCTTGGAGCTCCGTCTTATCACCGCTACAATCGACTTTACATCGATTTTCTGCATTTCAGTTTTCGCTGTCCTGTTATGACGCTGCTGTTCGAAGTGGTTATCTACTTCCCACTTGTGACGTTGGCCGAATGTATTTTTCTCTGTGCTTGTATTTCTGACCAACACTAATATCCCCACCCCCGTGCGTCGATTTCTCTGCTTGCGCGAGAAAAACCAGATACGAAGATGTTTTGGCAACATCCGCACCTGAAACCGTCATCACGGCAGACGAGACTGGTTTTGTGCCACGATGCCAGAATTAAACCAATTCTGAAGCTGCTGCCATCAACTACTGTCACTTTTGTTTGGGAAATGGCTGAGTGACGGAAACGGCCGTTTCTTGGAGGCAGTAGCCCACGTTTCCCGTGCAATCAAATCTCCTTATTCGTGCTTTCCTGCCAAGCACACGAGCCTTAGTTCATCGTCAAGCTCACCATGGCCTCTCTTGGCTTCGTGGCACAACACCAATTACCGTCATACTGTTCTTGTCACGTGACCCAGGTTTCCTCGCTGTGGTGTTGTTGGATTGACGTTAGAGTGGGAAAGGTTGACGCTGATGTTATTTCCAGGTGAAACTTGCTTGGAATTCTTGTTTTTCAAGGCAACGGCATTTCATTAAGCTGCGCGAAACGACCGGAAATCCCGGGCGGCATGTGCGCAAAGCTTCGCACTATGGCAGCAAGCAACAATAGAGAGCATGCGTCGCAATCTCTCTTACTATTGCTTGCTCGCACTACATATA
>JGI24158J21664_10007850_pt1 | contig 14174 bp, 9 predicted proteins | sample Ectturendosymbi3_FD_21664 | JGI IMG/M metagenome (IMG submission 21664) | reverse complement strand
GTTGATCAAATTTGTGTTCGTTGATTCGGGTTATTAAATTTCGGCGAGTCTGTCCAATGTAATTTGACCCACATGTGCATGTTAGTTTGTAGACTGCATTCGAGCGACGAAGATGATTCTGTTTGTATATGTGTAGAAGATTTTTTCAACTTATTAGTTTCATGTATGAAACGAAACTGAAAGGGCATGATGGCATAGCGGTGTACAAGTCTTTGCATTTCTCGGCGGAGTTCATAGGAAATTTCCCCGAGGTAGGGGAGACGCATGTTGATGGTGATTGTCATTGGCGGTGTTATCGTGAACGAATTAACGGAGGTTTCATGTGGATCTTGTTTCATCACAAATACAGTAAAGAAAAACATTTCAAGCTCTGGTGTGTTGTATAGCGCACAGAAACCACCTCATGGAAACATGTGTATTAGCGCACAAAAATGTTTGGAAGTCGCATTTTAATACGTTTGAAACTTATGGCTATTTTAGCAATTTCATGAAAACGTTTTAGAGCGCGCAATTGATTCCTGTTTCGACCAACGTAAGAACTCTAAATTCTTGCAGTAAGAATGAAACCAGCAAAAAACGCAATTTAATTTTTATTTATTTGTTTGTGACCAGACACGAAGTCCATAGTATAAACACACACACTATGCATATCGCAGGTCGATAAAAACAGACAGAACGGTTTACAAGGCATTGGAGCCGGCGGAATCACAGGGTTACAGACACTTTGCAACTGCGTTGAGGACAGAACCATTTGAGGACAGGTTTACACATACATTGTTAAAAAAAAACTTTGCAGTNTAGAATTTCAGCGAAAGAAACTATTTCATTTGGATGTCGTTGAACTTAAATTATGAAGTTTGGTAAAGAATATCCTTAACAGGATTANATTTCGGAAAAANATCCGATGTTCGAAACAACTTTTAAGTGCTTCTGGATCATGAGCTTAGTGCAGGAAGAGCAGTTGATCCAGAAAGTAAAAATGCCATTAGCATTAGCATCATTGCTAAGCACAACAGTCAAGGTCTGCATTCGCTGGCAGCTCACTCGAATTGCACCCTGGCGATTTTGCGAACAAAAAATCAGACTTTCTCCGCTTCCAGCTCCGTGCCAAGGTTGTTCTGGTGTAAAAGCGAAGTTTAACTATGTTGTCGATTCACGGTCCAGAGCACAGCGTCATCTTTAACCTCAGCGTGGACAGTACTTTTGCGAGCTGGTTGTGCCACACAAGGCTGACATACAATCCCGTCTGCGATGGTAGTGCCACACAAGGCTGACATACAATAGGCCTGCGCTTTTCAAACCACGGAAGTGATGTAACATACAGAAGGTTTTGTCAAAACATAAAACATTCGCGGCAGACTTCAGCCTCTTCAGCGGCACACAGTTGGGGAAACACTGCAATAGGCTGAGGCTGACAGGCTGACATACAATCCGGTCTGCGCTGGTTGTGCCACACAAGGCTGACATACAATAGAATATAATCACAGTGAAAAACAGAGTGACTGACGGCCAGTTTGCAATGCAACGATTAAAAACTAGACGAGATACAAATGTGGAGAAAATGTGTTTGGTTGAAGTATGAGTCAGACAGAGAATATCTGAGTGCTTTTGCGATAAGCAGTACGAGAGGCCAACCAATGCAGAAAGTGCAGTTGTAAAAGTTAATGTGCGTTTTGGTGTCAAATTAGTTTTTCTTTCAAAGGAATTGAATTCATGAAAAACTCTAACGAGGGGATCATAAAACGACAAACTTTACTTTGTACGATTAAAAGTTTCAAACGGTCTTTTGGTTCATTGTACAGCAGGCCCGTAGCCAACTGGGAGGAATTGGGATTTTTTGTATCCCCCTAAAAATAGCTATTGTTTTTTTTGTAACCCCCCTAAAAATGTCTATAGCCACAGGTCTATTGTTCAGCTCTCCAGGGTTTGTGGTGGATCTGGGCCTTCTTGGACAGAAAGACCCGTGCATGTGGGAGCTGTAGCGCGTATCGACCGTCACCACTGTAATCCCTGTGAAATTCTACCTGTTGAATTTTGAATATAAATAAAATATTGCAGCCGAAGAAGCCATCTTCCGCAGCGAAAACAACCTTAACGTTTCGTAACTACAGTAAAATGAACCTTAACTTGGCAATCTAAAATAATAACTGCAAAAAAAGTGAAAAACGCTTGTGCTGTGGATTGAACGAATGCAATATGTAGATTTGCTGAAAGAGCACTTTGACTACTTTTTTCATGTTTTAACGCAATCATTATTTCCAAATTTTCTGTGTTTCTGTTGATTCAATCAGTGTTTTTTCTGAGGCATTGTGAGCGGCCGAAACGTTCTCTCAAATTCATCCGAAGGTCTCTCAAAACATACTTCTACATCAGAAACTCTGTAGTTCAACTACATCAGAAAACTAGCATATACTTAAGGCTAATGCAGACGGATTGTGTTTGGAAGTGTGTTTTTCCAAGGCTTCCTAATAAAGTTTCCCTATGAGGCCTTGTTTTTTCAGCCTGGTGGGTCTGTCTTCATGACGTTACTTCCTGCTTCAGTGCGTGTGGCGAAGACTGATTTCGAATTGAATATGTTTTGACTTTTACGCCGCATCATACGCTAGTAGAAAATCAATTGCAATGTTCTGTAGGAAATCCAAACAACCCGACACTGACTGGCCAATAGGCTAGCCTAGGCCTTGTTAGTGCAAGCTATAGATTAGCCAGTTAATGAGTTTTTAGACGTAATTTGCTTCAACACGTGTTTCGGTCTTTCATCTAAACTTGCATAAGTTCCCTTCACTAACCGTCAGTGCAAGCGGTACTTTAGATATTGTAGATTAGCGCTTCAGCGATGTAAGCTCCAGCCAGCAACCCTATTTGTTAGTCCACATTATCCTGATTTAATCATTGGCTAGACGGATTTCGGAAATTCCGTGGAATGCAAAACGGTCACTCATTTTTGTGTGGTGATGTAAAAAAAAACAACTTTTGTAATGAAAGTTAGATTTTTGTTATATTCCTTCACAGCTAAGAATCAAACAAAAGATCTTAACAGACTATAGATTCTGCCTACATGGTAGGCATCATCAGCTCTGCGAATTGCATGGAGTTTGATAGAATTACAGTAATTAAAATCCACAAACACTAAAGCTACCTGCTAAGAGAATCTAATCAGGGCTCCCATTTCTAATAAACCCAGATTGTACAAGAACAAAAAAATATTTTCTTACAAAAAAAAAACAGAAATGTTAGTTTGTACAAAGACATATTGGTGTAATTACAGGAGTTGAAATGATTGAAATACAGTACTTGCTCTTCCATATTTCTTCTGCAGCGTGAACATTTGGATCACTTTACCGTTGCTCAAGACGATTTTCATAAATCTGGTGACATACTCCATTGATGACATCTCTTACTAAATAACGATATTGAGACAGAACTCCACCTTATCTTTCATTGCAACGTTCACTGCACACCTTGTGCAGCACGTACTTCATATTAATGATCATGAAATTCTGCCCGAATGCGGACTTTCTGAACGCTTTGCGCGTTTGGCCGCTTTGATTTGTTGCGTTTTTTTTTATTTGGTGTACCTCATGCGTCGATCCCAGTTTCAGTTGCTGTTTATAGCGTTGTTGATGGCTTCTTCAGTGCTTTTCTCAAATGCTTGCGTGCTGTTGGTTTTCTTTGGCAATTGTTTTTTGAAAGCTCGACGTGACACAATAAAATTGCATCGGTCAGGCTTCCGCCTGTCGCACGATTGTCGTCAAACAAACAAATAAATGAACCGAGCTGAAAGACCCGCAAAAACTGGCGTTTTGAGAGAAAGTTTGGAACAGAAGATGTTACCGTGGTTGTAACCAGAGAAATGAACAGTGGCAAAATTTATCTGTGTCAAAAATCACTCTTGCAAAATGTGGTGCTCAAGAAATCGACCAGTTTCAGCTTCTTCATCCCCTCCAAATCGATCAGTCTTAGGTTATGGTTCTTGGAAGAATAAGTATATGATGTACAAACAAACGGTTGGCAAAAATCAATTTGAGCAAGGCTTTTTTCCTTATCTGGAATATTGTCAATCAATTTGAGCAAGGCTTTTTTCCTTATCTGGAATATCAACGGCTTCTAAAATTAAGCTCTACTACGACTCTGTGTAGGCAACGAAAGAGGGCAAAGTGCAAAAGACTGTTACAGAATATTGCGTTGCAGAATATTGCGTGTAATCTGCAGCAGGAGTGTCCAAAATTTTTTTTCTGAGGGCCACATAAGCTATTAAACAACAGTTCGAAGCCTGGACGTCTTACGTGATGTAATTGTTTCAGGCTATGCTACATTTTACCAAATCAACAAATTTTTCGTAAATACTGCACATTATTTTTTCATCTTTGACAAAATGACTTCGCGGACCGGAAGGAATAGCTTCGCGGGTCCCATTTGGCCTGCGGGCCGTAGTTTGGAGGCCCCTGATCTACAGTAAAACCATTTTGAAAATATTAAAGGATAAATATCTGCTCCGATTTCAACTTGACCGTAAATTTTTATTATTCAAACTCTGGTGGTTCTTTGTGTTTCCCCCCCATTGAAAGTTACGGCAAGTGCATTTTTCCGTCTCTTTTTGACTTGGATCGATTGGTGTTTCCGTTGCGAAGTTTGGTCAAAGCGCTAATTACATTCATGATTATTTGTGTGGAGTTGTAATCGCCTCTAGGTTATTCCCTAAATCTCCTCCTTCGAGTACTAGACAATTACACTCACACAGGTAGGGTAAAATATTCTTTCAGGCTGATGCACCCATAAAAAATCGGAATATACTCCTGGAGGTACTTGCACCCAGTTTGGGGAAACCCTGTGTCAATTTAATTTTTCTTGTTTAATTCTTCAGAGCACAGATGTGTGTTTGGTCACTTTTTCGGCTTGCAGGCTATTGCCTAACTTTGATAACTGCAGCTGCATTGTACCTTCTATAATTTAAAACTGAAGTTCGCAAATATTTGCATTCGGAATGTTGTGCTCCCACTGAAGCGCTGAAGAGAAGAGTTTGATGACGAGTTTTGGTATTTGTGTTTACTTGTGTTCTTTCGTATTTTACTAGTTCTACCCACGTTGCCTGATATTATTTTGTTTGTGGTGGTTTGTTCACAAGAAGACGTTAAGCGAATCACCTGAAAGACCTTCTGCGTTTCCTGCCGTAACATTAAATATGCTCTTCCTCCACAGGAAGCCGATAGTGAACAGCCAAACATTGTTACTCTTTTGCAACCATGGCAAGCGACTGTATCAGCAGTATGCAAATCCTCCTCAGAATTTTGTTCATCTGCAGTCTCGCAGCAACTGTAAGAGGCTTACCAAATGGTGCACCAACAGGAGCCTGCACAGAAATGATGCCGCGGCATAATAATACAAATGGCGGAGGATTCTTAACAGGTCAGACAGGGGATTCACCATATTCGATCATGATGAGCGCCATGGAGTACAACAAGAGTACCTCCATTCGCGGTATGTCAGCTTTAATTCTTTCAAATGTACTCTCAATTACAATGCTCCTTCCATCTCAGTGTCTTATTACTGGTTTTACAGCGAAAGCACTTTGAAACCTCTGTCTGCGTATTACGAAGTGTGAAAAGTAAATTTCGGTGTTGCAGCTGTAGTTTTCGATGCAAACTCATTTTCTCACGTTTTCGTTATTTACTTGATAAGCACAAAGATTCTTTCTGAACTATGTTAACTGTGAATAAATCATCTACTCACTGGTGTGTATTGTTGTGGAAGTGTATAGCAGCGTTTTTTTCTTTATTTAATGAAAATGTTTTACTATTTAATAAAAAACGTTTTTTTTTCTTTATGTAATAAAAATGTTTACGCTCATTTCTTTATTTAATAAAAATGTTTTACTGGCAATAGAGGTTGTGACTAAAAACGATAAGTGCTTTGTTGACAAACAAGTACGTTGATCTTTGGCGAAATGACAAGCAGCAGAGTTTGAATACCTCCGCCAGCTCTTGCTTTCACAAGAATTTTGCTTGAATCATTGTTATTTTTCCTTCGTTTCTAATTCAAAAAATTGGAAATCTTCGAAGTGAATTACGCAAAAGCATGATTTTAAACACAAGAAAATGCGCCAAAAACGAAAAGCAAATCATATTGTTAGTACCTGCAGCAGTATTTCTTTGTTGTTTTCCACAATTCTACATTTTAAAAACATATTCCTGTTGAACTGCCCTCGCACATTTTTAGCGAAAGTATTTCCAGCTGCAAACGTCGCTTTTGGTTGATTTGAACAAGGAATACAGTGGTGCACCTTCGTCTTTAATTTTGCTTACGGCCATGGCCAGATGGTAATCAGTCGGTCACGTAAGATGTTGTATAACAGCGCTAAATTCTTTTTTGAACACCTGGAGTACCAGGGTACATTCAGGGATACATAAAAATTGTTCCATTCTTGGAAATTTAAAACTATAACGAACAAGTGAACCTTTTAACATTGAAGCAGCTATTGAGAAACAGAGCATTCGGTCTTTCTTCGAGTTTATTAAAAAATAGAATATAATAAGCTTCAAGATTAACTGACAGCAATAATTCATCAAGAATTCTTCAATAGAAAACTTTACCGTAACGAAAATAAGCAACATCATTACAGTGAAACTTGGTCAACAATTTTCCTGTATTAGGTTTCCCAAACCCGAAACTTTGCAAATACACACACCAGCGCGCAAAATTCTTACGCAGTCCATCAATAAACGGATTTGAAGCTACATAAAAAGCCAACAAATCTCGTCTTCTCCAATTTTCAGTGAAGCAATGTGGGCTCCGTAAAAGACCTACCGGCTTATCCTGCCGATTTCCATTTAATTGTCTTACAGAGAAAACGAAATAAAAGCAAAGAGGTTATATAATTCTTGTTTTGATTCCTAATTGTTTTATTGCAGGTAACGTTAGTTGTCACCAATCGTAGTTGCGCCCTAATGAAAATAAACGCAATGGTTTGTTTGAAATTTAGCAAATATTGCCATTTGCAATGCGTAAAACGTGTGAAGTTTATTCGAACATTCCAATTCAATTCGATGAAAAGAAATACACGAGCATAAGCAAAGGATTGTGTTGCTACTCGATCTTTTATTTCCCTCCAGTATGGATCTCGGGTGGCACCGCCAGCACAAGCGGTTACAGAGGTGTACTCTTGCAAGCGCGCACCGTTGGTGGAAACGCTCCAGTTGGGACTTGGAAAAGCACTCCTGTGTACACTAAATTTGTTCAGTGTTCAGCAGCGAATGATGCCGTGACTCATTCTGAGGTGGCGAACGTCAAGAACGGCTCCACCGTTTTCGAGTGGATGCCCAGTGGAAATCACAATAATGTTCAGTTTGTGTACGTGTTGATGCTCTTTCTGTATGAAGTTATTATTATAGACGTACTTGAAGTTGGTTTATGTAATTTCTACATTAATCCTTTGAAAACGTAAATTATTTGAAGGGAGGTTCCTGACCGAGACAAATTAAATGATAAAAACCTCTGGCTCAACATGTGTTTAACCAGAGTACAAAGCTGCAAACCACTATCAGATACATCTTGTAGATATCACTTTCTTTCAGTAATCGCCTTGGATTAGCAAAAAAATCTTGATTCGCGGCAGTATCTCTAGCATGTATTTTGTAAATATCCGTTGAGTGTAAGTGAAGAACCTTTTAAAACAGCAGAGGTTTCATAGACGGATCCACGATTTTTTATGGGGGGCTCAAGGACGAGCTCATCCGAATGTGTACCACTGACTGCATAGCAGTGAAGACCCAACCGCTCAGGTAACTTTATTTAACAAACACGGTTAATAACCATAACACATTTTGGCTAAAACGGATTCTCACCACTACCCAGGCTTACTGGGACGCTTCCGGAGCAGAAGCGGCCTTCAAAATTCAGAAATTATTCTCAAATTTGTTTAACCTTAAAAAAGTAACTACCTGAATGTCGGAAAAGTTTTATTATTAGCAAAACAAACACAGGTCCACGCCGAAAAAACGCTTAGGACAGGATTAGAAGTGACACAGAAACTACACCAAGAAACTTGAAATGCCGCCAGTAACCTCTGTTGGCAGTCTGTGCAAGATCCATGCCGTATTGTGTTCGAAAATTGTAGATGTTTATGAAACAGAAGTTCATGAAGTTCGGACTTGAAAATTTGTTTATTTTCGGAACATTTTCCTATTTTTATTGCATAACACCAGAGACGAAACGAGGGGGACAAGGGGTCACAATTCCCCGGGCGCCCAATAAGGCCAAAAAGTCACAATAATGTCACAAGCACTTTTTTCAAAACAGTACATTTGCTTCCGAAAGACCTCAGGTTCGAATATGGGGCGCCAAACTTGTTTCTTGCCCCAGACGTCATCTAACCTCGTTACGCCCCTGGACATCACGATTGTCTAGTAGGCAAATTGGCGAAATTTGTTTACAAAAATACCTGCCCATCAGTGGCAAACTATCAATCACGAGCTATTTAAAGCAAAAAGCTGTTGATTATCGAAGTCGTTTGACCATAGAAAATGACTTGAAGGTCAAAAAAAGGTATATGATTTCGAAAACAAGCACAACTTTCCTTCCCTCCCAAAAAAAAAACGTTTGGGGTACGCGTAGAGACAAACATACCAAAAAACTCGAAAGCAAAAATTATGCTGGCACTTTGCCCTGGAAGGTGTTTATTGCATTACGAGGGCATTGAAAATGATCAGACAATATTTGGAAACGTGAAGTTTGCAGTGAGTCAATGACCAAATTCTCATACATCCAAGTTTTGTGTGCGAAACGCGACTACAGTATATCGCGGTAACGCAATTTTAGAAATACTGTACAGTAGGTTGAAAAAAAATTATTAGAGACAGCAGAATGTTGGTTGATAAAAAAGCATCTGATTTCGTGCTGAGCTGAACTTTTGTCCAAAAATTTTTGTTGGCATAGGCAGGGGTGTATTGCTAAAAAAGAGGTGTGGAAACGCCGTTCCCACAACAAAATAAAGGAAGACTGATTAACCTACAAGAATTTCCACAGTGGAACTTCCTGTTTCACTTTAGTGCTACGGTGCTATACACGAGATAACTTGTCGTTTATTCATTTGTGCTGCTCCAGGCGCAACACGTAGAAATTGAAATGAAAATCTAAATCTTCAAGTAACGTCACTGGTGCAAAAAGGTGTGAGAACGCCGTTCCCACCACACTACACCCCTGCTGGCAGGTCTGATGCTTATAATCAGTAGTTATCTTTGGCATAGCCTACAGCTAATCTAACGCGCTTATATTCAGCCTATACCTGACATGTAGATCACGTTTTACGTTGCGTTTGCTGTTTTGGAGTTTATGCTGTCACTGAGCGCTCTAACCTAGCCTGCAGTTAATTGCATTGTAAGTTCGTTGTAGCGTAATTTCAATGTCTTCGCCTAACTACAGTGATAACATGAGCTGCACTCATTCATAAAAGCTTGCAGGAAAAAATAGTATGATCTGCAGCTTATACGACTTTTGTCCACAGTCTGCTCAGTCCCGTCGCCACGGGGGGCTTAGTCCCCCCAAACAAAGCTCCAAGTCCCCAAACTGAAACATGAAGCACTATAAATCAGTGGAGTTTTCGTCAATTTTTAGAATGTCAATCCCCCCGCACAAACGCAAAGCCCCCTAGTGAAAACTCTCTAGCGACGGTTCTGAGACTGCTGCTTATTCATCTTACCCAAATGAAACAAGAGTTTAAATACTTACGTGCGCAGTGGCATGACCAGCCCAAATTTGTGGGTGGGTCAAAATGTTTGATTTTAGGCGATCACCAGTATTTTGTTTGAGATACTGCCTCTTAAAGCACAAAATGACTAGATATTCTAAAAATTTGGAGGGGCCATGGCCCCCTGGCTACGCCTATGTACGTGCGGTTTATATAACGCATATGCAATGTAAAAACTTTATGTAAACACTTACGTATTTATATAACGTTTGGACCCTATTTTTTTTATATAAAAACTTGTTTGTTAGAAGTTTCATTTACAGTGAAATAGGCACATTCAGACTGTCCAAATTCAGCAAAATAGGCTTTGTATTAAATATTTTCGTCCCTATCCCTTTGCAAGAATTGCTTTATAGGCTATACAAAAAAATTACCGCAATGGACGTTTCTGTGTGAGGAACTATCGATCAAAAATGTATCTGAAAAAATTTAAGGGGGGGGCTTCAGCCCCATTAGACCCCCCTGGATCCGCCTATGGTTTTATAAGGCAACATTTGTCAAGGCCAAACCAATTTGCGTGTGACCGGCATAGTTCATATTTAACACTATTGGCTTTTGCTGTTGTTGGCTTCTGTATATTCGGAAGATCGTTTTGTATACTTTACCTAATCCCATCCGAAGTTAGTAACTTAAGGCAATGACATCTGTGTAATCAGCCTTCTCTAGGAAAAAGACCAGTCCTAACTCCTATTTTGAGCCTACCCTCATCCAAGGTTGAACGTCGTCTTAAGCATTTTTGGCGTCTCTGGCGTCTAAAACCAAACTACCGCCACAGTTTGGTGTATATGTTTGACATAATACGCTCCTCTTCGTCATATTTCTTGTTCCTAATTGCTGTATTTGTGAGTTTTGTATCTTTTTTCAGTCCTTGCGAAATCAACAACATTTACAAAGCTTTAATAAAGCAGTTCGGAGCAAATTCAATGAAGAAGAATGCAATATCGCATTCAGTCTTCCAATGAGGTTTACCGCAGTGTTTCTGGGTTAAATTTTTACTTCGATTTTCAAGAAGTTTGTATTACAATTTGTGGAAAAAGATTGCAAGAAAACCATTAGCTTTATCTAGCTGAAGCCACGTAAGAAATAATATTAACTGAATCAAGCACCCTGCACACTGCATTGTACTGTGGTTTTACTGCAATTCGTTCCCACAAATAAACACGAAACATGTGCATCTATTCAAAACAAAACTACAGACTAAAATTTGGTAAGTAAGGCAGGAATCCCACAAAAATCAGTAAGTTGTCTGTTCTTCATTTTTTGCGGAATTATCACCACGTAACCATTGATTTCCGAACAGTTTTCGCCCGAGGAAAGGTATCGCCCCTGGACCTTCCTGATTTCGTCAGTAAATGATTTTCCCCTTAAAAAAATTAATTATATCTCCGCGATGAGCCATTGCGCGCTTGAATCGTTTTTCCAGATTCGGTGAAATTCAGTATCAGTATGAAGTGATGCATTTTTTGAGAAGTATAAGGACAAAGGTTTGATAGTGGGTTAAGCTTGTCTATAACAAGGTGTTGCGTAATCATCAGTTAATCAGTTTAAAAGTAACTACACACATCTTAAGAACTTTTTAATCCAATAAAATGCTGCTTTTTACACGTAATTGCTTCTTCGTCTTCATTTGAGCGAGTTGGTTTGATCCACTGATAAGTCGCACTACATCTCGGGGCAGGTGTTGAGCAGTTATGCCATTGTTTCGTCGGCTGATAGCACCGTGTTTCTAAACGTTGAAACGATAACGCATGTTTTATCCACATGGGTGGATATTGTGTCAGGCAAACGAGGCGGTCGTCTCGGGCCCCCTTTCACAAAGATGCCGTAAGGCTTCTCCTTTGATAAGTTTCACTCTTAGTTCTTGCATTTTGTTGTAAAAAAGCTTATGAACCGCTCTAGAGCCACATTTAATAAGCTCTGAAGCAAGNCATATGTTTTTCAAAATAAAACAAAGATTATATGCAAATGTGCCAAAGGGNGCTCCTCGACAAGTTAACGGATATGCTAGAAAGTCAAGCAAGGACTCCATAGACGCGGATCACAGCCTTGTTTCCACCAAAAACTTGGAGACAAAACAATGGACCATTGGATTGGAGCCCAGGGCCGGGTAAAGGTGGCCAAATAAACGCAAAAACACCCCACTTGTGACGTACCCCCAGAGAACCTCAAACTCAAAACGGATAACTTTTTTTTTTCGATCTCAACTAGAAGACGTGCGGAATCCGTAGAGGGTTTGAACAGCTCTCTAGCTCAATCGGCTGGCGAGTTATAGCGTCGCAAAGCTCTGCAAAAAAATTGCGCATGCGGGACTTAGAGGATCGGGTTTTATCTCGCGAGCCATGAACATGGCTCTCACGGTCTTTGAAGGAAAAACAGCAATAAACGATCTTTGAAGGGAAAACAGCAATAAGTTTCTAACTCTTTGAAGTTTTCTAACTCTTCGATTTCGAACTCTTTGAAGTGTGCATTGCATTGGTCGATGGCGTATTCGTTAAAATTGCGTGATAATGTTTTCTGAGGCGCAGTTGAGTTTCTGTCAAAGTTTCACGTGCTTTTTCGATGCAACAATGATTGTTCACTTCAAATCTATTTAAATAGGTGCTGGTGATACCTACCTCGTATACAGGCGAAATGTAGGCTACTCTGATACGATCTTAGTGAGTGTCTGATTCTTTGCCGGGAAAGGATTCTTTTGATAGATAGTGTTCGTTTCAACGCGACACAAAATAATATACCATCAAAATTTATAAAGGCGTACACAAAAGACCCACATGGCAAACAGCTCACTTTTCTTGTCACTGCGGTAAACTGCCGTTCGGTTTAAGCGAAAGCTTCCAACAAACTAATGCGTTATCGTCGATATTTTTTATTCTCAGGGCAACTGTTGCAGAAATGCGCGAGGTGTTCTGGGTGATGTTGAAATCCAACACGGTAAAGTACAACTCGTGCGGCCGAATGATGCCTCCTCTGCTGATACTCTGCCTTTCCGTGCTGGTGCACCTTGTGGAACTGTGATGGGACGTGACCTGTCTCATGACGCTCTGAAACAGAGGAGGCGCCTCGCTGCGTGGACAAAATTGTAATGTATTAATTCGCACAACACCCATTATTAATCCACGTTAGCGCAAAATTTCGTAGGAGCTAACTTTCTGTAGAGTTTTGACATCGTGTCCTTTGATCTCATGCTTTATATTACTAACCCATTTCCAATGGCGTAACTATAGTGGGGAAAAACGTAGCTGAAAGGGGCCCACTGGCCACTGTAGCGGGCCAATAGCCAACACTCAGAAAAACTTGAGAAATGATGGTGAATCCGGATCTGGATAGCTATATTAAATCACCAGGAAATGTTCCGAAAAACGCAAAAAACAGCAACCTACTGAAAACCTAAAGAAATTCTGAAGCAAAGTGTACGGTAAGAGGAGCCCGGTTTTTACAATTATCTTGCCACAGGGGGCGATTTTCCCCCCTGTGCCCCTGTCAGCTACGTCACTCCCCGTTTCAAGCCTCTGAGGCATAACTCAAAGCACATTCGTCATGCGTAAGTATGAAGCTCTTAGCAATTGGAGATTCGCCGATCACCTGCAATCTCGTTTTTTTGCGAAGAGTTGAACCAACGATGATACCAAACGTGTCTTTGCAGTTTACACGAATTTTGATCAACTCAATTGTGTTTTCTACAAGTGTTGCTTGATGGTTTTGCATATTGGTTGGCGTCGTTTACATATGGTGAAGATTCCTGTGGGAAAAGTAATTCCGCATTTGTATTAGTCTGCATGGTGGTCTTGACAAACTGATCTTTCAAACGCATGTTGCAATTTGTGATGGGTTCTCCAACAGTCACGTCTTTGCACTTTATGAATACAGCACTTCTCTAGAATGAGTTCCTTGTAAAGTAAGAAAGGCACATTCAGCGGAATCTATAGCGGAATGGTTTAAATATTGGTAGTTTCATCAGCTGGTTTAGCCCCAAACCAGGCGGCCATGTTTTGAAAAACAGAAATTGAGTTTTTTAAACTTTTGTTGTCCTGTATTGCGTCTTTTAATGCCAATCACTGTTGGGTCAGGAATGTGTAAGACATTTCAAAGAACAAAATTTTGATGCCGTAATATAATATATGTGTTCGTTACGGACACCAAGATAAGTTATTGCAAAATCTCAATGTTTGTTTAACCTACCTATATTTTACCCGGTAGTCAACACAAGAGAATATTGTTTTGTAAATGTGATATTTCATTTAGAACGTTAAGCATTTCACATACAATAGTATGATAAAATAAACGCTGTCGAAAGAACACTGATGGCTATGTAAAGTACCTTTTCGGTATAAAAGGTCCGTCCGAGTAACACGGGTGCTTGAGCCATCAGTTCGAAGAACAATCGTACTTATGTCGATCGTACTGGTCATAACCACGTTCAGTTGAAGATCAA
>JGI24158J21664_10007849_pt1 | contig 14174 bp, 9 predicted proteins | sample Ectturendosymbi3_FD_21664 | JGI IMG/M metagenome (IMG submission 21664) | reverse complement strand
CGAATCTCCCTTCAGTGGTGTACAAGGTCGCGCGGATGTTATCAAAATCTATTACAAGACTTGAGAAAATCATCCACGGCGCAAAACACAGCAACCGAGATGTGTGATGGCTCGTCATCAGGCAAGCCGTCATCAGGCGTTACCGCTGCTGACTCGTATAATTCATTGGCTTTACTTAGCGTGTTGCAGGAGTGGCAAACTCTGGATATTCTCAGAACGGCGTCCATTCAAAACAGACCACGTGCATCACAAACTCGTTATGAAGATTGTCTGTTATGAACGTGATCTGTTATATCAGGCCCGCAAACAAGGGTGCGAACGGGGCAATTTCCCCAGAAATTTTCAAAAACATGTTTAGTTGTTAGATACAAGTTACAATCATTTTGTCTGTGCCGGAATTGTCAGCTGGTTGCTTCCGGTGGTTGCTTGTTGAAGCTCTATACCAGTGGTTCTAAACCTTTTCTCCATCACGCCTCCCTTAAGCAATTGTCCTTTGTTTCCAACCCTCCTGAGTTTAAATAAGATGTAAAAACAAATGCATTTATTGATAAATTTATTGATTAAACTTTCCATGTTGTAGGGGGCGGAAGGGCTCGCGCCCCCTTGGAAATTTATTGACGCCCCCCTGGGGTGGCATGTCCTCCCGGTTAAGAACCATTGCTCTACACGTTAGTTAAATCAATTAGAACAGTTTCTCGTGAGTTTCACTTGGAAAAACATGTCTACATTATCTTTAGTTGATATGGTTAGCTGAGGGTGTTGAGACAATACTTTGCTGTGCAAAACTTGCCTTCATGCTGTTTAGCATCAACCTACAGCATAGAGCAGTTGTTTTCAACCTGGTGTTCGCGACCCCTCTGGGTTATGTACGTAGTCTGTTATGAAAGTGAACCGTGTTGCCTACTGAGTGCATGTGAAGGAGAACCTCTACACAAAACAAATTTTCGTGGCATAAATTCTTTTGCGAGAAGAACTTCCATTGAAAAGAATCATTCATCTTTTACTCCAAAAAAGTTCAGGATGATGTGTTTGAATCTTATGCTGACATGAAAATGTGTTACTTTTGTTCTAATTATTTTGTTCGTTTCCTTTTTGATAAGAAACGTGGATTCTTTTCCTATAATCAGTTCCACAATGATTGCATCTTCGATCTTGTGATCTGTTCCCTCCGGTTTGCTTCGTTTGGCGTTTTATTGGTGAGACCGAAACGTTACTGTTTGTTTTGTGTTCTTCTCATTCTCAGTTGCATTATATTCGCTAAATGCAATGCCAGCGCTACCATTAGGCGAACTAGACGGCTGCCTAGGACGCTAGGCCAAAGGGGGCGCCAAAAATGCAATTGTGTGATTCAGAAAGTGACGAATGTACACCAAGAAAAAGGAATGAACATGATGAAAGTGAATGAAATACACGATTATGCAGTTTCTGAGAAGACAAAGGTACTACACTATTTCAGGTTTGCTGCAGAAGGGTTAATATTTTTCCTATTTAATTTCAATTTCACATATACTAGGCAAGCTATGCCGCAATTGGTATAAATTTTATTCATGTAATAAACTTTTCTGATGTACAAAACGTCCTTCGTATTTCCTTAATGTATGTGATGAGTAGAGTAAGGATCTTTGTATAGGAGGGGTGGGCGCTGGAAAGGATCTTGCCAAGGGTGCTCACAAGTCTATCATTGGTCTTCTGTCAGGACCAGCAAAGCATTCCCTTCAGGCCATACTTTATCAAGCTCACTGCAAAATTCTAAGGATACCACCTCTGTACTTTTCATTTCGTGAGTCTTAATTTTTCCTGGCTGGGTCGCTTTTTTCCGAGTAAGTTTATGTCGAAGCCTTCAACAAATCATGTTTTCAGTGGCGATTCTAAGGGGTAGCATGGGTGGGCCGTTGCCCCTCCAGATTTTTGGCTGGCCCTCAGTTTGGTCCCCCAGATACGTGCTCACGCCCGTAACCAGCTTGGGACACCAGGAAAGGCGAAGAGTTTTCCGAGAGGGGTCCAAATTTTTTGATCTATGTCCAATGTTTTTGAACTAGGTCCAACACATTTTTCCAGGGGGCGAAAAATTTTGTAGGGGGGTTTCGCCCCCCGTGGTTACGGGCCTGTGCGTGCTTAGTTTTACGCTGAAGTTCGTTTCCTTGATAAATACAGCAGATAACTTTCAGTCAGGAATACATTAAACAAAAATTCAGAAGCCCTCTAGCCTGCGTTCCATATTTCCCAAATGCATGATAAGCTGTGTTGTTTTTTGACGACCGGGTAAGTGGGAGTTGTTTATGACGACACACACCGTACCATTGGTTATTCGGTTCCTGTGAGAAATTAATCATACCGCGGTCGTAGTGACGAAAGATTCAGTTCGCAGCTGAGAAACAGTCGCAGAAATGGGAAGATTGATGTACCGTGCATTTCCATGTGAGGTAGAACTGGATTATACTACTGTCAACGGATTGTTGCTTGTCATGTGGCAAAATGTTTGTGAAAGCATTAAGAATTGGTGTCAGTTGATTTATTCGAATTTATCCTGACCGCAGTTGTGTGTTCAGCTGCCTTGTGTATGCGACTTCGAAGCACCTTACGCATCTGGTTCGTGACTTCAGTTATCAGTCTGCCCACACATGTCCTGCAACCATAGAACTTTGCAAGGATTTTCTGCAATGATTCAGGAACAATTCGTTCCGTTATTTCAGTTCTTTGGCCAGGATGTGAACTATTTCTATCAGAAGAACACTCGAAAAATGCGCAAATGCATATTCAATTAGTGAAAATAATTTAAAACCTGAAACAACTCTGGCAAAGAATTTTTCAGGAGTCGCAGCTGCCTGCATCGTTCGAACAATTTCGTTCATTTGTAGCTCTTACAAAAGCTGCGTTTGATTGTTTATACACTTATGACAGTTATTACTACTAGCCGTAACTTTTCCCGTCATCAGCGCTTCATGCGAGAAACGTTTTCAAAAATGTAATCAGTGAAAACATTTCTCAGAAACGCCATGACCAGTGAAATATTGAATAACAATGCTCTACTTTCAATTGAAAGGGTATGAGCTGAAGAAATAGATTTAGATGATTTCGTTGATGAATTTGATAGCAGACATGAAATTTGAAGGATTAAGTTGCATTGAGTTGATGTTAATTTGTGTGAGAATCATATTGCTCATTGTCTATGTCTGAATCTTTTTTGATTAATTTGAGGTAGTGCGTGTTTCGTTTATGACAAGACAGTCATAAATTAACGCAGGATTCAAAAGACAGCTTTTGAGGACCAGTCAGAAGAAAAGTTGATGTGAATATTAAAATGAACGTCTTTGCTGGGAATATTCTGCAAAGCAAGTTTTACGCCTACTGTTACATCTTGCCATCAGGTACACGCCCTAAACGCCGATGCACACATGCCTATTTGCGGCGCGACTAGCTATACTTTTAGGTACCACTGGTGACAAACCTTCGCTGTTGTTAACTGCACAGTGCGCTGAATTGTCCTCACCCTATCCACGCTGCAGATGAGTATTGCACTCGTGATAGTAGCTACACCACAACGACAAAGTGTGCGTAAGCTCCCACAAAGTAGTCACAGTAGTCACCACATTGTTGGCAGATGGTTTATTTTTCTAAAATTTGTTTTGTAGTAAGAATATTTTGACCAAACTAGTTGGAAATTAACAGCCTAATTGTCTTTGTGTCAGGACATAGGCGTAGCCAGGGGACCATTCTACCCAAAATTTTTAGCATATCTTGTCATTTTATGCTTTGAGAGTGGCGCCCCATACAAAAATACTTTTGCTCGCTTAAAGTCAAACATTTTGTCCCCCACGTTTTGGGCTGGCTACGCCACTGTGTTAGGATCAGGATGGAATTCATGGTCGGATCATTTCGATGGAATTCGTGGTTGGAACCATTTCGTGTGAATTTTACTCCCTTTCGTGCAACTGTTTTCGTTCATATGGAACCGGCACAATTGTGTGCGGGAAATGGTGTTTCGTTCTGCATGTGTAGTGCTGTGAACGTTGCATGCTTTTTACAGAATATTCGACATGTCAGTGCAAGTGTGAGATTGCGTCTAGTGGCTTTCAAGTGTCTTTAGTAATTAAAAACGCTAGGTCATATTTAACGATATTCACAAGCCTGTGTTGGGCTTGATAGGGTTAATCATAGCAAATTAATTTTCAAAACAACGGAAAATCACCATGCAGGACCGACATTTATGTTGAACCCCTACTTTTTCCTTGGCCCCGTAGTGGATCCCCACTTTTTTAGTTCTGGAATCGCCACTGCATGTTTCAGTCATAAAGTGTAGTAAGATTAGGAAACGCCAGAAATATTGGCGTTATTAGCCTAGTTAACCAGTAAGATTTGGATTATAGGGCGTACCACCTTAATTTATGTAGCAAAGAGATACCAGCTAGTACGCAACATAACCAACATTGGTGACCTTCGCGAAAGTCAGTGTTGTTGTGCATGCAGAACATCGTCGATTGTTACGACACCAGACTGTAAAAATGTTTTTGAGGTCTGCGCTAGAATTTTTGTTTATGTGAATGCTGTGACGCTGTTACTTGTGTAGATAATATTTTGATAAATTTGGTGTTCAAATAAACTCGGCATGCATCGAATAAATTAGTTTGATAAAAAAATATCGTCCTTGAAAGGGTCTTTTGGGTGAAGGGGTGCTGGAAGACCTTGCGCCTAGGACGCACCGGAAATTTAAGATGTATAAAGAGCAAAGAGAATGTAGAATATATTTGTGTACGTTTAAACAGATCGTGCCACGGTTGGTTAAGCAGGATGACGTCATAATCTATGCGGGAATGCTGAAAATGGATTTTGCCTAGGACGCTGGAATGGTTTGCGCCGGCCCTGCACTAAAGTCATTTTAACAGGACCACTATTATACTATCAGTAAAGACAGACTATTGTAATATTTCCCATTCCACTCAAACAGCGCAACAAGCGAAGTTTCAGCCATCCGCAATGCGCCGCGAGTGCGGGCGGGGAAAAGAATTTTAAAGTGGTCCCATCTAGGCTTACGACCCATTGTTGGTTGAATGTTTGACGTCATCGGTGTTCATTCAACCTTGAAATATTAAATTCACACAATTTCTGATAAAACTGAAATTCGAAAACGCGCATACACTACCTGAGGATTTACGGTTTGCCTCAGATTTCTGGTATTTAGCCAGTACCACCAGCTCCAAACCACTCATGGTTCTCCATGGTTGCCATCCTGTCTTCACCAAAAAAAGCCAGACCTTGTCTCAAAAAAGCCAGATAGCAGTTTTAAGGCATATACACATGAAACATGCATACCCAAACACAAAGTAGATATTAAAACTCCTCAGAAACATCGATATAATACAATTCCAATCTTCAGAAGCATTTTCTTTCCCCATAATTACACTGTCACATATTTGTTTCTAATTAAATACATCGGACATTTTTAGAGCAACGGTAAAACCTTTGCAACGTTCTTTGCACCCTGCATGGTCACAGACTTTTGTCAGAAGAGATTTGCAATGAAAATGCAGCTCAGAAAATGCTTTGCCATAGCCAAGCCTTTCCGATTGAAAAAAGCCAGAAAAGGCCAGATTTTGTCTGGCACTTTTTGATTTTCAAAAAAAGCTAAGTGTGTTAAAAAAAGGCAGAATTTCAAAATCTGGCTTCAAAAAAGCCAAATTGGCAACCGTGTGGTTCTCTATGAAGGAAATCTGCAATAAAAAATTTCCTTTTTCCTGAAACGGAATATTACCGACTTTCACAGAACAGTTGATAGGATTTCCGATTTTAGCTCTTGAAACACCCATAGGCGTGGCCAAGGTGGGCCATGGCCCCTCCCAAACTTATAAACTTATAGCATGTCTTGTCGTTTTGTCCTTTGGAAGGCGGTGTCCCAAACAAAATAGTCAAATAATGTTGCTCGCTTAAAGTCTAAATATTTATACCCCACAAATTTTGGTGTGGTTACTCCGCTGGGAACACTTTGTGTATAAAACTTTCAACTCATTTTTGCGTTGCAATGATAAAAGTATTGATTTATTCGTTTTCATGCCCGTTTTTCCTCTGGGGAGGATCGCAGGGCAACAGTCCCAGGAGGACTCGAAATACCTCACGGTCAACAGCAATTTCAGGTAATTCTGCTGGCTCCACACGAAGACGGGACCAAGCAAGGTCGGAGATGTAGTCTCACTCCACCTTGTCCTTGGACGACCTCTGGACGGCTTTCCCGTGGGTTTAGCCAGAAGGGCTTTCCTCGCCAGTCTTTCGTGTGGCAGTCTGGACACATGGCCGAACCAACGTAGTTGGGAACTCTCGATTCAGAGGAGAAATAATTCAACATTGAGGTCTCTGCGAATTTCACAGGTACGTATACTTTGTCGTTAAGTGTCACACCGTGGACTCTTTGAAAAAATCCCATTTCTGCCGCTTGCACTTGAAATAATACTTTTTCAGTCATAACCCAAGATTCACGGCCATAGGTAAGGATCGGAACATAAAGACCGATTTAAAAACTGACAGCTTTGCAGTGTTTGATGCAGAACTGCGTTAGCTTTACCAATCCGTGTATCAATCTTCTCGCCCCGCCTTCCGTCACTCGTAAATACCACCCCAAGGTACTTGAACTTCTCCACCTGCTGCAGTGCATTAATTGCCGCTCACTTGCAACGTACACTTCCTTGGACGTATGGAGAGGCGTAATACCTCGTCCTTTTTGGGTTCGGTCGCACGAAGCAGCAAACCAATCGAGTCCGAAGTGCATGCTAAAGACCCTGTTGAGAAGATGCTAGCTGTACCAAATCGTCCGCAAAAAGTAATCGGTTGATCCTGCAGCTACCAACTGTGACACCCTACTCGACTCGACTGTATTCTACCAATAAAAGTATTCTTACAAATGAAATACACACACCGAAAACCGTCGTCAGCACAGTGAAAGCTTTTCGACCCTCTGTTCAACATTGTCTATGGAAAGAGATCCTTTCTCAGCAGAGAATCAGACACTTCAAGATCTTACAGAGTATATATTTCGCCTACGATGTAGTCATCATCAACTCTTATTCAAATAGAATCAACATTACGGAGTTTCTGTAATATTCTACATAAACCTTCTTCGGCATATGCTTCGGGAATATTTAATTTTCCATAGTTTAAGGTCTCATTCAGCAAAGTTCATAAACAAAGTTGTAACGCCACTACCACAGCTGCGACTAGGAGAACCTAGTCAGGAAAGTTTTGTGTGAAGTAAAAATCTTACATACTTCGTAAAACACAGCATTCCTTTTATTTTTCAACAGTTATTGCAATTTACGTAAAGTTAACGCAGACATAGAATTTAGTTTGCGTCAGACGCGTGGTCAACATCACAAGGGTACTCGAGAAACACAAAAATGGTTAGCCATAGCGCAGTACAGAGCAAGTGTTAGATGATAGCCATAAACAACACAGGGAAATATCAAACACTGAAACAACGCACCAACGATACCTACATTCACCCATCATCAAATTTTAATCCGGCAGTGGGAAGAACATTTAACACATTTTAACGTCAGGTTTTGAACTAACTGGCTAAAATTGTCTCGATCAAGGTTTCAAATGTTTTGCAAGATATTTTAGCTTGAGACTGACAACCGTTTGTTTTCATTAAATTCAAAGCAGGATTTAACGTTTGGTATTTTACTAGTTTTTATAAAATCGATCTAATTACTGTACTGTACGCATTTGGATTGCGCATATTCTCGACATGGTGGGGGTGATAGAAAAATGACAAGAAAAAGCAAAAATCATGAGGCGCCACGAAGTACACAGAAGGTTTAGGTTGCTACACAAAGGCGATAGAGATGTAGCACCAACACCGAAACAACGCACCTACAACTATAGCTGGTCACCGTCATACAAGAGCATTGAATAATGGAGGCAAAGTGAAGATTTGTAAAAAGCATCAGACTTTTGAAATGATCGGATAAAAAGTTGTTATGAACACTCACATCGGTGAATGAAGCCATACAGATATTTTCTACACAAGGGGTCAGAGATAACCAAAATATCATTAAAAATGTTTGTAGCATAAATTTGAAAATTATTTGATTTATTACTAAGAATTATAAATGCAATAAAATAATGGTCCCTTGTATCTCTGTCTCCTTAATAAATTGTGGGGTCTGGACCCCTCCGAAACCCCTGTTCGATCGCTCAGAATTGAGAGCTATGTTGAAATTGCCCAAACGATTATGCAAGTGTTACTAACTGATGCTCCTGTATGTTACGAAGTGCTATTTACGAGAGTCTTACACAAACTTGTAGATTTGGTTTTATGGAGGATATTCTAACGTGGCTTCAAAAAAAGATGAGCGGATTGAATCATTTCATCTTCCGCAGCTTTATTTGCAATTCGCCTGCTAACGAGTCTAGGTTTGTTGTGAACTTACTTTTCGGGACACTGTTTTCAACACCTTTCACTCTGATGCACAATGATAGAGCGACATCTCGGGTGTGATACTGCGCAGTTCCTTTCCGTTGTTTTATTGACAGGCTTTCATTCAAGTGTGACTTTTGACTAAACTGGTAACCGCTGTGATATGGACCTTGACCCTGTGTGAAGCACGTAAATGCTATTTAATAAAGCGCTTTTTTTAGAACTTTAGGAGACAAGCTTTCAACGCTATAAACTGACTTGTGGTGAAACACGCAGTAGAAAAAGAGTATTAATTTTTTAATATTGGCATGATGAGAAGCACGACAGAAAGCGCGCAAATATTCAAACATAAGTTGGAAACAACTACACTAAAATGTATTAGAAATGCAGAAGATACACGGCCAATGGCTGGATACTTTGAACCAGCAGAGTCAGGGGGGATGCATCGCGCCACCAGCAGTAAAAAGTATATTGAAATTAATTTTTTGAAACACGTTGTACAATTTTCTTTGCTACTGGTAAGAGCATATCAACGGAGAGTGGTAGGGTTCCATGCATCTTATCCAGTACCATTAAGATTTTTAGTCTTTTCAAAGATCCAAATTGTGTCCTTTTAACATCAAGCAGTTTAAACAAGAAATCGTTCGCACTCTAAACCATACACCTCATAAAATGCATGAAAATTGACGTTTTCTGTTGCAACACAAGTGCGAGTAACGCGATTCAACGTTTTGCACACTCCAGCGGATAGTTTTGATCAAGCTCATTTTTTGAAAGTCTACAATGAATGCTTTTGATTAGACATGGAGGATAATGCAGAGACGCGATCTGCAGTGAGAGTAACAGAAGAGCTGCTTTGTCATAACCTAAGCAAAGCGACTGATTTCACCCAACCCGAACTTTGCATTGCACCAATCGTAGCATTCTGTGGAACAGGTTGTGAATTGAAACACGCTGTACAGTCGCCGTCTGTTTAGTAAAAGACGAGCAACAAGGAAACCGGTTGATGGCCTTGACCATTTTTGTCTGTCTGACATATTACATGGGAATGCTTGATATTTGCTCGTTTGTGATCATTCCCTCCGGTCAGTTAGATCAGGCTTAGAATGTATCAACACAGTTAGTTGCAGTTCTGGTTTTGATTTGATCGTTGCAGTTTTGCTGTTGATAGTGGAATATGAGTGAACCATATTCAAAGTGAGCCATAGTGCCACAAGGTAAAACCCTGAAGTTGTTCACGGATTTTTATTCGCAAAAGCATCTAGGCGCTTGTGGGGGAGGCGCCTGTTACCTTGATTGTTACAACACCTTTACGATCGCCTTGCGGTGCATTTCGCTAAACTATTAAATGTGGTTCTATGATTTTTTTCGTTCGCGTAAAAATCAATGAAGTGTTTTCTAGACTTTCATTCCTGTTTACAGGACTTTCGCAAGTTTAATATTTTTAAAGTTTCCGTTGCTCTGTATCCAAATCTGATTTCAGGGAAAGCAGGCAGAAACAGAGAACAACTTTTCTTTCAAACTTCAAGGCAGTACAAGTTGATAGCAATATTGCAAGCATCTGTTATGTTTGTTGAGTTAGTTTTCATTTTCATACTGCGTAAATTGATGTAGTTCACTAACGCAAATTTTTATATAAAGGAAAGTACAATATATTTTGATCATCCCGCCACCAAAAATTACTGTATTGGCCCCCAACCCGAGTTTAAACTTCCAAAAATCGTTCCAATGGCTCATGAATGGCAAGTGAAGGTCTTCCACTGCGAATTTTATAGATTATGCCGAAACGTCTATGTTTGATGACAGAAAAAAGCGAAAGAGAAAACTTAAAGCATGAAGGGGGGGTCGTGTCCTGTGTCGAGTTAAACTTTGAGTCTAGGTTTCAAAGCCTTAGCAGTACTTATTCAAAGTTCAGAGCGGTATGTAAGGCCTTCATATAGTGCTGGATGATCGAATTTCGAAGTTTTTGATGCATTTTTGTTTTGATTTAGCGCTTATTTGCAAAGCCTTTTTAGATAATTTTCCATATCTTGGTCAATGAAAAGCGATTATTTCTTGAAAATGTCGAATTTCCCACGAAATACTTAAATTAAACTCATTTTCACTTCACTGCTTGAACGATAACAGTTGAAAACTTCCACCGTCGAATCTACGTGGAAACAGTTACGCTTGTGCAACCGACGCACTTCCATAACATCGTTATCGAACGAAAGAATGATTTGAGTCAACAAATATTCGGAGCAAGGATTAATAAAATTTCACAGACACATTCAGTTGCAGCGTTATATGATATTAACCCGCAGCAAATACATTAACTTATATGTCAAACCACCAAGCACTTCTTTTAGGACACAAATAGCCCAAAGTTGTCTGGCGTCCACAAGCTTGTCCTAAATTCAACGGATTCCTTGTTACGCTTTTAAGCAAGGTTAACTACAAAGTCCAAAACGTGGAACGTAGCACATAAAACTCAGTGAGTGGCAACAGAAATTTTTTAACAGCAAAATTTATAGACGAATTTGACGAATCATCACAAACATTCTTCATTTGTACTATCGAGTCGTCTCCGTTGTCAGCAACATGCGTCAGCTTTGCAACTTGTAGGTTGGTTGTTCGCGCCAGGACTGACCCCAGGAATATGGTCGAAGGGGTTATTTTGCGCAGGCTGAAAATAAAAAAGTGAGTTGTATTGCTGCTTCAAGTTACACAATACAGTTACGCAATATAGCAAAGACTAAAGGGAAGTGTCCTGGTGGTATTTGTGGTACAACCGGTCATTTGCGTTGTAAACACCACAAACAAAGTAAGGGGGTGGCGGCGACATATGTGCAGGCGCAAGCAAATTTTTGAGGGTGCTAAGGATTTTTGCCCAATTTCCCCAAACCTGCCCGAAAAATTTTTGTGTGACTTTTGCTTACAAATTTTCTCCCACAGAGATCATGACGACCTTCTTTTGGTGTGACCTCCAGAAAAAGGTCTTTATTCGTTTTTCTGCAAACGTTTGGCGCCGTGTTTCAAAGTCAAACAATGTTCGACGCCAATTTTGTCCAGATTTTCCGGGATTTTGAAGAGATATTTAGGGATTTTGCTCGAATTTCAGGGAGTTTGCCAAAATTTTCAGGGATTTTGCCCGTATTTGTGACAAATTTTGCGGGTACGCTTGCACCCCCTGCACCCCCTCCGCCTACACCACTGGGCGGCGATAGCTCAATGGTAGAGTGTCCGCTCTCAATTGGAAGGTTGGATGTTCGATCCACTTGACACTGAGTGAATTGCCGCAGCCCTCCTTGGCAAGAGAGTTCACCTCAACCGCCTCGGCAAAAAGCAATTTTCAGGCTTCGGCCTGCCGCTAATTGCCGTCATCAAAATCAATTCTAAAAAAGTATTTTTCTAGTCCAACAGTTGTTTCTGTTACAAAACATGCATCATTAGTTCATATAACCTTGTTACATGTTCTCATATCAGCATTTGTTGCACAAATAGCTACCAAAAAAGATGAATTTAAGCCAGCTATGTCCAACCCGCGGCCAGCGGGCTGCATGCGGCCCAGTCGAAGGTTTTGTGCGGCTCAGTTTAGGTGTTCGCTGTAGTGAAAATATCCTACCTACTGACAACCTGTCCTTATTTTCATAATCTTCAATTATAAATTTTAATACAGGTGGTCCTGAGTGCCACTTTAACACGTCTGTTGCCATTGCGAATAGGATTCAAACGTTTTCAGTACATTAGCTTAAGCTCAATTTAGTTTGCTAAGATCAAAGTAAGCCATTCAACGTGCGGCCCTCATTAATATGTCATTCAATGTGCGTCCCTGATCAAGACAGTGACATGATTGTTGGTCTGTAAGCCATTTGGGTTGGACATAGCTGATTTAAGCAAATGCTGCAAAAAACAATAAAAATGTGGCATAATTACTTTCAAATTCAATCCATGCCAATCCAGGAGCGCTATAGCAGACATCTGATCCCAAACTGGTAAGCATGTGATGAAGTCTAACAGGGTTCGAATAGACTTTGCTCCTAGCCGTTATGCAGTATTGTATATTGCACACGAGCAAGTAGTTGATGATTTCGTTACCATGAAAAGCATTTTCTTGCTGGAATATTTTTATTTAAAATGGAACTTCAGGCCACAATGGGCGTGTTTGTATAACTCGCCATTTTCACCAAATCCTCTGTTTCCGAAACCATGTTTCAATTGTTGTTATCTGTCTGTCTTAGGTCTTGAAACGAATACACTCATCTATTCAATTTGAAAATATAGCTTCATGAGCTTGTTGTTTCATCACCTTTATTAGACAAGTTATCTCTGTGGGTGCACATAGCGCCGGCCACGCAATCACCTGCCTACTGACACTCATACATTTCACGTCAACGCTTACTAGACACAACAAAAATTTTGTTTGTCTTATAACAATTTATTTTGGAACAGAGGTGAGCAAACGATAATTTTTCTTCGTTTTCATTCGAGATCGAGTCAGGTTGAGATTTGCCAAAACCTGCGGCTGGGGATGATTAATTATTATTTACGTTACGTATATTAACTGTTTATGTATTTTGACAGTTTTATGAATACAAGTAGTGAGCGTTTTCCATGTTCGCATCCTGCTATCTACAGTATTCTCTTTTGATAAAAAATCATATATTATTGAAGAACATTTTCCTTACTTCCTTGACTTGAGCGCAGCACGGTGCTTCCCCGAACGTGAATTCTTTCTTAAAACGAGAAGACTTTAATATTGCAGCTGTGGTCCCATCAACCAGTACTGGCTGGTCTCGTGGAAAGTCCAAGTCTTGGTCAAACTTGGAAAACATACAAAAAAGATGATCTGGGCTGATTCGCGCGAAACTTGTCAAAAGTCTGAAAAAGTAAATTTCGCGATTTCATTCTTAAACAGTAGTATTTATGTCTAACACCAGCAGTTGTGAGCTACCAGTGGTAAACAATACTTTCGATGAAATGTTTCAAGAAGGGAAATCACATTGATGCAATGATATTTTCGTTTAGCAAAATAGTAAAGTCACAGCAGTGACCACACATCAAGCCAATCAGTCGCAATTTATTTTCACCAGAAAACTAGTTTCACTGAAAATAAATTGCGACTGATTCGCTTGATGTGTGGTTGCTGCTGTGACTTACTATTTTGCTAAATGATGAAGGCAAGCTTGAATCACTGCAAAAGGATGGAGGACCAGGCAGGAGATTTCCTCAAAGAGCTGGCTGCAAAACTAGAGCTTGTTTTGTTGATATTTTCTTATGTAGGCCTACACTTTATTGAACAATGTTTTCTGTTAAAATTCCAAACCAATACGATGTTACCGTCGGTTCGTGTTATTTTTATAATATCTGCTGTGAAAGTTAGAAATGTTTCTGGTGCAGAAGAATAGGCTTTCTGTTTCATGTCGGTGCTTGTCACTGTTTTCAGATGATGGTCGTCTAAATTTTTGCTAAGTAGACACAAAAATGCTTTATGTTTCTTGTGCGAATAAGCAGAAACCTGCAATAAATCTGGAAAAGGAGTAAAATGTCAGGTTACGATCCAAAATATCACATTGCTACAAATAGGTCAAGTCTCAACTTGAGACTGTCAAGTAAGGAGAAAGAAAGGAGGCAATTTCATACATAACATGTAGCTTAGCCTTTCACATTAGGCAATCTTCACTGCAATGGGTTGTACTTAAAATACTACAACTTACTTAAACGTTTACAGCTTCTAAAGTCACATTATGAAAACCAAAAATCCACTCCAGTTTAGACAGTTAAATGT
>JGI24158J21664_10007847_pt1 | contig 14176 bp, 8 predicted proteins | sample Ectturendosymbi3_FD_21664 | JGI IMG/M metagenome (IMG submission 21664) | reverse complement strand
ATATAATGGTGTTATTCTTCGCGCACATCCCGTTCGTGGTGAATCACACAATCAACGCAACACCACCGGAGAGGTTGCAACAGTATCTGGCCTATTTGAATAACGTCAATTAAGCCTTAGCGCGAAGTAACCACCAAATTGAACACGGTGTTTGCCTGGCATTGCAGAACAATTTTCTTAGTTGTGCCGTTGTTTTTTCGATCCGAACTTAGCGATAAAATCTGATGTTTCCAGTGTATTATGGTGGTTTGTACCACGTTATTTTGCAGTGGAGCAAAAACTTTTTCAAGAGAAATTAAAATTTTAATACGTGATGGTAAATTTAATTGGGCTAAACTGAATTTTCACGCTGTTGTAACCAATGTCCGGAAAATTTCTCTCAAACTCAGTACCGGCCATATTAATTCGTGCTGTCTAAACAACTTTCAAAGCAGTGTCGAAAGTCTTTGGCTGGGAACCCCCACCTTCGGTCAAAATCTGGGCTGTCTGGGGAAGCGCCCTAAACGGATAGCTTAGACTAGCCCTTTGTACACGAGCCACTTTAACATGCAAAGATTTGTTGACACAACACCGTCGGTGAGCTGGGAATCGAAGTGACGTGAATGCGTTGCGTTTGTTTTCGTCAAATTCTAAGAAAATCAGAGTGAAGTTAATTGCGGCACATGCAGCCGACGCCACAGTGTCGAATTGATTGCGTGGCTTGTAATGCCCGGGAAATTTGCATACGAGTTGACAGCCGGAGATTGGCTCCGTCATAAGTTTGCTTTTGCACTTTGATCGCGCTGCTTCATGTTCGTTTGGAAAAAGTCGCCCGGCTCCATGTTGCGTCAACGGTCCAGTGCAGCGATCTCCGTCTGCGTCTCGCCTTTCTTATCGTCGCGATGTTTGTCGTTTCAGTACCGGAGAAGTTCTGGGACGAGTTTGCTGAGTATCTGAAAGTGACCTCGGAGCAGATGGAAGACTATTATCAGCAGGTTGGTCGCGAGAGAGAGTCGGAATCGGCAACCTCGCCGGAGTCGCCTTCGAAAGAACCGGAAAAGGACGAGGTAAACTTTCGCGATTTGGTCTTTCCTGAACACTGGTGAAAACGAATTTTGTAAGTAATCGTGTAACCGGGGAGTGTTCTCTTTTTAGCAAGATGTTCACTTATTGTGGCCTGCAAATACGAGCCCACATCATCTTGGAAAAGGCCGTCTTTGACCTGAGTTAACTGACTACAGCTCGCGCAGTTAAATAATTTATGATCCGCGAGCGACTCACCTGCGAGCTGCAGCAAAATGCGGCCAATCAGCGCGCAGCGATCATCTGGAAGAACTGCTGCGAACTCGGGCCTGGGCTGCGTTTGGCGAAAGAGCTCGGTTGCGTTTTGACTCAGCTTGAGAGCAATTCGCGAGTCGCTTCTTGTCGCTTGACGAACGTTAACTGCGCACCCACCAAAACACCGACTTCTGCGTTGGGTAAAATGGCAAGACCACACGATGCCGAAAATCCTTTAATTGGTCCAGTCAATTTGTTTGGACAGGTGGTTGAACTTTTGTAATTTAGCATTGTATAACCACGTGTCATACAGTCTGTTCGTGTGACATAACAAACAAATAGCACGTGCTTATCGATTGCTGGTGGTTGTAATATTAGTCAAACTATTTCCGTATTTCACCATGCTATTCCAAATCAGCTCGCACACTTCCAGTCAGTCGCAACGCGTTTAGGACGCACGCGTCGCGCGGATTAATCCCAGCATTTTCACAGCGCATTCACAAACAGTTGTCGGTGTGCTGACGAAACCCCAGCTGAAGCTTGTCCTGAGAATTTCGCACCGCCCGCTTTGCGACGCCGGTGCAACCGAAAGCTCTTGATTGCAGCGTGTGGACCCGTAAACACTGTTATTTGGCCAGCAGCGGGATTGGCTCTCGTGCTGTTCGTGTGGACGTCATCGCAGTTAGTCACGTGGTTTTCATGAATTGTTAGGTTCAACACCTGACCGGTCAATAACGTCGCTTGCGACGCTGTCGCTTTGTCTGTTATCAATTATGTATAAGAAAAACTTCAATGTCACAGAAAGTCTTCCACTAGCTCTTTGGCAGTTATTCTTTTAGCGCAGTGGCGTTCAATGATGCGGCGATGGTATTCATGATTGTATTAGGCGACGTCGGAAAACGTACGTGGCTGACTTCGAGGGCTTTTATCAAATGAAGTTGTTGTTTGTTACGTATCCTTTTTTAATCATGTGAGAGCGAACAATGGAAGCCGTTAAGTATCAGCATTGGAGCATGTCGAATTATCGCTACTTGCAAAAACTTGTCGATCCACTTGGGCATTTTCGTGGCGTGTATGTTTCAAATGGTCGGCGTGTAGTTTCTCAATTTCAATTCTTAGTGCCTCCAGTTCCTGACGTGGGCGTTGCTGAAAACACGTATCCTGATTTTTTCATTAAATAAGAAAGCTCTGGGTGCAATAGTAGTTTTTGTTAACTCCATGAAAACTGCTATCTTCCTGATAGCACTGCGCGCTTCTGTGAGTTTATTGACATTTGACCGAGGGTCCTTCCGTCATTTGCTGCAGCAGCTTAGTGGGTCCAGAAAATATTCTGGGTACTGATTGCGATATGAGATTGTGTATTGATAAATTGCCCACTGGGCTGGTGTTTAAGGAACTGCTACAAATCCTTACTTGAGTAACTTATTTCGCTCCAGATGTTTACTCTGTCTTGTTTTCGGAAGCCGGTCTCGGTGAAATTCAGAAAATTCTGCTGGAGTCGATTCATCAGGTCACGTCTGCTGCACATTCTCGCAGTGTTCGGACTGGCTTGCATGACAGGTTTTCAGCTGATTTTGTGGTACGAAATGAGGAAGATGCGAGCTACAGTGAAACGATTCTCCACCTTAACATTTTTTCGTGTTGAGAACTAACAAAGTATTCTTAAAGATATTTGTCTTATTTGTGACGCGAGCCCAGCACATGTGATGTTGTGTCTGTTCACCCACGATGCAACTGCGAAGATTATACAATTTTCATGTTACCGGCAGTCGTCACGTATCCATTTACCGAAATCTATGGGATTGACCATTTTTTACTGGCATAAATTTTAGTGGTTTTGTTGGTATAAGAAGCGTAAACCGCTGGTTTGCAGTAGAAACCCACTGAGGCGAACAGCAAAATACGGAAGTCGTTTTTCTGTTTATCGACGATTTCTCGTGAAAGGCTGCCGTTCGTCAAACTCAACTTCCAGAAAACGAAAAGATGGTGCCAGTCGAAACAATTTGAAGTCATGCAAATAAACACGTCTGCAACCAATCAACGAAGCGCTAACTAGGTCTGGTCGTCGTGGCACAAACATCAGCTGTGCCGAAACAAGGCCTCCTAGAAAATACAGGCCTCCTAGAAGTCTATCTAGAAGGCCTTGGCCGAACTCGGTGGTAGGGCATCAGCACATCTATATGCGCAAGGTATGGTCTTGGAAAGTAGTTTCTTCTCATTTGTTTGGGCGATGGCTTGCAAAATAATTCTACAATTCTGAACGACTGTTAACGCAAGGTCACGCAATTCGCAGATATCAAAAGCGGCAGCACGTAACAGCAGACACCTACTGCCGCTTTCTCGCGAAAACGCATTCGGCGTCGAGTCGATGCGTGTCACACGGCATACTGGAGAGATAAGCGCAAGGACTTTGACCACCAGAGCTGTCTCGTTCTATTCGGTTTCTCACATCTAAGCCACAAAGCATTGCGATGAATGTGTGTCGTGGTTGATGTGCCCGAAAAGCAGCGCATCAGCATTAGAACGCATTGCTTGGGTGATTCCCGCGGTGCAAGCAGTCCATCGCCTGCGAGCAACGAACGTTGCTTTTAACCAGTTCCGCGGAAAACGTCAAAACGCTGCGACCCGCAAGCAGCAAAAAAATAAGAGCTCGGCAGTCACAACTGTAACGACTGCTTGAACTTGAATCGCGTGAATTGCCTGACAAACGGACTGAAGTGAATGCATGAAGAGAATAAATCTCGGGCTACATGGAAATGAAGTTCGTTCGCCCACACCTTCTCCACCACACTTCGCATGCTATGTACTGATCCACTGCGCGACTGAACGGTTGTGTTAGCTTGTGTTAAAGCAAAAGCCTCGGTGCAGCCCAATAGCACGTTTTCTGCGTTAACGTCCACGTTCAACGGGCGAGTGAGCTGGCTTGCTGGAAGCGTGTTTAGTGCTCTAAGGCCAGCACGTTTCCGTGCTTACCGGTCAGGAGCTGCGAGCTTATTGCAAGCTCATCGGAGATGAAGTGCTTCGTCAGTTGAATGCGGTTGCAAGCGTTACCTGTTAAGATGAAACTGTTACTGGACCGTTTAGGTCACACTTTGCTTCTTGTCTCGAAACGACGAAATAGACAAGATTAGTAATTTTCCCTCGGTTATGATTTCTCTCTGTTTGATCTGTATTTCCGCTGCGCTTGCAGAATATACAGGATGTGACGCAAACAGGTTTACTTGCAGGCGGAAGAGGAGGTCGAGGACAGTCGACGCCGCACTGACGACCTCGATGATGGTGACGATGACGAGCAAGTGAAGAAAGAGTGATCTGTTTGGATGATTATATTGGACCATGGGGTGAGTTCGAATAAAAAAATGTGCTCGTTTGTCGTCGCTGTCAAGGGTCGATTGGTGGTTTAACGTCGCTTCTATTGAAAGCTGGTCGCACGGAAATACAGAAGTGCATTCGAGCGAGTTAACACTAACAGTAGCGGTATTTGTATCGTTGTGAACGTAAGGGGTCGAGCATATGTGCCACCGTCGACCAAATGCTGCGTGGGGAAAAACCCAATCACGTTAGCAGTTGGTTTTAAATAAGTTGTCAACCATGGAATCAGGTGTACTGTATAAGTGGAGGGGACAAGAGCCGACTCGTATCCCTTTTAGAATCACTACTAGTCTCTAGTGGGCATGCATTATAACCAGTTTGACTATGCCAATCATTTTTTTTTCTAATGCCCACTTCTGTATGCTTTTTGTTCAGTGAAGTTGAGCACCACACACAAGCAAACCGCATCCGTTTGTTGCAAATTTGTGTTTTTTTTTGTATATTACTGTGTCATGTGGGTCCTGGAGGATGAAAGTACGCATGCTAAGTTTTTCTGTAATCTAGCCCAAAATTACTAGGTTACCAGTGTAAGCCATTTGCCAGTATAATAATTAATCTGTTTATAAATCTTAGCATGGTAGCTTGTTTTATCTATATGCTGATTACTATACAAACAAGCTATACAAGTTTCGAGGGGGCTCCAGAAGTTAGGGACCCGGTGTCGGTTTTCGTACCCCCTGGCAAAAATTCTCTCACGGTGCTCATGATTGAGATCATTCAACGGTGCTTGGTGCGCTCACACTGGAGATGCCCGAGATACTGGTCGTACGTTACTGTCACCACTGAGATATGTGGTTAAATATGACTGCTACATTCTATGAGGGCGATTGTAATTCCGCGCTGCTAGTTTTGTGTTTTGGTGCCTCCATTCTCGAGTTACTTCTTTTTTTTGCCTGCGACCGGGAACTCCCGGGGTGACGTCGCTTCCTTGCTTTATTTTTCAGATAACGCGTGAGCGATTTACTTTCCAACCGTTCGGTGTGAAGAGTTAACCAAAGCGCGCACGACGCCACCCTACGTGATTTGCTCGTGATTTGTTCGACGAGGCATGTTGGTTAATGATTGTCGTAGTTGCTGTTCAAGCAAATTTGCCTGGTGTGCGTGTGCATGTTCATCTCAGTGCCCCCCACCCCGTGCGCGGGTGTGTGTGTCTTCGTGTTTGCGTTCGACGTGTAGGTCTTTTGCGAGTGTTCGTTTCAAAGAACGGTTGGTCTCCATCTCCTCCTCAAACCGCGACGCCGGGTCGCACCCATCGTACAAAGTTCAGTCGAGGTCGAACGCGGTGACGACTGTTTCCAGCCGGACACGCAACTTGGGACTTGTACAGGATCTTTCTGTTTTGACCAAGACATCGAATGAATGCTGAAATGTCTTTGCAATCGTTGTAGTTTTCGTTTGCAGATGTATGACTATTGCTGTTCAGTTTCCAGATTTTACGTTCGGGTTGTTTGATTTTAATATTTTTAATAGATTTATTAAGATCGGAAGAGTAGCTTCCTTGTCCGTTTGCTTGTTTAAGAGTTACCAGTTAAGTTGGGAGCAACGTCCTGCATTTGTTAGCAAAGCAGTGGTTGGTTAGTTTTGTTGCGACGTCTTGTACTTAGCTGTGACGCTCCTTCCAAACGTCAACTGTCGGCTTACGATCGGGTGTCAAGTGAAAGCCCGTGCTCTTCCTTCCGCTTAGCCACTGGAAGTTTCTGTGACCATTGTTAAATTGGGGGCGTTGATTTTTTAATACGGTAGATGTAGAAATTATTTTTGTAGATTTTATGAAGTTGTTGTAGAGTCGTCAGTGTAGCGGATTGCGTAGTAGATAAGGAGTTAGATGTTTGCAAATAGTTCAAGACGTAAGTGCGTAAATGTAACTTTTTAGGGTCTCAGCAGGTTTTGCCGATTGTTTTTTCACGTGACTCTCATTCTGATTAATAACTAACAAAAATTTTCGATTGTACTCAAAACTGGCAAATCNATGCTTNGCTCGTCGCATTGCTGCCCAGCACCAGTCAATATTTGCTTTTCGCGATTTCTGCCACTTACCGAGTTTTCCTTCCGTCAGAACCTGGTTGTTTTGTAGTTTCTCTGTTTGGGGGCGTTTTGGAGGTGCTACTGTATTATCTGTCAATGGGCGCTGCGATGACTTGCAGCGATTTATCCGCGTCTAGAGGACGCCAAAAGCCTTGTCACTGGCAGTGTGTTGTCTCGCTCAGCAGCCCTTGATGTCCCGCCTCGTTTCCTGCGTTCGCANCGCGCGTTGTTGTTTGCGGCCGCGGTTGATCGCCGGACGTGCAAACCGCAGATTCAAGGACGCGTTTGACTGTTGCACGCACGCACGCACCCTTTGCTGTCGCGTGCAGCGCGCACGCCAAAAATCTTCGAACGCCACGGTGAATTTGCGCGTTGCGCCTATACCGGCGTCCAGCGAAAAGAAGCGACTGCTGAAGACTCGTCGCGTTCTCACCGTGCGCCTGAAACGTGGCTGGGCGCCTGTCCCTTCATTGTCTTTGTCTTGCATTAGGCAATTGCTCTCGATTGCGTTTCTGGAAAATGCGTGCTGGTGGGGGAATCCCCTATCGCACATCAGCTTCGAACAACTGAAAGCGGATTTGACGTCTGATCGCCAAAACTTTAAGGTTGATTACCGGAACCAATATCTGCTCACCAAACCTCGCACGTGATTATCCTATTTCTGTCATGAGCCGATCGCAGCGTGTGTCTTGCGTGTGTCTGCATCTAACCAGGCGCTGTCAGTCTTTCGCTCCTCGCGCCCTGCCCAGTTTTGTGTGGCACTGATTTCGCACGTTAACGACGACGACGACCGCTAAGCTTTATTTAAGTTTTGTTTCTTATGCATACGTACATAATATATAATGTCTACGTCTATTCGACTAAAACAATGTGCTTGGTTTGTTTGTAAAAAGCTTTAGGTATAACGTGGTCATCTCTTCTGTGATCCCATGGTCGTGGTCCATAATGCTCATAGCTGTAAAATAAACTTCTGTTTTACTGTTTTCTGCTGTCAATATGGATGTCATGTGCCTGGTTTCGAGCAACTCTGTGAAAAGGATTCTTCGCCGAAAAGTCCTGGTGAACTTTGGAAACATTGTTGAATTTTAGGCGGAGAAACTTTTGCCTGGCTATTGGCACAACCAAGTACAAATAATTTTTATCGGCTAATATGGTTAAACTAGTGGTTCTCAACTGTTTTTTGGCCCACCATGAACCATCTTTTTTTTTTAAAAAAAAGATCACTTTGCTATGCTGAGACCTCACGAGCACCTAGTCAAAACTGTATTGCACGTAGGTGGTCTTGGATATTTTATTGTACAGTAAAGATTGCATGGAATGGGGGGGACCGTTCGGCGATGCCGTTTCGGCGATAAATCGGTTGCAAGACATATTTTTGATGGGAGCGCTTTTTATGTAGTTTTTTCGAAAAATTTTGGGTTTAGCTTTAGGGCAAACAAACATTCTTTGTAATCTAACCTTTTTGAAGTATAGCAAAATTCGGCTATATCGGTTTTCGACTACAACGACAGTTCGCCTATAACGACGCTTTTTCTTCGGTCCCGGCAGAATCCCAATCTTCCACGTGCATTAGAGTGCGACTAGAACGACTTCGGCTATATCGTCACTTCGCTCATAGCGACGGTTTTTGTCGGTCCCCGCAGAATATTGTGTTCGTGTATAACGACAGTTGCAAGTTTTCTTCACAGTTGTAAAGTTTATGCAACAAACCTTTCATGACCGATAACCAACGCATGAACAGTGGGTGTGACGTAACAATGACATCAGGGTGTCGAAGGAAATCGTTACATGTTTTACTGTAATGTACTGCATTAGGGATTTTTGGGGATGGTTGCGACTGTAGTCAATTCGACCGAAACTTGGTGCAGCAGTGAGTAGAATGTCGAGTAAAAGAAGCAGTAGTCCATGGTGGAAAATTCTCTAACAAAATTCAAAGCCTATGCTAGATAAAGCTGTCTCAAGAACAGCACAAAGAAAACTTAGCGACTTTTTTGCAAGAGTATCATGCAGTACTGTACTATATCCTCTGTACAGCATACAAATACAGCTGCCAGTGTTTTCAAATTCTTGTTTGTGTTTTTCTTATCAGAGTATTCGTGAAAACACGATACAGTAAACGACAATCCAGTAAGCGACAAATCAGAGAACACTTGCAAACCTTGCCAGACTCTGGCCTTCAGCTGAAACGCCATTTTAGGAACGATTTTTTGAGGTTTTCTCCGGTCCCTTGAAGTGCCGGCAATTCTACTCTATTCCAAAAACACACGTTTTTCGTATAAAACATTTGCGACCACCATCGCCGAACTGTTCTAGACCCTAGATTACAATTTTCAGGAACGTTTTGTCAAGGATTTTTGGAACTCTGCGGACCACGTTGAGAATCACTGGGTTAAACCAATTTTGAAAGTATAATTCACAGTTTTTAGATTTTATCTAGCTAAAGTCGAGCAAGAAATAATGCATTGCACAAAGGCCCAGTCGTAAGTGAGGTGCTCTTGTGAAATATATGGTGAAACGAGAGTCACTGTCTATTGAAAGGAATCCTTCACACAGGACCGTGGCCAGGGGGGGAGCGAACCCCCTACAAAATTTATCGGCCCCACTGGAAAAATGTGTTGGACATGGTTCTTAAAAAATTGGGCCCCTCTCAGAAAACTCTTCGCCCCACGTGGTATCCCAAGCTGGTTGCGGGCCTGTTTTCACAGCTAAGAATCAAACACTGAAGTCTCAAGAGTCCATATTTCGCCTACTAAGTAGACATCATCAGCTCTTATTCAGATAGTGTATAGTGTAACGAGAGCCTGTGAATGAAGAAGGGAAACGATCGCATAAAATATTTTGTTAGTTCGTCCTATTTTCGTCGTCGGGTAGTTAGCCTACCTTATAAAGAGTGCTGCTCACTGAGCCATGGTCTGATAATACTTCTGCTGATCAGGGTATTCGCCCACATTCCAATCAACTAAAAAGGTCATTTATTTGTTTCACCGCATGTAGTCGACAGCTTCTTTGTGGTAGGCCGGGGTAGAATCTTTCCGTCGGGTTTCGATATAAAATAAAAAAAGAAACTTAAGTTTGCTCTGCATAGCGTGAAATTCTAGAGAGACTTGCAATAACGATTAGGCAAGTTGGTGACAACAGCAGGGGTGCCAACCTGTTTTCACCAAAATGAAACAGACCTTGTCCCAGAAAAAGGCAAATAACAGTTTTAAGGCATATTCGCATAAAACATGCATAACCAAACACAAAATAGATATTTAGAACTCGTCAGAAACATCGATATAATACAATTCGAATCTTTAGAAGCGTTTTCTTTCCACGTAATTACACTGTCGTACATTTGTTTCTTGCCAATAACATCGATGATTACTGGGGAAACAGCAAAATCTTTGCTATATTTTTTGCACCCTGCATGTTCACAGACTTTAGTCAGAAGAGAGTTGTAATAAATATGCAACTCAGACAATGTTTTGCCAGAGCCAAGCCTTTCCGACTGCTTTCCAAAAAAAGCCAAAGGTTTTCAAAAAAGCCAGAATTTCAAAATCGGGCTTCAAAAAAAGCCAAATTGGCAAACCTGGACAACAGCCAAATAACATACCGTTCTTGGATAACTAGTATGTTGCATCACAACTTTTTAACACAACTGCTTGAAGGAGATCGCATGCGTTGGGAGCATAGGTGTAGAAGCAGGCAAATTTTTGTGCCAAGGATTTTTGCCCAAATTTCTCCAAACTTGCCCGAAAAAATTCAAAGAAAATGACCTCAAAAAAAAACGTCTGCACTTTCAATTTGGGTGCCATGTTTGTAAAATCAAAGCACATACAACGATTTTGCGAAGGTTTTCACACATTTTGCCCGGATTTTTCCCAAATCAAAATTTTTGGGGGCGCAATTGCACCCCCGCCTCCTACACCAGTGGTTGGGAGTGCAAATCGTATGGAAGATTTTCGTTAACGAAAATTTCGGTGTCTTTTCGGGAAATTTTGCTTTCTTCCTGTGTCCAACAAAAACCGCTTGGGTCGCTCGTTCTCGGCAGTAACCATGTGGAACATTTTGGGGAGTAATCCTATCAAAGCTGCGACGAAGTAAGACTTGCTGGTGAGATAGATTTGTTTGGCGGTTACTCTTCAAGACAGCGAGTGCCGGGACACTGAAAAACAGCCCAATGTGCAGATTGCGGGATTAATAACCAAATTGTACAGAAACTCTTGTCGGGGCACAAATGACCATAATGTTTAAACGTCATGGACTGCAAGATTTCAGACAAGAGAGATTAAAGAGCAGTGGCGTAGCCCGCGCAAAAATGGGGGAAGAGGCAAAATTTTTGATTTTAGGTGAGCAACAGTATTTTGTGTAGGATACCGTCTCTCAAAGCACAAAATGACTAGATATGCTTAAAATTGGGGGGAATAACCCCTGCAGGGCCGTCGCCAGCGGGGGGAGCAGTGGTGCCCGGCCCCCCATTTGGAATCGATGCCCCCCCATTTCACGTTTGGCCAACCGGTCGCTGCATACATCCAATACTGTATTTTAAAAATGTGGCCCCCCTTCTGGTTTTTGGCCCCCTGTTGCTAAATTCTGGCGACGGGCCTGAACCCCTGTCCCCCCTGGCTACGTCCATGGAAGGTTTAATTGGTTTGCATAAAATCCCTTAGTAATGCTGACGTGACCGAATCGGTTACTGCATGATGTAATTCACTGAAGAAAGTTAGGTTTCATTTTGGTCTTCCTCCACTCCATAACACAAGCTTAGTTGCATCGGTAACTAAGTGCTCTTGAAAAGCGTAATAGCCCGAGTGGCGAAACAGTTCACATGAAGATTGAAGAAGTCAAAGTAGCTCACTCAGCAATGTGCTTCGTTTCACGATTTACACAAAAAGTTCATGTGTATCCAAAGCCATTAAATGGGCTAATTGCTGTTACCCCTGGAATGGGTTGCGCAGTAAATGTCATGATTGCTAATTTAGTTTCCTCTTTGTTAGAACCAGGCAAATGTTACACACTATACGATTATCGAACACTTGTATTACATCATCGACAGGCTCTCCATGTGAACACAGACAAGGCTTTTCGGAGGTTTGTCAACTCTTGGCGTATGCCAGAAAGCAAAACGTAATATCTCCGTGATTTATGTCGTAGCGTTAGGCGTAGGTAGGCAGGTTTATTCATGCATTTTTAAACCACGAAGTAACAGAAATGCACTAAAAAGAGCAACACATCAAAGGACAAAAAAGTGCTTGCATATCAATAAAAAATAGAAATGGAAAAAAACAATTGCGGGCTTAGGAATTCTGCAAATTGGTGTGAATTGCATATTTGCGACGCAAAGCATTGGCGAAAGACCTTATGTGTTAACGACTCGGCCAGCCCTATCGTTGGCATGAACCAATTTTGAATTGAAGACGTTTCAAGTGAAGAGGAAAAATGAAGTAAAAAAATCCAATAATTTGAACATCAGACAGAAATTAGTAACAAAGCACAACATCAAAACAAAAAACAGGACGAGCATCTAGCATGGCTGTGTATGTACAGGGATGGTGGGGTAAGCACTAGGAAGTGTGGAGGATACTACAAAAAGAAGCACTATGCACAAACTTACAGAAAAAATGGAATGTATACGAATAAAGAATCAACTGGCAAAGTGGCAAGTGAACCAGCCATTTGTGTAGTCTTTTCCAAATGAAAAAGATTGAAGAGACTTCATCAGGAATTGCAGACCTAAGTGTGGGACCAATATGCTTTTTTACGAAGAAGCAAGCCTTGTTTGATAATTGTAAACTGATGCAATCTTAGAAAAGTATAATCAGTCTTCAGGCAGTCTACATTTATTAAAAGACTAGGCCTACATGAATTTGGCAACTGATATTTTGAATGAATGAATGAATTTAGTTTAATCAGACACGAAGTCCATAGTACAAGCACACACTGTCTGCACAACGCAGGTTGATAAAAACAGACAAAGCAGAACGTCTTACAACGGCGTTGGATGTAGAACCACAGGGTTACAGACACTTTCTTAACACTATTTTTCGCTCTGTCTAAACTGTCTGTCTAACACTAATATGAATAAATCGGGAATTTTTACAATTTCGGTTCTAAGACAATACGGTACTAAAAAGTTCGGTACTAAGTATAGAATATCCGTTTTAGTTTTGTTATAATTTAAGGGCTCTTGAAGTTTTATTCTGCAATCTAATTAGAGGAAATAAAGTAGTTTTATTGGCTTTTCCCCGATGAAATACTGCGTTAGATTATATAAAAATAAAATAGAGCAAAATGAACAGGGTATGAGCACTGAAATATTGTAATGTTTCAATTTGAACAAAGTCTAACATGATTTAGAAAACTGCTTTGCCAACTTTTCTGTTTGAGGTTTCCAAGCATAGGCGTAGCCAAGGGGGGCCAAAGGGGCCCAAAGGGGCCATGCCCCCCAAATATTTGGAATATATAGTCATTTTGTGCTTTGAGAGGCAGTATCCCAAACAAAATAGTGTTTTTCACCTAAAACCAAACATTTTGAAGTCCCCCAAATTTTTTGCCCCCCTCCCAATTATTTTTCACTCCTAAATTAGAGATGAAAGACGGCTAGATATAAAAAAATAAGTGATTTGGGACTAGAAAGATTGCGGAAAGGCATGGCCTATATTTTCCACGTACATCACCTTTCTTGCATTTTTATAAATATTATTTTTATGGACTGCATGCAAAATATGTGATGAGCCCAAGTAACGCTGCTGGACTGGAGTTACCCTTGGTTAGATCAATATTAGGCACGCTAAAGTAAATGTTTTTGCGTGTTCATTTATTCAATCATTATTCATCCACAAACTTATCTTAGTACATTACAATATATTGCAGAAATTGTAACATTTTAAAAATGGATGATCAAAACAAATATCTTGAAAACACTGTTGAATACCTTCCAACACTACTGTCCAAAATTTTTAAACCCCTAACCAGAACTGAGGCATGGTGCAACAACTGTAAAAAAAATTCAAATTTTCAACTAAAATAACATTTAATTTGATCACAGATTTGTTTCTCCTCGTGCAAAATCTGCCATAAATTTGCCAGTCCGTCTATTTCCAGGTTAATGGCGTTTTCGGCTCATTAGTCCAAATGCTGCTATTCGAAATAGTGAGCTTACTTATAAACTCAGAGACCGAAAATCTGAGCTTTGGAACTTTCATCGTTTTCATACATATTCTTTATTTTTTGTTGTTGGAGAATTAAAACGTATATGTGCTAATTTGCAGTTTGCCAATCAGCATTGAAGTTGTAGCTGGATGGCAGTCGTGCTTTGAGCTGTGTGTTTAATTTAGTGTAGATAACTACAATTGTGTAGGCCTACTTGCCTAATTCTTAATTGTTTGTCGCGCCCTCGGCTAACTGACAGTGAGGTCTGTTCGCTAAATTTAGACTGCGCTGGTAGAATGTGGAATCTTGTTTGTGTTGTATTCCAGAAACCGTTTTCGAAGACCAATCATTGTTCAAACGATCAACTGTTGTTGCTTTAAGTGTGACA
>JGI24158J21664_10007846_pt1 | contig 14176 bp, 10 predicted proteins | sample Ectturendosymbi3_FD_21664 | JGI IMG/M metagenome (IMG submission 21664) | reverse complement strand
AGTATGCATATGTTGACGACCTAGCAATCATGCATGCTGATGGAGATTGGCTGGCAGTGGAAGGGGCGCTGAGCAAGGACATGGCAACGCTAGGTGAATACCTCCAGACTTGGAAGCAAAAGCTCAGCACCACGAAAACGGTGTCGGCAGTCTTCCATCTCAACAACAAGGAAGCCAAACGTGAGCTGGCACGCCGTGCCATGGAGCCTGATCACCTGCTCCACTCAGCGCTCACCCGTCCATCCAGTGCAGCTGCACGGCGCCTCAAATCGAGACACCCATTTTTGCCCACCGCACAACAACTCATCTATTTTTGACAACAACAACATACGTGCGACGCAGTGGGCGGATCATCAATGGAACGCGGAGTGGGCAGACAAAACCACAAGACTCCGCACTTCAATTCCAGACACCGATGCACACACCCCCGGAATGACCCTCCCAAGAAGAGCCTGAGTCCGGCTCAACCGCCTCCGCACCGGTGTCGACGTTTCCGCTCCTGCCTGTACAAATAGGGTTTGGCCTCCTCTGCGGCCTGTGAGTGTGGCGTAGAACAAACCGTCGACCATGTTGTCCTCCACTGTCCAATCCATCGACCCCCCACGGACTACACGGCCTGACGGTTCTGGACGATGAGACAACCGAATGGCTGCTCAACACTTGCTCCGATATCTAGGCGGGCTAGCAGTGGATAAAAGAACTCGCTCAAACGAAAGAAGAAGAATATATATAAAACAGTATCAAAGTTGGAGTCTTCCACAATGTCATTAATGTATATAAGTTTATGCTGAAACCTGTTGTCTAAGTAAGAAGCAAGAAGTTTTAGGGGTGTTCCTCTTACTCCATAGTAAAACAATTTTTCAAGTAATATATTATGATCAACACAGTCGAAGGCTTTGCTTAGGTCTAGAAAGAGAATACATGTTTTTAAGTCATTTGAATAAGTAACAGGAAAGGCGCGTATCTTTCCTACACAGCCAAAATCAAAACGTTTTTGAAAAACTTACGAAAATCGTAAATGGGAGTTACTGATCTCAGATTTTTAACAAAAGAGGCAGAAAGGTAAAAAGCTCATGAATCAAAAAATAATGGCCTGTAAACGAGGCGGCTCACGGCCCGATTTCCTCCAACAGCCAAGTTCTGTGTACTTGTATTAATCGGTGACATGAAAATTACGTGCAAATTCGGGCATACGTTCCCGTGAAAATAGGGTGCTGTTCCCTAACATTTACTTAACAAATACTGAACGAAGTTCATGAAAACAAAATGCCACGTTGCGTCTGGCCTCATGGTCACAAGTTTGCATTAATTATGAAGATGATTTTAGTCCACACTCCTAATTATTGTGTTTCTTCTTTGGCAATAGTTAAAATCATCAGGATGCTTGTGTTTCTTGGCGCAAACTGCACTTCAGACGTGATTTTCTGCGTCAGCGGAAGTTGGCGCACAGAGAACACTGGCAGTTGATAAAACCGATTACCGAATCGTGTTTTTTTGCCTCCACAAAACTTGACAAATGGAGTACTGAGCCAGCTGTTATGGGACTTTGATCTTGATTTTGGCTTTGTAATTCTTTAAGTTAATGTGCATTATACTGCGCAGTTTTTTGATATACAGTATAAATAATCTGATATTATTGAACTTTATTCAGGCTGCGCCTACACTGCCTCTGTCGTCTCCCCAAGCAAAGAACGTTTCTAAGCCAAGAAAACGTCCCGCTGCGACAGAAGGTATTATAACCATGCTTAATCTACTAGGCTCTGCAAGAATTGGATACTGTTCTGTTGAGATACTCTCACTTTCGGCGGTTCCGCTAGGAAAATAGCGTTAGCTAGCGGGCCTGTGCGCAATTTTTGTATTTTCATCGCTCACTTTAAACACGATGTAATTGAAGCACAAGCAAACACGGGCAAAAACAGCCTCAACAAGAAAAGCCTTCAAGCAATCTCCGATCCACAGCCAGTCAGCGATCTGTCTTAAATAATCTGCTATATGTTCTTAACAGTTATGTATTTAACATGAAAAAAGAACGCCCGATACGCGAAAATAAGAAACTTTGGCTAAAATTGTGTTGGTGCGTCACCCCGATCCATTGCGCATAGGTACGTAAACCAGTGCCAAAAGTGTTTTAAAAAATTGCCGAAAAGAATCTTGCGCTTTGGGTCACTCACAAGCAACGCTTTCAATTTGTGCTGCTCAAATGCAGTGCTTGTCACCTTGAAAGATGTTAGTGAAAGAAATGTTATAGGTATGTACAAAGTAGCAGTCTCTGCATAGATTAGACTGCTCTATACTACGACAATATTCACCACACCAAAGAATTGATGCTTTTTTATCCATTTTATGTCGATTTTCTCTGCTTTTGTACCTCTAATGTTTTCTTCAGGTAAAAACCCCGTCATGCTCTTAAACGAGCTGGTTCCTGGTCTTCAATTTGAGTGCACTGAAGAAACTGGTGACGCCAAATCAAAAATATTTACAATGGAAGTCGAACTTAAAGGGAGAAAATACCAAGGTTTCGGGAAAAGCAAGGTGAAGATTAAGAAGCTACGTTGATTGACATACTAACGTATTTTTATTTTTAATCAACTTTCAGCCAGATATGAAGTGAATGGGCATTTTGGTCATAAGGAAAAGCATTTATAAGACACCATCAAAATCAATCACTATTTTTCAGAAATTGGCAAAAGCTGGAGCTGCGACGAAAGCGCTTTTGGATGAGTTCAACATAACAACAAGCTCGCCCAGTCAGCAGCCTGTACCAAGTAACACTGCCGGCGAGGAAGGCGCGGCCGACGCAAATGCTGGCGTATGTTGCACGTCTCCCATTGCAAATTTGTCTCGGTCAAAAACTGAGTTAGGTTTCTGACGCAGACGTTAGTTGACGCACCGCGTGTTGCCCGAGATCCGTGTTCTGGTAATGTTACACGAAAAGAGCGTTCCAAGTAAGCAGCAGAAAAATGTTGGCACACTGAGAGCGTCCTGCTTTAACACCATTTGCTTGACACTCGCAACACGCGTTTGTGGCGATGTTTACGACGACACTTTCTCGCGCGTGATACTGAATCTTTCTTATATTTCGTGCAGAATCTACCGGACTTGGTCTATAACTTGGTCAGAATAAAGTTTGCGGAGTTGACTGATGATTACAAAGCTGATATCGCCAAACACAAAGTGTTAGCTGGATTTGTAATGACACGGGACAACAGTACGTTTGCGGTGACACTGATTGTCATGTACACAGTGAATTAATTCGTTAAACATGTGGCACGCTGAGTTTTTCACGTATGATGTTTTTCGGTGTCTCACCAAATCTTTCACGATGAGTTGCTTTTGATGTACGCTTTGTCCTTGATTACACATAACTTGAGTGCATTGCGTCTTACTTATTCTACTTTTTGTTAAATCTTTATGATGACTGCCTACTGCGTTTTTTTGTTTTTGATTACGAAGCCGCTTCAACTCTACGCTTCCTTCATCTCGGTCGTTGTCGGTTAATCTCTTTTCCACTTTTCCATTCGCGCTTCCCGTGTAGTGGGGTGATCATATGTTCTTAAACAGTGCGAACGCCAGTTCTACTAAACTTCATTCAAGAAAAATTGTTTAAGTTCCAAGCTGGATGAAGTTGAAACTTTACTGCTCCCATCAAGTTTGATTTCATGCTTAGTTTGTATGTGGTGAATAGAGATAATTTTTTTGCATTTCGCCAGGCCCCAATGTGTCCACCGGTGAAGTCATATCGCTTGCGACTGGAACGAAGTGTGTGAGCGGCAAGTTCATATCCGACCAGGTATAATGCAGTAGTTGATGGCGTCTCTTGCGGTAAATGAGACGACTTCATTTTGTTGTTGAGGTCCGTTGATGTAATCTTTCATATTTTGAGAAGAAAACGTTGGGTATTGCTGCAAAACGTTTCTTGCAATAAACGGTGGTTTTTATGCGTGCAGGGAGCTGCGCTTTTTGACTGCCATGCTGAGATCGTCAGCAGGCGGGGCCTGAGAAGATATTTTTACGAGCAGCTTCTTACGTATTCAAGGTACGTACGTGTTTAGTGTACCTTGTAACAATCAGCGCTCTTTTCAGTAACCGGCATTCGTCATTTTGTGTGCCTGTGATTCATGCACACTATAGGACTGGAAATAGTGTTATCAGTGCAAGGGTAGGACGAGCATGGACAACGATGGAAATAATCTTCTTGGCCAAGCCAGAAACTTGACTGAGTGCAAAGCCGAATCCCAAATACGTTTTTGAAGAGTTTTACCGTAACATGTCAAGCACAATTTCAGCGAGTTAAAGACTCTCGGATATGTTAGTCGAAGAAAAAGTTCGGAATCACATCACTAAGGAAGTTTCGGGAACGAGATTGATGTCATCGAAAGCGATCTAACAAGTGGCCTCGATTTCGGTCTCCGAAACTGTATCGGTCAAAACACGCACGCAAATTGGAAGTTTGGCTCGACATTCTAGATTTAAGTATATTCCGACTTCCCAGTATACCCGTCTTTGCACCTTTACAAACGCAAGGCAGTTAATTCGAGCTGATATGAGTATTTGTAATCTCAGCTGAGTAAGCAGCACCTGTTCCAAGTTGCTGGTACCCTATGTACATTCACGCAGTAACTTACCAAGTGAGACCAAGTGAGGTGCACACCACATCACTTGGTACGTGACTTGTCGAAGCACATGTGGTATTCGAACGAAACTGTAAAATGTGGATGGTACGGAAACCAATCATTATCACGTTTTAAAACTCCTTTGTGTCTCATGTGATGTGAAAGTGTTCTGCGGATGTTTGCGGAAGTTCATGTATTTCAAGTCCGTAACAATTTCTTCAGTCCTGCAATACAGTCCCTTCTCGCCAAGTGTTTGTTGGATTTCACCGGTTGCATTGTTTTCAACAAACACGTTTCAGAATATCCAAACCACGATGGCAGTTTGTTCATAAGAACAAAACCCAGTGAGCACTCTACTGTGTCGTGTGGAATCAAGCCTGATCTTCGTCTGTAGCTCCACGGGTTTACGTTTACATAACATCAACTGTCTGAACCTGACGATTTGAAAACGAGCGGTTGCTTCAAACCGGTTATGACGTCGCAATACTTCTATTTTTGCAGTGACTCTGAGGACTGTATTTTTGAACGAACAGACACCGGTAGATTCCGCTTGAAACCCGACGTTTACTTCCACTTGTACATCAGCACCTCTCCCTGCGGTGATGCTCGGATTTTTTCCCCACATGAAGTTGAAAGTAAGAAGTTACTATCAGTCATGCGTTAAAACAGGGGTCTCCAAACTACGGCCCGCGACGCCATTTCATCCAGCCGCAAAGACATATGATCAATGATGAAAAAATGATATATTTACGAAACATTTCTTCATTTAGAAGAATGCAATATATCCCCAAACAACCACATTGCGCAAGACGTCCGGACCTCAAACTGTTGTGTAGCAACTTATGTGGCCCTCTGACAAAAAAGTTTGGAGACCCCTGCGTTAAAGTGTGATTCGAATTAAGACTGTGATGCGAACCACCAGTGCTTCAGGCACTGGCCAACTCGGCTTGAAAACTCGGCTCCAGGGCCAACTCGGCTCCAGGGCTTCGACCAGCGGAACATCAGGCTTCACCAGGGTTGTTTTCCTTAATGAAAGGTCGCGGTCAGTTAGGTTTTATCTATTTTATTATTTATGCGCTTTAGTACACTGGTTTTATCAGATTGGAACATCATAATTGGATAGACAGTAGTTCATGCTGGGAATTGTGTTGCAGTTTGGTCCAGATCACCTGTTTCTGCATTTTTCTTTTCTCCTTACCTGCATTACTGAAATTACCGTTGGCGTAATAGCTTTTTAAGACATCAGCTCCCACGAACAATTATTGGTCATGTTTTCCCCGATGTATGTATTTCTACGATATACCGGTAATTGTCGATGACAAAATTATTATAGCTGTTGTAGAGACAGTTAGGCTGCACAAACCTTTCTCTAAAAACCTGCTTCAGTTGCAGTCTTACGATAGTGTGGATCGGAGTTTGGATTTGCTTTTGGAACTTGTCACTTTACTATCCTGGTTGCCAGTAATTACCGCTTTCGAATTCTGAAACTCTTTACAGGTGCATTTGTCATTTTAATCATGCTCTTTCTGTCACCTCCTTTAGTGATTACGCTGTCAAGAAAGTGGTGCGTTTGTGCAGTTTCTGGTTTGAAAACATTACTCGCTGGCAAGCTTCGATTTTAGTACGTCGTGTTATCACCGGTTGTTATGTCAGAATCCAGTGACGATCATCCTAACCGCAAGTCGCGGGGCCAGCTTCGGACTAAAATAGAAAGCGGAGAAGGAACAATACCAGTTGATGAATCGAATTACGTCCGTGAGAAGGGCGGCAACAAGTACCAGCAGACGTGGGATGGAGTGATAAGCGGAGAGCGTCTTCTTACAATGTCGTGCAGCGACAAAATTGCCAAGTACGCCCGGTGTTTCATTGACATTCTTTGTTTACGGAAATTACTTCCAAATCACTGCATGTTATGGCAGTTATTTCCAAATTAGTGTCAAGTATCGCATCTTTAACTCATAGTTTATCGATCCAGGCGTTATTAGTTTTGAATAGAACGCATTCACCGGGTCACTTTTCAGAGCGCTTAACGCTCATCCAAGCTTTTTACCTATGTTTGACAGAACCTGTCCGATACTGATGGGACGCCATTTGGATTTTTCAGGCTAAGAAATACTAATAAACATGTTATCTTTTTTGAACTGCATCGGATCGGTTGTTAAAAAAGCGATTAAAACTTCCAACTATCTTGAAGCTCTTCCGTAAAATATGATGACATTTCCAAGTTAAAAAATTGAAGAGTTTATTTGTTGGGGAAATTTTCCCCCCTTCCCCCTGGTGTCGACCGTGCTTGTACCAGAAGATTTTTCTCGCAGGTTTGATATGAACGTTGCACAGGCAGCGCTTATCTAGATCCGCCATGATTCTAGGAACGGGTTTGTGGGTCTCGCCAAGTCCTGGGATTTAGACGCTTAAATACCGCCCACTCCGAGTTGTATGGCGCCTGCCTAGTAGCAGAAAGCATTTACTATTCGTAGTTCCGCGCTTAAGTCGTTGGGGAACATTAGCCTTCCCTACGAGACTCAAGTTAGTTAAATATAAACGAAAGCTCGAGTCGGAGTTTCACGTGTGACGTGTTAGGTCTAAACACCCTTCACTTTGACAGTTGACCTCTTGCCGTTTGCTCCTCAACATTTGTATATGAGAACATGTGCTAATACACAAAAAAGCCTAATTGCAAGCTTCACTAATTGTGGTAAAGATGAAAATTGCACAAAAATACCGCTGACCCTCCATGCCTGATGGGACATCGGAAATTTTGCTTCATGCTGATTTTCGTTCTCTAGCCATAAAACGCCGGCAAAAGGAAGTACCCCTTGTACAAATCTAAATCAGATGAACTGATAAACAATAGCTTTGCATTTTGTTGATACCAAGTGCTTGTCGAATGCCTCATGGTGCAAACTACGGTCGCGTTAAGACAAAGCTTTCGTCCAACCAGTTGCGTGATCGATAAGCACATCTAGAAGGTAAGCACCTACCTTGTAAGGCAGCGCTGCTTTTCTTGTGTGTGTTTATCGCACTCTGGCAGCAGGGAGCTAGATTCAAAGTACCATTGTCTCGGTCGTGGTCAGCGCAGAAATTTAAGCTGAAACTTCAAAGGTTGCAAGTACAGCATACAGTGTAAGCGAATGTATTGGACATCAACTCGATTTATTCTATGAACCAAGGTAGACCGCCTTAAAAAACAGTTTTTGTAAAAAATAAAATCACTCGGATTCTATTAAATAATATCAAACGTTTAGGTTTCTTTGCTCGCTTCTTGTCTTTTACATGGGATAGGGATGTGCTTTGCTGTCTTCCGCGTTAAACCGTAAATAAGCAAAAAGTCTTTTAGCAGTTCGGCTATTGCTTTTATTTGATTTTTTGATGGCCTGTGCGGCCAATCAAAGTGCTGGCAACCACAAATACGATTCGTATTTTGCAAAGATCTGTTTTTGAAAGATTCCGAAATTTAATATAATTTGTAATCGAGTTTTTGCCCACATCGGTCATGCTGCTAATCTGTCATTTCGAACCTTACATTACTTTTGACGTCAAGGCTTCACCTCAACCTGGCCGCCGTCTTGCAGGGGCGGTTCACATTAACTCACTTGCTCAATGGGCGTTACTGCCAGCCACTTGAGGGCTGCAGTCTCCCAACCACTACATTTGAGGCAGTCACTGTACTACTGAGTTATCACTATACCTCTTCGAGAAAAAAGTTATTTTTATTAATAATATTATCGCTGATTTGTAAACACTTGCGTATACAAACCCGATCGGAATTATAGGTTGGTCACTGCTGGTGCAACGTGCACTTGATTTCGATTGTTCAAACTGTTCGACGCAGATGGAATGTTGTCGGAGTGCAAGGGTCCCTGTTGAGCCACCTGATCGAGCCGGTGTATGTTTCAAGCATTGTGCTGGGATCGCTCTACCACGCCCAGCATCTGCAGCGAGCTGTGTTCGCTCGAGCGAATGAAGCGTTGAACGCTGTTGTCAACGAAGAAGTTCAACAGTCACTCAACTGTCGTGTTCATCGACCACTGCTCGCTCCGATAAGTAGTAAAGGTCTGTTGCCGTTAACGTTCGACTCCGCCAACAAATGACTGAAGACATAATGACAAGTATTGCAGCAGTGTCTTTCAACAGAAATTGCGAAATAAGATGGGCGTTTAAATATAATAAGAACACAAATACTGTCTAATGCTGTAACCAATTAGCCTGTGCTGTTGTCGCAAGCCTGAGGTAAGAATTAGCGCTTTGGAAAAGTTTGTGACGAAAAATGCAGGAATGCATGCAGAAGGTCTTTCGAAATGTTGCAAAAATTACATGAAAAAGAACTAATGCCTTTGTGCTTGAGCTGCGTCGAATAAGTTTCGCTTCACCTGGTGCGCAAAAGTGTTTCCTTTTTTTCGTCTGCTCCATGCTTGGCCCCTCCTGTTTGTTCTTTTTCAAGTCGACTGGTTATGAAGTAACTGGGTTTGACATTTGTCGCAGAGTATCAGTTGGGTAATTTAAATTACTGGAAAAGTTACTCGCAGCAGAATTCCTGTATGAAACAGTCGTTGCTGCTCAAATATTTTTGTAGTAAATAAATGATTTCACTTTGTCCCATCCGCTGGCAGTACCCATGAATAGCGTCAGTAATTTATGAAGTAACGATCGCTACTCAGCACGGCATGCCTGAGTGAAAAGTCGGCGAAAAAGACGTATGTGCTTCTCTCATTGCTGTCATTTCGGTTGCAGAACATCGGAAGCCAATGAGAGCTCCGACTTTCTGTGTTCATTGGTCTCAGGGAGACACAGAGCCGTACACCATTCAAACAAACACAGGTAACTTGGTGTTACACTTTCATGTGTATTCAGAGTGCTGATGCTCTTTTGTGATCTCCGTATGTGAAGAAAATTGTACAGATTAATGGCAAAAAGTCTTCAAGACAACATGCGGTTGTTGCTTGCTACAGGCCACTTAGCACGAAGTATAAAGCTTTTGGGAGTTACATGGTAAAGCCAACACCACCTTATGTCAATATAGGTGTCAAATGTGTCACAAGCGGATGTTAGTTAATGCGACATTAAAGTTGACGTATCTAACCTTAAAGTCACGCATTGTTTAGAGTTAGGACCGGTGTAAGCGTGAATCGTTTTGGTTAAAGATGTTTGTGGCAGAACTTAATTCTTAATTCATCTTCGTTCAGCAGATGCTTGTAACGTATTTGTTCTTTTTTCAGGTCGCAAGGAAAACGGAGATGTGTCGAATCTGTGCAAAAAAGAAATGTATCGCTTGTTCTCAGAAGTTTGCACGATGCACGGTTTTGCTGATGATCTGAAACTTTCGACCAATCCCACCTACGCTGAGTTAAAACGAAGTGCGAAAGATTACCAGGTATTTGTTGTGTCGATGACGTAAATACCAGGGTTGCGGAGTCGGCGGTAAAATGTCCGACTCCATCTCCGACCTTTCCAAAATTTCCGACTCCGGCCTTGCCAAATTTCCCACTCCCGACTCCCTAGGATAACATGCTGAAGTTTGGCTCTCAACAATTTTGTAGCAACTAGCAATCAATGGACATCGTGGTACACAGCAAGATTCTCAGTTTCCATAAAATTTTCAAAAGAAATTGTATCATTTCAGCTGGCACGAGTTAGATTCCTAACTTAGGAGTGCAATGTATAAAATGATTCAATTGGACTTCCGGTGTCGGAAAAAATGCGACTCCGACTCCTAGTGACCTAAAGAATCCCGCTCCATTCAAAAACCTGCGACTCCGCAACCCTGGTAAATAGTCCTGTATGCTCTGACACGTAACTTCAACACTTTGGTGGCATCGTAATCATTTTTCCTATAACGTGGAAATTTAATTGATGAATATCGGTTAAAGCAAAAATTGGCTAGGAAGACCACACGTGGCCACGTGCTTCTTAAGAAAACCATGTCTTGTCGGAGAACACTAAAAGTGTTGAAATGTCGAGTTTCTGCCCTTGGCATGCTTTTTTTATACAAGCTGCGGCATGTTATTTATTGGGTGGCTAGCATTCTGGGACGGGCTCCAATCAAGAAACTACAGCTGTGTGCTGATAAGAGCATCCTATAGCACAGGTGTTGCGGACATATGTGAATAGCCTGCGCTTTTGTGATTTCTTATATTTTAAGCGTCATCGTTTTGACAATTTGCTTGTAGCTTCATCTCAAGCAGACGTAAGAACCTGTCAAAAATAACCGTTAGTTTCGGTAGTCACTGGCTGTTGTTTATAACGGGATCTCCTCGGAATCTTCAGTTGTTTGATTTTTGCCTGAATATAAGGTTAAGAGACATCAATAAACCGTAAAACTCAACGAAATGATGATCTTTTTTCATTTATGAAATCTCTTAAAGTCCATTTCTTAACAATGTGGGGGCGTCAAATGGCTTCAGCAATCTGAGACGTGATTTGCCTTATGTATAGCTCCCGCACGGAGCGGGATTTTTTTCCATTAACTTTCATCCTAGATTTTGTAGCTTCCTATTTTTGTCCCTGTTCCATTTACTGAAGTCGCTACGTTCATATTTTGTACAGTATCGTATTTGTATTTCAGAAAATCAAAGATTTTCTTGTGGAGGGCTTTCGCAAAACCAGCACCGGGTCGTGGATAGGAAAGCCCGACGAAGTTGACATGTTCTCGTGTTAGTTTGTACATTGACGAACGTCGTGAATGTGAATCAAGCAAAACTATTGATGCTGCCATGTACAGTAAAGTCGCTATCGTGGTGGTAGACGACGTTGCAAGGGATAAACGGATATGCTTCTCGAACTGCTTCTGCAACGATATAAACTAGCGTAGTGCCTGCACAACGTCGACGAAAGTGGTTTACCGCTGGACTGTGTCTTCTCTCGTTTGCACTGGGCGCTTTCCTTGTAAAAAAATGCCAAAATAGATTGATGTGTGTTTTAAAGGGTGCGGGAGCTGATCATCTTGCCGGAAGGAATCAGCGTGCTTGTTTCTGCATTGCACGTACTGAACTGTGCTATAAAAGGTGATTGCTGCACAAAACTTAATCCAGTGTACTTCCGTTAATTGCCATCGGCGTAACCAGGGCCGGCCCTGGCAGGTGCGGGGCCCAATGCAAGACTTAGGCGCGGGGCCCCTCTGAACAGTGCTTTATGACGTCATCGTGCTCAGTCAACCGTGCTACGGCCTTTTTGAGAAAATGGCCTATATGCAGGGCTACCGTACCGTCCTTATTTTGCAGTACTACGTCTTAGAAAACATGAATGTCCTTATTTCTAAGAAATATCCTTATTTGTGACTTGCGTCCTTATTTTTTCTTATTTTCTGTAACACAACAATTTTAAAAAAGCAATATCTGATAGACATACAGACCATTTCTATCTCATCGTAAAACATCCTGTAATCAAACTTTCTTGCTGTCATGAAAGTAATATAGTCATGCAGCACAGAGACGTAACGCAGTATCAGGTACTGTTAGCGCTGCAAGCTGTCTACTGTGGTTAGGATTCCTAGGAAAGCTGGTTTTGCAGCGACGGTTTAGTATTCAATTGATTCAAGAAATAAGCAAGCGAAAAAAGGGTTTTCCGTGACTATTCTAAGAAGGAAGTCGAGAATAAGACGTTGCTGAAGTAAATGGTTCCTGGAGATAAATAGGCAAACGTATGATCTAACATTAGTCGTGCAAACAGAAACAATCGTTTTTTGTTTAGGTAATAAAATTAAATTTTCCTCAGCCGTCCTTATTTTTTATTCTAGATCGACGGTAGCCCTGCCTATATGATACAAACGACATATTGCAAACGTTTCGGTAACTCCTGTTATCATTGCAAATTTGGCCTATATGAATATCAAAAAACACGGCGAATTATTGGAATTGATCTGTCTGTAGATGATCTGCGTGTAAATGTAGATGATGTGTAGACACAAAGTATTCTTTTCATTTGGAGGGGTGTGGGCATAGCTAATGTGTCCCCTAACTACGTCCATGTTTATAACTAATATGCTGCTGTGGTGGGCATTAGACAGTGTACCGCCACGACTCGTAATCAAGCCGAAAATTCTAAAGGAAGCTCTGCAATGGAGATTTAAGCGGCGAGCGCAAGTGGAAAGTTAGGTAGTTATCTCAATCAAACCGAACAAGCGAATTGAACGTACATTCCAATATACTTCACTCTTGTAAGAGTGAACGCCACTTTCGTTCGAAGGACCAGGCCCCTGGCCACGGGGCGAGGCATTCCCAGGAAGGGCCACCCAAGTTTTTTTGTGCCCCTCCCTAATTTTGTTGTGTCCAGAAAAAATTGTCTTCATATAATAAAAACAAAAAATTGTCTCCTGTATTTTCCCCAAATACCTCAAACCTGACTACATGCCTGCGAAGAATGAATGACGTGGAGAAAGTTGCTAACATGAACTGATTAACCTTTCTCACTTACGGCAACCACAAGCGCAGACGCATTCTTGTATAAAAATAAGGTCTGGGCGCACGATCATCTGTACTCGTATGACGCAATACAAGAAAAAAACACGCTTCACTAGTGAGCAAACCATACATCCGCCCAAAGTTCCCCAAAAGTCCAGTTTTATAGTCCTTAATGCATGGACTTGGATACCAATGCAAACAGTTCTTCATGAATTAGAAATATTTCACGATCACGTCACAGAATGTAGAAAAAACGTACCAAACGCAACATATAATGCGAATGGTTGATTGATCAAATAGAACAGGGCTTCTCAACTGGGGGTCCATGGACCCAGGTCCGTGGTGACCTATTGAAGGGGCCCACATGATTTTCTTACGAAGTAATACTTCGTTGACCAGCGATAAAGTCCATGATGTCTAAAGAACCCATATGAACAATGACTATCCATTTCGTTGCTGGTCAATGGAGCAAATGCAATGCGTACATTGATTTTTGTGTCTGACTAATTTTTTGGTTATCTACTGGGGTCCACAGAGTTATCTGAAAAGGCATGGTTGTCCACGGACGAAAATGAGTTGAGAAGCCCTGAAATAGAAGCATATAGACGCCCAATATGATGAGCAGGAGCGAGTGTGCTGGATGACATTCACAGTTTTTGCCTTGACCAGTTAAGACGCACTGAAGCTTTCATTCAGTAGTGTAGGAGCTGGGGGTGTCTTTAACGTTGATGTACCTTGACTTTGAAGTAGTGTCTCTTTTACCTATTTACACTCGCAAACAGCCAAACACAATGAAAGTTTGGTGGAGCGGCAAATGATAAATGTGATGACTTGGATCCAAAGAGCAACCCTTCGTGAATCTTTGCTCAGCTTCAAACCATTGCACACTTGCCTGAAAGTGACAACTGGATTTTTCATGCTCAGCTATGCGCACACTTGCACTGGACCAAATATGTTGTTTTTTTTCGGAGAAAAATGTCAGATAACGCAATAGTAAACAAACGTGTCGAAACCTTTGTACGCGAATTTTCAGGAATTTCACCCGAATTTTCGATAAATCAAAACTTTTTGAGGTGCACTTGCCCCCTCAGCTCTTCACCACTGAATGGACAGCGCGACATAAACCTTGAAAAAAATTTACGGAAAAGCAAAATATCCAAATTTTCC
>JGI24158J21664_10007845_pt1 | contig 14180 bp, 8 predicted proteins | sample Ectturendosymbi3_FD_21664 | JGI IMG/M metagenome (IMG submission 21664) | reverse complement strand
TATAATCTTCGTGAGAACCGCAATGCTTGACTCCCAACCAGTCACAATCTCAGTGGTCTTGGATAGTTGGTGCAGTGAAGCGTTTCACAGAACCATGTTACGGTAGTTTGGTTGATGCGTGACCAGTCCGATATGTGTTTTATAAGCTTTGTTACGAACCATGGAGTCGAACGTGCATCAAAGGTTTTGATTCCCAAAGTAACAAATATTAATTTTTTGGAATCAATTCAACATTTGAGTGTGTTTTAGAAGTAGCTCTCAGCTTGAAAAAATGTTCGTGATCCTTGGTTTACAGCTTCTAAAGTCCCATTATTAAAACCAAAAATCCACTCCAGTGTAGACAGCTGAATGAGCACTAAACACAGCATGCTAAGAAAAAATAGCAATATGGGGTTGATACAGGCAAACATTGCAGCTTATACGATCAACTGCCCGGGAATGTGTACAAATGCACATTTTTATTGACAAATGGCTTATAACTTCAATAAGAATATTTTATAAAAATAGCAGTGCTTTACTGGACTGTATTAGCATTAGTGAATTATGCAGTGCAATATATAGTACAGTTGCTACTGTTCATGAAAGTTTCACTGATGCAACATAGGAAATTCATTAGGCCTACATGAAACAAACGGAAAATATGAAAACCTAAAGAGTATGAAATCAGTAAATCACAGCTACATTACTACGACACAACACATTAGCCTACAGCTGCAGTTCCATACAACATTTAATTGTGTTCATGAATACTTCGCGATAACACATTCACACTTGAAATCTCACAACATCAAGCAAGTTTGAAACACGAGAATTTCACAGTATCATGTCACATATCACAGCTACTCTTTCAGTGAAGCTGTTTCAATAACCAAATGTGATTGAGGCTGTTGGAATTTTCCCAAATGTTTCAAATTGTATGCAAATTTCAATGAAGCACTTGTACATTACCCCAAAATGGAATGAAGCTGTTTGAAGTTCACCAAAAGTGAATAAGGCTGTTTGAAGTTCCCCAAAAATTAATAAAGCTGTTCGAAGTTCCCCAAAAATTAATAAAGCTGTTCGAAGTTACCCAAAATTGAATGAAGATGTTTCACTTGGCCCTAATTTGAACGGAGCTATTGCTATTTGACCAGAATTGATTTAGTCTGTTGGAATTTAGCCAAATTTTTCCAATTTATGGAAATGTTTCTAACTTCACCCAAATTTGAATGAAGTTGTCCCAATTTTCCCAAATTTCATTGAGATTGTTAAAATTTATTAGAATGATTCTGATTTTCTCCAAATTTGAATTAAGCTCTTATAGTTAACCCAGACATTTCTAAAAGTACTAAAATTTCAAGGGAGCTATTCCATATAGCCCAGCTTCGAACAAGACTGTTTGAAATTGTCCACAATTGAATGAAGCTGTTCCAAATTGCCAAAGTTTGATTTGACTGATGGACTTCACGCAAATGTTTCCAATTTATCTAAACGTTTTAATTTTCACCCAAACTTGAATGAAGCTTTTCTCATTTGCCCAGATTTAATTGAAGCTGTTGAACCATACCCAAATGCTCCTAATTTACTGAAATATGTCTAATTTTACTGAAACCTTGAATGAAATTTTTTAGTTGGCCCAAATTTGATGAAGGTTGTTGGAATTACCACATTATTCCAGTTCACTTAAGGGCAGTGTCTATTTTGCCATCATGGACAAAAAGGAATGGCAAAATAGTCCTAGATTATTTTGCCACTATTTTGCAGTTGATTTGGCCATTATTTTGCCTTAGTTGGGAAAATGCACACAACGTCACTCATATGTGAATGTAGCTGCACACTTTGCCCAAATGTTGAAACTTTTTGCCCGAATAATGGCCAATTTTTCGGTGTTGGGGATGCGACCGCATCCCCTGCATCCCCATACCTTACGCTTATGTACATGACCCAAACCAAGACCGTGAAGCAGCAACACATAGTTGAAATAGTCAGAAAACATTTATAGTGAACCATGTTTCTTTCTTTGCTAAGTAAAACTTCGCACGGTGGTCTCGGATGGTGATTTTAGATTAGCTATGTCCAACCCGCGGCCCGCGGGTCGAATGCGGCCCAGTCGAGGGTTTTGTGCGGCCCAGTTTAGGTTTTCGTTGAAGTAAAAGTATCCTAAGTATCCTACATACTGACAACCTGTCTTATTTTGATAATCTTGAATTTGACATTTTTGATGCAGGTAGTCCGCAGTGTCACTTCATCACGTCTGTTACCATTGCAGTTAGGATTCGAACATTTTCAATTTAAGCTGAATTAGTTTGCGAAGATCAACGTAAGCCATTCAATGTGCGGTCCTCAATAATCTGTCAGTGTACGGCCCTCGTCAAGACAATGGCATAATTTTTGGTTCAGTAAGCCATTTGGGTTGGACATAGCTGGTTTAGACCATTCATGTTGTAAACGCGACCACTGGTGTAACAACTGAGCGCGTTGGTTGAAATGGGATGCAGAGCAAAACTGTCGGTAGTTTGGTCGATGTGAGGAGTGCTAAGAGGGACTGATTCTAAGCTTAGCTCACAAACGTCAATGACATCGCGAATTGCTGTTGTTTGCGCTTGATTGCCATTCCAAGTGCCGTAGATTCGCTCAAGAAAAAAGCAAAACAAACAGCGCCTCGTTTTTCGCACAAAGAGACATGACGCTTTGGTTCACTTCACACACGCAAAGCGCCAGAAGCAGCGTAAACTCATGCGTTTTGTTTGCTTGCTTGTCGAAAAACAACAGTCATCCCAATACAATGCCACGATTCTGTGTCGAACAAGCGTGCTTGACCACAATCTTGTTAAGTGCTTTATTTTTTCCACCTTGCGCCACAGGCGTCGATGCCGAAGCCTCCAGCTACAGTGGAATATGTTACAATTCATAAAATATGCTTCGGATTTTTTTTTACAGCAATGAAACTTCCGGTTGCTGAATGTCTTGGTCACTGTACTGCATTAATGGTAAAAGCATCTGCAACGCAAACTGTTTTCAAGACTAGCGAAGTAGACAAGGTTTTGTTTTAAGCACGATTGAGCCAGAAAAATAGAAGTCATTTTTCGATTACCGGATATTCAATTAACCCGCCCTGCGTACCATTTTTTTCTATAGCACATCAGGCCAGGGTCGGATCAAACTAGTAAGGTTAGGGGGGCGATTTCAGTAATATTGGTCGTCAAGTCTCATTACGGGTTCACTGCCGTAAGAGAGATGAAGTATACTTCACAACACTGCTATGCAAAATAATGAACACCAAAATGGCCTTATATTGCGAATGCTGTTCTCCGAATTGTACAAAATCATGGTGAATAAAGTTACTTTCGTAGGTTTTAGGGGGAAGCGATCGTCTCAATCGTCCTCCCCTGGATCCGCTCCTGTGACAGGCCCGTAGCCACTGCCGGCATTCGGGGGCAGTGCCCCTCTTAATTTTTTTGTGCCGTCAAAATTTTGTTGTGCCCAGAAAAATTTGTTTTAAACATACAATAAAAACAAAAATCTTGCCTTCCTAAAGACGTATTTTGCCCCCCACTCCCACTCCAAACCTTACAACCTGGCTACGGGCCTGCAACACATGTTTCATGTTAATGTACGAAACGTTTCAGCTCACAGAAACTCGTTACGTGACGGTCTATTTTTGCAGCTTCATACAGATATCCATCACACAGTTTATTTTCATTGGAAGTTTTATATGTGGGCTCCAATTCACGTTCTCCACCTTGTGATCTGTTTTTTGTTCTATTTGCATCTTTGTTAATAAAGTTCAACTCATCCTCATCCTGACTTGTCCAGACCAGTGTTAATGGACGTTCGTGCCAAAACGGCAACAGAAACTGCTGTCCGCTCACCACCTAGTGGCTTGCAACTTACCGCAAGCCTTCAAAAACCAACAGGACCTACACAAACGTACAGGACGAGGAGGTCCTAACCAATAAAGTGAGAGGCCCTTGCGGTAAAGATGTAAGAAAGACCTTTGCAGAGAGAAAGACCTTAGCGACTTTGTTCCGAGACCTTCCGGAATGCACAGTGGACGCAGAGATGGAGTCAGCGGAAGCGGTATGACCGGTATGGCCAGACCAATATAAGCATCCGAAAGGAGTTTTTCAACAAAACAGTTAGAAAGCAAGTTACATGCGTTAAGCGAGAAAGAATCGAATATCATGCTCGACCTTCTGTTGGCGTTAGGATCTGATCCACAGACTGTCGATTGTTTAGGAACAAAGCTATGGTTGCGTCACAGCGCGTTCTTTCGTAAATCTAGTCACTGGTGTAGGAAGCGGGGGTGCAGGGGGTGCAACTGCATCCCGGCCGATTGCCGTCACCAAAATTAACAATTAAAAAAAAACTTCATCCCCACAAGTTTTGATTTGATAAAAATCCGGGAAAAGTCCCATAAAATCCGGCCATAATCCTCTAAAATCCGGGAAAAATCTCTGAGAACCTTCTAAAACTCCCTAAAAATCTGAGCATAAATGGCGCCCAACGTGCTTTAATTTCAAAATAATGGCGCCCGAATTGACATGAAATTGCGCCCGAATCGACATTAAGAGCTTTTTTTATTTGGAGGTCACTTTTTTGAAGTATTTTTCGGGCAAGTTTAGGAGGGAGAATCCAAACAAAATTCCTTCGAACCCCCAAAATTTTGCCTGCTCTTACACCTATGAATCTAGTTATTCGACACTGATGTGACGACTAGCCGGTGTTGCGGACAAATTGTGCAGTATCAGTGATCTGACAGCCGGTACTAGCAGTCTAGCACCATCAGAAGCTTTCCAACCTTATCCAGTTTTCTCCAAAACGGAGAGATTTATTCGAGAGAATGAGATTCAGCTTTGACCTTACTGGAGCTGCATTGCATCCTTTGTGCCCTACGAGGTGGACTGCCAAAGCGAAACTCTTCGAACCGGTTTTTCAAAATTGCGAAGCTTTGCTGGAAACTTTGCATGCTGGTGACGACGAGGTAACGTGCTTGGAAGTTATAAACATAGCAAGTGGAATTCATGCAGAGCTTGAGACATTTGATTTGTTTTTGCCACAGCGGTTTGCACCAAGTTTATGCATTAGCAGATCAGCTGAGTACAACCTTACAGTGCACTGAGTGCAGTGACATCACTGCAACCAGAGCCAAAAAATGTGCTGAAGTAACATGCAGTGCTGTTCAGCGCTTTCGATCTGATGCTGCATTTTCCTCATTTTGGGAGAAAATCGCGCAACAAGCTCCGGAGTTACAACTAACGGATCCCGTATTCCGGGAGTGCGTAGACCTCCTTAAAAACTGCAATCTGGCCCAACGTCATATACATTCAGTTCCCCGAAAGATTATTGTCGTATGATATGCTGTACTTCGACGTTGCCGATAGCATCAATGGTGAAATGCAAAAGATATCCAACCAAGAAAATTTTGATCTTCATCCAAATGCGAGGAATTGCTGATTTCGGCTGCGTGATCGCAGAAAACTTGGAAGACGTACAAAAGCATTTTGATGACGATCTGGATGCCTCAAGGTTGTTTGATTAGTTGGCTGTTCTGAGTGATGCAGCTTCAGGTGTTAGTGTGAAAATGAAGGACGCAGTTTCCAGCACTCTTGCATTTACTTCGAATTGTAACATTTCTCAGTGAGCTAGGAAACTTCTGCAACTTTTGTACGTGCTGCCAGTTACACTGCTTCTGCAGAGCGTTCTTTTTCATCTCTTCGTCATTTGAGAACGTTACCTCCGAACGACCATGAGTGCGCAAAGATTGAATCACCTAATGATTTTGTCTGTTCATAGAAATTGTACAGAAAGTTTGATTGTGCAATAGATAGCTTCAGTGATTGTTTCAAGAAATCAGAAACGCCACATTGTTTTTAGAAAAATTTGACGTGTGTCTGATTATGCTTTTTTGGTCTTCAGATTACACGACTCTGCATCTTCGTGACAATTTTCAGTAAAAAAATTATGGTTTAATTTTGATGTTTTTGTCAAACACGGATAATTCGCTTTTTTCTAGTAATTCTTCGCCTCTGGCCATACCAATCATTTTTACCTCCCGCTGCCGTTGGGTGGAGTGGCAGCTGTTCAAAGCAGCTATAGCTTCATCTGCTGCTCGAATCTGCGGACGGAAACAACTCAGTGTGCCGAATAATGGTACAATACAATTGTGACACCTTGGTGGAACCAGGAGGTGAAAGGTGCTATTCCAGCAAGGAGATTAGGCATGGCTTCAGAACAAAGCCGAATCCTCTTTGCGCGCACGGTAAGCTGAGGCACGAAAGTTCGCAGCCCTCATGGTGAAAAATTCAACGATGCAATCTTGGGAGAATTTCGGACATAAACTGATTGCAATCACTGGCAAACTAAGGAAGTGTTCTGGCAAACCATTCGACGTCTCCGCGAAGAAAATCTAATACTGCGTTACTAGATCCACCGGTGATCAAAATGGTGTCTCACGCAGCAATCCGGATGATATCCTTGGCAGATGGAGATAGTATTTCAAAGATCTTTATAACCCAGTCACAATTATACCATCGGACACACAGGAGGTTCATTTGACGGAGGAAAATACAGTACCATAACTGCAGCCGAAGTCTTCCCAGCTGTCAAAACACTGTAGGCTGGGAATGCTGCAGGTCGCGATAAAATCCGATTTGAAATGCTCAGTCTTGAATCGAAGAGTTCTTTGGCTGAGTCGTGTGTGTCACGTGACCTGGTGTTCTAGGAAGGGCCCCCATTGGGTTTTTCCACCAAGATCTGAGGTTTTCGAGTCCATCTGGGTGTCTTGAAAAATCCCGTTAAATCTGGGTTCTTTTTTGAAGATACAAATTTGGGAATTAGCTACAGTGAATCTAATAATATAATAAACATATCCTCCGGTAATTACAGTGTTCGTATACTACCATCAGGTGAGAAAAATACACATATCGGTGAAACAAAACGTGTTCAATTGGTTTCACACCCTCACACTAGTGTGCTTGCGATCTGGTACAGTCAACCATGCAGTTGCGCTCGATTTAATCTAAACCGTGCGGCTGCGCGCATAACAAAAGTAACATGAGTTTAACAAACGGTGACATAAACATGGGAAATATTTGCATTTGGGTGAACGATGTATAAGTTTATTGTATCAGACGCCAGCTGAAGAAGCAGTGTTTATGAAACAATTGATGAAACAATTTTTAAGATTGAATGTTTAAAGTTCTTGGTTGCCCTATGCATACAAATTAAAAAACGGTTTCCATTGGAGGAAGGGTGTGTTGCCAGCTTAGGGATTTTAGATTCCGTTGCAGCTCAAGATCTTACAAAAGATCCAAGTTCACTAGCAAATATGGCGCTATATTTGCCCCCATTTTGTGCCTGAAGATCAGCTGGAGGCTATATCGATAGATTAAATATGTGTCCTTGTCCAAGTCTAAACCCAGCTTCTGGTATTATCTGCGTAACATCAAGCGTGGCTGCGATAACTCGGAGTTTGAATTACTTGATGGTTTATGGTTTGACCAAATTTATGGTTTTGTCACATTCTTCTGCATCACTAGAAAGAATATTTTCACTTGTTCAAACAAAAACAAACTCGCTAAAACCGAGATTGTTAAGGAAAAGTTGTTAACAAAACAAACATTGTCAAGAAGCCAGCAAAACGGCTATTAGACACTTAAGCCTAAATTAGTGAGAGATGTAATTAATGGAGTATGCGTTATGCAAAACGTTTTGAGAAGAGGAAAAGTGATCCAAATGTTAATGTTCACGTTGCAGATGAAAATTTGGAAGAGGAGCTATAAGTAAATCAGTATTTTAATCACCATTTCGCTTCATGTGTTTTCATTCATATGTCTTTTTGCAAATTAACATTTCTGTTCATTTTTATGGACAAATGTTTTTTTCTTCATGTACAATCTGGGTTTACTGGAAATTAGTGAATGTGAGCCCTGGTTCTGGGAGGGCACCGAAAGGTTGTCAAACTGGGGTCGGGTGACCATACACAAAACGAGAGACAGGTGTGAATGCATTAACTGACCAGGGCGTCTCTCTGCTTAGCCTCCTTGAAAAGTTTATGTCAAGTGCACTGAAAACAGATGTCGCGAAATGATTGAACCAAAGCTGGAGGATACCCAGTGCGGTTTTCGTCCTGGACGCAGCACCACAGACCAAATTCTCACTCTCCAACAAATTTTCGAGGAATCTTGGAAGTATGACGAAGAGGTCCATGCATGTTTACTCAAACTTGAGAAAGCATACGATCGGGTTCTTCGTGAAAAGCTTTGGGGAGCGCCGCACGAATATGGTATTGACAGCAGGCCCGTCGCCAGGATTTAGCAGCAGGGGGGCCAAAAACCAGGAGGAGCCAAAACCAGAAGGGGGGCCCATTTTAAAAATACAGTATTGGATGTATGCAGCAACCGAGGGACCAAACGTGAAATGGGGGGGCACCGATTTCAAATGGGGGGGCCGGGCACCACTGGCCCCCCCGCTGGCGACGGACCTGATTGACAGTCGCCTGTTACTGGCCGTCAAAGGCTCCAGTCATTTATGTACTTTGTGTCCGGGTAGGCTGAGTTAAATCAAAATTGTTCCCCGTGGGTGTTGGACTCCGAAAACGGTGTGCGCTTTAGCCACTTTTCCTCATTGTATATAGGAATTGATGATAGATTCACCCGTGGGTGTTGGACTCCGAAAACGGTGTGCGCTTTAGCCACTTTTCCTCATTGTATATAGGAATTGGATAGACAGTCACAGCCGATGTCGACGAGAGTTTCACTGTTGGAGGCTGCAGGATCAACAATTTGCTTCTGCAGACGATTTCATGCCGCTTGCATCCTCTGAATAGGGTCTTCAACGTGCGCTTGATCGGTTTACATCTGCGTTCGATCAAGCGGGTACAAAAATTAGCTCTAAAAAGACCCGGGTAATATGTATTTCCAGAAACCCAAGGCAGTGACGCTACAAGTGAGCGGCAATGCACTGCAGCAGGTCGAGAATTTCAAATGCCTTTAGGCAGTATTTACGAGTGATGGATAACGGAACAAGGAGATTGATACAACGATTGGCAAAGCAAATGCAGTTCTGCGTGAGCTTTATCGCTCTGTGGTGACAAAACAGGAGCTTTCAAACACCTGAATGCTGTTTTGAAATCGGTCTTTATTCCAATCCTCACCTATAGGGCGGTAACTAGCTTATATTTTCGGGGGGTAACATGTAGGCGAGTTGTACTATTTTCGGGGGACCAAATGATTGTATCTCGTCGTTGTACCCAGGGCTGTGGATGCCTGGAGCGGATCCAAAAATTTCTTCATGGCGGAGCTGGAGCCTGAAATTTGGTTTCCGGTTCCACAGACAGTTTGCCGGCGAGCTAAGTTCTACCAATATTGCAAAGGTTTTTAGTTTTTTATGGAGCAAATCGTTCCGGAGCCGACACCAAAAACTTGTAGATGTTGGAGCCGGAGCCAAAAAAATTAGATGCCTGGAGCTGGAGACTGAAATTTGGTTTCCGGTTCCTTAGAGATAGTTTGTGGGGCAAGCAAGTTGTACCAATATTGCAACGGTTTTTAGTTTTTTGTATGGATCAAATCATTCTGGAGCCGGAGTCACAAAATTTAGATGCCTGTAGCTGGAGCCTGAAATTTGAGTTCCGGCTCCACAGCCCTGGTTGTACCTAACAACTAAAAAAACTATCTAAGATTGCTGAAAACCGTCAAGTATCCCAATCCTTCTAGGGTTGCTGTCCCCGCGGGTAGGAACTCTCCATAGAGGAAAAGCGGGTATGAAAATGAATGAATGCATCCATAATTCAATCCACACTTCAAAACTTTCCGGTTGAATTTACGCAATGCCCAAACAACGAATCATTTTTCGTAGCTTTTTTGTTTAACTTTCAGACGTTTTGTATTTTCGTTGATATAGTTTTGAGGAAAAATACAACAAACATTAGGCCTAAACTATTCAGTAAATTCTTAGTTAAATCTTACGTCAATTATTTTTTGTCTTAGGTCCATGAAGATTTACCCTAAAGTTAAAACTTGCTTTTTCGGCGGGGCGCGGAAGCTCGAGCACCTCTCTTTCCAATGAGGAGCGTGAGCTCTTATTGGTAGAGAGGGTGTCAAGACTGATTTCACACATACCTTTACTGTCCTTGCCATGTGTTCGTGTACGTTCTGTTGTGAGCATAGGCGTATGAGGCGGGGATCTGGAAGAAGCTGCTCCCCTGCTCTGCTGCCAAATTAGTAAAAATTAAGCAGACAGGAGCAGTGTTTGTCAATTCGCATGGAAAAATTGTGTTTTTGAGTGCAAAAAATTACCGCCGACAGGGTAACCAGCATGAAGAATGAAACGTGCAAATTTAGATCTGATAGAAATAATACTTGGCTGAAATGTTGCGGAAATGCCAATTCGAAAAAATCGATCACCTCTTTTTAACCCCCCCTTTCCACAATTTGACGAAATTGTTCAATCCTTTTGATGGAGGGGGTGTGGCATCGATGGAGGGGGTGTGGCATCGAAGCCCAGTATTCAGATGGCTCGAGTCAAGACAATCCATCTTCATTCGTTCCAGAAAATGAGAAACTCAAATCACTGGAAATAGTGGCTATACATCAGCGGCGTAACTGACGGGGGGCAGAAGGGGGGAATCGCCCCCTTGGCAAGCTAAATGTAAAACTGGGACCTTAGCTTATATTTTGGTGTTAGTAGTCAGTAGGTTGTTGCTTTCTTGCGTTTTTCGGAGTATTTGCCGGTGATTTAGTGTTTTCAGTATGGACATCCACATCCGGAATCACTAGTCACTACCATTTCTCAAGCTTTTTCTGAGTGTTGGCTAGTGGGCCCCTTTCAGCTAAGTTCCCCCCCTGCCTCAAACCTCTAATTACGCCACTGCTATACATTCTTAATCCACTCGAGTCATTGATCCGACCTATTACGTTTCAGCCAACACTGTTGGCTAGTGGCTACTGATCCATAAATTTACAACAGCAGATACGTTCTGGCAGATTGAAGTGCCCAAAAGTTTTGCATGTAACATAGCCTAGGTGCTTTTTTATAATAGCTTTTGCTTGGCTGTTCATTCTGCATTTGTTGAGAAGTTGGGCCGGCGTAGCCTATGCAAACGGTTCAATATGACCTCGTACCACCCGGGCATAAGTGCAATTTTGTTGTGAAATGTGAGGGGGACAAGTTGGTGTGAAACCAATATATTACGAAACCTAAAAAGAAAAATATGGGGGACACGGCATATTATATCCCCACTGTCTGAAAAAGTGGAGGGGACGCGTCCCCCGTGTCCTCCACCTAATTGCGCCCATGCATCCGGGGCAAGTTTGTACATGAAAACCAGGATGCAGCATGCTTTAGCAAAAAGATACCAAAATTGCTAAATCGTTAAGAAGCAACATTCTTTCGAACATAAGGTTATAAAAAAAAAACGTACCCGAAACGAAATGTTTTAACAGCCCCGGCAGAAATCCGTAAAAACTGACGTAGGCCTACCGCTCTGTTGATGCAATCCAACACGCTCGGCACATTCGCAAAACCTCCCCGTTCGTAAAGTTCTGCGAATCACGCACTCGTTCTGAGTTCTAGTGGGGTTGTTCGCCTAACACACATTTAAGCAATATATCAATCAATCATCGTTTTCGCTACTGCGAATCACTTCAACATTTTCCTCTGAATTAATGCTGTCAAAGAATGCTGAAATTGCTTCTTACTAATTCCTTGTTAACTTTCTACTAGAAACTGCCTTTCCATTTAGCCGCTTGCCGTTCTCCAATATGGTGTACTAACCATGTTAGTGCACGCTTTTTCTCCGGCGTACCTGAAGGACAAACAAGTTTATGCGCTATTTGATGCCCGCCTTCAACTGTACAATGGACAAGACGCAGCGTGACGTACAGCTGCTTGTCTCTCTACTAGCTCTTGAAGTTAAACGTTTGAATGCTAGTCACTACCGAACGCTTGAGTGGTTACCTCAGACAATCAAGAAACAACATTGGTTTTCTATCGAGCCACAAAATGAAATAATTCGCAAAGTTTTCCTCTCTCCACATATAGGTTTCTACTTTGTGCTTTATTTAGAACAGGGGTCGGCAACCTATGGCCCGCCAAGCAAAATCATCCGGTCCGCACCCCTTTACATATTGTAGTAACTGTATGACCTTCCTAGTGGTATCAATTTAGGGTTAGTTCGGATATCAATAATTTTTACTATCCAGATGATGGATATATCCGGATATTTGCATTTTAACTAACCAGTTAACCGGATAATATCCGCTAATAGTCAGGCAATTTATTTCACGAGATTTGCGTGATAAATTGATTGTAAAATTATGACACAGTTTAGTTGTAAATATACACACATGCAATGTGCGAGCAAATATGAAGAAAATCATGCATTTTAACCTTTACTGATCCTGCAACGCATTTCTTATGAAGCACAACCACCGGCGCGGCAAGGGAGGCGCTAGGGCTCTGGGCGGCCCCTTCTCGGGGGCGGCAAGTTGTTGTTTACAAGATATTTTTTGAAAGTACCTGTAGTTTAAACTCTTCCAGTTTTTTGCTTAGCCCTGAAAAAATTGAAAACATGGTTGTGTAGTGAACAAATTAATAAAATATTTCCTCAAAAACCTGTGGTGCTAAATTGCCCCTGTATTTATATTGAAATCCGGGTTTCTTCCAACTTACTTGGATGGCAATTGCCTTCCAGTACCTGCATTTGTTTCCCGCCAACGCCATTTCCTTCCACCCCAGTCAAACGTACTTTGAACAAAGGATAGAGATGACATCGACCGCAGGCTAAAAACTATCACTGGTGCGGTAGTTCTGGGTTAAAATTGCTCCTCTCCAGTCAAAATCCGATAAACAAGCCCTGCTTGAAACCACTATAATAGTCAAAGTTATCTTAATACTTTTTCTCAAATCGTTCGATCTGCAGTAACGCCCCAACGGCACATCACCTGACACCCATCGGCATTGGCGACAAACGTATTTTGGCACGTTTCACGCTATTGTTTAATGTTTATTTGAAGATTTTCAATAAACAAGTACCACAAGCCTGGTCATTAGATGGGTTTATCAACATTAAATTTTAGCGGGTGAAGCGAAGATCACTGGAACGGTTAGTTTGGTTAGTTTTAATAAAACTGATGTTTTTCTGTATGTTTCCTGTACATCACGGTGTCGGAACATCACGTTCTTGAAGAGAGATAGCGCGGATGGTATGTTTGCGTGGGTAATCTGTAGAGCTTAGATTGTGGGCTTGAACTACAAGTAAAGTGAATCAGTATAAGCCGGTAGGCAATGTGGGTTTCGTGAAAGATTTGGCTCCGTTGTTCAATGGTACACTCAATATTTGCAGTCGTAGTAAATGTCATTTCAACAAGAAAATCTTAGAAACGGTGTTGCTCTGATTTTGAGAAATTAGAAGCTACGATCCTCAGTCTGAAAACCTAACGTAAGGGCAAACGATATGTTAGTAAGGCCAAAGGATATTTAGTTATGAGATGACAAACGATATTTACTTATGGTTGTGGTGGGGGCTTTTATAGGACGGGACTTGAGCCGAAACAGTTCCACAACTTAGTAATGGCTGTTTTGAATCAAGTTGTTCAGTGCGATTACCGTCGAACTTGAGACGTTGTAGTCACTTCTGAGCATTATAAAGGCGGATGTCCTACGTGGCAGGGTTTGGCAATACAGTTTTCGAAACAGCCTGCTGTATGCGTCTGTTGCTAACGGAATAAACGTAAAAATATGCTCAAGTAATTGGAAGAAGCCCAGCCAAACAGCTAGACCAAGGTTACAGGTCACGACAGAGGCTCCAACGCAACACATCTCATCCAGAGCCGCTTTTAAGCCTCTTTGACAAATTTTATCTAAATGGGTCTGCACCGCTACAGAAGTGAGGTTTGAAGCCTTTTATATAATCTAAGAGAAATACACCACTATTGAAATGTTAGGTGTTCAAATAAATTTTCTTTACATTACTGTGATTAAAATATTAAATTTATTATTTTATAGCCTACTATATGCAGTATATATACTTTGTTTTCGTTTAAGATGGGATACTACACGAAATGTAAATAAATGTTTGTCTGTAGCAGGGTCGGATCCAGCTCGTAAGTTTAGGGGGGGCGATTTCAGTAATATTTGGCAGTCAAGTCTCCGTTGGCAGCCAAGTGTCTTTCTGAATTGTACAAAATCATGGTGAAAAA
>JGI24158J21664_10007844_pt1 | contig 14182 bp, 5 predicted proteins | sample Ectturendosymbi3_FD_21664 | JGI IMG/M metagenome (IMG submission 21664) | reverse complement strand
CACCATGTTCTGCGTTCATTCGTTTTTTTTGTTTTTTTGTTTTTGTTTTTCTTTTCATTATGCTTATTTGATGTCCAATCGTTGTTTCTCAACACTTTTCAAAAAATGATAAACGGTGTTGGTTGACAAGATGACAGTCACGGTCATTCGCCAATTCTATATGACACAGTGCCCCTCTTTGTTTACACTGATCAACTATTGTGCCATTGTGTTTCCACTTGCTCTAATGTTCGCTAATGGTTGGCTTACTGCATGCGATGGCTTTTATGATACTTCTGCTTCTTGGCTGAGTCATATGAAACAATAAACCATACCATTATAAAGGGTAACGTGTGGTGGAAATGCAATTTTCTTCCGATGGCTACTATCGTTGTGTTACATCATAAACACATGAAGCTATTCAAGCCATTTACACCACATGTTATTGCGTGGTTCGTCAGAAAAGGTTTTAATCAGTCGATTCGTAGAACGAAAGAGCAGAAAACGAGATTGCAATGTTTAGCTAGCGCGATGCCGAAACCTGTGATGCCTTAGGAGCTACGAAAAGCCCAAAGCTTCTAAGAAGAACAAACGCAAGGATCTGGCAGTGTTGGCAAAAACGTCGCGACCGAATCACTTTTTCTGGCAAAACTTTCAAGCAGCAACGTTTTAAAACAGTGGCGTTAACCAGAGCACCTGAAAATTAAGGTGAAAATCAAGATATTAGCTTGAAAACAAGTTTCACACTCAGCCTGGCTGGCCATGGTGTTTTTGTTTGTAATCTCAGGTTTCTGCTTTTGTTTGGGTGAATGTTGTTTCTTACTGGGTCACTCTGTAGTCTGTGAAATATTTTTTCTTAGTAAAAATACACCCTAGTGTCCATATCACAAATTCCCTTCTCGGAGCAAACTGTATGTGAATTTGAGTAAGCACATGCTCGACTACCGGAAAAAAAACAAACGGAAACCTTGCTAATCAGCGAAAACATAACTTTTACAAACGATGACGTCATGAATTACGTCATAGGGGCCCTCCAGTAAAAATTGCCCCGGGCCTCCCTACCCTTTAATCCGGCTCTGGCAATTGGAATCTTGAAAGAGTAGCCACTATTGATTTAAAGTTTACAGTGCACGAATAAAACTCACCTTCAGAACCACATCCCATACCTTTCAACATGGAGTTTGTTAAACCACTGTCGTGGACTGTGCCTGTGGTTATTATTCCGTTTCTTGTGTTCAGTGGTCGCGCGTTCGTGATCATTGCATGGCGCTTGCTTGGTTGCCGCAATGCTTCGCGTGTTTGGTTATCCGCCGGTATCGCAATGTGCGTTGGTTGGTCTGGCAATAGGTCGCAGTTTGGATGTCAGTAATGTGTCTTATTTTTTTCTTTTGAAGGAACTGACGTTTTAGTTGTTTTAAGTCACGTTAATAAACTGGCTGTGTTGTGTTGCGCTCATAACAAATCTCAAAAGTTTTCCTAAAAATCAGATCTACTTTTTCTAAATTTATCAACAGTTGTACAAAGTCATAATTTACTAAATGGCAAAATTCCTCAATCACAATTTTAGCTCAACAGCAAAACAAGTACATGACGAAAGATCGTAACAGAACAACGTAATTTCCATGTGTAGCCATAAACTGAGATAANTTTACCATCATCGATAAGTGCTAAACAATCTGAACAAAACCAACGAGCACGTGCACCACCCAAATAACAGAAAGTTANGTAACGTAACAATTCTCACTGCTACCTCTGCAGTTGCAGCAAGTAACACTCAGCCTAGGTATTCTGATAAAATTACTTTCACATTAATTCAGAAACTCTAAGGATCCCAACAAAATTTTCTCGTTGAAAACATTCAGAATTTAGGAATTTGGTGAAAATATGTAAACACTTAGTTAAAAAAGTGAAAAAATGTGGTTTCTCGAACAGACCCAGGTGGTCAGATGCAGGGACGCCGGAACGTCGGTAGGGCTGGGGGGCAGTACAAAAGTTGAGGGCAATGGAATTTTATGAAAAACAAAAAAAATTGTTATCAATAATGTTTGCCGCTGTTCAACAACAATGTTGACCTCAAAAATAGTAAAGAAAACTATAGAAAATTTGTTTCAATTCGATCTTGATGTTACTATGACTGTTTAGAAAAAGACACCTCTTCCCCCGTTGTCTCACTTTTGAAAGGTCAGGGGGCAATGCCACCGCTTTCCAGCGTCCCTGCTTACCTTTATCAGCAGTCACTGTCTCAAAGCATTACCTGCCAAGATGTCTGCGCTCAACAGTCACATGTGGCGAAACCCTTAATATCGTAACTTGAAGTGAACATTAGAAGATTTGTTCCATGTTATTGTTACACAACAATGACCAACGATAAAACAATCAGATTGCAAGTTTGGCAACTCGCCTCTGCAGGCAAAGCAGCGGAACTGAGTTAACTGCAAGCTCACCACTGCGTGACACCATAACAATGAATCTGGCTCATGTGCAGTCTGAGTCTCGTACCGGCTAATAAACCGGCACTGCAAGAAATAAACCAATTAATCGGAATTGAGCCGCTTATGTCAAGTTTTCTAGAAAATTTTGGTTCTTAGTCCTAATTTCCAGCTAGGAGGAGCAAATGCCCGTTTTGATCCCCCTGTGGACGTCCATTGTTTTGGCGTACCACTAGTTCAAAACTGTTTGGTTGAGGTCAGTGTAAAAGCGCTCCCATAATGGTCATTCTTTTCGTATTTGCATGTTCAGCAACAATGTTGACCTCAAATCTAATAACAGAAATTATAGAAAATCATTCTGAATTTTATGTGTGCGCGAATAGCTGCAATAAATTTGTTTCGAGTCGATCTTGACAAATCATGAAGTTACTTATGAAATTGTTATGTAAGGGCACCTGTGCCCCCCTTTCCAAAGAGCAGGGGGGGCGGTGCCCCCGTAATGCACCCCCGTTCCGGCGCCCCTGGTCAGATCTAATTTTTGCAAAGGGCCAAACGAAAATTTTGGGGCCAGCAAGTGTTGAGACCAAATTTCTGAAATTTGGCCCTGGAAGGGCATGCACTGTGACGCAATTACAGAATTAGAGCGAAGTTGGAAAGTTCGCAACCTGAAAGCATTGTGACGCAGCCGTGGATCAAACCGCATGCCGGCGCCGATTGCTGGAGACAGTAGCTCCACCTTAAAACGCTGCGCCCGGAGGCAGATGTCACCCCTTGTGCCCCAGTTACTCCACTGCCCCTGTGTCACAACTTCCGCGAGACAGAATGATCGCTTTGAAAAATTTCCGAACCGCGTCACTGAACTGCCCAGTAGAGCGCACCTCGCGTTCCCTAAAGGGCATGACCAAAACCTTGGGCGCAGCTGCAGGGACTGCCAGAGAGGAGAAATATTCCGACCAACCTTCGGTTTACCATACCTGATGAACAGCTCTTTGGTCAATAACTGAAGAGTATTCCGCTTTGCCCCAAACTCCCAACACTCGCGAATTGCTGCTTCATCGCTGGTTGAAGTTTCGCGTCACCCCCAGGATTAAATTGTGCATTAGTAGGGGGGTATAATACACATCAGCGAAAGAGATGTGACGCGCCTGCACGCAACTTCCTTTGCCTCAACCTAACGTTTTGCTCTAGTTTTAAGTCGCCTCATTGTTTTTCAATCTTAAATACTGTAGAAAGAACTGGTTCTACATAGCGTCAACGGAGACCCCATAGATCTTGCCATGTCACCAGCGCCACCTTATAGTGACATATACATAGAAATATACCTTACAGTGACATACATACACACGAAGACAACGGACCGAAACGTCTGAAAAATCAGAGCAAAAAACTTTGTTTTTGAAAAAATACAGCCGAAACTTTTCGAGTAATTTTGACAATTGCTTGCCACAGGGGTCTCCAAACTACAGCCCGCGGGCCAAATGCGGCCCGCGAATCCATTCATCCGCCCCGCGACGCCGTTTTGTCAATGATGAAAAAAATGTATTACGAAAAACTTGATTCGGTAGAATATAACATGTCCCGAAACAATCACATTACGCAAGACGGCCAGCCCTCGACTTGTTCTGTGTTAGCGTGTGTGGTTCTCGGACAAAGACTTTGGAGATCCCTGGTTTACCATTCAAGGATCACAAGGCGCATTGAAATGGCCAGTCCATGCTAATTAACGGTTGGTTCTTGCTCACCGCAATATACGCACAGGCCATTTTACACGAAGGGCACATCGAGTGAAATTTCTCGCGTTAAGACCCAGATTTGCGCTAACCTGGAAAAAATCTCCGAGAGCGCTTGCGACAGGTTCTTCGGCTTTTCTGTGGGGGCTTCTTGCTTTCGAAAGCTGTCTGAAGCACTGGTAGCGACTGACTGTAAAACTCTGTCAAACAATGACCAACCGGCACCGACGTGTACGTTTAGAAATCGTTTGAAAATTGACGAAAAAATTGCGCAGCCCATAGTCAACAAGCAAAATCTTTCTACAATAATGCGTCGAACCAGAATTAGTCCCAGAGCGTTAAGTCGGGGGGTTCTTAAACGCCGTCAGTGCGTAGATGGTCAAAAGGTCGTTTTAGGCCAAAACACACAATTATGGACCGTTTTAGTCCACAACACAATTTCTGAACTGTGGTCCACCGCAAACAGCAGCAAAAGTCAGCATTATCGATGACAAACACGGACGAGTATTTACTTGCATGAATATACAAACGCATGCGACTTGCGTTCCAGCAACCAGAGCCTCAATGATTAAGACCAGTGGTGCCAAACGAGCGAGGCAACTTTCTGTTGGGATACGGTTCGCCACTTCCTTTGTCATCAAGCTTTTAAAATCGGGGATGAGGGAACAATTGAATAAATGGGGGTGAAATACTTTCCCTCGGAATCCGCTTGAAATCTTGCGGAGAATCAAGTCATTATTTGAGGAGCAAAAAGCGCGAGTGCCCGGCCAAAGGTTGAAAACTGGTATCCAAATACAGACCCGTAGGCACGGGGGAAAACGGGGGCAGTGCAGCCCCAATTATTTTTATGCATCCCCAAACTGCGTTGAATCCAGGAAAATTTATTTTAAACATTTAATCAAAACAAAAGTCTTTCCCCCTTAAAAATGTATTTTCCCCCAAACCTCAAAACCTGGCTACGGGCCGGTCCAAGTACCAGAAAGTGAGGCCGCGTCGGCAATGCCAGAATCACGACCACACAATTTTGCGCTGCGACTATTTTCTTTACAAAACCAACTTTGCGATTTCGTTGACACGTTAAAATAAGGTACACATGACAACGCTCAGACCGTACGAATGACATTCAACCACCGGTATTGAAGGAAATTTCACAATCGATCATACTTTAACAAAAACGTCCGCGCAACAACACAGAACAATTTTTTTGTTTTTTTCAGGCCCGATTGCGCTTTTTGGTGTCCTACATGACATACTCTATTCTTGTTTCTGCAACTTTCATGCTGCGTGTACAGCAGAGTTGCGAAACAGACGAAGTACAAAAATGCACGGTTCTACGTTTTTGTTTGACTGCTGCTTACTGCACACTCAAGCTATTACCAGGTTTTTATTGGATTTGCAGCTTGTTTCAAATTATTTAAAAACGGTTTCTGAGCCGAGCATAAATCCAGGTGAAACCACGTAAAAGATTACTTCGACCTCACGCTCCGGTGCGTATCGTTCAAAAGTCATTTGCGATATTTAAACTGTGAGGCGGCCGGCGCAATGACGTCACCGACGTGGGTGACCTCACGCCCGCGTCGCAGTAGAACTTGCGACGCCTGGTGGCAGTGCGCACGGTCACAACGAACCATTGTTGGCCGAAAAGCCAGGGTCCGCGAAATAACTTTTAGCCTCCGGCGCTGCAACGCGGTGTCACCGGGCCCTATGTAATCACAAGCGCTTAGTCCGACGAGTCGGACTCGGACGACGACGACGAGTCCGAAGACGAGTCTTCCGAGTGCTTCTGCCGCTTCAGCATCGGCGAGTAGCTCAGCGATCTCGAGAGCTCGCGTTGCCGCTTGCTTGAAGACTTCTTGTCGGGGCGCTTGCGCGGCGGCGACACGGACGGGGATCGAACCTCCGCTTTCTGGCTGCGACGGCGCGACACCGGCGACGGCTGCTTCATCTGAACTTTAGACAAAACTTTCACGCGCTGCGGCGAACTGCTGGAGTCGGAATCGGACGAAGACGACGACGTGCCGTTTCGCCCCGTTTTCGACTTCTGCTCGGCCTGAGGAGAGCCCGCGTCCGAATCGCTCGAACTGGACGACGACGATTGCGACTCGACCTTCGTCTTTCGCGATTTCAAAGCCGCTTGCTTCCGACTGTTGCTGGGCCTCTGGCCGCTGTTCTTGGCCGACCCGTCCCCTCCCCGCCTGTCACGGTCAACACTCGAATCGGATCGTCGGCCGCTTTGGGCGTTTTTCGTTTTCGGCTTGCGACCCGATTTCGTGCTCGTCACGTGACCGGCAGCATCGTCCGACGACGAAGCGCCAGAAGGCAATGACTTACGTCGCCGCCGCCTGCTGCTGGACTCGGACAATCTGGGCCTTTTCGTCGTCGAACCCGCGGTTGCTTCGCTGTGTTCCGACGGGTCCGTTGCGCCTTTCCGTTTCCGACCTTGTTTCGAGGCTTCGTCGCGCTGCCGTTCTCGCTTGCGTTGCCGCGAAGGCTGCTCCGAACCCGACGACGACTCGTTGTCGCTACTCGACGAGCGCGGCTTCTTCGCGCGTTTCGGCTTTGTCGCCGATCTGCCGTCGCGACCAGCGCCCGCTTTGCGACTCGCCAGCTTCTTTGCGCGCTCTTCGTCAGAGTCAGATTCGGATGAACTCGAACTTCCCTCGCTCGAGCTCTCCTCGCGAACAGATGATTTTTTTCTGGCGGTCGATTTTTCAGCCTTCGACACTTTTTTCCTCTTGCGATCTGCTTCTGATTCAGACGAGGAATCTTTTCGAGCGCGGGCGTCATGACGCCGATCAGGGAGTTTTCTCTTGGAATGAGACATGTCAACTTTCGGCCGTTTCGGGACTTTTCGGGCAGATTTGTGTCCGGACGCAGAACTGGAACCATCTTCATCGTCGGAGCTACCAGTTTGACGGCGACCCGTAGGTTTCGATACAATTTTCTCGTCACGAGATTTATCACGTTTTGTCAGTCTTTTGTGAGACCCCGAGGCCTCCTTTCTCTTCGAAGATTTTCGTGGCGAAATATCGACCTCAGATTCTGACGAGCCGTCTGAGCTGCTACTGCTGCCGCTGCTGCTATCATCGCTTCCCGAAGACGAAGACCCTCCTTCTCTTTGCCGCTTTTTTCTGCCGGCTGTCTTCTCATCAGCTGCTTTCTTCTTTTTAGCGTTCTTGTCGCGCTCGCCGCCACCCTTCCGGCTCCGCTCACACGCACCACAATCCTCATCCGGAAAGACGCGACGCTGTTCCGGATCGTCTCGCGGATTAACTCGTCCGCTGCGTGACCTTCGCGAGTTGCTTTCCTCGACTCGTTCGCCGGAATCATCGCGGTCTCGTCTGCGATCGGCGCCTTTGTCGGACCGCGAATCTCTTTTGGGCGACGGGTTCTTCGTGTCGCGACGCGAACGCTCGTCGCGTCGCGACGGCGAAGCAGCGCGTTCGGAACGGCGAGCGTGGCTGCGTCGATCAGGCGACCTGGGGGGACGCTCGTCGTCGCGCGGCCTTTGTTTATTGTATTCATCGCGCGAGCGGTATCGGTCGCGACCTTCTCGATGTCGATCGGCACGATCGCCTGCGGGGTTTCCCCTAGAACGAGGGGAGACCGATCGTCGCAAAAGAGGCTCGCGCCTTCCACTGTGGTAAGGATTTGGGGACCGCCGATCCCTGTCAGGGAATTCGCGATCGCGGCTGTAACGATGCGGCGATCGGGAACGCCTGCGCCGCTCGGAAGACAATTGAGACCTGGAGTCGACTCTGATATTTTTTCGCGCGTGTTGTTCTTCTCTGGATTGAGACGCCGTCCCGTTTTCTAAGCTTTTACCTATTTCTCTGCTGTCCCGCGCGAAGTTTCGACGTTTGGCGCGTTGCTCTTTCGCCGTGTCCGACTCTGCACTGCTTGACGAGGACGAGGCGGACTTCTTGCGTTTTTTCTTGCGAGAAGAAACTTCGACTTCCTCTTCAGAATCTGAGCTGTCGGAAGAAGATGAACTCTCGGTGGTGGACGAAGACGGAGTCTTCTGGCGCTGTTTGCGCTTCGACTTTTGCTTGCTTTTTTCATTATTTTGTGGAGGCGGAGAGTGGCCCGGGGAGTGTAGCAGTTTATATTGCTTGTCTTCTTGTTCCGGTTGTCCACTCCCCAAATTGCCGGAAAAGGCACTGCCTTTAACGTAGTCTTTGCTGATGCCGAACGCTTTGCGAATATTTTCGTTTTCCTTTTCTTTCATTTCGGCGATCTGATGCGTTTCAGAAACTACAGGTCGACCTGAGGCGTCCTCTTTGCCAGGGAGGCATTCCTGATTCTCCATCAACATCTGCCGGTACGACGAGATTTTTTCTTTGATTTCTTCTTCATCGTAACCTTGCTCTTCCATTAGAACCTATACATGCATCAAAAAAATTAATGAAAACTCAAAAAAATCCCAATTTACCAATTTTTATACCTGGCAACAAGTAAACATTCTCTTGCTGATTTCAGTGATGGTCATTCTTGAATACTATACGTTTTTTCAACAAATAAGACTAACACAAAAACCTGATTTGCTTGTTGTTTTGTAATGCTCACATTTCTTAGTGTTGTTTGAAACTCTTTAAAAAATGTAACATTAATGAAGATTTGACAAATCTAGGGAGAAACTGGGGCAAATTCCTGAGTTATCTAAATCTCCAAAAATGGCAATCTATTAGTGAGATACCAATGCATTGTTTTCCCTTGAGGTTCCGTAATATATTGGTTTCGCACCAAGCTGTCCCCCCACATTTTCCACAAAATTGCACCCAAGGTTTTAGACAGTCCTACAGTATCCAAATCCATTTAAATACATGCACCTTCATCCAGCACATCACTGCAATTATCATGAGTGTTAAGCCGAAGTGTCTACACAGCATAGTGGCATAAAATTGACAATAGCCATTTCTTAATTTTTTTCAAAATTCTTATTTTTCAAACTTTATCTGCCTAATGGCTTTGCATTTCACGTGATGCATTAGTGCTGTGACTGTATATCAAACATGGCTGTTTGATGTTTGCTTTACTAAATTTCATATATAAGGTTAAGGAACATATGTCTTTTACCTGACATTGTGGTGTTTCCAAACAGAACATTGGTACGACCTTACAACCGTTTTGCTAATTTTAGTGTTAGGAACTNAGGAAGCATGAATTGAATGTCTAGAAAAAACTGTAAGAATTTAATTTCACTGNCAGCAGGTAATTTGCTACATAAAAAAGATGAACTAATGAATGCAAAGCAGTTTTAACAAAGCAACTCATGAAATGACAGTAGCTTTTCCTCAACTCATAGTTCTGAATCTTTTTTTATTTGACTTAAATTATGTTCTCAAACAACAATGTAAGTAATTACATGCCTGCGAAATGTTCCTGATGACCAGAAAATTGAACCCTTAGCAACTTGGTGTTTCATGAAAGGATCAACAAGACAATGTTCACAGATTACAAGCAAGCGTGCTATTTATGAAATAAGCAAAGTACACATATGAGAAACAATTTACTACACAATAGATTAACAGTGTCTTGCAAGGCACAGGTGAATAAATGCACTTGCAAAAATTATTATGTTTACTTGCCAAAGCTTTTGAATCCAGCTGTGTGGCCTATTTCAGCTTTAACAATGATGATGATGATACAATTGGTGGAATTGCCAATTTTTGATGAATATTTACAATGGCAGAACTGGTACTATAGGCAATCATAAATTTTCACATCCTACAAAGAAACTTCAAGATTGTTATAAAATGAAGACACACACGGCATACTAAGTGCCACTGAGAAGATCCACCCAACCCTTCATTCTTTTGGTCAGCATATGATGAAAGAGTGAAGGTAATAATATGGAGCTTTCTTTAAAATTAGATTAATAAATCAAGGTTAACAAGCTATGAAAAGCTTGTCGAAGTGTATGAGGTAGTTTGTTTTTGGATTTAGCATAACCACCTGTCATGCAACATCAAACTGAAGAACATATAATAAAGTCAGAGAACGATGCCAGTCAGAAAATCACCACTTGATAGTGTTAAGGGCAACAGGCAGCAGAACGACCATACCAAAACAGCAGCATGAAACTACTTAAAAAGCTGATTTAGTATGCACTGGAAGCATGCATGAACCTAAATAACACATTATTTTTTCCATACTTTAATGTCATTCACACTCACACCAAAAGAGAGACATATCCGCACGAACTCATCATACTAGCTATATTAAAAATTTTAACACATTATCTAATTAAGAAGATATAACCACATTCGTATATGAGGCATCTTGCAACAATCTATCAAACAACAAAGTTACCTGCAACTCCATGCATTTCACTTCTACTCTTCGTTTCATATCGTGCATAATTAATTCAGCATTTGGTTTTTTCTCCAGTCTAAAAACAAAAAACAGCCACATTACTTAATGCCTGCTTTATCAGCATTTTGTATGCTGACAATGCATGATAACAATGCATTGAACAACATCTAGTAAATAGATAAACGAACAGCAGTTCAACCAATCAGTGATCATCAGTGAATTTCTGATTCCATATGTTATGAAACATTTTGAACCTGCCAAGTGACTAGGACGGGCTGTGCAAACAATTTAGCCTGGCTACACCACATTGTTTGGTCAGTTTCATGGTACTTCTACATTTCTATTCATATGACATCAAAACATAAATATTGCTTAGAAGTCTGGACAGCATACTTAACATGTTAATCTGCCTGAACAGACCAAATGCTTCAAATGCACCTAGGACTGCATGCAAGTATTAGAGTTCTGTGGTAAATCTTAGCAGCTGATGTACAGGAAAGCTGTTGTAATGAATGTCAGTTGTCAGTGTGCGCCCTAGCCAAAATCGCCTGCATTAGTACAATGCACTTGGTCACGTACTGAAAATAACCTGATTATATATTTTGCTTGTGTAACAGTAGGCAGACTGATAAGAGTTTAAAAATTAGGACTCTGAGATGGTCCAAATAGTACATTTGCTCTCCTAACGTCAGCTTATTTCTTATTATCAAAAACTCCAGATAACTGCATATCAGTTGCATGCCTAAACCACTTTATGAAATAGGATTCTAGAATCTCAAACCAAAACTATTTAGACATGAAGAAAATATTCCGGTTAAACCCTATAAGTCCCGCGATTGCCACAATTTTGGCGCTGGTTTAAAACACTTCAAACACTATAACTCACCAGCTGCTATAGCTACAGAGCTGTTCAAAACCATCCACCGATTCAGTAACTTTTTTAGTTTCGATTAAAAAAAAGTATTTGATTCGGGTGGGGGGTTTTCTCTTGGTGACATAACAAAGAAAGCATTTTTTTAAATTTTTGAACAACTTTGACCCCTCTGGGCGCCGATCCAATGGGCCATTTTTATGGCTCAAATTTTTTTTGGAAACTAGACGATCTTCTGCGTCTATAGAGCCCTTGATTGACTTTCTAGCATGTCTGGAACCAAAGTTATGGCCCAAAAACCCCGTTGTGCACAAAAATCAAAAAACTGTATGAGTCTCCCACTGGCAGCCAGTGCAGCTCGCGATAACTCACAATAACTCGCCGCGAGATTATGTTAGAGAGCTATTTGAGCCTTTGAAAGACTCGTGAAGTCTTGTAGTTTGTACTGAAAAAAAACTTTTGAGATTTGGGTGCGGGGTTTTCGGTGGGTGGCGTTAGAAAAAGGGTAGGTTAGGCTATTTTTTGGTTGTTCTATTATGATGTCATCACCTGGACAAAGGGCCAGAATTGTGGCTCAAAGTTTGGTTGCATTCTAGGCTGGAATATGAAGCTGTAGAGGCCCAGATCGACTTCCTAGTGTTTCTGGTCCCCAAGTTGTGGCTGAAAGACCCCTAATCCTCTAAAGATTCCCTAGGGAATTAGTGGCGATTCCCCTAACTAAATTCTGCTGATTTTGCCATAATTTTTAAATGAGAAATGTTAGAAAGTCCATCAAACCCTCCAAAGACTCGTATTCTAGCCTAGAATCCAAACAACTTAGAGTCACAAAATCTGATGGATTGTTCAACTCCCCGGATATGACGTCATCATCCAAATGCAAACAAATATGCATAAACATCCTCTCAATATGTAAGCATGCACACAAAACCTGAGACCTCAAGCTGAATTTTTTTTTGCAGTCTAAACTACTAGTCTTCACAGGTCTTTAAAGGGCTTGAACAGCTCTCTAGCCTATTCTGATGGCAAGTTATGGCCATATACAAACTGGGTGTTATTCAACCTCTGGTTTCCTTTTGTAGGGGTAGAAATTTTGACCACTTTTTGGTTTTTGTGACATAATTTTCGATCCAGATATGCTAGAAAGCCATCAAGATCTCTAAAGACTCGGATGATTGCCCAGTTTCGAAAAAAACTTGAGCTAAACTACTAGGTAATTGGAATGGCGTCCAGGGCCATGTAAAGTAGGCCTAAAGTAGGCCAAAAAAACAAAAATGACACCCCCACTTGTGACGTCTCCCCTCAGAGAACCTCAAACCCAAATGAAAAAATTTTTTTTTCAATCTCAACTAGAAGACTTGCTGAATCCACAGATGGTTTGAATAGCTTTCTAGCTCAATCGGCTGGTGAGTCATAACGTTGCAAACCCTGTGCCAAAATTTTGGCAATGCGGGTATTAAAGGGTTAAATTGCAGACTAGGAGACTTACTGAATATTTTGAGGGTTTGAACAGCTCTCTAGCGCAATTGACGAAGGAGCTATGTTGTTGGTATGACAACCAAAAACTGCTGGTTTCAGGCCAATTTCCAGGTACGAATATATCATACTCCAGCAGTGAAAATGTTAAACAAAACTTGGTCATGAGTATTGAATCAACGAGTTTTGGTCACTACCAGCTTTACACACAGGTCTAAATTTTGGAACAGACAAAGAGTTGGCATTTTAGAAGCAGCAACTCTCTAGGCAGAGCTATCTTCCAGCACAAGATCTTCCTCCAAACTTCCTTTTATGAATACTACGTTTCTGTGCCGTTTCATAAACTGCTGACGAGAATAACATTGGTATGAAGTCCTTTAACCACCCTTAAGTCAAGAGTATATTCATGTTCAACCAATTCGGCACAAAATTCCTCAGTTGTAAAAGCATTACAGATGCAAGTAATGTATTAGCAAGTTTTTGATAGCATGGCCAAATTGAGCGGTGTCTTCAGCAGGTTTTTGCTTTCGCATAAGGAGGTGGTAACGTGCATAGACGTCATTTAGATCCTCCTTTAGATACACTTGGTCTAATTTCCTTTTCAGATCATCATACAAGTTACAATCCTTGACAGAAGAAGAATACACATCAAGAGAAATGTGAAAAATATTTGCTTTTTACAGATAATTGCTTTTTGCCTGTAACTTTTGAACCAAAAATGCTAGAAAGCCTATCAAGTGCTTTAAAGACTCACATTATAGCCTAGTTTCCACTAAAAACTTGTTGGCGTTGGCGCCCAGGACCCAGTGACCTCGACCATAGATACATAAACCTACTGCCATTATGATGTCACCCACAAAAAAGTCAAAATCTGAAACGTTCTAATTTTTTCAATAAACTAAACTAGAAGACTTCCTGCATCTTTGGAGGGTTTAAGAGCTCTCTAGCTCAGTTGACTGGCGAGTTATGGTGGTGCAAAGTGACGCAAGGAAAGTGGCTCATGCAGGTCTTAAAAGAGAAATCTACCAGCTCCTTTGGTATTAATTTCAGACAAATTTTGGAAGTTATCGTCTTGCAAGGTTTATAAAAAATGTTCTGGGCAAATTTTCGCTATTTGTGCACTCGAAAACGATGGTGTTTGCTGTAAAGTTCTGACATGCTTTAAAAATTTTTAGCTTGAAAACAAGGGCAAGGGTGCGTACTGCCCTCCTGGCAAGCTAAATTTTTTTAATGAGCCCCCACTTAGCTTATATTTTGGTATTTAGTATTCTTTTTGTTTCTAGTAGGTTGCTCCTTTTTTGGGATTTTAGAAGCGTTTTGTGTTGAATTCAGTTTTTGTTAGATATCCACATCCAGATTCACTATCATTTTTCAACCTTTTTTTT
>JGI24158J21664_10007841_pt1 | contig 14184 bp, 6 predicted proteins | sample Ectturendosymbi3_FD_21664 | JGI IMG/M metagenome (IMG submission 21664) | reverse complement strand
TACTTCTGTGTTCTAGATGTGGAAATGTTGTGATTTTGAATGTGTTAAGACAGGTATCAATACTGTGTCATTTTTGCCTGTTTTTTTAAGCTGTGTTCTTGGTGTTTTCAACAGCCCAGGGTTTACTCCGGCACACACGGGCTCGTCAGGCATACCCCGAGTCTTCGTTTACGCAATATATTGGAAAACGCGAGCTTGCTTTATATATTTGTTCCACCACCCACAGTCCCACTTCACTAAGCTTGTCACTCAGGCTTTTTGCAATGTGGGCCTTGTCGCTGTCCATATATTTTCGTTACCGCATCATCATTTTGAAAGCCCATCTCACCCATAAACGCTCCCTTAGCTTTGTGCATGTTGTATTTGCGTAGGCTACTTACTTGTGAATGAATTTGGTGTAAGACTAAGAACAACTAGCTACATTGATATACTCAAGTCAGTGTAGCGTAGATAGATAGGGTGTAGTATAAATAGGGGCCGATGAGGGCTTATAAAACATTGCATAAAACATGCTGACAAAAGTTAATGACATCATATTTCAATGCTTATGATGTCATAGTTGCCAATTCAAATCACAAAAATTATCTATATATTTTTGACAATCACTTGTACCCCCCTACTTTGAAAAAGGTTTCGCCACCCATGGTCGTAATAAAATGTGTAGCACCCAATGACAAAATGTGTTCCGCAAAACGCCCCCAGCTGTGAAGTCAAATTTTGCATTTTTTATTGTTTTGCATCTATAAATGATTCTATCGCATCCATTGAAATACTGTTCGAAGGGAAATTTGACCATATCTGGATGACACTGGTTTCTTCCAGGTAAATTAGCACAAGCTAAACAAGTATCTTCATTATCTGGTAGTATCCAGCTTGGGTTGACGAAACGTTTACACGAGTATTTGACGTGACGAAGCTTGTGGTCACTATCGCATGTGCACAGCTTCAGCAACCCATAGCCCAGATCCAAGTGTCTGCCACAATTGCCAGTTGAATAGATGGGTATTTGGCAAGGGTCTTGTTGATTGAAATGGCAATAAGCAATTACAGCCATATCGTTCTTTATGAATACCTTTTTTTGTTACAAGTTTTGAAGGCTGTTGTGTGCTCTGTCATTCTAAATATTCACAATTCAAAGTTTGTTTGCCTCATAAGTCGTTTTCTTCTATGCTGTTTAGAACACAGCAAAATAAAAAAAATTAACCTGACTATCAAACATGCCTTGGTGCGAATTTATTTAGCAAACGAATTTGTGCCGACGCAGACTAGCCAACTTGAAAAAATACTGTTTTTTGCTATAAGCGCGTTGCACTGCCCACCCTCTCATGGACTGTAATATTTTGCTTATAATCAAAGTACTCTTCAAAAGACTGTTTGGTGCTTAGAATCTTGCTTGAAATGCTTGCCCTGTTTCGCATTTTGTACAGAACGCGTTAATACAATTTGATATTCAAATCTTTTGATGCTGTACACATCAAGCATACAGAAAGATAGAAAAGCTTCTAGAAGAGCAAGCAACTACTGTATACTTGGTCCAAAAGGTTGGCATAAACTTGAAAAACTTCAGAAATCATATTAAAAGGGATACAAGTACTTAAAAGAGGGCTTGGATGTCCACCAGGCAGTCGAGCGGTCTCCGTGTGAAAGTGTTGCGACGTAAAACCCTTGTCGGTCCTAACGCCTCGCCTTTGTCTGCCTGTCCTTGAAGCTATAGTTATCCTTTTTCGCCATTGTTGTTTTGCTACAAAGGAATGCTCGGCTATCACCATTGTTCGCTCATTCGAGATAATGTGCTGTGGAATGACGTTGTGGATCTAACTGAGTCCGTAATTGCTAAGATATTGATGATTAGCAGGCCAGTGCAGACAAATCGTGCTAGAAAAGGTCTATAAAAATTACGCTTGATGTAATAGCTCTACAAAGGATAATGCCTTCTCATTGTCTGAAAGCTGTAACATTAGCATCTGATATCTGTCAAAAGTACTTCGCCGCGCATGTGTATTTTAGCTTTTGTATTTATTAAAAACTTAACAGAATCCACGATCAGCCAATCGTAATTTACAGTAGGTCTGCGTTAGATTTGTTCAATTGTCTCGTTAATGTAGAAAAGCAGGACACCAAAACCCACAATACACCTTTATGTGCAGCAATAAGATCAAACTTTTGAGACTAAAATTTCCGACTTACGCAGTTTGCTGCGTTGTTGTGAAATCATTGATGATTGAGGTACTTTAAAAAAACGTAGGTGAACACGTATTACCAATTATACTTTGAAGAAAGATGGAACTGGAAGCGCACAACAAGGTAAAACGCAGCTGATTGAAAAATACGTCCTGCGATGCCAATTCAGTGCAGCCTACTTTTTTGCTTCATAGCGAGGTAGAACATGCAGCCTTTTCACAACTTAGTGACTATTTTGAGTTTTTCCAAGCAAGTTACTTTTGACGCAGCTGTGGAAAAGTTGTCTTGTGAAAAAAATGAAAATATTTTTATCAGCTTAATGAAAGTAAAAATTTTTAATCTGTGTATTCAATCTTAGTGTATTCAATCAAGTTAGTTCTTTCTTTGTTTCAACTTAAATTTTAAATAAACAAATGCATCCAGGCTGTACTACCGCCTAGCCATATAATTCTCTTTACCAACATTTCAAAGACCTTATAAGTACTAGTTTGCTGAAATTACGAAACAAGAGAATATGCTTACAAAAATATCAGCTTTAACATAATGTGCAAATATTCCTATTCCCGGCACCACACGTCTTAGTAAAGTGACAGAAATGAAGAACATGTAAAGGGCACAAACTTTATTTATATAATTTTAAAATTGTTTGTGAAAACCATACCGTTCTTCTTGGACTGCCAGCGGTTTTATGCATGTCCAGGTGTGACGGGGAAATAGCGCAAGGGATTTTACGAGAAACAAAAAATGTTCAAACTAAAACTTTCGATGCGTCGAAATTACGTAAATGCTCGATTTTCCAAAGTGGGGCAAACTGCGAATAGTTTGGTGATAGGAGTGCTTCCTGCATAGGAAAATTTCAAAATAATTAACACAAGTAGAATTTTAAAATTAATTATCTAGTTTTGACAAACTTCTGCAAAAAATTGTTTCAAATGTCGGCGCACTTTTCAGGCCCTTTTCAAAAAACTTTAAAACTTTTTGCTTTTAACAAATAGTCAAGGAAACGCGTGTTTTTCACGAGCACAAGTTTTTTTTGTGATTTTGTGATTCCTAACAAGAGTAGCAAGTCCAGCAAACGCGCAACAAGATTTATGTTTCATGGTTATTCTCGACAAAGGTTAAAAGTTTTGTCCATGTGTTTCGGCAAAAATATTCATCCCATCATTTGCTTTTCAAACAGGCATTCATGAGCTGGCGTGTTCCAAGCCGGTATTCCGATAATGGAAGACCAACCAGCCGGGAAGTCAGGCTCAGGGATCAAATACGTCTTGATCCGAAGAGAGCATCTACGGGGTGAGCAATTCGTGGAATTAAAATATGACCATTTTCAAGTTCAGGAAACTGTAAGGTGGACATGGACGTTTCACGGACTATTTGCGGAAAAGATGAACTCAATTTTGATTTAGTTTCTAAAAAACTTTAAAGGTGCATTTCGTTATCGCAACGTCGACTGTCGTGAATTGCCTTTTGACAAATATGTGAACAGCAACCAGCACGGAATGACGCAGACGACACATCATGCTCCACCTCAAGGAAAGTTTAAACCAATCAAATCAGAGCAACAAGAACACATGGAAGAAGTGCTGAAGAAAGACGAAATTTTAAAGCAGAAGAATCAGCAGCAAATGAAAATACGTAATTAATGTGAAAATTATCTTTACTGATGGTTCACTTTATGCAGGAGTGTGACTGTCCAATTTGAACAAGTCTTAATGATAAAAAGCTTTGTCTGAAAAGTAAGGTTGAAGCAATGAATGGCGGGTTTTTTGTTTAAATCTTCAAAATTTTGAACTTTTATCGTCCACATTCGCACATTACCTGTAGGAATGGTAAGATCAATTTCAAAAGATCACTGAGTATCAGCAAAAGTAGATAGAAAAACATGCATTTTATTCACGACTGACTTTGCTCATGAATTTTATAAGCTGTCAATCTTTTTAATAGTTTTTCTTTTAGTTAAAGATCTTTAATAATCGATGGTCAGGTCGACCTTTCCTACATCCAATGTTAGCGGTCATGGTAGTTCACGTGTCGAATTTGAAGCGTCGTTATATTTCCTGACACGAGTGCATCTAAAGTGGGAGAAAACTTAGGCAGACACAAGGGCCAAGTCTTTGCTTTTTTGTTTTCTTTGAGAGACAAATCCGAGCGTTGCTTTCCAAGCAGAACCGAGGTCTGTTTTCAACCACTGGCGACACTGATGGGTTCAGAAATGATATTGTTGTTTGTTTAATGTTTTACGAAGCATCAACAAGAAGGGCACATGCTATTGGTAGAAATACAGTAAAATTATATCAATACATTTCGCTTTTACTGTGTAATTGTTTTGGAGCCAATGAAGTGAAACTTTCGTAACTTTGTCTTGTTTTTCTGTTCTGAAGATTGTGAAGACGTTTTAAGAAGGGTAAGGATCTTAAACTGTGAAAGTAAAGCTTGTACAGTAATATGCTCTGATCTTCACTGCAAAATGTTTCGAATCGGGAAGCATTGCTGCATTCCTTTACAGTGTTTAAATTCATGACTACAGAACAGCTACCACTCAAAGTGACACTCTGTGATGCCATGGAGCAGGGGTCCAGAACCTTTTTGGTCAAGGGAGCCATGAAACCTACATATTTTTAATTGTATTTCCGTGAGAGCCATATAATGTTTTTCAACACTTAATGCAACTAACTTACTAACGTGTACATTTTTAAGTAAAACCAACAATTTTAAACAAAGGTAAATGTCTGAATTTTCTCTTTAATGACATGCTTATTACTGTTGATGCGACTTCTGGTGCTGCATGGTGTTGCTGATGGCTTTGTAGTCTGGTAGTTGGAAAATTACAGAAAAAGTTTCATTCGTAACAATCGTGTCAAGAAAATATCAAGCGAGCTAGATGCCGTCATCAAAAGAGCCACATCTGGCTCGCGAGCCATAGGTTCCCGACCCCTGCCATAGAGTCTGTGGCATCCAGGAAAAATAGGGTTCACCCAACGAGATCACTTTTTTACTATTTGATTACACACACTCATATACATGCTATTGCTTTAGCGTGCTTTCCTTTAGTGGTGTTCGCGTTCCAGTGGTTCTTGTGACGTCGAGCATGACTGTCACACTAAGTTTAAAATACCCTGACAAGTAATAATGCTACTTCGTCCTTTGATATCAAACAAAAAATTCCAATGTCGATTCAAGCACAAGGCCAGAGAGTTTTTGACAGTCAAAGCCTATACGTGAAGCAAGGGTAAACTTTGGGAATCTAGACGAATAATGACATGATATCATATTTTCAATGTTTACTGGAATATTACGGCCAAAACTGTGTTGTGAATGAATGTTTGTTAAACGATTAATTAAATTTGATTTTTGGTTTGTTATTATTTTGTAAAAACGAACCATTTTCTTATGTCATGGCGATAAAAATACTCAACCAGTTGCTTTATATCTTAAAACCTTATACCGCCATTTTCCCTTTGCTTGGTATACTTCTGTTTGTTGTGCACTATTCAAACACGGTAGTATCAGAAGACATAATTGCTGTTAAAAATTAAGAAAAGAGAATCCTTCTCGTATTATAGAAACCAAACGTGGAGTAAATATTAGAAAAGTTGACACATTAGCCCTTTCGCTTTAAAACATTTTTTATTCATGGCAAGTTTCATAATCATCAACAGATTGCGATGAAAAGAAGGAAGGTGTCAACGATTTTACAAAAAAGAGCTAAAGCTTGAATATTAATTTAGTTGAGAACAGGGGTGTGCAACAGGTGGCCGCGAGCCACAACCCGGCCCGCAAAGCCATTTAGTGTGGCCCTTGCCAACACTCTGATTTTTCCCCATCATGCATTAAAATCCTAATACGACAGTTTATGTTAAAAAACTAAATTTTTCGTGTGGCCCAGCTAGAGGTCTGAAGTTGGTTATATGGCCCACCTACAAAAAGTGTCGCACACCCCTGGTTAAGAATATCTTTTTTCAGTTCCTCGAATGTCCCTCAGTGCGGACCACACTGCCAAGCCACTGGAGCCTCGTACGCTTTCTGCTGCGCACAGGTGGCTCAAGACTCATCCTGGACAAGAACAAATTGCAAACCAGGTGACGTAAAATCAAAGCTTCTCTGTAAATCTTGTCCGGGAGTCCTTAATCCTCTTGTTTTATTCTCACTTCACTGACGTGTGACGTTCTGATGTGTATTTATGTACTGAAATTCAAGGGTGCGTTAGTAATGATGCTGCGAATTCCCAAAAATATGCATGATTGAAATATTTAATATATGAAATGATGCTCTTTATTTGCACTTTGAAATAATATGTAAAGCTTAAACCTTTAATGGCCACAAAGGCACATTTGTGGACTTTCTCCAGTCACGCCTTTCTAATCGATAGGGCTAGAGAGCTGTTAAACTTCAAACCCTCCAAAGAAGCAGAAAGTCTCCTAGGTTTGATTTTAAAAAATCCGGGAACTTTTGGATTTTAACTATATTTGGTGTGACGTCAAAACAGCGGAAGTTAGTAGATTTTTGGATGGCGTCATCAGGACCTGAGAAAAACGTTCAAGTGGCGATTTAACCGTTTTTTCTTTTAGAATAAACTAGGGGATGATCCTCATCTTTATTGGTCATCTTGCGTTAGTGGTTGGAAGTTGTTGCTTGAAAACAACAAATTAATTTATTAATCCCCGAGGGAATTAATTACTTAATATCGATTTTTTGGCCATTAAGTGACAATGTACCACAAGGGCGAAGCAGCTGAATCTGCTCGCAAAGTGTTTTACTAGGAAATCGATTTCGCGTCAATTACGCTTTTCAATTCTAGCATGTAGTCGCGATAAAACCATAGCAGTCAGTAGATTTTGAACAAATGTTTCAGTTAGTGACAGTCTTATGGTTTCCATTGGCAGTAGCTAGCCTTGTATCTCAATACTGCTGTAGGCTACTCAGTTGTGTGACTGATAATTTTGTAGCAGAAGCATTTTGCATTGTAGGTTATATTTTACTGTTAGAAGTTTCGCATCACTCTTGCATTAACACTATCCTGCACTACGTCAACCTTTCATTGCTTTAAAGTTTGTAGTAACTATGTAGGCCTTGAATTCAGTACATTTTGCACAAGTGTTTCAGTGGGGTCACATGACTCAGTGGTTGCTCTTAAGTTTTCCTACCCTTTTGCTCATATTGTATATGTGAGCTTATTGATAGTTTTCAATATGTCATTATGATAATCAACTTAATGCAGTTCATGTATTTCAACCTTGTTTGTACATGTGGAGCACAAGATCAAGAGAATTCTAGCATTGTCGTCGAATTGAAAAGTTAGTTTCATGCTGTTTAATGCAAATGGGCCAGATTTGGAGAATTTATCTACTACAATAGTGTTTAATATAAGGTTGTAAGTTTTATTAAAGAAAGACAAGTTGAAACACGCAATTTTAAGTTCATAGCAGAAATTGCTATTTCAGGGTCAAAATTTGCTTATTTGACAAAACCAGATTTTTTCGGCAAAAGTATGTTGCCTTCAAAACATTTTCAGTCCCCCCGCTTATACAAATCACTCTAGTTAAAAGATTTTGTGTTTTTGACCATAACCTTTGCAAAAAAACAGCCATTTTGGCCATTTTATATTAATATCTTGGCCATAAGCCATGGAAAATATCTGGTAACCCTGGTGTAGTGGTGTAGGGACTGTTATAGGAAGCGTTGCAGGATTATTAGCTGGGTGCGGTGCTGATTAGTCGTCGCTGGCAGTGTAGACTGTAGTCTAGTGCAGGGCTTCTCAAACTATGAGTCGCGACCTCATTTGGGGTCGCGAACTGTAATTTTGGGGTCGCGACACAAATTGGCTTGACATATCAAATGTAAAAGTTTTTGTAAACTTTACAAGAAAATTAAAAGTAGGCCCGCGGTGAACCTATTTCTACAGCATTTGAATACCGTGTTTCATGCTGTCAGTTCTTTACGAGGATGTCTGCCTGAAATATCAAATAGTGATAATCACCCAAGCACAAGTTATGCGTTGTTACGTCATGACTGTTTTAACGCACTGACCTGACCAATATTGACTTTGTTGCATTCATTCTGACACGACACTTTTGTCTAGAACTATAGGTGTACTAGTCTAAAAACTAGGCTAACTGCCATGAGAGCACACTAAGTAGTTTTAAACTAAAGTTAAATACTTCATACACAGTTTCAGAAGTACTGTGGGATTTAATTTAGAAAACAGTTGGATCCGCAAACCATACACAATTGAAATTTCAGGAAACCGCATACATGCTATGCCCAGGATGAGTTTGTGGGGTTATTAAATGACAAAAGTTTGGAATTTTCAATACAGAATTTGATTTTTGGATTTGGAATTTTCAAAACAGATTTGATTTTTGGATTAGAACAAGAAATGAACACCCAGTCATTTCTGATCTAGCTGTTCAAAAACTCTTACAAAGCATATTTGTGTGAAAAGACATTCGCAAAATTGATAATCATCAAGTCCAGAAACCAACCTTTTTGAAAAATGTTGAGAATGAATGTCTTTCGTCCTGCGTTGTTTTGTATCAACCTACGAATGGATGGTTTGTGTAAGAATCATCAAGTGCATTCATCCCATTAGTTGTGCTTGGTAAAGAAGTTACTGTTTCCAGTGCGTCAGGGGCGTAACGAGAGGAGGCAAGGGGGGCACAATTCCTCTGGTTCCGAATCACTATGGGGGTGGCGAATCATTGCGGGGTAGCTGAATCACTGTGGGAGGCGTCGGCGGCCGATAATATTGGAAGTACTTTCTTCAATACAGTACATTTGCTTCCGAAAGACCTTAGGTTCGAACATGGGGGCGCCAAACTTGCTTCTTGTCCCAGGCGCCATGTAACCTCGTTACGCCCCTGCATTGCGTGGTTGTTTTATAACTGTATAGTTACTTTTCGCGGATTGTGTGCATTTTTTATGGTTTCGCCGTGGACAAAAATGCCTCTTGATATTTGTAACGGTGGAACGTTTACGCACACCAATTATATCTAGGCTACCCATGAAGAGGGTCGCTTAGAAAAAACTTTTTCATAATGGGTCGCAGAACAAAAAATTTTGAGAAGCCCTAGTCTAGTGTAAGCTGAAAACTATTAGATGCCTTCAAAGTAACGCAGCTACAAAGACGTTTTTCTGAAGTTTGGTTTTACAAATGTTGATGAGTATGTTTGACCGCTTGACAACAAAACACAGTAAAAGCTTTCCCATTGTTTATATTTTTAATGGACATTTGAATGCAAATTTCGACGTGATTTGTGTGTTGTTTCATATTACTAATTGAGTGCAAGTTGTAACGTGTGCTATTTTTTGAAAATGGGATAATTGAAATCCATCAGGTTCTTCTCCGTGGTAACGATATTAAAAAGGTTAAGAACGAACGAGATAGATAAAAGTATGCTTAGAGGTTTGTAGCAATTTGCAAATACGCCATACCACCCCTACCCCTACGTTCTTTAACCTTGTCCTTGTCTGCAACGAGCTTTTTGCCTTCTATGCATATGCTTATACTATATGCATATAACTCAATATTCTCTGTGTTTGCGTAAAATATAAAAGTTTTCGCTCAGTCAACCTATTGCAGATTGTTCGTTTGATGACCTTCAATGTTTTCGCACATTCCGTGCAATATTCGTTTATTTGCATTCAAGACAAGTGAAAAGTTTTTCGAACAAAAATCTTTGTATCAGACAATTAAAACACTTGCTAGCAACCTATGTCCTGTTTCCTCTATAGGTTCTTCGACAGTTTCACCGGTCTGAAGTTGACAAGTTATTAGAAAACACCCTTGAACCAAATGCCAAAAAAGCAGTTCTGGTGTGGCTGAAGACAGCCACAGAAGCAGGTATATCTCTTGCGAGATTTGACTACGTGGTAGATTAAATGTGATTTCGCATTCAATAGAGAATTCTCTTTAATCAGTAAGTTAAGCTAAAGCAAGGTTCTCAAACAACAATTATTGGAAATTTCGTGCATGCAATTAAATTTGTTATCCTTTTTTGTGCATTTACTTACTGTATATCTAGCGTTTGTACAATAATTCTAATCCTTATTCTTCGTATAATGGATTTGAACTGAAAGAAAGGTTCGTAGCGCACTGAGTTTATGCTGCTATGAATACGTTGGATAAGGCTATGAAAGAAAACGAGTGTAAGTCTCTGGGTCCTAATACTCCGTGCGCAGAACTTGCTCAAACTCGCATGAACACCTTCGGTTGCTATTGAGCTTATGTGCCTCGGCCTGCCTGACAGACAGACAAGCCGCGATCAAGTTCTTCACTACAGTTGGCGGCGAAAAGTTTTTGCAAGGAACTAACGGCTACAGACCAGCAGCGAATGTTCATGGAGACAAGGACTCCAGATTGCGAGTAATACTGAAAACACTGCTGGAAAACAAGTGAGTAACATAAAATTCATTTTTTTTAGATTCCTTTAAATAATTTTGATTGACCGTGTTTTCGATGCTAGAGGGTCCTGCCAAAATATCTGCGTTGTATATAAGTGAGAAATATTAAAGTTTTCTGCAGAGGTCAAGCGCCTTCAAGCGGTGTGATACGACGAGAAAAAATTGATGACGATATCAAGGACTTGATGAAAGCTGCACGAAGAAAGCACCTGCGGTTGCTAACACCTGATACAAGACTACGCCACACAGAGTTTCAAACGTGGCACCATATGCCGGTAAAATATAAGAAAAACACTGCATTTTTACACTTTTAAGATGAGTTGAAAGATTCAGTGACGCAAAATTGTTAGAGTCCATATGTTTTAACTTGAAAAATATAGGTAGACGATACATGCTGTGCAAAATGTTTTAACATGTTTTGTAAAGCCAATACCACTTGTTTCCGAAAAAAAACTCTTTAAAATACTTGTTCCGTATGAAGGCAGTGTACATATTCCGTAAATAATATTCGCAAGGCAAATATAGACCTTTGTTTTTTATCTAAAATTTCTACTCTTCAACTTTTGCGGTTCATACACATTTTGGGGCACCAATCGTAGGGGCAATTCAAACGTTGTTTCGGTGAAAAAATACTTTCAATACTAAATGTTGTTCTGTAGGATACATGTCAAGATTTTATGTACATCACAAGTCATGTGCCCTTTGCGCAAAGTGCATTTTTTAATTTTTTTGTTCCAATTACCGGGGCATCTCCCTCCCAGGCTTCCTTGGAAAAGTATATGCCAATTTGAATAAAGATGCCGCGAAATAATTGAACCGACGTTTGAGGATACTTGGTGCGGCTTCGTCCTGGCCGTAGTGCTACAGACCAAATTTTCACTCTCTAGAAAATTTTCGAGAGATCTTGGGAGTATACCAAAGATATCTACGCAAGATTGTCCACTGTTAGAAAGTATGCGACTGGGTCCTCTGGAAAAGCTTTTTGGGAGTGTTGCAGCAGTTCGGTGATAACGGTGGCTGTTATTGGCCGTCAAGTTAGGTCCGCAACCAGGACCTAAGCAACCGGGCATTTCCCCCCAAAATTTTTCAAAAACATGTTTAGTTGTTACCAGGAACAACAAGTTGTACCATTTTTCTCCCCCAGAAAATAGTGAAACAACACGTTAGACGTTACAGCCATTTTACCACCCCAAAAATATCAGCTGGTTGCGGCGCTGCGTCAAGTTATTGTACTCCTGATAAGAAGTTTGTGTCCGTGTCAGCGGGGTTATATCACAACTGTTCGCCGTGGGTGTTGGACTCCGATAAGAGTGTGTGCAGTCACCACTTCTCTTCATACTCTATATCGATTGGATAGACAGTCACAGCCAAGAGGTACGTTACTTTTGGAGCGTATCGACGAGAGCATCATTGTTGGAAGCTGCAGGATACACCGTTTACTTTCTGCAGACTATTTGGTGCTGCTTGCATTCTCTGAACATGGTCGGCAGCATGTAATTGATCGGTTTTCAGCTACATGTGTCCAAGCGGGAATGAAAATTAGCACCAAAAACTTCGGTATTTTGTCTCTCGAGACACGCAAGTCAGTGCGAGCACCAAACAACACTGCAGCCGGTCGAGAAATACACGTACCTTGGTGTGGTATTCACGAGTGACAGAAGCAACAAGGAGATTTATGCAGTCACATCGCCACGGAGGGGCTTTGGCGGGCTTAGCCCCCCAAACAAAGCTCCAAGCCCTCCACATTGAAACGTGAAGCACTGTAAATCAGTGGAGTTTTTGTGAATTTTTAGAATGTCAAGCCCCCCCCTATTGAAAACTTTCTGGCGTCGGTTCTGGATTTATATACGGGCTGGTAAAGCTAACAGTTCCGTGAGAGCTTGTGGTCACAAAACGGGAGTTTTCAAACACCGCAAAGCCGTAAATCAATCTTTGTTCTAATCCGTTCATGCATCTTGAGTATTGACTGAAAGAGTGCTATCTCAAGAAGAATCAGCAGAGATGGGAGCTTTGCGAAAGTTTCAGGCCTGGCACTTCGCCACAAAGTGCGCGGCTGTGAAATTCGTAAAACCCTGATAGTTGAGCCATTTCTCCGAATAAGGAAACCCAAGCTACGTTGGTTCGGCCACGTGAACAGAATGCTCCAGAAAAGACCATCCAGGTAAGTCCCACTGGCTACACCCAAGAAAAATTGGCCCAGAAGTCGGTCGAGAAACAGGTGGCGTGACTGCAAATCGGACCTTCCTTGGTCTCGATGTGGCACCAGCAGAGCTATCAGAGATTGCTGAAAATCGTGAGGTATTTCAAGTCTCATGGCCGCTGCCCCGCGACCCTCGCCAGAGGAAAAACGGGTATGAAAATGAATGTATCCATTTGTTTGGAAGTTATTGCAACGACCAGTCTCGCTAGTTGTGATTTCCAAAGTTTCAGCGCCAACTGTTTTTTATCCGTATGTATATGTTCCAGTTCGCCAAGAACAATTTTCTACTGTCAGGATCCATCAACAAACGAAACCAATCTTAAATTTTAGAAAAAAAATATATCTTCGAATTTTTCTGCGTATCTTTTCAATTGAAAGATCGTGTAAGATGGTTCTATTTGTTTTCCATCACAATGTTCTAATCCGGACATTCCTGCGGTTGTTTCTCTAGCATAGCTAAGTCGCCCAAAAGAAAATGAAAGTTCACCAATAAAAGCTTGAATTTAACATTTTCTGTCTGTTGCACATCAAACCCTTAAAAAAATTTAAAGTATCCTCTCCAAGCGAAGTTGCTCGGTGAAAAGGTCCAAAGTTTCATAGCTCTAAGCATCAGATGTAAATTTTGGAGTATATCACAATGCAGCGCCGGATTTAGATGGTGGGGGGCCTGGGGCCCAGGCGTGGTGGGAGGCCCCATGTGCGGATATAGAATCTTTAGGTAGGGGATCGCCGATGAAGTCACTAGTATTTCCACAGATCATTAATATTTATGACGTAATCTTGAGACGTCACATTTGTCAACGCAAGTGTAACAAAACTTTATGATGCAACATGATAATTGACAATGATTAATTTGTGAGACTGTTGCAAAACCGGTCACCAGAAGCATCGCATTTTCTTTTTTTGAAATTTGCTTGAAAAACGTTTCTGAGCGATCCAACGTTTTATCATCTCTAAACGTCACTTCTCACTCAGCAATAAATTTTACGACAGAAACCAAACGTTGTAGGCAGAGGCGATTTCCGACATTGTTCGCATTGATTGACCTGACTGGCTAGTTTTGTATCAGTTCTTGATAGTGATTAACTACATCTGCGACTAAATGTAATCGTGGCATTTATTTAATTTTTTAATTTATTTGGTTATGAGCAGATACGAAGTCCATAGTATGAACATACACACTCTGCAGAACGTAGTTGATGAAAACAGACAAAACAGAAGGCAGTACAAGACATTGAAGTCGGCGGAATCAAAGGGTTACAGACACTTTTTGCAACTGCATTGAAGGCAGAACCATAGGGTTACAGACACATTCTTAACACTAAAGTTAGCTAACACGTAACACTTGTTACAAAACTACTGCGGAGTAGGGCGCCAATTCCTAAATTGGTCGAGTCTAGGTA
>JGI24158J21664_10007840_pt1 | contig 14186 bp, 9 predicted proteins | sample Ectturendosymbi3_FD_21664 | JGI IMG/M metagenome (IMG submission 21664) | reverse complement strand
TATACCTCAGAAATTACGACGTCAATATGTGTGACAATGAAACCATAACCTTTGTTTCGGCTGTACTTTATAAGGCAAATCTCACCACAAGAACATCACGAGGTTTACTTCGCTTAAAAATAACTGTAACGTGTTTATCCTCGGAGGTGGCCCCAACAGTTCTGTTAATTTGCAAAAGGCTTAACTGTTAAAATTCGCTAAAGAAATTTTCTATTACTTTTTATGGAACAGTCACTTTTGCACACCTGTAATGGTCTTAAGTTAGCGTAATTAAAACTAGGTTTATTTCAAACGTTTTCGCCAATCTCGCGTTGCCTCATCAGATCTCTACGATAGTGAAATTGAAAAGACTGACTAACCAGTACACATTCGCAATTACGAACTAAGGTTAACCTTCAGAAGACAAGCACCAATACTGTAAATGTTGAAACAGCAATAACTATTGAACCCTACCTTGCAGCAACTGTTGAAACTTGACCTGTCAAATACGAAACGCTTGTAATTGAAACAGAAAACAGCTTCAAAACTTAACCCTCTCTGCCTTAACTATAGCTGTTATTGAAAAAACTAGGCTACACATTGCCGAAAAACAATAACCATTTTTATGATTGAAGAACGAATTAAGATGATTGAGGGCCGGGAAAAAAACCCGCAGTTCTCTTTTATTTTCGCTGGAAACGGGCCCCACGTTGAAATAATACTTTGGGCCCCGCAGCTGCACTGCAAGCAGCTTTGATTGAAAGCGTAAGTTTGCGTAAGTTCGTAGGCGTAGCGCCGGGCCCCCTTCGGCGCGGGACCCAATTGGAAGCAATCGGTCCAATCGGCTAAAGGCCGGACCTGTACACTAGGGCTAGGCTGCTAGACACTGAAATTTTCAGATACTGCAAAAAAATTGAAACTCCAGTGGTTTGAAATTTTTGCCAAACGTTTTTCAAAAACATAAAAATATGAGCCATTCCTTGAGACAGGTCTGGCCCCGTCAACTCACTGGAATTTTAAATTAAATTTTCCTAAAACAACGGGCTTTTTACAAAATAAAATAGCTGGTGCAAATTTTTATTCACCTAAAAACTCAAAAAATTGCCTTACAAATTTGCAAAATATTGATTTTACTGACTTATAGAAGAATTGATTGAATGATGTCAAAGTTTTTGAGATATTTCTATTGAAACAAACACCAAGCAACGAAGACGAAAAACCTTATCACAATACACTATACAGGGTCATCGGGGTGAAAGGGCGAAATGCCCCTAACTTCGACAAATTTTTCCCGTTGGCTCTTGCTCTTGTACACCAGTGGTGGGGAATCCCTAGTGTATGATATTGCACAAATGTGGTGAAACTACTCGCAACCTGCTTTGCCAGGTTGCCTGCTTTACAAACCTCCTCCAGTAGATTTGTTTAACCTGCTTTACCAGTAATAAGGTAGCCAACTGTAGTATTATATTACATGTTCATAGTACCCTGCGGCACGTAGCAGCACAATATATCCCTTTCTGGGACGTGTATAGACATAGCTACATTAAATCTTGGTAGATGCTGAAACACTACTGGCGGTTTTCGTCATGGACCGTGATTTTGCAATCACGCAGTCCATCGCGTTTAAATATTTCGCGGTCACCGTCCATCGCGAAGAAAACCTAGTGTTTTAATACCTACCTTATACATTAGCAGAGCGTTTCCTTTACACGCCATCGCTTCATATTACGTAAGGGTTTGTTCAGGGTTATCGTCAGCCTCAAATCTAATCATTGTTGACATCGTAATGGAAATTGTAGCATTGTGGCCGGTTGGTGCCATGTCTTATTCTGGAATTTTTTTGGATATTGGACTTCGTTAAGAGAATGCAAAGCAACATACCGTAGAAGAAGCAAGGTTTGCGATGACCTACTACATAAAACAGCCGTAAGAGCTAACATGCAACATTTGAATTTATAACATAGTTTAATCGCAAATTTCAGTGGGAAAAGCTTCGATGGCGCAATCCAGCGCAGGAAAGAAAAAACAAATTCGTAATGCAATCATTTTCTTGGAAAAAAAAATTTTGGAATTTTTTTGTCAATATCGAGGAATTTGTCACTTAAAATAATGCTTTCAATAATACCAGGTTGTTTTTAAGGAAAATGTTAGGTACCCGATGTGAACCTGTAGGGACCCAATTTCTCTGAATATAGGGACCCGATTTTCTTTGATTCTAGGGACCCGATGATGATTTTCTCTGATTGTAGGGACCCGAGTTTCAATTCTAGGGACCCGAATCGGGTCCCTAAAACGCCTTAAAAAAACCCTGATAATACTATTAATTGCTTTCGTTGAACAAAAACTTGGAATTATTTTTAAATATGGTGCAAACGGCCACTATACAGCAGTAATGTTGAGCCTTTTTGTTGCAATCATTCGCTTCCAACACAGTCGCGCTTGATCTCGTCTGACCCAGTTCAATTATTCCACCGCAGTCGTTGTGACACGGGGTAGTAATCTGTACTGAAAAAGATGGGCAAGCATTGCAAACTGAAAAAGTTGTTAGGCATTGGTTCTCACCTGTACAAAAGAAACATTTGAATAACAGCTTTAATTTTATCAAGAATTGACTGCATTACTTCAAAAACTGAAAATTAGCTTCGCGGTGAAAATCTGACTTTTTATTGATCTATGAAAATAAGAATGTAAAACCTGCTGCTTGTATCCAGAGCTCATACCAAAAACCACGCCGCACAAACTAGCTAACAAAAATTGACTTTATTAAACAAACCTTGCCCTACTAATAACAATATTGAAGAGTTAGCGTTCGAATAAAGAAAGATTGTCTAACCTTTGCCTCTAAATGGATTTGATCTGCAGTGAACTTTGGTTGCTTTCGACAGCGACCGGTTTTGGATGATAAATAAATGATTTAATCATTTTGGTGCTAATAACTTTTCTGACTATAACCGACTGTAGTGCACCATCAACAAAATGGCGGAAAAAACTTCAAGCTAGATTGTTGCTCATTTTGACTTAACACACAGCCTTGAAATAGAACTATTATTTTTGACTTTGCAGTATTTTTTGCACTAAAGGTCACAACGCAAGGCAAAACCTTAAAAACTAAAATTTCTATCCAAAAGGTTTCGCTCAATTGCTAGAAGTGTTAGCGTGGCTGTATGAACGTGGCTGGTGCTGACGTTTTCACGGGAAGTCATCTCACAAAGCTTCAACGCTGTGCCAAAGTTGCTGCTCACATTCGCAGGTAAACATTGCTCGGGAAAAAATAAAAGCATTTTGTCGAATTAATTGCAGCTTTTGCTTTTTGTCTGACTTTATCAATTGTGTTTTCACTTCAAAATTTGGAATAGTGCTTTATACCTTCTAAGATGGTTTCACAAAAAAGATGTTTGTTATTGTGGCAAAAGTAGGTTTCAGTTGAAGGCAAAACGTAGTTCAAGTTTAGAATACCTCAAAATTTCTGCCTGTGCAGATGAATATTATAAAAAGTAGCTGTTTCTGATGAGAAGAACAATTTCAGCGTAGTCGTACTGAAGTAGCTTTTCGTATTAGATATAAAAACAGAACGCAAAAAACATCCTGTAACTGACCATAGGTATGACTAAAATAAAATTACGTGTGAACAGGTTTTTTTAAGGTTTGTTTTAAGGGAACATTGAGAAATTTTATGAGGCCGCACTGTTTTTAGCAAAACGTTCAAAATAATTCCGAAACATGTTGTTTATTACAGTATTGGCAGTCACAGGGCACAATTAGTACTACTGTTGCGATCGGAAAGCCTGAGCGGCATTTATTTTGATGCACTTGTTTGATGTGACGCTTTGGGACGTTTATTCAAGCAACAAAGCGGCGTTAAGTATTCAATTCAGCTAAAACCTTTCGTGGTTGTCCAGATTTAATGTGAAAGTACCGATTTTATGGGTCCGCAGAGGANATTTATGGGTCCGTTTTGAACTCATAAAACGCCTTAAAAAAACCTTGCGTATGAATACTTTAAAATCTGATACCTTCGTTGGAGCAGCAGTGGGNAATAAAAATGTTGGTATAACAAGTCATTAAGGGAATCATGCAGTGCCACAATCACATGCTTGGTGGTGGAAGCGCTATCAGCAGTTTCTATCAACATTGCAAGAAGGTTAATGTGTCATATCAAGGAATTTAGAAAAATTATGACATTGCATTGCTCATTGAGTACTAACAAAACCAGTACATCATGTGAGTCAAACAGTAAATGTACTGCTTGTTTACACACGTGACAGGGTAAAAGGCCCAATTAGGGTAGTATAGACACAAAAAGCTGTGACTTTCCCGTCGTAACGTGTATCAAGTAGAAACTTGTGACTGAACTAGCTGCGAGCAGGTTGTATCTGTGCTGGTCAGTCTGTACCTGCACTGATCCGTATGTGTATCTGCATTTGTCTGCAACGGCTGACAAAAGAAACCTTTACTGCAAGGTGATATTTTGTGTTGCTCTGAGTACCGGCGCCAACGAGTACTGGCGACTTGTGCAGAATAACAAGTTTAAGAAATTAAGCAGGCACTTACAACTTTTTTAGCCACACAAGAAATGACTCTGGTCAATGGCAAGTAGTTTTTGAAAGAAAAGTTTTAAATATTTCTGAGAAAAGAGATAAAAAGAAAAATGACTTTACTAAGAATTTCGGTTACTTGCAACTGCATCTTGCATATCAGTGCTTGGGGATACTATTACTTCGCGCTGCGATAACCGTTTTCATTCACGCCCTTCACGATCTTGCCGTAACGCTTAAAAATGAAGTAAACGCCAACCTCTAGTCTGTTTCAACATTTTGTAAAAACCTGATACTGAGCAAACAAACATTAGTTTCCCATATGAACAACAGACAAAATTAGAGAAACATTGTAACAAGGAGTTAGTTGGGTATATGGCTTGACGCTTTGTTGGACAGGCGTGTTTTTTGTGCTCTAACAGGCAGTTGCTTGAAATAAGAAGTGCTGGATCGAAATATATGAGAACATATCGAAATATATAAGCCTGATAATTATAATTTAATAAGAAACTACAAAGCCTAGGAATATTATTTGTTGCAATGGTTAAAGCTCGGAGAATTTTTTAAAACCACTTAGCAGATCTCATAACAATGTAGATTAGACTGTCGGACTGTTCAATAAGTGCAATGTAAATAGGCCTTCTAGTAGTGTTTGGTTTCATAAAAATACGAGGTAAATATTGGAGTGGAAGGCTTATACAAAATGCCAAGCTGCCTGAAAGTATCTATGAAGCTAAACTTTGCTTAATTGTTTTATTGTGTAAAAATATGTAATAGTGATTTCAGCCAACGTTTATCAGAAGGTTGCACACTGTCAAATGGTCAGTAACAACAAAGCATGAAAAATGGAAGCAGAATTTTGCCATTTTCTGAAAATATCCTGAATTAAAACATTTTGTTTTGATGAAAAGAATAAAAAGGTAGTTGTAATATTTGCTGACTTAAAACATTTTGTCCTGAGGAAAGAATAGAAAGGTTCTTTGTAATGATCGGAACAGTCCAACCAGCAAGCCATCAACCTATTACGCAGCATAAACTGTAAAAGAAAGAATATACAAAAATCTTGAAAAATTCTCTCCCCAATATCTGTTTCTATTTTCCGGAAATCCTGAAGTTTTTTGTACACACTTCAGTGGTCAGTGGCAATTTACGAATATTATATTTTATAGCAGTTTAGAGAGGTTTTGAAATGACTATAGAGATATAGTGGAAGCTTAAATGTTTGAGGCTGGACGGATTCCTTTCAATTTGCATTGCAACTGTGTTTTAAACAATGTTAGGCAATGCATATTTAAGTTGCGTCAACTAACTGCAATTTATCTTTGAAAACATAATAGCTTTGGATGCTATGTTATTCAATTTCGAAAAAAATCGATGTGCAGAAGAAACCGATTTTGTCCGTAATTTCAGAAATAAATGCTAATGAAATGAAATACATTTTTTGCAAGTACATTGGTCAAAAGAATCAATAAAAAGAATGCTACAGAATATCGCAACACATTAAAAGTAAATTTTTGTTTTTATGAAAAGTGAAGGTATCCAATGCTAACCGTCAGTACATTATAGAGATCCTTGTATCTATCTTTTAGCCCTAATTAGTAGTGAACTTGGAGTTAGGTAATTAATGGCTGGTTGCTTAGGCATCTATTGGGTGTATTTCATTACTTGAGTTACCTACTTCCTTTAAGGCCTGCAGGCTGTTAGAACTTGCGTTTATGAGAGACTGGTGATGATCAAAACGAAATCAATTTTCCATCTATAGAGACGTTGTCGATGTGTAAATAAATACGTTTGAAGAATTGCCACATAAAATTATACCAAAACAGTCAACACAGTCAACACTAGTGGCAGATTTATCAAGAACTTAGCTTAAAGCAGTATAGAAGAAATAGAGGCAGTGCTAATGAAAAAAGCAAAAGTTATCGTGGTGGTTAACGTTTCAAAACTTTTGATCACAGGTCAATGACTTTCAAGTTTTTATTTCAAAACAGCAAATGTACAAAATTTGTCCAGTCACCTTTACAACTATTCATACTGTATTTCGTACTCAGTTAAAATACACACAAGGAAAGCATGTGGTAACTTTTATATTTAGCCTACAGTCTTCGTTGCAAATTGAAACGCGATGTGGGGAACATGCTGCTGAAGCCAGAACAGGAAAAAACTGCGATACTATCCTTAAAATGAAGTATAAAAATCGGAAGCCGATAACAGTTTTACTTAAAAGTGAAAAATTTTACTGGATCTTGCAGAATGCTAAGTAGAGGGATGTTCGTTGTTTTCGTGTGAAAAGAAACATTTTCTACAAGTTCATGTTGGATGTACCGACAACTTGCGAAAGCAGCCACAAAGTGTTGATAAATGCAAACATTAATTATAAAATTGTATCAAGAATATAATTGCGATTTTTTCCCCTGAAAATATGTAAGTTTTTCTTTTCTGACTTATTAATCTTAAGTCACAGCCATTATGTATTTCAAAATATCAAGGCGAAAGTAATGCTGGTTTTCAAAGCGGATTTACTTTTTCTAAGTTATTAATGTGAAAGAAAAATATCNTTCGAAGAAAACCAACTTTAAAAGAAGTTCAAAAATTGATCATTTAAATATGTACATTTTCTGCAGCAATTTGCTTACAAAACNTTCGTAATGCTTCAAATGTGAAACAGATGATGAAATCACAATTTGATACGCATTAATCTTTAAGGGTGAAAACTAATAATGTCTTTTCTCATTCTCTTTGATTTAAAAAACATTCATCTTATTTTCTGCGAAAGCGTTGAGGGCAAAAGAAACACACTGAAAGCACTCTCTGTTGCTCTTCTTCAATGCTTCTTTTCTTTGCAGACAAGTAGTGCTGTGATATTGTATAATTTTTATTTTAAGTTGGCTATTTGATCTTGATTTACGTGATAAAGCTAATTAAAAAATTTTTAAATGATTTTTCTTCTTACCGTGATAATTTTCAAAAAGTGATTTACCACGGATTTAATGATGGAAAGAAGAGCGTACAGGAATAAAAATTGCCTCAACTAGACAAGCAAAGCATGGGTCGACACATTGCAAATTCAGGATTCATATTGAAATCAAAGATGAATGGAGTTTTTCAAAGGAGGGTAAGAAATACGTGTTCCATGATTTAAACTAAAATAATGGTGCAAGCATACTGCACTGATTTTACCCGGGCTGCTGCTGCTGCTGCTGCTTGGCATCAGCGCTTGAATAGAAATGCCAAATTCTCACCTAAGCTTTTGCCTCGTTATACAGGTACTAAAAGCCAATCTTTCGTTACTGAACATCATTTTCTCATTAATCCCTACAGATAATCTCAAACGAACAACTTCTTTCGAAAGATATTTTACCTCTGCAGGTTTTCTGCTTAATTCATTTTGTCTGACTCAAAAGGAATTGTGAAACGGCTTCTGACTTGCATTTTCATGACAAAATTTTTTTTGATCACCATATTTCTTGAATCACCCAAAAATACCAGAAAATTCTCACTTCAAATTTTTTATAAGGTTTTGCGATTTTCTTCAATTTAACCCTGTTCAAATGTTTTATTTTTTTCAATTTTCATAAAACTAAAGCACTTCATGTAAATTGGCGATATCGCAAAAAGTTTATGATAACTCTATTTATGGTTTATAACATGACGTGTTAGAAAAAATAAAAACTTTCTGATGTGGTAAATTGTTGATAGCAGGCAGAGCAAATCGAAAACACCCAAAAGCCAGACTTTCGGTTTGTAAGTGTTACAACCTGATCCTTGTCAGTTTTATCTGGATTTGCTAAAAATGTTTAATGTTTAGAAAATATATTGGATTTAATTTCAGTTTTGTAATTATACTTCAATCACATTTTCGGTTCTTAGCCTTGTGTAATACTTTTAATCTTTGAAACAAAGTATATTTTTCATTGCTATGCGCCTCCTAGATCATTATCGCTAAGATTGCCATCATTTTACCTTATGATAATGGATTAATAAAAGAATAGCAAGCACTAGTTATTTACGAAATCATAAATGAATAGCAAGCTCTGGTTATTTCCTAAATACAAATATAATGATTTATAAAACGTTGTAACAAATGGCTAACGAAATCGTTTTATGACAACTTATGCTCGGAAAAGATCATGAAACATTTTAGCTTTTCTTTAAAAATCAGAAAGTGTTTGCCATCAAAATATGGAAGTCAAGGGAAGAAAATTAAGTCATTACCAAAATTAAAAAAGTTGTTATTTTTTGAATTAGTTACTCTCGTTACTTTTTGAGTGTTTTCAAATTCATATTTACGCATTTGCAAGAGCAGCAACACAACGCCTAACACTCATATCGCAGTAATACCGAAAATCAAACCAATGTTTAGCAAATTGGTAGCTTACTGGAAGACTGGCATCTGAATGACAGTAGCTTTAGAAAAGGCGTAGGACTTGGGTTTCATTTTTGACATCATGTGAGTGGTCTTTTTTACCAGTTTACGAATTCAGAGAAACTGTCTAGATTTTTCAGATAAACTTCGGTTGCTAACAAATGTTCGACTAGAAATGAAACTATATCAGAGGTCCATACCAAGACGTCATAGTTGAAACAAATGGTCTGTTTGTGAAGCTTCATCATGGCTAGATAAGACAGTTGAATTTTCATGCCAAAGTTTTCACAAGCCCTGCTTTTTCCACCATCTATTTACGTTTGACAAACCATTGTTTTGGCGTCTCAAAATGTTTATTGCGAATCGAAATCACTCATAAATTACCTTATCGTACCTCAACAGAGCTCTTTCACATAAAACAAAATCATTTATTTGTAAGATACATCCTGTTGAATCAAGTTATATCATTTTTGAAGACTAGAAAAACCCCTGTAAAAATGTTAAAAACTGAATTAAATAGTTTAAGAAAAATGGCTGTATACGAACTAATGTTAATACCTGTGGTCCCGCAAGTGGTCTCGTCTTCGAAAAGCTCTGCTGCAGATGTTACAAGAATAAGGTCTTTCGTTAGTATGGGTTCTTTCGTGGATCATCAAATTGTAGGACTTGGTAAATTTTCTGAAGCAAAACCTACAAATGTGCTGCTTCTTTGAATTAGAAATCGCCGCAGGATTTCTTCCGGCAGTTGCTGTTGGTCTGTAGGCCGTTTCGTGACTGCTGTTCAACAAAGCCGTCTGCCAGAACTGTAGGTCATGCACTCCAGGGAAAGGATTTCGAGCACGAATTTCTGGTATTTGGGACATTTGGGAGATTTGATAGGGAATGGCTTCTGTAGTTTGATTTTGACTGCTAGTGTTGTTTTCCCAAGCACGCTGTAGAGCAGGAAAATGGTTTCCCGTGCCAAACATGGAAAATCCAGAGAGCTGCTGAGATTGTAAACTACCTGATGCTGTCTTGAATGGATAGTGGAAAGGAATATTGGTATTGAGGTGTTCTAGACCTTGAATCGAATTGATCTGATTGAAAAAGACCTGGTATGGGTACAGGTTTTTGTTTACAAGGTTGGCGAAAAATGGATTTTGACAGAACAGATTACTTGGTAACGATTGGTTGTAAGACGGCCCATGAACAACAATGCGTCCATTTTCAAAATCGCTAAAAAATGGAAATCCAAGAGATTGAATTGCTGGCAGCAAGCAGATGTTGAGCAGGTTGCTAGAACAAGAATAATGCAAAGGAAAGTTCTCCCTAATATTGGACGGCACAAACGGCATGCTGTCTGTCTGCCTTTCCAGATTAACTGCAAGCCTTTGGAAGTCAGCGTCTATCACTTCCATCAGAGGTTAAGTCGCAGCATCCACTGTTTCAGCAAAATCGTGTTCACCTGCAAGTCTAATTCATCTAAAAAATAAGAAAATATTTATTCGTTTATTAGTAAAACTCTTAAAGATGTAGCAGAACTTTTGGCTGTGGTCGATAAAATCAGCAACGTTTTGAGTGAAGGATTGCAAACGGTTAATCAATGACATCGCACCAAAGAAAGCGTAGCCACTTTTCCTCTTGCGTTTCTTGCTGATGCCTTTTCTTATAGTACAGTTGTGGACTGTGAAAATAACAGTTTATCTGTCACGAAATCTATCTAGTAATTTTCTGTTCTGACCATGTCTGCATAATCATTAAAAAACCTCCAAAAATTATCAATGCATTTGTTTCCACTGTATCGTCTCCAGATATACTGGTAGCAAGGCAAACGATCTTGTACAAATAAAAAAAACCTTCTCGAGACAAGAAGGCTGTCGCTAACATAAGCTTTGAGCTGTTTGATATTCTAGTGACAGATCATTTACAAACAAAACTTTCTACCCAGCCACGTTTCAACCGGCATCTTACAAACCTTTTTTTATTTCCAATCAGTCTTTTGCAAAATGGCCGACTAAAATAGGCGTTGTTTCGTGATGGTATGCGAAATGTCTTTCCAGGCGGCTGTCGTTAAAGCAGCAGCGATATCATACACCTGAAGCTTACCGCAGCATTTACATATAAGCGAAGTGCTGTCGGCAACACATTTGGATTGCGGAATCATCTGCCGTTGAAGCCACACCAAAACTACGCTGCAAAGCTTTGCTGTCCAATCATACAAATTGTATTAGTGACTAAAATTCTCTCGGAATAAACAAAGAGTTATAAAAGACTTACTACCTCAAACGACTAATATCAATTTTTCGCAGTGTTTTTTTCCTGTTTCTACAAATAGCTACTCACTGCAGGCAGTGGCGTACGCAGAAAATTTTCATGGGGGGGTTTCATTCAGTCGCGTATGGTGTCATTTGTATTTGGTGTGCGTTGTTTGTGACGTCATAATTTGACGTCTATTCATGTTTTCCAAACCAACGTTTTGGCAAAGTGTGCGCTGATCAGCCATAGCAGACAAAATAAAGACAATTCTTTCGCATAAAGTGAACTATCGCGGAACACAATCGTAAACAAGCGTAAGCTCATCTGTCTAAGATGAGCAGCTCATTCGCCCCCGCTCACAAGCAGCATACACTGCGTTGGCTTTCTGGAGGAACATAATACCTCGGTCTTTCTAGTGCTAATTTGCATTCCGGCTTGGGCGCATGCAGCACAAAATCAACCGAGTGCATGTTTAACACCCTGTCGAGAAGAAGATGCTAACAGCACTAAATCGTCCGCAAAGTGCAAACGGTTGATCCGGCAGCTTCCAAGAGTGACACCTTCGTCGATTCAACTGTGACTCTCTATCCAATTCATATACTCAATGAAGAGTGGTGACAGCACACACCCTTGTCGGAGTCCAACACCCAAGGTGAACGGTTGTGATTTAACTTCGCCGACACGGACACAAACTTCTGAGTAGAAATATTGTGACTCGAGCCAGTAACAGGCGGCTGTCAACACAGTGCTCCCGCAACACTTCCCAAAGTTTTTCGCGAGGAACCCGATGGTGTGCATTGTCGATGTCGACAAGCATATGTAGACGTCTTTAGCATGCTCCCAAGATCTTTCGAAAGTTTTCGGGAGAGTGAAAATTTGATCTGCAGTGCTAATGCTCGGACGAAAACCGCACTGGGCACCATCCAGCCCTGGTCCGATTACTGCATTTCGCGGTATCTTTGTTAGAGGCACTTAAGGTGTACACTTTTCCAGGTAGGCTAAGGAGATAGATGGTCCGGAAGTTGGTACATTCACTCACTCTTGTCTCCCTTCTTGTGTATCGGGATGTTCACCACAGTTTGCCATTCTTCCAGTGCTCTTCCAGAACACCAGGAAACTTTGCACGCACGAGTCAGTAAAGGAACTCCTAAAATCAAAGCTTTCAACATTTCAGGTTGGATTTCGTCACAGCCTGCAGCTTTCCAGCCTTCAGTGCTTTGACATCTAAGCGCACTTCGGGTGCAGGGATAGTATTTTCCTCCCCCAAATGTACTTCGTGTGTGTTCGGTGGTGGGTGTAATAGTGATGGAGTTGAAAAGATCTTTGAAATACTCTCTCCATCTGCCAAGGGTGTCCTTCTCATTGCTGAGTAAGGCACCATTATGGTCTTTGGCGAATCTAGCAGTGTGAATCTTTTGCCGCGAAGACGTCGGATGGTTTGCCAGAAAAGTTTGTTGGCTTGCCATTAATTGGAATCCAGTTTATGTCCGAAATTCTCCCAAGTTTGCTTTTTTACTTTTCAGCGTGAGGGCTGCGGACTTTCGCGTCTCAGGGTACCACAAATGCAACTCAGATTAAGGTTGGTTCTAAAACCATGCTTAGCAAGCTAGTTTCTTTGCTTGAATAGCATCTTTCACCTTTTGGTTCCACGACGGTGCTACTTTGCCGTTAATTCCCGAGCCGACTCGTTTCTGTTTGCATGAGCAAGCACCAAATAAAGCTACAGCCGCTTTGAACAGCCGCGGCGCCACTCCACCTCCGCGTCCGATGCGTTCTTTAAACATTGACGATGCGCTGTCTGCAAAAGTTTTTCTTGCATCTTGCCAAGACCCTCCACATTATTCAGTGGGATCTCCTAGCCCTACACGTTTGTGTAGACTCTGGTAGCTTTTCCAGATGCAGCAGGTAGTTTTCGGTCGACAGTTCTGCACACGAACGTCCAACACTGAACGGAACAAGTAAGTTGAAGCTATGCAGAAATCAATCAGCGACCGTTGGCCTAAATAATCTCTGCACCAGGTGTAGTTTGGCATATCTCTGTGTTGGAAGAAAGCGTTCATGACGCAAAGTGCGTTGTTGAAACACAGTTTAGCTTCTCGACTAGCTCGCGGTCTTTCCCTGTTCAAGAGCGAAAAGATGTTCCAGTTTCTGATTCCTAACTTATGCCGAGATAGCCGTTTATTCGTGGCTTTCAAGTCTCCCAGATTAGGAGCACTCTGCGCTGGACCCATTCGCCACCCCAGATGAATAGCGGGTGCAACGTGAGGCCTCCACATGTGGATAGCTGGTACATGGGAGAGAATGCGGAGAACGTTTCGAACGAGTCTCTCTGTCTAAAGCCCGAGCACGATCCATGGTGATGCGCGGTAGGTTTGTTTAATTTTTTGTGGACAATTTCATGGACAAATTCTGTAATGAACAAACACAAATTGGTGAAAGCGGATTTTTGAAAGAATTGCCCCTAAGTCGATATGTTTTTGAAATATACAGTTAGCGTGATAAGCCGTTGTCAACTATAGTAGAAGGTAGATTTTAAGCGATATGCATTCATTCTCACAGATTCTGCCTTTTCACAATCAGAAATACGTTGTCACAGCTGTGCGCGTAAAAAACAGTCAAATGTAAAAAAATACGAATAGTGAGGTCTTCCGAAGATGTTTTAGGAGCATGCTTGTAATTGAGGGGTAAAAACGCTTTTTAAGATAAAAACGTCAACAATTTTGAAAGTATGACTTGCAAGTTTGATTCAACATGTTTGCAATAACAAAAGACGCTGTAGATTCGTGGCCAGCTTGTGAGGAATCCGCCTGCTTGGCTCTGCTTTCATTTTTTTGCGACGATTCAAACTTGCACTTATCAGCAGACTTGTCCATGGGAATGGGATTCCTATGGGAATCCCATGGGAAACGTCCCATGAGATGAGATGGGACAGCACACATTTCTATTTCCCATGAGACTCAGAAATAGAATGAGTGTCAGAATGTTACTGAATTGTCATACTTAGACTATACTTCTGAATTTTAAAGTCAATAAATTTTGTTGTTTTGCATGTCTCTTTGTACATGTAGTCC
>JGI24158J21664_10007839_pt1 | contig 14186 bp, 9 predicted proteins | sample Ectturendosymbi3_FD_21664 | JGI IMG/M metagenome (IMG submission 21664) | reverse complement strand
ACCTAAAAGCTAGCTTACTCAATGATCGAGGGAATCTATTTGAAAAAGCTTTCAGGACTGAAGATGTGTAGAATTACTTCAAATCTTTGGTAAACAATAAATGGAGTTGCTGTAGATTCTTATTGCAAACAAAACAGCCACAATAATGAAAAACATTATTTTATTCAACGTTTCGGCTTATGCCGAAAACGTAATGTCTATATGACGCACTACACAATGGTCTGACGCAATACAGTACGAATGCCTTAAAATTGCATCCTTATTTTTTCTTTCTAACTGTTGCATTTCATTTATTCCTGATTATAGCTTACGCATAAGCCGAAACGTTGAATAAAATAATACTTCAAATCGATTTCTTATTACAAAAAATTGGGTATCGATTCCTTGCTTATACCCCTTGTCGAGGGTCCTTACTTGAGTATAGATATGTGCAAATTTGAATCATCGCAATAAGACGAAAACAGAGTCCAGTCGGCTGATTCCTCAACAGCTTACAGAAACCTGGTGCTTTTATTTGTCAATGACCGAGGTTAATATTTAAGAAGCTGCATTTGCAAGTGGTAAATAGTTGTCACAATGCGTGACGACGGTTGCACGGAAATTGGAGCCGGAAAAAACGACCATAACATTACATCACGACCATAACATCGCATGTGCGTGAACCACTTGTGTCCGAGGTGTTAAGTGCCGGGACCATGAAAATGAACGCATTCCCAAATACCTGTAAGTTTTTCTCCACTCGCCAAGAACCAAACTTACTTGAACTACCCAAGCAAACTAACCTCGTTTCGCGCGGCGCCGCCGAGTAGGTCGCGCTTCGCGCATCTTTACGCTCCTTGGACGGAGAAGTGCTCTGCTGGAGAGAATAACAAAGAACATCTGTTGCGTCACAAAAGAATAGACACGTATTAGAGGATTGCTTGCGAACGCGATTGAAAATGAAAACTGTGAAAATTGAAAACAATTTTCGGATTGAAAGCACTTCAGCGCCGCCATATTCGTCACGATAGCACAAGAGAAGCTACTCTCAACGGTCGCACTTTATTTCCAAGGCTGTCCACACAGCATCGCGCTTTTTCACATCTCAGACAAAATACAGCGGCCTCGTCCGAAAAGTGGGCGTTATGAAATTCCCGTCTTAATGCAAGCGCACGATTTACCGCTGAGAGAAATCTCAACCGGTGGAACTCGGCGCGAGTAGAGGAACTGCAGGCGATGGGCCGACCGAGGCAGCCGGGAGCAACTTACCGCTGCTTCGTTCAAAGAAGACGCCGATGACGACACGTCCTCCGTCTTGCGATCGCGCGATCGATGACGCAACACCGACGGCACAAACTTGACGGGGGCGACGTGCAGCGGTCTGCGATTGCAAAGCGCGTGAACAAACAACTGATGTGAGTCACACGCTGAGAATGGCGTCTATTTATACGGNGCTTGGCTGCAGTTAAACGTTGTCCGTCAACAAGAATTGCAACAGGCAAGCGGAGAGCCCNGCAGCGCTGAGCAGATTGAAAATCACAACACGCTTTGCTGCATTACACTCGTTGCCAAACGCTGAGTTAGTGGCAAAATAAAGGTTGAAAATGCGAGATGGGTCGCCCTGCACTTGAAACCTGGCAACGGTAACAGCGGGTATCAGGCCCGTAACTAGGGGGGTAGGCGAAGAGCCACCTAAAAAGTTTGCCTCGTTTGGAAAAATGTGTTGAACATAGTTTACAAATTTCGGCCCCTCCCAGAAAACTCTTCGCCCCCTCTGGCGTCCCAAGCTGGTGACGGGCCTGGCGGGAAAAATAAATATCCCCAAACTACCGCTCAGTAGATACTTTCGAAAGAAACACAACTGAAAGTGTCTTCTTTTATTCCCAAGTCGCCAACTTCTTAATTCGCATAAACTTTTTGAAACAAACCCAAAAACAGGCTAGAACTCACTCAGCCTACCAATCAAACAGCTACTATGAACCACCTATTGGTTTCCATGGCAACATGGCGACGAAAAACTCACTTTTGCTGCTCAACATGTTTGTTCAACCTGGCCAGCAAGTTGTCCGTTTCGCTGTCGTCCGATGACGGCAGAGCAAAAACCCGGGCGTTGCGCTTCTCCCGCATGTTCGGTCGAGGGAAAGCCCCGCCTTCCCCTCTGGGGGAACGCAGTTCGACCGGCACGACAGCCGTGTCGGTGGTGACGTCAAGTATGAGCGGCGGAACGGCGCCGGATCGCTGTAGCGGATTTCCTGCAAATTGGATAAATTTTCCCTGATTGCGTTGACGCCAATCATCGCTCTGGATTTTAAACATAATAACTAATAAGTTTCTGCGCTGCACGTAGAGCATGAGACATTGACGACGGTTCATGGTTGCGATAAATGCAACACAAGCATCTTGCGCTGAACAGCTTTTTTCCATTTAGTTTCTATGAGATTTTTTATTCCTGGTTTGCTGCGGCTAAACAGTGTGAATTCTAAGGAGGGGCGCATCAACAGGCCATGTTTGAAGAAATTCTTACCCAGCGCTACAACCTTCGCCAAAAAAACAGTGCAATCAACGTTTAAAACCGCGATGGTCACATTATCGAAGTCTGAATAGTTGTATTTCGTCCATTTTCAATATGGTTTTTCTTAACAGAGCAAGCGAACTGCTAACAGGGCTCAAGCGCGTTTTCACGCATTCATTCTTACTAGTTTGGCTTCGCATATGCACAGAACTCGCTTGGGTCGTCTCGCTGACGCCTGTTTCGGGTTTGGATGGCTGTTCAGACTGTTCCACTACCTGAAACAATAAGAGCGGGGTGAGCATTTTATCACAGCGCTTACGAGGAATCCACAGACTATTGAATGAAGACACTCTCAAGCGAGAGCAAAAATAGCATTCAGGTTGTGTCGAGATTTGTTTTTGCTCAGTGATCGCAATCTAATTCAGAAAGAAGTTTCGCGGCCTTTTATCTGAATTTCGTTTCAGCCTTGTATTTGCCTGCTTTGCTGACCAACAAATAGAATGTTTGTGAAACGCTGTGCTCGCTATCTTAGGGATTTAAAACCTTTGCCTCGCACAGAGAAGTGGTTAAGACAAAAACCTGTACTTTTAAAAGCGCTGGCCTAAAAAGCAGCCACCTATACTGCGGGAGTCTAGATAAAACTTCGGGGCAAGTTTCTGAAACACCAGGGTCTGACTTTTGTATTTTACCGCCTTCAATCCACACACATCGAAAGTTCCGCAGTTACGCGACATTTGGACAAATTTGAAACAAGCCTGAAGTCCATATGCAAAAAAACAAAAGGAGTTCCCGCGGATACAACCCTCTTGACACCTTCTGATATTAGCCATGGCTAACAAGCTCAAAAAACACAAAGCCTTCAACCGCTGATAAAGTCCAGGCGGACCACATAATATTTACAAAGCTAAGAATAGCGTGTGATTAAGCGAAACCATAAGGCGCACCTTTGCATCATCTTTTTCGTCGACTTTTTTGTTGTCGGTCGAGTCCTTTAGTCTGTTCATCGTTTCCGCTGACGGCTTCTTCCAAGCCAGCTTGCGCAGGGCAGAGCCGTCATTGTGCAGGCTATTGGACTTATTTTCCTCAACCATTGTTACATCATTTGCGACGTCATTAGCATCCGCGTCACGAATGTCCCTGATTCTGCCCGCATGGCTCTCGATCGGCTCAGAGTCTACAGCCTCGACCAGTTCGCGATCGTTCAGGTTAAGATCCGAAGTGTCCTCGTTCTCTGTCACGATCTTCGTGTCATCGCCTGAAACTGTTTGGAGGCTGCTCGCTTCGGAACCTTCTCCATTTCGTTGCAGGGGATTACCGTCCACGTTACGAGCGCCCGTCGCGTTCCATTTCACGAAGACGGGTGCCAGACTTTTGGGAGCGCCCGCACCGTCGCCTGGCTTCAATTCTTCATCCAAGGCCACAGCATCGGACTTTGAAGTTTCAATCGTGCCGCTGTCTTCGCAACTCTCCAGCCCGCCCGGTGTCTGCCAAAATCACGAACAGATTTAGCGCTGAATGCATGTGTTGCTAACGTTCCTACCAAAAGCAGTTTAACGCCAGCACTCTTTGCGGCAACATTTAAGCACCCTTTTATTGACGGCATGCGTCATCATCGTGAATGCGAGCTTTTTACGCAACGCCGTAAAAAAGCTCAGTTGTGGTATTGACTCAAACGCGTTGCAAATCCTCGAAATAAAACCCTCTGGGATGCTTACAACACGCGCTACGGCATTTCATTATCCTGCATGGCAAGCAGTCTAAACACTTTCTTGGATAAAAATATACATTTTATCAACAAACGAATTCGTGAGCTGCCAACGTCCTGGCGGATACTCAACCTGAAGCACTTTTCGTTTCACTGAAAAGAGAAACTCAAGAATACGTGCACGATTCTCAGCACTTCGTCGCAATATCACAGAGACATTTACCGTCGCGTTGGGTCGGGGCTGATGAGACTCGATTATGTCTGGCTGCGGAGGCTTCGAAGGTGCAACATCAAGTTGTTCTTCCTACGTTTGCAAAAAAACAGTTTAGCGATAATTTCCCTGATCTGATCGATGCAACTGTGCTGAGCTGATCGATGCAACTGTGCACTCGCAAGACAAAGACATCACAGTACAGCAGTTAGGAAACTCTTGATGATACACATTCGTCCTCACGCCATGCGAAAAGCACCAGTTAAAAAGTGGCATACACTGCAAATTACTATATAAGTGCTTTATGACAGAGATTGTCAATAGCAAAATTACTTTCAATATGTGGGTAAAACCATTAAAAAAACCTGGCGAATCTTGTCTGAAAAAATAAGTCGAAAAAATTTTGCATCAGAAAATATTTATAGACATGCTTTTTTCACCACAAACTAACGACTGGGATATCAGCAATCACAGAAATTGTTCCACGGCAAAAGATGCAACGAAGCAAAATGGATCCACCTATGCGTTACGTTTACAGCACTTCTTGTCAACAAATGCAGTTTGTGGATGGATTACATTCCGACGTGGAACGGTGCACGGTCATAAAATCCACTACACAATAGCATCGCATGTACAACAGATCACACTCCGTAAAACTTGGCATGAAAACCTTCTGTTTCAACACTATCTCCTGTTTTGAAGAAACAGTTCTGCGAATAACCTGTATTCTTGACGTATACAAAAATACCAACAAAGCTACTGCACTGAAGGTTACTGCGCAATGGATATTACTGTTGCTGTCTTGGGCATGCTACATCAGATCCGAAGATACTCTATCAATAAGCTAGCCAAGGCGGAACCGAATTGGAATGCTCAACAACGGCTGTTTATAAGGATATAACAAGATACCGCAGAGAAACAAATATTTGACCTGACTCGGCTACGTAGTGTTGGCCACTGACTGAAGATCACTTTATCTGCTGAAAGCCTGCTGTGCTGGGTCGTCTAAGACTAGGTAGACAAGCGCGTTGTTATTTGTCGTGACGGTCCCACAGGAAGCAGTCACAATGCATTTAGCAAAACGGCTTATCTGTCTTGCCAACAATACCTGCTCAGTGGGCTCACACGTGAAGAACACAGGCCTCTACTGTCTTCAGGTCGCCACGCGGCACATGCAGGAAGAAGCCACTTTCTATCCGCGTAGCCTCGCCTACCACTCATACACCTGCCAGCAGTCGACATTAGCAACGCACTTGCGGTCGAGCATTCCAAGTGCGCCGTTACCAACACTCGCGCAGTTCAATACATCAGGCGCTGTAGTAGGTGACATCGCGAAGCTACCTCAACGTTGGGTTCGAACGGTTCAGGATCCGATTTGAGTATCTCGCTTTGAAGTGCAGGACGCGAAAATGCAGCGAATGTGAATTTGTCGGTTTTCCTGGCGCCTGGCGTGGCGTCCGATCGCTTCCGACGTTTTTGCGATCCAGGGCAAACCTGCGAAAAACATGGTTGGTGTTAGAAACTTTTCGCGATGCCATCTCCACCGCGACCTGACAAACGTTTGCATGTGGTTGAACGTTGGCTGTGGGATGTCCAACTTTTAATCCTTGCTGGTTGCGACATGCATTTGCACTGCCCGATGCTCGGGCACAATGCGTGGAACAAATCACTTTTAATAAGAATCAGTAAGCAGACATGACACTTTAATGCTGTCAACTGAAGTGTCACAGAGCTAGTTGATGGTCCAATTTATTGAAATCGACTTCACAACTCGATCCGTTATACAGAGAACCCAAAAGAACATTGCATTGCCACTATGTTACGCAATTAACATCCGTGCGGACAAATACTAAGCAACAACCTTTCAAAACTCTGCGAAATCACGGCGCTTGCTTCAACAGCCAAACTTTCCGCTGCAAAGCGTTACATTTTTATTCCTTTGTACAACGTAGTGCGACCCACAGGTCCGAGACTTCTGAACGAAAACTGCTCTTCGAAGTGTTTTGATACTAAAGCCAAGTTCAGGTGAAATGATCAGTTAAAATAAAAGCATCAAATTAAACCCATGCTGATGCTTCCAGCGGTTTTGGAAGCGAAAATTCGCCACGGCAACGAACAGACAAATCACGCACAAAGCAAATATCCCGTAAACGAATATTTTTTAAAATCCAACACTCTGTTTATTGGGCTAGATAGTGGAAGTCCGTGCAATAAGCAGGACACATTTTTAAAGTTCACGTTTCAGCACGCCGACTAAGTCACAAAAAAAGACCCAAACTCTTGTCACTACAGCTTTCGTGACTGACACCAACCATATTGTTTCAAGGCATACTTCTTACACTTACACTTCAGACGCCGTGTGACTTTGCTTTGTTTATTCGGAACAGAAACTAAGCAAGGTTCTTATGTTAAGAAAGGTTTCGAAAGCATAACCTGAATGAGCCTAAAAGCCAGAATAACGACCAACGAACCTCCAGCTTAACAGATGCTCCAGATTCCAAGCTTTTCAGCCTCTCATCTAGAGACTTTCTTCCGCACAACTTCTCTTTTTGCTTACGAACGTAATCCTCCCTGTAAAGCATTGAATTCACTGACTGTAGACCTATCGCCCTCTCCACACTGGACTTAACGTGGCAGTGCACTGAACAAGACCAAGCCATGAGCAACAGAAATTATTTCGAGCCGCAAAGATTAACGCTTGAGCGTAGATGGTTTACGTAATGGCGACCACAGAAAAATGCAGCACGCAATCGAGAAAGGCTCCCCACACAGTTCGGTTCTTACCAGAATGGGAAGACGTGAAGGAAATCCAGAGACATTCCACAAGTTAGTCAGTAAAAGTTAAATGTGGAGAGCGGACAGTAAGAAATTCAAATCTGCAGCGATCCACTCGCAAATGACGAATGTTCACTGAAAGTTCTAAGAATGATAAACGTTTTAAGCAGAGCGTAGCTTGTCAGTCACCGAATACTGCGAGAGAGCTACGGTCCACCAATGCGAGGTGTCTTTCCTCAACAAAATGACACGCATGCAATCCGCGTTGAAAGAATGCCGGTGTAGGTCGATCCAAAGAACTGTTCACAGCAACTGCGCCTAAGCTCTAATGACAAATGGCATGGTCACAGCAAGCTATAAACCAACCTGTAGCCAGCGTAAGACGCGGCACTTCTGTCCGCTCGCTTGTACAGTGCCTGAGGCGTCGTGGCTTCTTCGCCGAAGTCTGTTGATCAACAAAGTAAGAAAACACTGAGGCGCATGTGCAGTCATCGGATGATGACAATTGTTGACAAAGACGGTTTGTGATGTCATACACAGACCAGCAGATTCCCGCTTCAAAGCCAACACCCACCACGACCGGCAACAGCAGTTCTGCTGTAGATTGACGGGCGGCAGGATGAACTACAACAACGGTGACGCTTCGCAGTAAGCCCACGTTTTACGGCGCGCAGACAGCAATGTACTTGCTAATAAACACAAACTTAATACAACTGTGGTCAAGGACAAGTTTTTAAAAGATTGCAGAGCTTTTCCAGTTAAGGCCAAAATGCATGGGTGGCGGAAGAAAAGATAAAAAATCAATGATCCATTGCAGATGACGCCTTTGGAGCTTCAAAAACGTGAAACTTAGTCATCTATAAACAATACACTAAGACATACATTCAGAATTGCGCTCTTCAAAAATGCCAATAAGAAACATAGCTTTGGCCGAAGTTTCTCAATAGCCTTTGCTGAAGCTACTTCAGTATCAACTCGTGGATTGTTATATCAATTAAACGCTGCATCACGATTCCAGCAACGGTAAGATTTCTGTTGCTTGAACTCTGAGATTCAAGCGCACAATATACGTGCCACAACTTGAAACGCAGTACAGATTTCAACCCTAATTGTAAATGCGCATGACGAACAGCTAACGTTATTAATAGAAGAAAATCCAAATGCGACCAACGCGGTTTTATTCCACGCCTACAAGCGGGCAAAATCCGCAGCAGGAAGTCAAGCCATTTAATCACGGACGCAAGCACACATCTTTGTAACTCTTGTTCACTTGTCTTGTGGCCATGTGTGCACGCAGACGGGACCACGATTGTTGATTAGTTAGTCTTGATATAGTTGAATTGATTGAATGGCCACTGCGCGGTTTTTCTACCGTGATGTGTGGCTCTTCCGCAACGAGGACACCCTGAGACTACAAACGTGTAAACGTTGTTGAGTATGGTCACTGGTGGTCAACCAGTCAGAGACCACGAGTCACGTTTCTTATCGTTTCACCGCAAAGAGTCACATCATACACATGGGCACACATCATGAACATCGTCCCATCTCTTCCTCACTCACATACACACCTTTGCTCAGCTAGATTTATTGCAGGCTAAACATCACACACCAAAATGACAATTACAGAAATGTACAAAGCCGCGTAAATGTGATCGCTTGTGTATGTTCTTGCGCAAACCACAAAGCGTGCTTCCACGCAACACGTGTGCCGCGTAAGCAGTCGCGTGTGTATATACTTGCACAAGCAACAAAACACGCTTCCACGCAATGCGTGCGTAGGTCGCGTTTGTGTCTAAGTCGCACCCCGACTTTCAAGGTGAACAATTGCACAAATTTTTGGGACTTACACACGAATAAAAACGGTATTTACTAAGGAGCCGCATGAATCCGCAGGTTAAATCTACTCCGAGAAACCCTAAATGTAGCACGATCACTTACACAGCCCATACTTAAAAAGCGCATTTTACAATTGTAAGGCTTTGGACATATTCATAAAATTTGGCGATACGTAATTGAAAATAAGTTGCAATTTGCAGCAAGAACCTGTGCTTCAGTATTCCAATGAGTGACCTTTCGTCACAGCTTAAGTGAAAAACAGTTGACGATCACTTATCAAGCACAGCTGCACTATCCGAGAAAGCCAAGCACGTGCAAGTCCTGGGTTGGAATTTGTGTTGTTAACCTCGTGTCGTGGCGTAAAATCCCAATCCAACGAAGTAATGAGCAAACAGATTGCATGGACTTCAAAATCAGTTCCACTTTAGTATTAGTCACTGATTTACCTTGATCATCGTTGGTATGCCCAGTTTCATGTCTTATTATTTCTTATACAGAAACGGGCGGCAAATTTGTCCGGAAAAGTTCGTTCGGAAAAAATTTACGTCTTATCAGCCTACTTCAGCTCATAGCAGTCCCAAATTGGGACACACCTAAAAAAGTCCGCAAGTATTCCCAATCATGGGTTTGATGGACCTCGGAACGGTAGGGTTAGGCATTAGGAAGAAAAAATTTAGAAAACTTTATAAGGGAATTGCAACGATATAATAATTCCGTTGACACAACTTGTGTAAGTGCGCCAATGCCACGATGCTGTCAAAACATCGCTCAGGTGCTAGTCATCGCCGTCCAGCGGCGCACCTTTCCATTTTGCAACAACAGGCGTCAGTTTTTACGTACGTAACGCTGCGCTCATAAGTGGTTCGAGGTACTCTAAGAAAGCATGATCTTTCACTATTACATATTTGGGCACGTGCATTCGTCGCAATATCGAAAATATTCAGCTTTCTGTTTGAATTCCGTGTTTGAAGATCAGTTGACGATATACGGAGAAAAGTCAGTGAAAAGGTGAACGATGGCTTCCAAGTGGCGTGTAATACGTTTTAGAATCTATACCACTAACTTTGTATTCTGAACTTAACAAATCCCCAAAGAACAACCGTAGATGGAAAAAAATTGCTTGTGCGAAAGTTACAGCAGAAGCAAATCATGATTCCAGTGCATTTGTTCTTTTGCCACGTACAATGTCAGCTGCGCTCATTTCATATGCACATTGTTGCGAGAAGTGCGAAACGAGGAATAAACTTATCAAAGAGCATTAGTCTTGTTGTGACGCAACGCTAGCGAAAGGAACGTTAATGAAGCGGCGGTGGTTATGTTTTAAAGCTCTTGAACAAACGTCGGCGCTACGTCGACATAGCAACTTGATCAAGACAAGAGGTTGCAAATCGCAGGGGAACTGAGCGCAACGCAATCACTTGTTTCGCTCAAAGCAGGCAATTCGTGGCTATCAAGCATCAACTACGCCTGTTAGCTGTGAATGCTGAAACAGCAACATACCAAGCAACGCACTCAGCTCAGCTGTGTGGCTTGATAACACGCTATGTTTACGAGTTCACGCTTTCGTCACCGCTTACAATCTTGCACGGCTGTTTTGCTTCTTTAAACGCGCTTGCTTGCTTATAAGCGAATGACGTAAGTTCAGTGCTAGAAGTTTCGAAGCTTGAACTGGAAGAAACGCGCTCATGTGAAACAGGAGGTGATATGTGTTAAGCTATACAAGGCAAGATTACCCGCATGCATCTGCAACCAACAACCGAATCCGAATACGCCATTGGCCCAGCATAGCAGAGTAGACCTTACGTCTCAAAAAACTTTCGTCAATGTTAGGAGAATTACCAAGAAATACTTGAACAACATCGTGCGTTAACGTTGCACAACGTTTTTCTGGGCCTCATACAAAAGCTATCGTCACAAAGTTTTGCATTTCAACGTTGAGGGCGTGTTGGACTGGATCACATTCTATTGGGAAAAGTAATATTGATAAAAAATTAATATCGAACAAAGGACCAGTGATATGGAGTGAAGTTAATGCGGAATATAAAAATTTACCCTTCACTTGTTTCAAAAAGCTATGTGCGGTTATTGGCTTTCACAGTACTGAAATTTTCGTTTCATATTAATCCGTGCCAGTCGAATTGCGATTGATTTTCAGCAGAATATTGCTGTACCATATTTATTCCATTGTAAGCCGCGGCTTATTAAGTTTTTTTTTTCATCATTTCGTGCGGCTTATAATCAAGGGCGGCTTATATTTTTTGTTTTTTTTGCCTTATCGAAAGGTATAGATGACGCTCAGCCTCTACTTGGCTACGTTTTTTTCGGTCAAACACTCTTTTCACATTCTACTATTCTCTTCAGCATCACGTGCACACTCCGTCGCAGGAGGGATTATGATGAACAGAAGGCTGCTGTAGTGGTGTATGCATCATTAACAAGGTTACGAATAAACGCGAAACGTGCTAGTACGCGAAAGTATTTCAGGGAGGCATAGGTAACCTATGTTCAAGTGCGGTTTACAATCAAGGGCGACTAACAATCGAGCAAATATGGTATCTGTTTCTTGACCAAAGCATCTGCTGGATCATTGTATTCATTGTATTTTGCTTTGGTGAACTTTGTCCTTATTTATCGTTATTCTTGCTTCCCGCGTTTCTTCTGCATATTTGTGTCTCTCAGGTTTTCTCCCGTTTATCTGTCTCTTGAGCGCCGCTTCTCCAAACCTTCGGGAGAATCGGCCAGATCACCTAAGGGCTTTTTCGGTTTCCCACTACCATCTTGGGAATGCTTTCAAATGTTAAGAGACAGCGTTTATTTTCTCTCGTTTCGCACCCGGGCGTTTTGCGGTGATACAATACAACAACATTCACATCAAATCAAATGTAACGCCACGTCGAAAGGTTGAGCGACGTACTCTGGGGATGGCCTTTACACGGCAAATGTTGAAAATAGCAAAAAGCAGTGCTCGCGCCAATTTGCTTGCAGGTTTCAGGACTGAGAATGCGTACACTCACGTGAATTCGATTCCCTATCAAAGAAATTGTTGATTGGTTCGACAGGGTCGTGACCTTCGCGGAGACTAACCACCGGAATAAGGATGCCACGATCTTTCAAAAAAAATTAACCACACACGGCACGTACCTTTCGATGCAGTGACGGGTGACGATAAACTTGAGGTCGTCGTGGCAGGCGAGGTACGAGTGGATGTAAGCACTGGTCGACTCGTTGTATAGGAGGTGGTCGTCGTGGTGACCGTTGACACGGAAACGGGCGAACCGACCATGGGTCGCACGTAATCGGGCACATAGCTCATTTCGTTACAATCCAAAGAAGTGCCGGAATATGCGAAGGTTTGCTCGGTGTCGGTCTCGGTTTCGGTGGCGGTGTCGCTATCGTCGCCACTGTTCACATCGTCGACATATTTCAACTGTTCGAACTTGTCCCGTGGAAGTGGGCCTGGTTCAAGCGAAGAAGAATCCGACTTCTGATTCGTCCGCCGTTTCGGTGCTCTGCCCTTTGCGCCGTCGCTGGGGGGTGCGCGATCGGTTTGCTGGATGTAGGTTGAGTCTACGGTGTTGTACGACGATTCCCCGGTGCCGTAGGCCGAATCCAAAGTGCCGTACGAGTCCTGCCGGAACGGAGCGCGGTTGCTGTTGTTTTGGTTGTTGTTGTTGCCTTGCTGCAGCTCCGGCCGAGATTTATGCTTTCGTGCCTGTTGGTGTGCGGGCTCGCGCGCTGTGCAATCTTTCACATTAATCCATCTGTTATCAATCAGCTCGGGACAGCGTGCCGTTTCCCTAGGCTGCAGCGAACAAGCTGGAAAAGCCTGAGAAAACAAAACACTCGAGATGAAACGTCATGAAGGTCCAGAAGAGCCAATGCCATTTCTATTCGAGCCACGTCGCGCACTATAAATTCCTGGAGAGCGCAGGTGACGAAAGTAATCCAAAAACGAACGAAACACAACAAGGTTACAACTATCCCGTCGGCTTTCCACCTGCACATTCTTGAGAGCTTTATTTTGCACGGAAGACCATAGATAGTTCGCCTGTAGCAGGTGCGTCGACCTCCTTTAACTTGTTTAGACCGACGGCATCATTGGATGCAGGTTTTATATCAATCCATATAAAGCGTGTTTTTATCAGCTTAACGGAGATAACAAAACAAAATGCAAAGGAAACCGTCGGAAAGCACAGGAGTTGTCAATAGCTTTTGCAAGCAATTCTGCCGGGACTCGGTCGCCAAGTGCCTCCAACGAATTAAAGCTAATGCCGTGAAATATTGTTATTCTGTTAAATAGACCAAATAGATTGTATTTGCATCAAGCACAGCGCCTAATTTAGACAAAAGCAAAAGATCTCGCAGAAGCGTTCGGTCTGCTTAAAAAACGGTTGCTGAGTAAAGAGTGTAGCAGCAAGCAAAACTAAATTTGGTAAACGACGGGGAGCCACTACGAATTTCTTTGCGCTATCTGCACGATCGCTAAGTTCCTCTATTGACAACCGCCACTAGACAAATTAAATTGTAAGTGAAATGACTGAACCCTTATCACAGTGTTCAGCAAGATACATAAGAGCAAATTGCTACTACTGGCAATAGTTACAAAAATCGAAACAGGGTTTCAAACACAAATGCCGAGGGAGACAGTTTTTATGGTGAAACATAACTGCCCGGCTAATTACGCTTGAACGTCGGGTACAGATGACCTATTCTTGGATACAGCGGGTTGACCTCATTTACCAGAGCGTGCGTGCAAGGAGGAAAGTGTTCGCTGCACATCTGGAAATCACTGTGCAGACGCTACTTAACGCAAGTTCAATTAGTGTCGTTTCATCTTTTTTCTACACTAAGCGTGGACCTGCAGGACTTCGGCCAATGCGGCTTTCTCAAGACGTGCGAGGTCATGCAAGTTCACCCGTAGGGGGTCTTTGAAACTGACCGTTTCTGAAACTGCACAGACACTTTACACAACCGTGGGATTGGTCAGATGAAGCCTCAGGGCAACCATGCAATCCAGGTAGAATGCAAAATATTGTCCGAGTATTAAAATGAGTATAATAAATAGAGATCAACCGATATATCGGTATCGGCCAAAACGGCCGATATTATCGGCCTCAATAGGAGTTGACAAAACGCTGTTATATTCCTCACGCATCCAGACAACTTGC
>JGI24158J21664_10007838_pt1 | contig 14187 bp, 11 predicted proteins | sample Ectturendosymbi3_FD_21664 | JGI IMG/M metagenome (IMG submission 21664) | reverse complement strand
GGGGCGAAGGGGCCATGCCTCCCCCCAAATTTGTAGAAAATATAGTCATTTTGTGCTTTGAGAGGCGTTTTTCTAAAACAAAATAGCGTTATTCGCCTAAAAGTAAACATTTTGGTATACACTGTCGAATACTGTTTATACATTTTTTATTTTTAGGGTCTGAGAGGAGGGCCGTGGCACAGTGGCCACCCCCTCCGTACGCTAGTGATTCCAGGTGACGTCTAAAATGTTCTTAAAATGAATATCGTTCTTTTGCAATAACTTTTGATCAATTATCTGTTTTTGAAATCCAGTTTTGTTATTAGTACCTAGTGCAGTGGTTCCCAAACGGGAAACACTTGGCTCAATAGGGGAGGAATTTTTAATCCCTGGGAAGAAATTTGCTCCAAGGAGGAATTGGGGAGAAAAAGCTGTGGAAAAAGCCTAAGTTTTTCTTCCTATTAGTTGATTCAACACAAAAACACCACACAGCGAGGTTGGTTTAAATGGGAATGTCTACAGTACGCAAGTACAAGCTGTTTCATCATCATCGTTTGATCCAGTTTTTTCAGTCCACTGCTTGGCCGCACTAGATATCGAGGCAGGTGCTGAGAAGTCAATCGACTTGTCTCATCATCCAGATCAGGCCATGTAATCCATGGGGAGATCGATGGATTGGAAACTGGACGAAAACATGGTCAACTGTTTGATCTTGTGCGCCACACCCACAAGCCGCAGAAGCGGCCATACCCCATTTGTGCAAATAAGAGCAGAAACATCCGGCACCGGTGCGGAGGCGGTTGAGCCGGACCCATGCTGTCAGTGGCGCAGCCAGGAGTTTTTTCGGGGGGGTCAATCACCTGATGTACGTCCGATTGTTCCTTCCGTTTATTTCCGAGCAGTCGAAAATTGGTATAAAGCACCGGTGAAAATCTTAGCAAGTTTGTTTTTGAGTGGGACATGACCTCTTCGGCCTCATTCTGGCTGCGCTACTGCATGCTGTTTCTGGCAGTGCCATCCAGGAGGGTGGGTCAGGGATGAAAGTTTGGAGTCTCGTAGTGCACTCCAACCTTTCTGCATTCCACCCCACTTCTGTTATTGTCGTCAGATAAACTGGTGACTTGTTGAGCAGCGGGTACAAAATGGTTGTCTCCATTTCAGATGCCGTACATTTCCACTCGATGGACAGGTGATCGCTAAGTGGAGCAGATGTCAAGGCATGTTAGAGAAAGCGTAGCTCCTTTGCGACGAAGCTCAGCAGATTGGATACCGGTGAGAATAGGAAGATTGTCCGCTGTTGTAGGACGCAGGCATCCAGTCACAGTTCGCAAAGTGTCGTTGTGGACAGGGTCAATGAGGCAGGTGTGAGCACTGCGGCACCGGACAGCATGGTTGCCAGATTGGCTTTTTTGACCCCAAATTCAAACATTTGGCCTTTTTAGAGGCAGTTGGCGTCAAAACATTTGTTTGGCTTATTCTTTTCAATATTTGGCTTTTTTAGGGGGCAGTTGGCACATACTATGACTGGCGTCTTAGCTTATAAAATATCTTGCTGACAGTGTTATAAGCTTTTTTAGACAGTGCTGGCAACCCCTATCTCCCGATCACAGGATTCGTTCAATTCAATTGTTGTCATTGTCGGTGATGTTCAAACATGTTGTCTTACCCTCATACATCATAAACTAATTCAATTCATTGGCATTATGTCATCTTCAAAGTGGAAGAGCAGTTATGATGAATGGCGTAAATACATCAGTAACTGAGAAGAGACATTTCTTTGGTTGAAGGCCAGCGATTGTTCAGAAAGTGCATATTGCAAGTTATGCNACATTACAATTATACCAAGGCACAGTAACTTGATAAATCANGAAAAAACGAAAAACATANGAAGCGAGTTCCACCAACAGGACAAACTGTCTTCGAAGTTGTTAAGACTTCAGACAGCAAGATTTATGCACNGGAAGNGGACGAATTTCAGATTGCCANANCGCTATNCACTCTGTNGACCACCTTGGAGAAAGTATGGTAACATATGGAAAAGGCAGCAATGTCATGTTATTTAACAATTTGGCTTTTTTACCCGATTTTTTTTAAAACATAGATTGGCTGTTTTTCTCAAAAGGTGTCTGGCAACCCTGGGACAGGAGCGCAATACTCTGTTGTTGAATGGACCAGGGCTAAGGCGGCTGTTCGCAACGTTGTGACTCCAGCACCCCAGCAAGCCGCCTCAGGAGTACAACGCATTTTACGAAGTGACTTGATGTGGCGGCGGTGCGTCGCTGTCCTGTCCAACATTCCTCCACGGTTTGTGGGCCCGGAGCAACTGGGCAGGGTTTTGTTGTTATGGTTGACTTCCAGCTCACCTTTAGCTTCCTTGTTGTTGAGATGGAAGACTGCCAACACTGCTTTTGTAGTACTGAGCTTTAACTTCCAGGTTTGGAGGTATTCACCTACGGTTGCCATGTTTTGCTTTTCACCCCTTCCACTGTTTGTCAGTCTCCATCAGCATGCATGATTACTAGGTCGTTGGCGTGTGAACACTTAGTGGAGACGGTGGTTGGCACGTCAGAGACGTGGGTTTTGAGAGGGGTGACAGGATGGATCCGTGTGAGAGGCGTCGTAACCTGCTCCGTTTGCCGTTTCCGGTGGTCAGGGTGAAGCTACGATTACCAACTATCTCCATGATCATACGGACCTTGCAACTACCAGGTAACAATCACAGTCACTTGCAGGTGAAAGCTGCTTTAACTGCAGTGAATGATGTCATAAAAGGGTCTGTTTGGTTCTTTGTCGTCTATTGTTTCTTCACCGCAGGAAGCGCGAAATTTTTGCAATTATCATTTGCGATCTTTGTTAGGGAGGAATTGATAGAGTTTGAGTTTGCAAGGAAGTAATGTGAAAAAACTTTGAGAAGCACTGATTCAGTGCGTGGGCGTCGGAAGGACCGCTTGAGGTAGAAGCAAGACTGCAAACAGGTTCCAACGAACACAGGGTGATCAAAAAGATGTATTCGTTTTATTATCGCTATCATTTCATATCAATCAAGCCCCGTCTTCGTTTTACCAGGTGGCATGTTCAACGATAGCCTCGGTTTCAGAGGCCTCCTGAGCCGGAATCACAGACTGTAACCAAACAGTGAAATAAGTCATATTTATCAGAAGCACAACTGGACGCTTGAAGCGAACGCCAGTAGAACGCTAAACGAGCACAACTAGCGCTTGAAATGTTCTCATCTGAAGAGAGTATTTGGGAGAATCGCAAACTTCAACTTCAGCACAAAATAAATGAACTGCGCTGTGAAACGAACTGTGCGCGGATTCAACTGCAAATGATTGTTTGCCTCCCGCACGCGTTCAGTGAATTAGAGATCATTCAGTGGCGTCCATTGAAAACACCTGCGAAGTATTTGAAAAATGGCCGCTTGCGCACAGGTTTCGGAGAAATTGCAGCAGATTTACTAATCAAACATGACACGGCTTCTGCATTGTACGAAAGAAAAAACGATGAAAATTGCGTTTCATCGACTCAGTTTAATGTCAATAAATTGCGGTCCTAAACACTGCATTATGCAGTCACACTCAGCGCGTAACTGTCAGAGACAACGCAATCACTAGCGCTACCACGTGTTCGGTTTGGAGCGAAGCTGCAGCCAGCTTTCGTGGGTGATTTAAGCAATAGGTGAAACATTAATGCTAATATCACCTAAGCAGTAAAAATTATTAAAATTTCATGTTGAATAAATGTTAAAAAGTCTGTCATTTCTGTTAGTTGTTATTACTTAAATAAAATCTTAATTTTTCGAGGGCAGACTACAAATCTTCAACGCGTCCTTACCTAGATACATGCACAAGGCGATGGTTTACCCCGAATAGAAGAACGATACGTGGTCACATTTGCACGCAGTTTTACACTCTTTCATGCTCCTCAGCTGTGAAAAACAATGGAACAAACAAAACTACCGCACGCTGAGAGCTCACGCACAAGGCTCAGTGCATGTCATGAAGAGGTGGTGGTCGAAAAAGTCGAAACGAAAATGCTGAAACAACTTATTCAACCTTTGCTACAAACGTCGTTTTGACGAAACTCTCTCAACGCAGTATACACGTTGATAATAGGGCTTGCAGCTGACGTATCTTGGAATACAGGGTGACAATGGTGTTGCTCATTGGGAAGGATCGATGAAAACATGTAATTTTGAAAGAATGTAAAACATGCAAACGAAGGAGTTGGTGGCAAAATAGCTGGAGTAGTACTTTGCTGTTTTCGTTATGAGTAGTACATTGCTGTTTTCGTTATCTGATGACGGTGCGTTGGTGATTTTTCGAATACAAAACCACAGCAAACTCAATCGTACGGAAGAGAAAAATATCCGACAAACATATATAAGAGTTGACCAGCAGCTGGGAAACACAAACGTCCTCCGGTTTAAACATCAGCCGCTACTGCGCGAATGCAGCCAGCGCTGTAACTCGCCGACGCATTTTTCAAGCAATCCCGGACCGGCAACAACAACGTAACGCTTCGAGCAGAGCCTGACAGCAACGCGCACGGTCTTCTGCGATTCTTCAGTCAGAAACCAGAACACCCGACGATTGACCGGGTTTCGTGGCGGCCTGATCGTTCGCCTTGGGTACTTCTTTCACGCCACCTGGGGCTCCCTCGCCGCGCACAGTGATGCCGTGCTTCTCGCGATAAGCGTTCATCTCCACGCCCTTTTCTGACAGTTTCTCTTGAAGACCTTTGGTCGCGGCGTCGAGTTTTTCCTTGTGACTTTTCAAGGCTGGGAGGACGTCCGCCACTTTGCGCTCGACCAGAACGTCGCCGACGAATCGAAAGCACTTGCGATCTTGGTCCACCTGCGCATTGCACAGCTTAAATTAAAACCAAACCTTCCAAACTGCGTTAGCGCGAAACAAAAAATATCAAGCGGGGATGTTTCGAACTGTTCGTGGTTTCATCGTCAATACACACTTGTGATAACCGGAATTGTAAGAACTCATTCTTTTCGCAAAACGTATGGTTGTTTTCCAGCAACTGTTGGCAAAAATACCAAAAACTGATCTACATGCTGCAAGCTAATGGACATACTGTAAATAGTAAATACCGATGTCAAAGAACAAACACGCTTACTACAAGTAAATTTAAGAAAAAACTCTTAATGAATCTACACTTCCGAGGTCCTAAAATCCTCTTCTGCTAGGGGCGGCACTTGATAGCTGGTTTTTATTCGCTGCGGTTTTTCGGTTATTTGTACCATAATAGTATCAAAACTCACCGTAACAGTATTGATTAATGTTCGGTCATTAAAAAACTCGGTCCCTGGCCGAAACACAAACTTAGCTTGGCAGAACAATTGTTTCAATAGCTGATCAACTGCTATTCGGCAGAATGGAGCGCAGACAAAATCCTGCCTGCGTCGCGCTATGCTGTTTTGCAACCAAATCTTTGTTAAATGCCGTCGAGGCGAATAACTCGCAGCCACACCCTGGTTTTGTCAATGCCGAAGCTCACCGCTGACCAGACGCGAATTACGATGACTGGTCAATTGAGAAGAATCCATTTTCTTCAGCAAAGGCGTGACACACACCAGAAAACACGAGGCTCATTGCTTTTCGGTCGAAACTTTGAACGTTCGTTATTGTTGTTAGCACGCTGCAACGTGGGCGGATTTCAACGCAGTTCCGAGAGCAGCTGGTGAAAAGGAACTTGCACGTGAGTGTCAGAAGTATCGCCAATGTCTTGTCGCCATGAGGCAAGTAAGATGTTCGTCTCTCCTAAGGGGCAATTACGTACTTAGCACGAAGCCTACAATTGTACAGAATGCTAGCTTGCCAAACACATTTGGGAGAAATCCTGAATTTAAAAAAATACCCTTTAAAAACTGGAACTGACGTTTGGATACAGAGTCCTGCGTCGTTGATTTCGTCATTAACCGGCCACTATTGTGTTTACAGCTGAATTTCAGGTTCAATTTCATGAAACAACCTGAGCTATTTAAGCAGCTTGACCCCGCAAGTGAAGCAAGCAAGGAATCAATCGCAAATTTTTAATAGGAAATCGATTTCACGTAACACTTCGCTAGAATCATTTGTCGTCGAACCTGATTTACATCGCAGAATGGCGACCAGCGCCATTGCTAAGAAAACAAGTTTCAAGATTCACCACCTGGCAGATCGGCGTAAACGCAAGTGCCAGTAGTTTAATGAGAGAAGGGTCACCGCTGCAAGCGTAAGAAGTTTAAAGGTAACTCCACTGCCCTTGGAAGATTACAATATCAATAAGTCACCAATGGCGAGAAACCAGAATGTCAGAAGGAAAACTTGAAGCATTTATCTGCCAAGACTGCAATGCTAATAAATACAGCTCGACTTAATTTCACAACTCATGCGAAATTCCTACATTTTTCTATTGGTGGAACCCGTGAATTGCTTATTGGAGCTGCATGGGAAAACACTGCACAGCATAAGTCAGCTATCCAAGTTAGTGCAGTACTTACTGCTATTGCAATAAAGATCTATTTTTGACGTAGGAACTTCCCTAACAAGGATCAAGGGACAAAAATCATAATTGTTTAGTGTTGGAGGTATATCTTGTTGTCGAAATGACTGCCTGCACATTTCAAAATGTTTCAATGCAATGAAAAAAAAACTACTTTGAAGAACGCAGGACTGTGTTCTAAGTGATTTCCATAAGAGCAAGTGGCGAGAGCACTTTTTATCATGCAGTCATAAAAATAATCGAAAACGACAGACGCTTTTAAACTATTTCGAACGAATGAACGAAATGTCTACACAAAAAACAGGCATGCACCACTGATGAGAGGCTTGCAGAAAAGCTTTTCACAATTATTGGGGTGCGGACCTTGCCAAGTCTGATCGCTCGAAATACCTGTTACCGAAACGACCTCATGAATATTTTGTGCCATCACCTCCGTACAGGACGAAACAGACGGTTTCCGCCACTCATTTATCTGAAATTCATCAAAAGCAGAAGTCACCGAGCGAGGTGTCGTTTGCCACATTTACCTCGCTCAGGGCTTGGATGACCAGGTTATGTTCGCCCTTGTCCGATTCTAACTCTGCAATTTTCACAGCGATTGACCGTTGCTCCATTCGCAACTTGTTGAAGCCTTCAATTATTTCCTCCTTGCTCATACTTTTTTCTGCCATAGCGTTCTAACAGTGTTTACCGCCTAAACAATCTGCAGAAGCATTAACAAATAAACAACCGGCCAAATGCAGAAGGAAGCTTGAGACGGTAACAATCAAACAATAGTAGTCGCAACATTAAGGCACACTTTGTGAATATAACACGATCAGTAAACCAATGGCATCATTCAAATCTGTTTCGCAATGTCGAAAGAAAAAGTGTAAACGCGGCGTACATCCCTAGGACGTGACACACAACTCACGTTTCACATTGTTCGCACGCAAGTTACCACAACAATAGGAACTCTGCGCAATCTTTATGCGTGCGCACGACGCAAGGTGGGAATTCACAGAAGCGCCGTAAACCCAGCTTTCGCAGAAAAGAATGAACTATCTCGACCTAAACAAGCAGCTCTTGTTTGTAAGCGACCGTCGCTGCATCCGTCGTAAGTGATGGGTTTTTACAGCATCCGTTGTAGGTGATGGGTGTTTACAGCATCCGTTTTCAGAACTGATGTATTTTTACAATACTTGTATTTCAAGTTTCAACGTCAACACGGAGTGTGCCCCAGACCCAAGAAAAGCAACCCGTTGTGGTTTGAACCACGTTAAGTTACCTGCATCACATCGCCATGTGATTTAATGTGACCGTTGCAAGCCAGACTTATTCCGCAGCGTTACATGGCACTTCGTGCAAGAGATTGTCCGAATAAACGTGTTAGTTCCAAAATCTGGTTCTTGGCAACGACAACTCTCACACTTTAAACACGTCAGGTAAGAAACCAAAACAGTGGTATGAACATGAAAATCAACTAATAAAATACCCGATATTAAGCTTGCAACCAAATATGACAGGTGCTGAACGTTCTTGCAAATTCAACATCACTACCGACGCAACTGCAACAAGCCAGTGATCATCCACACATATCCATCAAAACAACTTTATGACTCATGACATGTTTTGCACTACACCACAATGCAACTGAATGTGTCGAGTAGTGCGAAGCCATTATTGTCAAAAAGTTGTTGTCAAGTTTGAAAAAATATGTCTCTGATAGAGCACAGTGCGAACACACTATCTTTTAACACCGAGAACAAATCAAGTATTTCGCCGAACACTTCACTCAAGCAATCAAATCATGCCTTTAGTACGAACGCGGTTGAAGCAGTATCTGCCATTGCTCACCAAAACAGCATTCATTATAGGACAAGAAAGCTTTTACTGTTATAAACCAGGGTCCCCAAACTACGGCCCACGGGCCAAATCTGGCCTGCTGAGCCATTTCATCCGGCCCGAGGACACATCTTGTGAATAATAAAAAACAATACAATTACGAAAAACGTATGCATTTGATAGAATGAAACATATCCCGAAAAAATCAATTACGTAAGATGTCCGACCCTCGGACTGTTGTGTAATAGCGTATGTGGCCCACAGACAAAAAAGTTTTGAGACCCTGTTAAAAATGAACAAATATGTGGTCAGAAAGCACACGAAGATCACAAATAATTTACATGAAAAACAAAACTGAATGTGTTATAATGCAAGTTTGTAAGCAAAACTCACAGTGTTTCAGCTACTGGAAATGTCTTATTAAAGATACCAGATATCTTTTAATGTGCAATTGCTACTTGAAACTTACTGATGCCACGGAAGACAATCGTATCAACTTTATTTTATACACGGATGCCAGACAACTGTATGATATTATGCAATAAGCGTGCTGAAGTGCCAATAAATGAAGCAAGCCAGGCCACTAACAAGCTATACAACGCTGTCAGGCCACTGATTCAGCTTTAGATAGCCGTTACGCTTACAACTCTACTGCAGCGAATTGATATATAGCAAAAAATATTTGTTTGCAAGCAAAAGCCAGCGTCATAGTCAACAATGATAGTTTTGCACATTATAGGGCTTTCCACATCTTCCGACATGTTCTAATAACATTGATGTAGATAACATGTTATATATTATTTGCCTTTTCGCTAACTTCACACAGAAAAACTATTGCAATAGCGTGAGTGAAATAACATACAGCAACATCCCACAGAAATATTGAATAAATTAAGGCGTTGCTTACGTCTTACCAAAAAGCAACACAATTTTTTATAACGAAGTAAGTGCCAACATGAGCCCAATGCTTTTGAATGTGCACAAATGTTAAGCAGAACGTGTTGTTAATNAGAAAGAAGTCACCTTTGTATGACAAACAGAAATAAATGTATATTCCGTGCAATAAGGTAAGATCAAAAACGCGAAACGGAANTTTCATTACGAAAAACTGTACACCCGCAAACTTCCAACTGAAAACAGGTAGTTTTGGAAATCGCAAAACCTACAGTAGCTCGCATCTTTTTACGGCCACATACACCACTGCTTCGCCGCGTGTTGCCTTATTCAATGCGCAACAAATTAAGTTTAAGTGCTGATGGATGCAGGCCCGCCAAGCAATAGTGACTTCGCTGCCAAACAACCAGCCAGATTCCTGCAGGCCGTTTTTCACTTGTGTGGTATTACAGCGCACCAGGCGCCAGTGAAAAATAGATACAATACAAATCTTCAAACAACCCCGTTTGATTCACGACAAATCAATTTTTTTCAAATGAAAACGTCAGCCATTGCACAGCGGAAATACTACAGCTTTTTTTAAGAAAACACTTACAGTTCCGAATTTAACTACCTGGGACTTAATCTCCCAAGAAGTGATTGCAAAGAAACGTCGAGAAAACAAGATAGACAAAACCTGATTTGCGAAAAAAATCTACAGTTCGTCAGGCAAAAATACATTTCTCTTGTTCTTAGCTTCTTGTTCGAGCTCAGCCTTGAAATAGGCAATTGTTTTCTTTAGCCCGTCTTCCAACGGGACCACGGGCTTCCAGTTCAGGATTCTTTGAGCTTTGGAAATGTCCGGTTTGCGCTTGCGAGGGTCGTCGGTGGCGGCTTCCCGGTGGACTATATCCGAGCTGCTGTTCGTTGCGCTCTTGATCAGGTGAGCAAATTCGAGAATAGTATGCTCGTCAGGATTGCCGAGATTCACCGGCGACGACTCCTGGCTGTTCATGAGAGCGACGAGGCCATTCACCAAGTCGCTGACATACTGGAACGACCTTGTCTGTTCACCCTGGCCGTAAACAGTCAAGGGTTCCTGCTGAAGGGCTTGCAGGATAAAATTCGAAACAACCCGGCCATCTGCCATGTGCATGCGAGGCCCGAAGGTGTTGAAGATCCTGGCGACTCTCACCTCGACGCCATCTTGCTTGTGGTAGGCGTAGCACATTGTCTCAGCCACTCGCTTACCTTCGTCATAGCAGGCCCTGGGGCCAATGGGGTTCACATGACCCCAATAGGTCTCAGCTTGCGGGTGTTCCTCGGGATCGCCGTAAACTTCAGACGTCGAAGCCAGCAACAACCTCGCGTTAACCCGTTTGGCAAGTCCGAGCATGTTTAAGGTGCCAATGCTGGATGTTTTGATAGTTTTTATGGGATTGTACATGTAGTGCGGTGGCGATGCTGGACATGCCAGGTGGTAAATCTGGTCTACTTCAATGTATAAAGACTTTACAACATCGTGATGCAGCAGCTCAAAGTTTTCATGACCCAACCAGTGTTCTACATTTCTTTTCCTGCCAGTGAAAAAATTGTCCACAACTGTGACTTCATGTCCCTGCATCATCAGTTTGTCAACCAGGTGACTTCCAACAAAGCCAGCACCACCAGTAACCAGAATGCGTTTTCGGTTTTTCTCGGCAAGGAATTTCACTGGCAAGTACTTTTTGTTTTGGCTGTCGATGACCGAAACCTTACGTCGCAGCTCAGTGTTTTCTGCTTGAAGTCGCTGAAGCTTTCGGACAATTTCATTGATGACAGATTTGTTCATTATGGGATCAACAGTTAGTTCATGCTTTGCCACCACAATAATAATTGTCGCAACAATTAAGAATAGAATGCACTTCAGAGTTCTTGGAGACATCCTGACTGCAAAATAAACAAACTTGTGACAAAATTTTTAATATGTTGACTATCACATAGCAGCAGAGTTTTCCTTCTGTTAGAGATTTGGTTGCACATGATCAAGTATAAAAATCTCAATCAGGTGGCTGCTGGCAGCAGTACATGCTGCATATAAAATTATTCTCTCTATCCAGTAAGCAGCAGATGGCACATACTTCAGATAAGAGTTTAGTCACTCTCGGTTAGTAGACAATTGTAGGTTGGCAAACTCAAAAACGTATTTTGAAATGCTTCAAATATGCAATGCCACCATTTATGCAGAGTTTTTACCAATAAGATGCCATGAAACAACTTTGTTACATTTCATTATAAAAAAACAAAAAAATCGAAAGGTCAGTTATTTTCTAAAACCAAGCAAAAGGTTAGTTACTTACAGTATTCAGTGAAACAAAATGTATTGCACTACAACAGGGTGCCTTTTATGTGAAAGCTCTATCAGCATGCAACACAGGATATTTGTTTTTATTGCATCATTGACAGTTGACAAAGTCAGGTCAAAAGACCGATTTTGAGGATTGTAAGCCTAAATCAGCAGCATGATTACAAACAAAAGAAAACTGAAGCTTATGAAAATACACATCCAAAATATCTCACAAAATCACACCATGCATCTCCTTTCTTTATTTAATATTTCATTTTCAGCCACTGGGCTTTTTCAAAAGGTCAATTAGCAACAATCTGAGATTGAGTGATTCTGACAGAAAGTGGTGTAGATCAAATTGAAGAGAAACTACACATTCATTGAATAAGGTCTGCATCAACACAAACAAACTAGTTCAGTATCTTGAATTAAACACCTAGTTGGCTTACAAACCACTTATTTGATTCAAACAAATACAATAGTGTGGGGTAAAAAATAACAGGATGGGCATTGCGGACTTAAAATTTGATGTACATCCCTATAAATCTGTCATTGTGCTCAATGGAAGCTGCAATGTTTTTGATTACTTTTGATTTCTTGTCCTCACTGCATGGAATGTGTTAATTGCCTGTTGCGTTCCATTGCAATACACATGTTCGTGTTGTGTGAACATCATGCGTTGCCAGCCGAATTGTCAGGTTGAGTTTGTCTCTAAGCCAGGATTTTGCCATAGTTGCTTTATGACTTTGTGCACTTATGGATGTTTTCTTAGTTGATTAAAACCTAGCAAAGTGTTCTATTTGTCTTAATAGATTAGTATATTTCATAGGCACCTGAAAACAGTAAAGTTAGCATTAACACACATTTCCAAAGTTTTTTTCCTTATTCATGATCCAACGTTTTTATATGCAGTGTATTTGAGACCAATGCAACTACATCAAAGGCAATTGGGTCAATATTTAGTTTGATTGCAAATAGCTGTCTAGTTTTTGTACAGACAGTCATAAATTGATCAATACCAGTCTATGAAAATAAGAACACATCCATCGTAATGATCTGAAAACTAGTTTTTTTTGTCATAGACGTAATTTCTTTTAAATGACCAAAAAAATCTACTGTAATTAAAGGACCCTAAGGTGCGCACACTTAAAATCCTTTAATTTTCTCAAAAATTGAAAGTGTACCTTATAATGCGATGCACCTAATGCATGAATCTGGTTATGCTTTCTCATTTAGAACCAATTGTATGTGGTAAACAGTGGTATTTATTTAACCGCTAGTTACAGTTTTATATAAACAGGTTTTCGCAACTGAGCAGCAGATGTAGTTCCCACCGTAGCTAGCACATACCACAGATCATATTACTCTGTGAATCTCCTGACTACATTGGCGCAAACCGAATGAAACACACGCACAACTTTTACATTATTCTATTCGTGTCTAGGGGATTAGGCATGTGTGACAGATCAAACTCCCTTGTATGTAATGACAGATTAACCTCCCAGTGGTGACTCTGGTACTCAGGAGTTATTGTGGAATGGTTTAATACAATTTTACTTATCTAAGTTTTACTTCATTTAATGTACTTCATCATCCAGTGCGCTCATGTATGAAAAAAAGAACAGCTAGCATTCAAATTTTGATACTCTGCCTTATAGTCTGAAAAATATGGCATATAGTCAATGTCTGAAAATTTAGAGTATTGAAATTGTTACAGCAAGTTTTGACACTACTATGAGAAAAATGACCAAATCGTCTCAGTGATAAAAAAACAATATGGAAATTATTATGCAACTAAATAATTAATAAAGTTAACCAAGTAAATATTCGCTAAACCTTGAGATACTAATCTATTTTCTTTGGCTGAGGAGCTAACAATTTCTTGAAAAATTAGTCTTTGTTTTAGATGTCACAAATCCATAAAACAAACAAAAAGATAGCTCCACAGTAAAATAAAACACCAGCATGGAAGGCCATGGCCAAGAAAGATGTTTGCATTTTTGATAAAACATGTTCATAAATCTGTTTTCTAGTTTAACATTCAACTTAATTGTTATGTGCTACTACAATGTTAAAAGTTATACTACACTTAAAAACAAAATGCAGATGCTTGAAATTTTCAAACATTAACCCTTTAACGACCGCGCAAACCAATAAATTAGCTCGACTTTTTTGGCCATTAATCGCCAGCCGCTAGCTAGAGAGCTGTTCAAACCCTCGACGGATTCAGCAAGTCTTCTAGTTGACATCGAAAAAAAATTTTTTTGTTTTGGCATTTTCTGGGCGGAACGTCACAAGTGGGGGTGTTTTTGCATTTTTTTGGCCACCTTTACCTGGCCCCCAATCAATTGAACCATTCTTTTGGCTCAATTTTTTTCGGAAACTAGGCAAAAATCCACGTCTTTAGAGCCCTTGAATGGCTTTCTAGCATATCTGTAGCCAAAATTATGAATAAAAAAACAAAAATAGGTAAAAATTTCTGCACCCACAAACTCCAATTTGGGTTGGAACACATCCCTTGTCTATATGGACAACACTCGCCAGCGGATCGAGCTAGAGAGCTGTTCAAATCTGCTTTGAATCGAGAAAGATTTGTAGTTTAGACTGAAAAAAACAATTTTCACTGTGCGATTTCGGCCTTTCTGGCCATGTTTACAAAATCACAGGATGTTTTGACAGGTCTGTCA
>JGI24158J21664_10007836_pt1 | contig 14188 bp, 7 predicted proteins | sample Ectturendosymbi3_FD_21664 | JGI IMG/M metagenome (IMG submission 21664) | reverse complement strand
GTATTTGTGACTTTATAACCGCCTGGTCGATCGCGAGTTATCAAAAAATTTTCTAGTCGATCCCAGTCAAAGACAAGTTGGCCACCCCTGTTTTATATTATACATCCTGTGTTTTATATATATATAGAGGTTTAAAGTTTGGCCTAGTCATACTAAGAAAGTATAAACATTAGGTCTTAGTACCATCTCACATTATGTCTAACATTTGGGAATGCAGTAAGAGCAGCAGTCTGACAGGGACAGTTGAATGACTCAACATCATTGAATGTAGTCACTAGCACAAGGGTTGGCAACCTATGGCCTATGGGCCAAATCTGGCCCGTCAAGCAAAATCATCCGGCCCGCAGCCCATATGCCACATCGTAGTAACTGTATGGCTTGCTTAGTGACATTACATTTTATGAATCTGCCCTCCTTGCAACTCCTTGTTTTGAATACTTACAAGGAACTACTTATAAGAAGCTACGCTGTGCTATAAATGTACTGTACGTCGCATTTCCGGCTTTCGTTATGAACTGTGAAATCAGGGGTTAATCTGGTCAAACTCCATCAATTTCCAAGTTTTAACAACATCATGAACAGCAAAAGGAACGGGATTATTGGTTGAAAATTAGTATGGCCTGCCAGACCTTGCAGAGTTTGTTTTTGGCCTGTGTTTGGGAAGGTTGCAAACCCCTGCACTGGCATAAAAAATTTAGGAAACAACATCGTGAAATTTTTTGCTGGATAATAACCTTGTATTTGCAGAGTAAGAAACAGGTTTTTACAAATCGTTTGTTTTGAAGCTATGATAAACACAGATTGATACTTTTGTATTTTAGCCAGGTTTTCATTTCTTGCATTTAATTTGTGCCGCAAGTTTCTGTTGTTTTAATTGTGCATTTAATATACTTAAATTCTTTACTTTTAGGAAGATGCAATTCCAGCATTTCTTGCAAAAGTTTTGAGCGGGTCATTTGGAGAAGGGCTTTCATCAGTTGAGGTTCTTTTCACAACAGTTGAACGGTAAAAGAATGTGTTATCTAAAAACACATTATGCTGTTTTGTAGCAGAAATGCAGCATGATGTGTTACTGTAATAAAGTATAAACTTTCTTCACACTGCCAGTCACACTATTAACAATCATTGTTGTCGTGTGACATGTGTCTTCATGAAATAAGTGTATTTTGTCATTTTGTGGTTTTAAGTTTCAGTGCTGTGGTAAAAGTAAAGCATTTAGATATCTTTGTTTGCTTTATGTTGTGTGCATTTTTAAGAATCTAAACGTTTTCAGCATTGCAAAATTTTACACATGCTACTCATTACTTTTCTATGATTTACCCTTGCTGTTAACAATTGAAAGCTAGATAGGCATGCTGCAAGCTTTCAAGGAATCACCCGATTGGGCTTGCTTTCATAAATTTGCATTGATTCGCATTTACATACTGTATTCAAGTTTTAATCTTTTTTCGAAAAGGTTGTGCAGTTAAATTAATCAGCAAATTTTTTAAATATGTAATTGATTTCATATAAGTGTGCACATCCTCAGTCTTTAGATCCGCAAACAAAAGCTTACGGGTCACGACTCAAATGCTGAATTACTCAAGCAAGAGAAGAGAAAGCTAGGAACTTATAGACTAAAATCAATAAATGGAAAAACAAGCTGCGACAAGTAACACCTTGGAAATTGGTGGTTCTCATAAAGCTGGTTTCACCAATCCTGGAAGACTATCTGACGCCATTTTCGGAGTGGCATAAATACAGCTACGAGCAGCGTCATGGTGACTCAAACATAGTGGGCCTTGGAAATATGTAGCAGCAGAAAGGCGGCTTTGAGGGCGAAAGGTTGACTTAACGTACTTAAATCCTTTAAGTCCTGAGCCCAAAACTTCCTAATTAAAAAAAATCGAAACTACAATTCTTGCCGCATTATCAGACGGTTTGAGCGGCTATCCAGCTCTATCGGCTGGTGAGTTATGGCCGATCATATGTGAGCCAAAATTTTGGCTTTGCTGGACTTATAGGGTTAAGAGCCATGGTAAACGTTGAGAAGGAAGACACAAAAGTCGGTGACTACAAACTAAATATTTGGTTGGAAAGGGGATCAAACTACTGGGCAATGAGAAATGACAAAAATATTTTCTAATGAACATCGGAAATTGACAAGAAAAGAACGTTGAAAAGACGAAGGTTTGCTGTAAGTTTTCGAAGATTCAGCCGATTCGGCTCTGCTTTCATGACGTTGTGGTGATTCGGACTTGCACATATCTGTTTTCAAGTAACAATTCTCCACAAAGGCGACGAAATCGTATCAAACAGCAATTTTTTTAACAGGAAAAAAATTGCTGGCTGATTCGACTTCGTCGCCTCTGTAAAGAATAGTTAATGACAAAAAAAGCAATAAAAGAAATGTTTCACACCATGGAGGATCATGGGTTGAATGTGGGTTGATGCGTTGAGCTTGTTAAGCCATTTGTCTTCACAGGTATCCAGAGAGTCATATCTGGGTTGTTTTACAAAAGTTAAAGTGTAAGAGTGATAAATAGCTGGTTTATTTATTTTGGAACGCCAAGAAACACTATATAGCGTCGCGATAAGGCCATTTGGTCGCTGTCATCTCATTCTTACCTGGTTTGTTTCAAGCATATCCCTGGCCCCTCGGCAAATTTGTTTGCTGTTTGGCCGACCAACTGCTGATTGTATATGACGCAAGCGTAATTGCCAAGATTAAATTTTCTGCAGTCGTGCGAATCCATGACAACACAAAATATGACGTCAAAAGCTGTTTGAATTGCTGAAATATTGTCGGTTGAAATATCCCAAAGTGTCTCTTACACTAATGTCAATTTTACAAGGACTCACAGCTATTCGATCATTCATAATTTTTTTTAAACTTTTAGAACACGTTCACAACAGCTTAAAAACTGGAATCGTGAAAAAGTTGATAACACGCAGTTACCTAAAAGTTCGAGTTGCAGACTATAAAACGAAACATCCATCAATCTTTCAACATTAAGTTCATCTGTCACAGTGGAATGAATATTTAATAAACAAGAAGAATTCAACCTGCGTTGAGTCAGGTTCGATCGGAGATACTTTTCAACGCGACGAAGTGCACTAAAGCTACGTTCTGCCTAACATGTACGACAGGGCAATGCGAAATACATGTGCAACAAACGCGACTCGGAAATAAATTAGTTAAACTTCGGTTTTCCGCAAACACTTTCAAAATAGCGTTTGGGGTGGGACTGTTCAAATTATTGCTTGCAAAAACTTGCTGGATTTCGCTGGGCAACTGTTCCTCGTTTGCATCGTCTTGTAACAGTCACATGTACAACTTAAAAACTGATTCAAGCTGCGTTGCGATTTTAAGGCTTCCATTCCCTATCTATCCGAAAACGTTTCGCTACATTTAATAACGTCATTGTACTTGTCAACAAAGAATTGCTCAATCAACTGTTGAGTTTGCGAGACGAATGTGAAATTTGGCGGGAGTGCCGCAGTATCGGCCAAATTTGCGGGCAAAATTGCAAAAATTGCCAACGTGGTTCCACGAGTTTATTTTGTTGAAAGAAATTATTAATTTCTTCCTGATCATCAGTCACTTCGCTAGTCGTCTCTAGGCTTTTGGATATCAAGAACTGTTCTTTCAACTCAGCTGCATGTATATATCGACAGTAAACCAGCAAATACGTGCAATTCGATACGTCAGTTGATTCGTCTAGCTGAAGGGGGATTCTTGCCTTATTACTTCAAATTTCGTTTGCTACGTGATCTCAAATATCATGAGACATGACACTTATGCAACAACGTATTGTTTGGTAAATATTCTTTCTAAAGTTTCTTCGTTTGTTCTTTTCCACAAATCAATTGCACCATATTCTTAGCCTACAATTTGATAAGTCATTCCCCAATTGTGTGTGTTTTCTTTTGCTAATAGCAAAAAGCAACGCGATAGGATGCTTCCAAGTCCTAACGTGTCTTCAGAAACGAACCCTGATACAGGTAGAGTTCCTACAGCACGAAACTGAGTGCAGTTGGTCTGCAAAGACATGTGGTTGTCATGAACATGTGTTGGATGGCGTGAAGCAAAATGAGCTTACAAGATTGACGGCTTTGTGGAGCCAGTACCAAGCAGCACTTTGGAGCAGAAGATACAATGAGGTTTCTGAACATCGTCTGCTATGGTGAAGGTGACCCTATGTCCGTTTATGATTCTAGATCAATAACTCATTCACTAAACAGACCTTCACTGTGCTGGCTGTCCACTGTCCAGTCTATAGCATGCTGTGAAAAAAAGAGAAAAATGGCGCTACAGTCTGACCATTGTGAAAACAGTGAAATTTTATTGCACAATATAGGGCTTTTCAATTCTGAAAGAGTTGCAACCTCCTTTTATGTACAAACTTCAAGTGAAGTCGTGAACAGGAACAGTGTTGCGCGAATGAAGTGCTCAAATGAATCTGGTAGCCTACATGTGTAAAGAGAAAACTAATCACTAAGCATAACTCTGAACCATAATCCAAGCTGCAACATCTCCAGTTTGTGTGATATATCTGTAAAATTATTTGGTGATAATGCTCTGTGACGACTGATGTGGAGCCTCTCACCAATCTACGAATAAAACACTGCCCGATGTTGTTTTGTTTTGTCCTGTAACTATTTGGCCTAATGATCCAGTATATAACATTTTGCAAAAATTTAGAAAAATTTACGTTTGTTGCAATTTGTGACGCAGTAAATTTACCCCCTTGGAAGATGAAATTTATCTCAGGTTAAGAAACGCAGGTGTAGATAGACGTTGCTAGCTTTCTCTGCTCTTGCTTCAGTCCTTCAGGATTTTACAGGTAAGCTTTTTCTTGCAGATTTTAGGAATGCGGATGCGTACACTTAACATGAAATCGATTTCCTCATTTTAAAAAATTTGCTGATTGATTCGATTGCGTAACCTTTACGAAGACTACTTTTGGTGTTCAGATCAACCACAATTTTCAGTCAAGATCTTTCGAAACAACCTCGAAATAATGTTACAAATTTGGGTGCTTTGTATTTTTACAAATATTTGGCAGGTACTTACGTTATGCAAAAGTATGGAAGAATTCTAGCGACTTGCAAAAAAAGATGAAAGATCTTCTGAAATCATGCCTTAGTTGGGATATTCATTTTGATGTTCATGAACAAATTGAGAAAATGTTTACCTATGTGTTTCAAGTGAGTCGAGTGGTGTTCGTGCGTGAACTTCTTGCAATTCAAATTATTGCACGAAACAAGCATGATACGTTTTTACGCTGTTTGTTAACCAACTTGGGTCTTCGCAATAAAATTGTAATTCGCTGTGAAATGAGCAGAGTTGTTAAGAACATTAGCCCATCACAAGTTTGCGTTAAAAAATCATTTTATTGCAGTACTTGATAATTCTTTGCAGCTTCTCGCTGGTTTTTAAGTTGATTGTTTGCATATTGTTAATTTTACCACAAAAGGAGTTCTTCAGAGAAATGCTTGCATGATTTTTATAACTGATGAGAATAATTTTGTAGTTTGGCGTATTAAAAAATTTCACCACTTACCTATTTTGTGTATTTGACAGTTTATGATTTCCACACCTGAACATCAGATGAAGACTGAATCAGCTGAAGCAAGTATGACAGAAGTTACACTTCAGTGGAAAAACGAAAAGGAGTCATTTGATCCAATTGAGCTTGGTGATTTGGTCAAACTCAAATTTGAACCAATGATGAAAACTTGGTTGTACGTTTATAAGTTTTTTTGTTAATTCTTCAGTCAGTTTAAGCAACGTTTGTTTTGCTGAAGTATTAGAACTTTGCCAGTTATGCTTTGATTCAGGTAGGTGAAAACAAAGTTAATAAAAAATGACATTAGACTTCGTTGAGAGAATGCAAACAACTTACCCTGGAACAGTGGTTTACAACCTGGAGGTCGCGATTCCCAGAGGAGTTGTGAACCATTTTTGGACGGGTCGCTTGTTGATATTTTATGTGCACAGCTGTACTGCATGTGCTTGATTCGAGTTCTAGATGGGGATCGTTGGGTTATCGCGGTTGATATAATGGGTCGCGGCACAAAAAAGGCTGAAAACCACTGTCCTAGAAGAAACAAGGTTTACGATGATTAATAGTTAAAAAACTGTCGTACAAAATGAATATGCAGCATATGAATTTAAAATATGCTTCATTCGCAAACACTTCATTGTCGGAGTGTATTTGTCTAGTTTCATTTTTTCGGTCATGAACCAAATTGTTTTTTAAATGACCGAAAAAATTTAGTCATTTCTATCTTAATCTCCGAAAATATACAGACTAGCGAATACTGTTACGGCGAGTTTTATATTTGATATACTGTCATGGGACAAACGACCGAAGTTCCGCAGCGAAATGAAAACCAAGTCGGAGTTAAGCGAAGTAAAAAAGAAATTGAAAACATTTTTTTGCAGGGATATTTTATAAATTTAACAAAAGTTTTACTTGGTGCATACCCACCATACACATCTTATCACTAGGGCCATTTAAAGTCATAAAAATCGTATTTTTTTTCTGTGCTTCAGGAAGCTATGAAACGAATTTTAAAACAAAAATCGCACCTCTACGAAATCTATATCATAAGTTATNAAAGTCATATTTTCCATGTTGGGTCATAAAGTCATATTTTGCATATTTTTAACCTAATTCAATAAGGAAACCATTGAAACTACCTCAATATCAGGTGAAACTACTGCATCGGCAGGTCTAAGGCGCATCTTGCAAATTGAACCCACTTGGGATCCGTGCAAATTTTGGCAAGGACGTAGGTGAACAAAGTTATTTGGATGAAATGTAATGCACTGCCTAAAAATGCACGTTCTTGCTGCTCCAAAGAAATAAACGAATGTCCATGCATCCTTTCAATTTGGTTCAAAGTTCAAGACATGCCATATGTTTTGCTCAGGTGTTTAACTGTTTTTTTCAGTGGGGCTTCAACAAACCATGGGGCTACCATCTCTTATGCCTATTTTCGCTGGTAATGCTTCTTTGTACAGTAGTTGTAAATGTTCTAGCGCAGTAATTTTTGTTGGGTCATGCAGTCATTTTCTGAAGAATAAAGCCAGATAATCAATTGTTTAAGGTCATAAAATGGTCCTACTTATCACTCATTAACCGTGACGTCATAGGCATAGGCGAGTTTAGTGCCAATGGAACAACAGGGGTAGAAATTTGTACAGTAACTAGAAATCAGTTATGCATCGAGGTGTCAGTGGGACGTAGGAAAATGTGTCAGTGGCAGTACAGACATGATGAAGTATCACTGAGGACGACTGCATCAAAAATGTCGAATTTAAGAGGATCATAAGGAGGGTTAATTTTCGTTATATTGCACATGCACAGCAACGAAAACTTTCAACTGGCCGCACAAAATTTTCGACTGGGCCGCTGGTTGCACACAGGTTAATGTAAACCTTAATCTTATTGATAGGTTCGTAGAGGTTTGTGTGGCTTTGTATTTCTCAAATTCTTTTATCACTTGACCTGCAAGGTTCGTGCTACTGACCTCGCCCACTCGTTTGTACTAAAATCAATCTCCTATCCAATAAGACTGTGTAAGAAGCATTGTTTTGCTGCAAATGTTGCTAAGTATACTGTAGTTTATGAAAACAACGCTTTTCTTGACACAGCTATAGTTTTGAATACCTTGTGGTTATGGTAACTTGGTTTGAGAATCTCTGGTTTGGAATTACGACTACTTTTTATGATGAAGTTAATCAAATCCTTAGTTGTACTTTTCAAGAACGCAGTTCTACAACCTTACATAGGCGCAAATTTTTTTGGCAGACCAACTCTTGGACTTGTTGGTAAGTTCTGCGAGGTGCCTCTGGTTAATATGCTAGAAACGGAGATCGACCAGTATATCAAAGAAACCTGCAGTGGCGAGTTTGAGAGGCGGTGGGTGGATGGTTCGGAAGGAGAACTGGAAAAGGTACTCAGCTCTGTGAAAGCGCCGTGCTGCTTTTGATGAGAATGAGGGTGAAGTTTGGAAGGAGTTCCTACGAAAAGCTNTGCATGCTAGTTTTGTTACAACGACGCTTTCAATTGTTCATCGAAAGTCAGAGCGTTGCTTTCGTGTGGGGGAACCGGTCAATTNAACACGACTTTTTGTGAACTTAAAGCAGAAATCGTATTTTGAAAAGCTTGGTTACTTTCTTTAGCCATCGTAATAAAAAACTTCTCCCGCGCAGAGGGTCATGCACGATAATAGTTCTCATTCCGGTGGAATTTGTGTGATTGAGACCACGTTATCATTTCATATAAATTCAAAAATGCTTCGCAAATAAAAAGCTGAAATTGTAGATTATCCTTCTGACGTCTCAAATAATTATCGATCATCATCGGAACGTTTGCCCCACATTAAAATTTAATTTCAGTAATAACCAGGAATTGCTCGGTATTGCTTTTGAAAGTTAAAAATTTAATAATCTAACCTGGTCTAAATTGAGGCATTTGTGTAGCTTTTAAAGTAACCAGGTAGTTTGCATGTTGATCCAAACAGACTTTAAATCGCTCGGAATTTTCTATGTTCCAATGCATTTTAAATGAACTGATTTATTTTAGTTTTTCGAATCCATCAGTCGCAAAATTCAGAGAACGTTGAGTCTTTCAGCAAGAAAAGTTTGTTTGCCATAGTTTCTAAGCTTTTTGCCCCAACTATCGCTACCCTGCCATCCAAAAAACAAATCAAAGTCATCTAGCGCTAATGTGCGAAGTGCGTGCAGGTTAGACATTTATCGTAGCAAGAAGTAGAAGTAAACGAATTTTTAATGCTTTGTTAATGTTTAGTCGATAACGATAAAAGTTTCTTAAACAGGATAGTTTTATAAGAACAGGCAGCTTACTGGGATGTGAAAATGTCATTCCCTGCATTGACTTAACAAAAGAATTAAATTGCTTGTGGCGATGCGGCTTTCTAGTCTACAGGCTTACCCAATATTTACCACTAACCGCGTGGTGGCAATATGATAATTCTGTCCTGGGACGGCTGCAACCTGAATTGTGATGCCTATCGCTTGTAATTAAATGTAAACAGAGCGTTCGTGGAAAAACAGGCATGCAGTAGAAAGAGGCATGCTTTGTTTGATGGTTTTTGGTAATGACATCTTTGTACCTGTGAGCGCAGTGGTCACGTATGTGATATGACAAAAACACCTGTTTTTGCAAGCTACTTTTATAAGGAAAATAAGCGTCTCCGTAATGTCACTGAGAATTTTGTAGAACAGAGTTTTTTGAAGTTATTAATGCTGTGAGTTTAGCTTTTGATGTATGTGCTTTCAGTGGTTGAATGATCGCGTAATTCCTGGTTTGGATCGACTTTTCCATCTGGATTTCAGCAGTAAAACTTGGAAACAGACGTTGCTACACATTCTGTACACGTCGTACACGAAGCTTCGAATCAGTGAAATGCTCAACATTATTACAGGTGCTTTGATTCATTGCTTATTACTTTGATTTGTTTGCACTGTAGAATTCACAGCTTCCTGAAAACCTGTTGCTTTCGTTTGCACGTTGAAAAACCTTCGCTTTCAGATAGATGCACATGGCTAACGAAAAAGTGTGCATGACGGGTCGAAATTTGAATTCGTAATTTTTGAATGAAAAAAGCATTTGTCGCTCAGCTCGCGTTATCTTCTCACTTAAGTAAGTTTCTTATAGATTTCAGTTAATCACTTTCATGTGCCCTTGCGTTGCAGAGCCATGTAAAAGTGGTGACAGGCAAATGTTGCCCTGGCTGCTTGGTGTTTTTGAGACAATTATTGCATCATAGCAGAGAGCAACAATAACGCTGATAGGCTACTCATTTTTATAATTCTGTGAATTTATAACAATGTCTTCATCCTCATCCTTGTTGAAGTTATCTTCGATTGTTTGAGGTAATCGTCGAAATGTTCCCATATCTGCCACCACTGGGCATGACTTGATGCAAAATTTTAGTTTAAACCTTCGTTAAGGCGTTGCACTGGCGCTCTTGATAACTATTGGACATCGTAAGTGACCCTAGGTTTTGCTTTTGTTGAGTGACATGCCACCAAGTCCGTGCATGTTCTTTTGCATCTTTTTTCCGGGCGTTTTCGTCTCTCCAAATGTCTATTAAAATGTGAGAATCGTCTCTGTGCCTGTAGAATGGCATGTATATATCAAAACATACAGATCTGTGTCCTGTCATGGAACGTCAAGTCTCTCGCCAACACACATTGGTGCTCCTGCTTTGATGCGATGTAGGGATCTTGCCTTTCATCAACGCTGGTCAGTAGATTCAAATACGAAAAGAACATCGCCCGTGGTCTTATCTGTTTTTCTGTCGTGTGATCGTTCATTGAGCTCAGTGATGGTTGTTTTTCTAGAAATCAGCGCGAGCCCGTTCGCGGAATCCAGGCTGGACTAAAATGGCTACGCTGTTTTTACTCCTGAGCTTGTCGTTTGCTGTTTTACTGTTAAACGCTTGCGTTCTTCAGATTACCCGGATAGTCTGCCAGTGATATGCGACCTCAAGATTGGTTTGCAACATACGCGACAACGACCACGACTCATTGAAAGCTTGAAGAAGGACTTTAGAAGCAGAGTCTTTCATCCAGGTAGTAATAAGAGCCTACAAAATTTTAGAGCTAATGGCTTGTTCGCGCACCGTTTGGTCAGACTCACGAGGTATATGTTTGAAGACGTTTCTCACACATGAATTTTTCCTTGCAAATACTTCTCAAGGTTATTTTTTGACGTAACCGTTCTTTTGCATTTCTGATATCAACAAGTTTGCAGTGTCAATAATAGGAAGGTGTTCAGTGTTAACTGCAGTTGCGAGAAAGCCCCCCCAAGCCGCGTCGCTGTGTCTCCATTGCAGGCGTCAGCACGCAGAACATAATCTCGGTCTACATCAGCGCAGTCAAAGCACTACGCGAGCTGGACCCGAGTGGCGTGGTCATGGAGATGGTACTTGAGCCGTGCACGACCTACCTCACGTAAGAAGAAAACTTACGTTTCGCATAATTAACCTTGTCGAGATTGACGTAGTAAGATTGCAATGTTCCACTGAAACGCAAGTATTTTACGCAAAATCGACTCCATGTTTGAAAAAAGAGTTTTAAAAGTTGCGTTTACTTAGATTCATTTACCTTCAAGTCGTGCTTGTGTGAGAATTGTGAGTCCATTGCCAGAAAAAATCGATTTTCCTCCTGTCAAACCAAGACCTCCTAGAAAATACTATCTAGGAGGCCTTGGTCAAACTCGTCCCGTACCACTACGGAAGGTGAGCGCGTGGGCTGCGCGATGAAACCTCGTGTCTGGAACATACTGCAGACGATTGGAACTTCTGACCAAGTCAGCTATGATCCATCATTGACATCAAGTGCCACACACACATACAACGACGTTGCAGTTCGTTGGAGCCCCTCATCTACCCTCGTTAAATCAGTTCTTGTCAGTTTTTTAGATTGCAGTGAAGTTTGGTCCGATTAGTTTATTTCTGGAGAAACTCGTATCAGAGTGTTTCTTAGCCCGACGTCGTTAGCCCCCGAGGAATGAATTAGTTAGTTTGAGACGCAAATTAAAAGTTCGCATGATCTGAATTATCATTGGCAGTCGTATTAAATGCTTGTGGGTTTCAGTGAAGTATTTCCACTGGTTGGTCGAAACTTGATGCCATTTCCGAACTGTGAAATACTACGTCACAATATTCTTTTCTATGTCAAAACACTGAAGATCCGGGAGCAATTTAGACTTTGGCAGTCTCAGTGCCACCAGCCATTTCACGATAGAACACGGAACAAGACTATTTAAACATCTTTGATCTTGATAAGAAGCACAGAAAGACAAGACCCTCGAATATTTTATAGGTTCTAAACACATTCATTTGGTAAACCGTAAACTTTGGAGCATCGAACTGGCACAGACAATTATTAACTTCATTAGTTAAAGTGTCATTAGTAAATTCTTGTAAGTTTCTACGATATTGTCGTGTTATTTCCACTGAATGGTGCGTTCGTCAGATTAATTTTATTTTTAGTGGTACTTCTGACCGCTATCAGCACTGCGCATATTTCCCAAGAAAGGAAATCTACTTCTAGGCAGACGCCATTCATCCAATTGTAGTCATATTTATCGATTCTTCTTCATTCATTTCCAACCGCCCTTCCTTTCAGGAGAGTCGCAGGTGGATCAGACCTGAGGGATCTCGAAACCCCTTACGGTTCTCAGCAACGTGTCATAGTTCTGATTGATCCACATCTAGGTTCGACCCAGCCATGTCAGACATGTGTTCATGTCATCTGGTCCTTTGCCGGCCTTCCGTCGCTTCCTCGTGGGTGTAGCCAACAAAATTTGCCTTACCAAGTTTTCTTAGTCATTCAGGCCTTGTGGGCGAACCACGCAGCCTAAAACTTTCTGTTCGGCAGAGAAGTGGCTCGACATTGAGGGTTTTACGAATTTTGCCACCGTGCACCTTATCACTTTGCGTTACGTCAAACTCTTTGTAAAAGTCCTGTGTCTGCTGTTATTTCTGAAATGTGAGCTTTGTATATGCGCTTAGTTACGTTGTCTCTCGTTATGGTTTTGTGCGGGGCAACATGATAGTTGAGGCTTTGTTTGGGGTCAACAAGACAAAAAGTTTAGAACCAGCGTAAAGTCGTATTTGGAGCCCTGGCGGTAAAATTGACCAAACTGCAACAAAACCATTGTGCAATAAGTGCCGTGTGTAGCCGAACCTCAGAGACACAATGGAATGTGCAAGATAGTTCGAAGTGACATATGCTCATTTTTTCATGTTTGTAAGTTAACCTTCCAGAAACAAAGATCGGCAACGCAATAACGCCTCAGAGGTGACAGAACGTTTGGTTGCACTTTTTCATTTTCACTCCGTTCAAATTGACTGCGACCACTATCGAAGGCGAGCACGTCGAGTTTACGGTGATCACGTGACCTGACTCGCAGACGCCGGGAGGACGCAGTGCGAACGATCATGCAAGGGTTGCTGGGAGACGACGCGAGCAACGACCTGGCAGCGGAGTTGGCCAAGCGTCAGGAGCCGAGCGACGGCCATCACTGGAATGAGCGAAGGACAGAGGCGCCCGAAGACTGGATGCCCGACCCGCGGGAGGCCGACCCACGTATGCTGTGCTTTCACACTGCGATCAACGCTGAGTTTTTCTTTTCGCTGAGACATTTTGTTTTTTTTGCCGAAACAGCTTCAAAACTTCTGTCATTTTGTTTGTTTTCGGATATTTTTCATGACTGAAAAAAAAAAACGTTATGATCGCGAATAGACTTAATTCGGTCATTTAAAAAAATTTGGTCAACTACCAAAAATACCAGGATGAGCGTTTTATGTTCTGGTTTCCCTGACAACAGATGTTCCATTCTGACTTCAAAACCATCATCGCTCGAATCTAACGGTAAATTTTGGGTTAAATCATTTTTTATCATTGTTTTTACGTTTTCGCCGCTATTTCCGAAATGCGTTGAACTTTTCAAATCCGACTCGAAAATAGAGCAAATTCGAGTAATCTGTTGCTGAGTTGTTTGCTTCCATCGTCATCACTGCCACTGAAGTTAGACAAAGGATTTCATGACCACCTTGTACTGTTCACGCTCAGACAAAATCGACAAGTCAACGCGAACTTCTGACATTGTGACTTTGTTCATCGGAATGTACGGAAGCAAAGAAAAGTTCATCAAAGAATACCAGGTGATTTGTGTCTTTGTTGCTATGTTCGTTATTCCCAAACGTACTGACAAGGACATCTACAAGAAAACGGTTGAGTTGATGCTGAAACGAATTGTGATGGTTATTCTGAAAGACACGTCAAAATTGTAGGCGAGCAAGTCTGGAAAAGTAAATCAGTGCTTTTTAAGTTTTTGTATGTCGCCGACCCTCGAGTCATATATTTATTTTTTGCGGACTCCCCAATATTCTAATTAAACAATAAATAAAACGATACACGGCCTACACATGAACGAAATACACCGCTCTAATATTAACATCAATGCACATACAAACTCTTAGCTGAAAAGTACGCGGACAGCGTGGACTATTACATACAGGGTGACACAAAAAAAGGTCATCACCATAAATCGAACAACTTCCAAAATTTTATTTAGATTGACACAAAACTTCAGTCACATCAGGTCAAGCTTGTGTAGCAGACATCTCCAAAGTTTCAAGTCTGTACTACAAAAAC
>JGI24158J21664_10007835_pt1 | contig 14189 bp, 6 predicted proteins | sample Ectturendosymbi3_FD_21664 | JGI IMG/M metagenome (IMG submission 21664) | reverse complement strand
TTCCTCTGCTTTGACCAGAAGTACGCCACCAATCAGAGGAAGCCGAAAGTGTATGATTTCACACGCGCTGCCCTAAGCTGCACTGTGTAACTACACTCACGCGTTACGTTGAGGATTGAGGACGAAGGAGCAAATCGTTCTTTATTTAATAAACGCAAGGATCTTCCATGAGTTATTTCGCATCAGTTGCTCTATGCACGCAAATCTTTGCAATTCGTGACAAACATAAAAATGCTATTCTAACTAAACTGGAACTGATGACGTCTTGTATAAGAAACCAATTTTCTTTGTTGATCGATCTTGTAACAACAAGCACATATTTTTGTGAAACAGGGCCATTGTATATTACAAAATAGAGACATTCATTACAAAATACGCACCTTATTCCTTTGTGAAAAAAGTAAGTGCTATCATGCGATTGGGCTTGGAAACAATTGCCTTTAGTTCTAACTCAACGAGTTTTTGAAAGGGCGGTGAACAGGCGCAAAACTGCTGCCAATTAACTGGGGAGAAAAGCTTGTATAAACATTCTACAATTAGAGCTCAAGAGAGCTTTATGCAGAGTTTGTTCTGTGAAGTTTCAAACATACCGGGGAGGATTCTATCCAACGTCGTCGACGCAAACTTGTAAAATGCTTTCTCTGGCTACCCTTGTTTTTTGTTGCAGCCTCCCTGCGATAAGAACAGCGCAGCGATAAACGCTAACAGCCGCCGCTGGCTTCAAGGAAAAACCAGGCAAGTCCTGTCAATACCTTCGGGGAACGCAAAGAACACACCGGGATAACGTGCCACAATGAGTCAGATATTTTCCAGAGAGGTTCCGTCTGTAGGTGTGATCCGCAGGGGCTTAATTAGTAACGCCTTATGCTCTCGTTCAGAGCTCGTGTTGCTACAGAGAGGCTGATACAGCGCAAACGTGGGAGATGAAAACCTATTTATCTGCTGAACAAACGCATTCTGCTTTAATGAAAGTTGTTTCGGGCTGCTGACCACGCCATAGGACTTACGTTCAGTTTCTTACGTCACTGGATATGTAAAATGTCTGGCACCATCGCTCATTGACCTGAAATGGGAAAGCGCGACGCCAATCGCTGCAAAAAAGCTCGATGTAACATGATGGTGGAAATGTTCGCGGCGTATCAGTGGCCCGTTCAAAGATTTCACAACTCATTCGGTGTGTACACTCAAATTCGGGACCTCCGACCGCGTCTTTCGCACAGTTTCACTGCAGCGTAGACGTTCGCGCCGTTCCAAAACATGGTTTCAATCATCGACAGCACCTAGGGTGTTTGCAGGAGGTTTCTGTCAAAAACAGGCGTTATGCCAAAGGCCAAGTGTAGCTCGCAAATACGTCGGCAGCATAGTTGGGCAATTCTGTCACCCTACCCTCTCGCGAGAAGCACCTCCCACTGATTTGCAGTGGTTGCGCGCACCTTACAACGCACCTAACTTCTGTTATGCGCAAACGTCCAAATTGCGAGCAACCAAACTGAAAGCCATATTTTGGTCATGTTAGGGGCACACCGGTTGTTGAGAAAACAAACAGAGGGTCCTGCGCAGGCGCGAGTTCGGAGCACGGGGAGCGCTTTAAAGAAACAGCCCGCGAGCGTTGAGATACCGAGGGAAAAAATTAAATAGGGGCAAGGGACAAAGGGGGCGTCGCGCCAAGGCGCACACCGCACATCAGTCATACGCTATTAGGGTTAGCAAGTAAACGAAAAACGTATCACATGACAGCGGCCAGTGAGTCTAAAACGCTTGCAGACTAAATTATTGACCCTCGTGACAGCGATGCCGCCGCTTTTAGTGCCGCTCTCAAATAGAAAATGCGTTGGTATCTCAGAGCGCCGGTGATTTTGAACCCTGAGTCGAAAAGCGTGAAAAGACGTGGTTGTGTTGGCATTCGAAACTATGCAGGTTTTACAGTAAAATTTTTTCCTTTCAAATGCTCTGTCATTGATTTATGAACCATGGAAGACAATGGAGTTTTCCAATATTGCGGTGCGCACAGTTAGATATTGAAGCTGAACGACTAACATAAATGAAATAGTGAAATGTTTGACCAACTGAAAAGCAACTCAGCAATTTACGCAAGCTTAAGCCAGTTGTGCAGACATGTGAGCTTGTCTTACAACGCTTAGAAATGCGAAGAAACACGCGACCAACCATTGCTGAACTAAATGATTGAAACAAACTTAACCAACGGGATTAAATATCGGCGGCTTACTACGGAAAATTCTTGCCCAAAAACATTGTCAGCACTCATACTGAGATGGCTTTTACTAAAAAAATGTCCGTAAAACACAGAACAACATTTGATCTACAAAATATCCTATTCCAACGTCCTGCTACTATTTGCTAAAGACTCAGTTCAGTCGACCGTTTTCGGACTGTATGCCCATACACACATGCAGCAGTAGCCAAACTATTTGTGTCGAAGTCACAAACCATGGATATTGCTGGATAAACACTTATGGGTTTATTTTACCTCAACGTGATGAGGGTATAAGCGCAGATGTTAGTAAAACTTGTTTAAAGCGCCAAAACATTTTCTACTGAAGAAAACACCACCAGAAATATAATTGGGTGGGAAATACATACACTTATGATAACCCATGACTTCGTGCCACCACGAATTTTTCCCAAAATGATTGAGGAAAGTCGTAGATTAAGATCGTGGCACCTTCGATTGCTACCGCTTTCTGGTTCTTCGGGGTAGCACAGGCCCAACGATTTATGGCCAGCCTGCCTGCGACTATTTGTCGAAAGGAAGGTTCAGGAATAAAGACAGATCTGAATTGAATGCGAAAACAGCATGTCTGCTGTGCAACATTCGGCTACAAGTGGGCGACATTTCCAGGTGCTGATTTTTACCGAAAATGCGTTCTTGCAACTGCTCTAAATTAATTCGCTGAAGCTTCATACATTAGCCAGCAGGACGTGCTAACCGTCTTGATACACGCGGTGTAAACAGATGCTTTCATTGTTCTTGTTGTTGCATCTAGTTTGTGCGGGTGCAATATCTCCGACGCACTGAAAAAGCGATCTTGATCCTGGTTATTACGCTGTTGTTTTAGGTCACTGCAGTTTATTATGCCACACGTACGTGATGTTGCTGCTTTTCAAAAGCTTAAACGGGCAAAACACACGGCACTGTAGGCGATGGACAGCTGTGCCATGCCAGAGACTACAGAGTGATTTCTCTCAGTGCGTCGTTTCCTGGTTCCCGTACCCTACGCAGTTTGCCCTAAAGCAACAACCTGTTTCACGTGGGCGAAAAAATGCAATGGAAGCGCGTGTTTGCAGGGACGGACGAGCGCTGAGACCGAAGCGTCGCGATTCATGTCGCTCTGTCGAAAAATGCAACAATCACTGGCAGGACCGCAGTTCAAAGTGTGATGAAACATAATAGGTTTAGCTGCGGATCTCCAGTCATTGCGGAAATGGCCGTGGTACGGTATTGTCGCGAGCGAATGTCGTGTCCGCTGCAGTACAATGTGCCATAGTAGTTGATGGTCGTGTAGTGGACCACATTTCCGCACAAGCTTTTCCAAGCATCGGCGCTAAATGATCGCACAACTCAACCGCCGCTGCCTCAACATCGGCAAAACCTGAACGCGTGCACCGGTTTCACTCAACAGTTTTCCGAGCAACCAGCAAATAACCGCCCTTCAACAGAATCGAAACGCCACCTAGCGAGAAATTTCGGAGAGGATAATGGTAGCTCATGAAGCTTTTTGAGTCTGCAGAAACTTTACAAATCTGCACTGTTTGCTGTAATAAAATATTCTGAACATGTGAATGAACGAAGACTAGGTGAGCGTCGTTCTCTGTAAACACCTAACGGTTGAAGTCTTTTATTTGGGGCATTTTACAAAATGGCGTCATGCGAAGGCATTTTCCCGAACGGCGACAAAGTGTGTCGGTCGTTGTAGGCCCAGAAACGCTGGAGCTCCGTCTGGAAATTCCAGGCGAAAACATCATTTTTCATAATTGCAAATGTACCCACGCATTTGGGTTTCTGTACCGAATACCAACTCAAACGCCGTGAAAAAAGCGATCAAACCCAGTTGGTGTCAACAAGGGCTTGACCCTCGACAACACGATTGGCATCAATGGCGCATCTGTCATCAAATGTTAGAATACAACGAAAAATTAGGAGTGTGATTACATTCCTTCGTTGCAAGATAAATTGATGATCACCGTTGCCCTCGACTGCTTTGCTAATTAATAAGAGAAAGAAGAGATTAAACACCCGACTCGAAGTTAATAAGTTGGGAAAGTATGTAAAATATGCCGTATCAAAACTTCTGCGGTAATTTTCCATGTACCCACTCAAGTGCATGTTTTAAAGCGGTGAAGTATGATTACTGTGATGCTTGTATTTAAGTTTTTTTCACGAAAAGGACCAAGTTTGGTCTTCAACACGCAAGCCCCACCCACCGTGTAACCAAACCCAAAGATTCTCATTTTTAGAAATTTAGGCAATGACGTGTGCTTGTCACTGATGCTGGTTGTCACAGACAAAATTTGGTGCGTTTTTCTGCACGTAGAAAATAACTTCTTTAAAAAGTGGCTTGACAGGATCATCGAAGGAACACGCAACGAATGAATTGTGTGCAAACACCAGTCAAACTTAAGAAAACACATATCTGTGAGAAGCTTAGGATGTATTGCATGGGATTACAGTTTATGATCATGTTGGTGAACTGCGCCAAAAGTTAAAAATTATGGAACACATCTTCATACGATCACTTTTCACCAAGGGCAAAAAGAGCATTCAACTGAGTTAAATTAACTTAAAATGCAGATGAAATTAGCTACGATCAAATCAGCGAACTTTTCAGTTTGGAGTAGATTAAAAATAGAAAATTATCAAATTGGATACGGGGCTGACCAAATCTGTAGCGTACACAATGTTTTGCGTTCCGCAGGATTTTCTCAACATAAAATAACATAGCTCTGGCATTGCACGCAGGCGAAACAACAAAGATTTGGCAGCATATAAAAACAAGACTTCAAGACTAACCAGTGCGCGGAATTAATTGATCCGTTTATTTCTTCGATTATCAGTTTCTTCACGACATGAAAAAGCCCCATCTAAATTTTTTTGACTTGAAGTTTCAGGCGAAATGAAACATACCTCAACACTTTATCTAAATTCCCGTGTATCGAATTCGCTGATAAACGGTTGGTCAAAGCAAGATTAGGGAGTGACGAAGCTTTTTATTGCCATTGAAGACATCACTTTAAGTTGAATTGCAACGTGCTAATGATGCTTTACCCTCGTGAAAATTCTAGCAATTAAGAAACCGTCAAGAAGTGATAAACTAAAAGGGTTGAACTCGAAACAAGCAAGTTGGAAAATTTTGAATTGAACTGAACATACCCTACGCTTTCATTTTCAAACACGTTGCGTGGATTGTTTGATTTTCGGTAAAATACTACCAAACAGTTTAAAGATTTTGAAAGGTAGGTACAGCAGTGTAAAACTTGGTTTCAAGCAAAACTAGCTTTTTACTTTTGTTACAGCATACTGTATGCTTTCATTCACTTGTCGGGAACTGTTCATTATTCTATCGGAGGAAACATTCGCGTTGTCGGAGGCATGTACAATTAGGAAGACATGATTGAACTTCCTTTTCGGCTATGCCGTTATGCTTGTAGATCTACACCACCATTTCTCAATCCGTTGCGTAGAACGCAACCATCCATATAAAGTGCCATTTTCGCACTCCGCGCAGCAGTAAACGGTCTCTTGTATCAGCGCATGCATAAGTAGTGGCACGATATTCTAAATATCATCAGCAAGGTACGAAAATTACAGAGGATATAAAACCAAATATTAAACTCGACAATATCTTGTCTTTAATTTGATTGGTAATGCGAAGTTATAATATTGGAATTAAGCTCCTATCCCCAGAAGTTAGGTCTCGCACCCCATATTGAGAATCACTGACCGACACGGACGAGTGTATTCGAAATTCAACGACTTGCTTAAACTTGTGGGCTTTGATGTGTCATGATCGTTGTTTAGCGCTAACGTATTTATAACAAACGTCTGTTGTACTAAGCGTTAGTAGGGAAAATTGATTAAATTTATGCTGTCAGACTTCTCATAACTAAAGCTATGTCTCTTCACATATGTTTCAAGCCGCCTAATGTCGCATTCAATCTCTAGAACAATTTCCAAGAAGTAAGCGATTGTAGAAAATTCAGGAAAACTTCGGCATTATTATTATTGTAAAACGTGGTGGGTGTTCTGTCTTGTTTGATACACACTTCAAATGTATACAAAGCTGTAATTTCGATAAATAAAAAGCTGTAGGATGATGTGTGAAGGTTTAAGAAATATTTCAAGTAAAATCATACGACCTATTTTAAGTAAAGACCGCCAATGTGTTGCAAACTGCACAACCAAATTTATATGGCATCCAGACAAAAGTGTTTCATTATAAAACAATTTCGTCAATTTCATTATAAACCGTTAAACCGAATTTCGAATTGCAGAACAAATAAAATTCCAAGTTCAGTTTGCAAGAAGTCGGTCAAGCGAAAAAAACTTCGAGAGAGGTTAGAAAAAAATTAGCACTCGGAAAGCAATATCTACTTTATATTCGGCTAAATGAAAGGGGGGCAAGTGACAGACAGTAATACTGGCTAGTAGGCTGCATTCCCTCTGAACACCGCCAAAGACAAGCGCTGGTGCAACCATTACCGTTCTTTGGGGTCAACAGTCATTGCCATAACTGCATTTTGTTGAGTCGTGAATTGTAGCGTTGATCGCTACACTGGACAAACTTGAAGCTCGTGTCGAATAATTACTTAATTATATGCAACTGCTTACGCAAAAGTCATACGCCTTGCTATACCGTACACTGGAAAATAACAAGGTTAAATGGTGATCAAATTTGGCACGCTTCTTTTGATTACAATGGATTCATCTATGAAAATATTTAATTCTGGGTGATTTAGAAGATTTTTCGAAATTTTGTGATACCAAATAACAAATAAGTCGTATATTCAGTTAAATTGATAATTGCCAGTAACAACATTATCAAAAAATACGCATGCCTTAACAGGAAATGATTAAATTGTTTTGACAAGACAGCGAAGATAAAATGCAAGGAAGAATTTTATTTGATAAATGATTAAGAACATTTCAAAATGCTTCAAACTTAAATATGAACGGTTTCGAAGGCTTTTCTAGTTTTGATAAACAAGGACTCCTGTGTTACATGACAGTTTTTACCATAATTTGGATCTGATCTTGTCTGGGTTTGAAATAATTGATGAGTATCCAGTTGCATCAAACGGTGCGCTTGAAATAAAATGAGCAAATAGACAGGTCAAGCTGCGGTCTGCGCGACGGGTGAACTAAACACCAACATGCAAACATAAGTCTATACGAAAAATCACTACAGCAAATCAAAACTTAAATAATTTAAAAACAAAAAAAAATTTCAGTTTTCTACAATGACCTATGAATTGTTATTGCTCTTCTGTTGTTTCTTTATATCAAATTCGTTAAATATTTTTCCATGCTTTAAAAACAAACAACTTCGGCTATTTCAAAAACGTCTAATCTCGCCCTTCCTGCTAGTTACTTCTTGAACATACAATCATGCTAAAGTGCAATATGAAAACGCCGTTTGGATTTGAACTAAGTAGCCAGGCTCACTTTCCTGGTTGGAGGAAAAAACAACTCGGGTCACTTACCCGAGTGGCCATTTCGGAGTTTATAACAAGAATTTCCAGAGAAAGATATACGCAACCAGTCAAAAAAGATGATGGTTTTTTTGTTCGTTTTATTTACATGCCTCTGTGGTCCAATGACACGTTCTGATCTGTTTTTTGTTTTATTTTCTTTCTGTCTTATCTAAGTCAAAAAAGGTGGCTATGATGAGCTTCAAGGCAAGAAGTCTTTTATGCATACCGTTGGTGCAGTAAAACTGTTAAATTTGATTGCAATTTACACCTCTCTTGCACTTGTCAGTGAAGAATGTCAATAAGCACACTAATGTTTTGCTTACAGAACCCAAGAAAAGATTCTCATATAATCAATCGTTCTTGTGAAAATTTGCTATCATCTAATTTGTGACTTTAAAAAACTCTTTTTATCTTCAANATTTCTTACAAATTTTTAATGATGGTTTCGCCACATATTTAGCTGAGAATAGTTGTTTGTCAGTAACAATCGACGAGCTTTGTCTTTTTGGTAAGGTTCTTCAATGCCTGTACTAACGAGCTGAAAGTTTGCGATAATTCAACTTCGAAGATAACATCTAATGCAAAGTGCAAATAGAGCCTAAGCAATGATATAAATCCACTCGCTTCTCATTGATTTTCGAATCGTTACTCACCTTCCGTAATCTCCTCATCAACAACGTAATGTCTCGGCTTCTGCTGTTTGGTGCGCGGCATGCTGGTTCAAAACACAAGCGAATCGCGAACTAATCAATGACAGCGTAAAACTCACGCCGCCTGCACCTGCGATAGGCAAGGCGAAGAAAAAATGATCCATAATGACGTCAGAAACAAACATTGCAGTATCATTTTCTTCCTTCTCTCCTGAAGTGTGCTCTACACCGCCACCTACAGGTTTCATTGTTTTTGGTTTAGTTCGACCAAATCAATTCAAAGTGGATGCGATGCATTAGAGGTTCGAAAGAGGCACAGAGGTTTGAAGAAGTTCAAGTCTAGAATAGCAACACACCAAAAAACTGATAAGAATCAAACGCTTAAAACTGAAGTCAGTGCACTTTCCAGGTAAGAACATTGATTCAGAAATGAGTGAATCTAAAGCTAGTCAGGCTCAGAAAAAAATTAAAAGCACTGTTAATTTCGTATTTTATTTATGTATTAGGCTCCTATTCAAAGTACATACCACAGAGGTTAGTGAAAGATCACAAGAAAACAAAGCACTTTTAATCATAACACATCACTGGTAAAATCATAACACATCACTTTTAATCATAACACAACTGGTTTTTTAATTTTTGTTGTAATGTCTTGCCCGTTATCTACGGATCCGTGTTGTGATATTTCTTTTAAACGCTGAAACGTACAAACAAAAAACAAGCATTTATTACTTCGTTAAATACAGTAAGTCAAACACCTTGCTGTACTACTTCATGCCTCTATAAAGGATGACTATGACATGCAGAAACAAGTGAAATAATTTTATTGTGCAGCAAACAAGGTCAGTGGCATATTCGCTAAGTACTCAGCTCAGAACCGTCGCCAGAAAGTTTTCAATAGGGGGGCTTTGCATTTCTGTGGGGGGGCTTTGGGTTTGTGGGGGGGGCTTGACACTCAAAAAATTAACAAAAACTCAACTGATTTATAGTGTTTCATGTTTAATTTGGGAGGCCTTAGAGATTCGTTTGGGGGGGCTAAGCCTCCAAAAAACCCCCGTGGCGACGGGACTGACTCAACTGCAGCAACAATGCTTTCTTTCGATCCCATTTCATGCCGATGTATGCCTTCCGTGGGACAAATAGGCTACGCAAAGTCTGGCATTAACGCCTCCGCGTTGCCTGTTGCCAATAATAACGCCTACCAAATGTTGAATTACATCCACGGGAGTATAATTGAGTTCGTAAGCATCAAGCCACCTGTTTAGTAAAGCAATTTGCTGCATTGATCAGAAACCAGTTGCGTACTTTTGCTCAACGATATGCATTTTCGCCTGACTGTTTCATCCACTCACTTCAAACGTCTGATACTTTGTACAAGTCCTCAAATCTTGTCCCATTATGTAACGTTTGTGTATGACGATGGGAGAATGTATAGCAGTTGTTGGTGCGTTATTTCTGTGTTCTTTCCCCTTACCGCATTGCCTGCACGTACCAATTAACACCCGCTCTGTGATGTGTTATAAGTAACAACTCAGAATTTTTCTATGCTTTTCCGTATCTGTGTTCTTCGACTAACCCTGCGATATGGACCATAAGTTTAACCCGAACACATAAATAAACACAAACAAAGTTAACCAGGAAATTGCGCAAGTGTGATGAGCATGTTGAAATCAGAAGATCGATCTACCTACTGAATTTAGACACAAAGCAACTATGGCACTTGCGAAATCGGGAATTATCGTTGGGAATGTTACAAAACAACGCAGAAGTTCTGAGTCGCGTTAATTCAATTTTTTCTGTAGTTATAAAAACATCTCACCAAGCTTTACATAGCCATCTCTCGTGTTCCTTCTGCTATTTAGGTTTTAATAGCTGACATTTAGGTGTCATGAAATCGCGATGGATTAAATATCGGCCGGTTTCACTGATGATACATTGACCTAACAAAAAAAATTTCAAGTTACATTTTGGGCTGTCTGATGCATGTAACATGCACTTTCAAAAAAATCGTATTCGTTGTTGTCGGTCTTATGCGACTCAGCTTTATGCAGTTGTGCACGTACAATTCAGCACTAAAGATTGAATGGTGTATTTCTTGGCAGACACTAAAAAATCTTGGTAGACGAAAAACAACCCTATTTGCATATTGATTTCACAGTCAGCGAGCGACAATTACAGCTTTTTAGTTTTGGCAAGAATTTCAACCCGCATGTGCAATTAACTTTGTGCCAAACCCAACTCCGGTATTATGATGATTTTAAATGCGCAATATTCGCAGACAAACAGTGCCGGATTAAAGGTAGCGCGGGGCCTGTAGCATAATAACAGCGTGGGGCCCTAATTTAAATATACACTTGCACAAGTGAACAACTGTTAAATCATAAATTTTGTGGGCATGCATGGGCGTCGGAATGGGAGGAAGGGGGGCCTTGGCCCCCTGGATTTTCAAATTTTCAGTAAAAAAAGTTGTTTTCTTAGTTTTGAGTGGGAAAAATCAAATTTCACCACTTTTGGAAAAAAAATTTAGGAAAAATATCCTAGTGGCCCCCCTGTAAAAAAATCCTTCCGACGCCCACGTGGGCAATTTCGTCAGTACGAAAAAGCTGGTCCTAAATAGCAACTGGTGGAATCCTTTTTACCAAAAACGTATATACGTATTTTTTATCAAGAAAGAATACATTACTGTACAGTTCACAAATACAGCACAGAAACAGTAATTAATGCTTCCAGAATCATCATTGCTGTATATAAACAGCGCAATCTAAGTATAAATGTCGAAGTCGATTCGCAAAAGCAGCAAACCTCCTGCTTAAAGATTGTATTTTCGAGATTTTGCCATAGCGAATTTGTTCATGAAGCTGGTAGTGCCTATTTCACATAGAACTTCATGCTCTATACCAGTGGTTCTCGAAGTGGTCAAAATCGCCCCCTTGGGGGCGATTTTGAGGGGCAAGGGGACGAAACAAACAAAGGGGGCGATAGGGGGGCGAAACAACACAGAGGGGGCGAAAATGATCAACCACTAATCAATCATTGAGTTAACTTCAGTAGCCTACTATTATGACTTTTTAGTATCTTGCAAATTTTAATTTATTATGATCATCGCTGGAGGTTGTTGCTAAAGCAATTTATCCGTTAAATTTTTACTCTGGATCGTCTATGTGCCCGGCTACGGTTTGTATTATTTTCACTATAATTCTGAACGTAATATTAGCGTCGTAATACAATTGCTTAGTTCAGCTATTTAATGTCTTGGTTCAGCTATTTAATACTTTCTTTAAACAAAATTCTCTAAATTCACTACCTTGTGTTTGCTTTATTAGGTTTGGGGGACGAAAACGATGTGTCGAGAGTGAAAAGGGGGCGATGGAATAAAAACGTTTGAGAAACACCCTCTACACTCTTTAGAACCAGACTATTCAGCTTGTTTTGTCTAATGGCGCTCCGTTGTTCGTTCTACCATCTAAGTTTAGAAAATGACCGATTTCCACTGCAATTGGTCACCATTAGATTTAAATAAATGCGCATATTATATCTCACATTCGTAAAAGAAGACTGCAAGCCCACTACCCGATAGTTAGTGAATAAATGCCAAATCCAAGGCTGCCAATCACATTTTTTTAAAAACCCGATACAAATTAACCAAACAAACCCAGATTTGAGCAAAAAGTCCCAGGTAGACACACATTTAGATGAATCGTTGTGCTAACTGCCACGCCTGGGCATCTGTAAGTCACAAAACGTGTTAGTGAATATATACTGTAACCTTTGCTAATGAATTTTGTGTTTGTCGGAATGATTATATCGCAGTGATATGAATATGTTTGCATTTTTGACGACGATCTGGAAGAATTTACAATAATAAAGTCTTCATTCCCAGAGTTATGTACCTAAACTTTGAGATCCGGATCTTTATCTTTGTATTTGAGCTTGCTTCATTGGCCTTTCTGTCACTTGAACTCATTGCACCTAGCTAATATTTAGAGCTTATACGGTGCTAGTTGCTTGTTCACTAGTTATGCTGGAGACTACGTATTTTAATAAAATAAGATGAACATAGATGACACTGGAAATATGAAGTATAAGTCATACCCGATCTTAAATCACCGCTACGCAGTTAAATCCTAAAATTAAAGTTAAATCCTAAAAATAAATCCTAAAATTAACTCCTAAAATTAACCCACTGGCCAAATCATTTTGAAAGTACCAACAAGGTAACACAACTTATAGAACAGGTCAATGTGATGCGATCATATTTTTTAAAATGCTCTTCATAACAATACAATCAAGCAATATCTGGAAATTGCTGCAATTTGGCATCATTGTTTGAGTGGTCCCATAATTTTGCAAATTATTGTAAAATACTTTCGTTTTCAAATCACAGTAGTCTGATGTAAAAGCATTAAATTAAAAATTTCGCTTAATTGTTTGTGGCAAATTTAGCAAAATAGTGACTTCTTGCACTGAAAAAATTATAAACGTATAATCAGAGGTTGATACAAGAGAGGCGAATGAGGCGGTCATCTTGGGCACCCGTTTTGAGAGTTTTGCACTTAGTTTTTGCATTGTTTTGTTAAAGCATCTATCACTCTAGAGGTTCACTTGATAACATTTGGCAAGTCATAAGTTTGTCAAAACAAAGCAAAACTATGTGAAAATGTGCCAAAAAGGCCCCTCAACAAGTTTAAACTGCAAGCAAAGAATAATTAAAAATGAAATTACTTCAAACAATTTTCCATGTGAAATGGACTTTCACACGCAGAAGCACATTCCCAGGCAAAAAGGAAAATTTAACTTGCTTTGAGCGAATGAAGCTTCTGNATGGCNTTGTGCAAACTCGAGAGACTCCTTTCTGAGGGTTTGCCTGGGGCACCTAAATTNTAATACCCACCCTTGCATATAATAAAAACAAATTTAAAANAAAGGACCGCGGGGCNCCCAAAAGCGNGGGGCCCGTAGCAATTGCTACATTTGCTACTATTGTTAATCCGGCACTGNAGACGAAGACGTTTTCCTTGGCATTGAAAACTGCATGGTGCGTCGGAAAAGAGACTGTTACGACGTACAATCGCACAATCAAACTCCGTCCATTTATGCTAGAATTAACGCATAAAAACTAGATTTTAAATCTCTATGCGTAAATTACGCAAAAAAACATTACGACCCAAATTTAAGAAAATTAATGTCAAATTTCAGAAATTGCATTTTATCTGATGCACATCGAAAAATATACGAAAACCATGTCAAACACGAAAAGTGTGGTAAAATGTCCATGTAGCATAGGTAAACCATCATTACAGAACATGAGTTAAAATTTGATGGGGCTATTAAGGCAGTAAAAACCTATCTAAATTGTTTTCGGGAATATGTTCGCATGTGGTTAAATCGCGTTGTTTCAGAAAACAGCTATTGCAATTCATGGTTTTCAATTTGTACGTCAACAATCAAAAAATTGCAAAACGTGTAAAATTTTATGACGGTGGGAATGGTATTTAGTCTCTGAGAAAAACTTTACCGGGGAGGCTACGAAGACCGATACCAGCCCCCTAGCTTCTGGAGCCCTTGTCGAAAGTGGTATAGCTTGTTTGTATATAAATTAGAATATAAACAAAACTACTATGCTAAGATTTAGAAATAATAGATTAATTGTTATTCAGGGAACTGCTTGCCTTGGGTTTGATAACAGAAAACCTTAACGTGCGTACTTTTATGCTCCCGAGCCCCAGTACCTACAGTACCTACCGAGCACGGGTACGAAGTACCTATTGTACCCCTTCTCGTAGACCTTGCTGTGTAAGCGGTTCCTGACCTGGAAAGCACTGGGGATTT
>JGI24158J21664_10007834_pt1 | contig 14191 bp, 13 predicted proteins | sample Ectturendosymbi3_FD_21664 | JGI IMG/M metagenome (IMG submission 21664) | reverse complement strand
TTGCGGTTTTTTTATGAGTGACATCATAAATGGAGGACTTTTAGGCCACCTTGGCCCACTTTGCCTGGCCCTGGGTGCCAACCATTAGGTGGTAGTATTTCGCTGAAGTTTTTGCTGGAAACTAGGCTACAATCCGAGTCTTTTGATACATTGGATGACCTGCTGGGGTTTCGGGTTCAAAAGCTATGATGTAAGTTAGTAAAAATATTTGACTAATTAGATAATTAATTAATTTGGTAATTTTAGATCATAACTTTTGAACCAGAAACGCTAGAAAGTCGATCAAAGGCTCAAACAACTCGGACTCAGCCTAGTTTCCAATGAAAACTTCAGCGAAACACTTTGCCCTAGCGGTTGGGCCCTAGGCCAGGCAACATGACCCTAAAACTACTTCACTTATGACGTCAGTCACAAAAAATCTGCACCCCCAACCAAAAAGGTTTTTTTCGAGTGAAATCTACTAGACTAGCCGATCCGTTTCAGCCCTTGAACAGCTCTCTAGCGCAATCGACGGAGGAGCTAGGGCGTTGGTAAGGAAACTGAAAACTGCTGTTTTTTAGGCCAAAATCGAAGTACGAATATATCGTAGACCGGCTCTCAAAGTGTTAATAATGCCCCAGGCCAAAATTATAGCTTCATTTAGCATTTCACTTATACTTGTCTCTCTCATGTAGAAACTTTGTTTCAACTTCGATTTACTTGCAAGCAGTTAGATAGAATGGCAACTAAAGCTGAGAAGGAACAGCAAAAGGAACTGAACAAAGTTAAGAAGGTGAGAAGTGGTTTGCAATCAGAAAATGGATTTTGTTGATTTGTGCACCATGCAGAAAATCGTTTTTTTCCTGCTTTGTGCGAAGTACAAACATTTGTTGCAAAAAGATTATTTGCACTAGCAATGACTTGTTATGTATCCAAGCACTTCTACCAAATATGTACAAAGTATTCTGCCTGCTTCAATATTTGTGGAATACTTAACACCTTTGTTGCCGGTAGTGTTGGGTAAAATCCCCAGTTTATAGCGTGTCTTAGCAACTCCGTAACTCGCCAGGCGGTTGTGCTAGAGAGCTGTTTAAACCCTCAAAAGATTCCGCAAGTCTTCGAGTCAGCACTAAAAAAAAATTTTGGGTTTTGGGTTTGTTTTTTTGTGAGTGACGTCATGTGTGGTAGGTTTTTGGCTATTTTGGCTCAGGTTACTTGGCCCTGGACCTAAACCGCCAGATCAGTGGTTCTCAACGTGGGGTCTGCACCCCACTGATGGGGAATGGCAAAATTTTGTTGGGGTGTAGAGGTTGAAGATATTATGAACCAATTTTAGTGGAAATACAAAATGAAAATGCACTTGTTCACAATCAAACTAATAGGTAGATATAATGCTGGTTCACTTGTTCATTCCTATAGGTAACAAGCCAAGAATGTTAGTAGTGCATTGTATTATCCACAGGGAAAATTTGGTCGGTAAAAATTGATACTGAACTGCACAAAATACTGTATTCTGTGATTGTATCAATTCCATCAAAGCAAATGCCAAAGCAGAATGTCTGTTCCAGAGGTTTTGTGAGGCTAATCATGAAGATCATAGGCAGTGGCATAACTAGAGTAGATGGTTGAGTCAAGAAGGAAATCTTAGCTGAATGGGGCCCACTAGCCAACACTCAGTAAAAAAATGAGAAATGATAGTGAATCTGGATGTGGAGGCAGTCTCTACTAAAATCCAAAATCAGTTGGAATATTACAGTGATGACGAGTTTAAGTCAAGGCACAGGTTCCATAAAGAAACTGTCTTGTTTTTACTGGATATGTTCAGTAGCGACCTGCACAAATGCAGACAGTTTTCCACCAGCAATTCAGTTATTAACTGCTTTGCGTTTTTTCGCAGCTGGTCATTTCCAAGTTACAGATGGCGATCTATTGCAGTGTAGCCAAAACAGTGTCAGCCGTTTTGTGTCAAAGATATCCCGTATGATTGCTGCCAAAAAAGCATTATTCATAAAATTTCCAGTGAGCCAGAAGCAATATTTTGAAGCAAAACAAAAATTTTATGAAATAGCTGGATTTGCAGTTGTGATAGGTGCCATAGATTGCATTCATATCCCATCCAATCTCCAAGAGGTGATGATGCTGAAGTTTTTTGCAACAGTAAAGGATTTTTTTCAATAAATGCGATGCAGATTTAGCAATCACTGATGTTGTAGCACGTTGGCCAGGTTCAACTCATTCCAGAATCTTACGAAATAGCACAATATGCTCAAAATTTGAAAGTGGTGTTGTTGATAGGTTTCTGTTGGGAGATGCTGGATACCCTTGCTTATCCTATCTTTTGACTCCTTTACGAAATCCTTCATCACCTGCAGAAAAAAGAAACAACAAAGCTCATCAGAACCAAATGTACAATTGAAAGGACTTTCGGTATTCTCAAAACAAAGATTCCATTGCTTAAAAGCACCATTACGTTTGAAACTTAATTCAAGTTTGGCTACTATTGTAGCTGTTGTATGTTTGCACAATTTGGCAATTCTGAGGATCGACTTGTGGGAAGTTGATGCAGAAGATGAAGAGCCTGTCATAAGTGTGAGTGAAGAACAGGATGGAATTTCGGGAAACATTCATAGAAATTGAATTATTAGGAATTTTTTCAGTTAACTGTCTTGTTTCCAAACATTTTGAATGAGGAAAACTTTCTGCTTTGCAAGCAGAAACAACATTTCTTGAGGTTTAAATATATATATGTAACCTCGATATTGATTGTTTGCTGCATAAGCTGTAGCATTACATTCCCAGTGTAAGTTCTTATTGTGCAAACATACTTGCTGCTGGTGTATTTGTTTGTTATCGGATGTTGTACAATTACAAACAGTTACCAGTGAAGCAGTTCTCTCATGTTCATGGTGTGCTTGTATTGTTTGTTTTCAATAGCCTCTACAAATCATAAACAAATGTTTTTAAGCCAGTGGTTCAGGGATGCAAGCACACCCCGAAAAGCATTTATTTATCCAAAACTTGGGCAAAATCTCCACAAAATTGGGATGCTTCCTGATTTGTAACAAAAGTAATTAAATTAGACTTTGTTTTTACTTATGGGTGTACAAATAAAAGTAGTTGCATATTGGCTATTGGAAAACACATCCAATATATATAACAACAGCAACTTCATGTTGTACTTTGTGAGTTGCCACTTGAAAGTTTTCTAAATAAATACATTTTATGTGTGCGCTTCCTTGATTTTATACTGAGGGATTTGCGTATACTGCATGGCACCTACTTCATATTAACAGTTCGTGCCAGATAAGTACAAAAAAGCCTTTGTTTTTAATTGTAACTACTGTGTTTGGATGAAGACTCTCTGCCATACAGTCTGTTCCATGTTTTAAGTGTGTCCAGTTGAACAGATGTTTTGAGATACATGGCAGTGTCGTAAAATACAATGATACATGCCACATATGTCACATATGTGTGCATTCCAAGAAATAAGTAGCTTTAGGCCAACCTCACCTAGGTTTGAGTTTCCTTGCTGACAGCAACAGCTGCATTGTGAATGGGAAACTTGAGAACTGTGAGGCAGATGGTTTCTGACAATGTTCTTGCGCAGCCTAGCATAGTATAGGCTACCTTTTTTCAGATGGATTATCTAATTTCAAGTGTTTGCCCACACAGTGTACAGGAAAATAAAATGTACCAACAGTTGCATGAAGTGTGTAGGAGACACATTGTAGCATAAAAGCTGTTTGGGCCAATTTTCCAACAATTAGGCAAAACATCCTTCGAATTGCCTGCTACACATATGTTCCAAGCTGTATATAGATCATCCTGTAGGCCATAAATGACCACAGATGAGACTTTTACATTTCACTTCACCTTTGGCCAGGGGTGGGCAACCCTTTGGAACACGTGGCGAACTTGGCACACAAGCACTTCTGGGTCATTTCATTATAATTCAACCGAAATTTTTGAAATTTGGAACCACATGGTTTAGGATTTCGTTTCTTTTTGCGTATGTTTACAGCTACAAGTTTTCAGGAATATTGACACCAATTTTGCAAAAATTGATCAAGCTGTTTTTGATTATCACTGCTTTTGTATTTTTACCACTACATGGCATTCACACTGGTGAGCAACACAAAAATGACTATAACTCTAGATCTGCTTGTCCAATCCTAATGAAATTGGTGTCTATACCCATGTTTTCTAGGATGGGCTTTCTAAATATGCAATTTGAATTTACTTAAATCCAATACTTTTCATGATATTTGCATTTTTGCCCCCTACAGTGCTTGCNTAATTTGGGATGAATGCTGAAAAAAAATTTTTTTTAATTTGTTGCTTTAGATAGAAAACATAGCTGTGTTTCNAAACATATTATTCTCAANACTAACAGTCATAAACCTCTACAGAAAAAAACACAAATAAATGCTGAAGAATTGGCTCTAAACTGATTTCCTTTGTCTGCTCTATGACATCACAAGTGGCATTCACATACTATCTGTTATTTAACAGCCTTGTGAATTGCTAGTTAATGACTTCATAAATACCTGTAATATGATAGAAACTGTCTTTGATTACTTGCATATGGGTTGTCATTTAGTGTTTCTTGTGGAACTTCTAGCAATTCACAAGGCAAAGTGTTAAGTAACAGATAGAATGTGAATGTCACTTGTGATGTCATAGAGCAGACAAAGGAAATTTGTTTAGAGCCAATTCTTCTGCATTTATTTGTGATTTTTTTGTAGAAGTTCATAAATGTTAGTCTTCAGAATAATTTTTGGAAACACAGCCATGTTTTCTATCTAAAGCAACAAATTAAAAAAAAAATTTGGGGCATCTATCCCAAATTAGACAAGCAATGTAGGGGGACAAAAACGCAAATATCATAAAAAGTATTGGATTGAGGTAAATTTAAACTGCATATTTAGAAAGCCCATCCTAGAAAACATGGGTATAGACACCAATTTCATTGGGATTGGACTAGCAGATCTAGAGTTATAGTCATTTTTGTGTTGCTCATCAGTGCGAATGCTATCCAGTGGTAAAAATACAAAAGCAGTAATAATCATAAACCGCTTGATCAGTTTTTCCAAATTGGTGTCATTTTTCCTAAAAATTTATAGTTCCAAACATATGTGAAAAGAAACGAAATCCTAAACCATGTGGTTCCACCCATAGGTTGAATTATAATGAAATGACCTTTCTACCCAGCACGTGAGCAAGACCTCAGAAATGAGATCCGCCCCTTCAAATAAAAAAGTTAATAACTTACAAGTCGCAGTATTATCTGATGAAACTCGGTGTCCGTTTCTTCATTTTCGTTTGTAAACAATTCGTTATTTAATTTAACCCTTATGTGCTTTTGATGCCATGTGGCTACATACAGAGCCGTATCAGCTGCACTCCATAACCCCCAATTTGGGGGGCCCACGCTGCCATAGGGGCCAAAAATTCAGACCCCTCACCACAAATTTTGGTTGGGACGCGTAGGAATTTTCATTGATTTAGCTGATTTCGGCACACAAACCGAAAAAGGTTGCCCACCCTTGCCTTAGGGCATCATCTTCAATCATACGGATGTATTACAAAAACTGCAAATGTCAACCAGGATGTCCAATGTTAGAACCATGGTTTTGCCTCACTGTTTTAAGTTATTACATTACTGCTCTACTGCAAATAAATGTAACTTGTTAAAAGATACTGTACATGCAATTCTAAATGAAGTTCATGTTTTTGAAAAATACTACAGAGTTCATAACCACAGACTCCAGGAATACTAGAAAAATCATGTTAAATTCTGTCATAGAACAACAAAAGATTTGATGAAGTTCTGCAAATGTTGTTTTAATGAACCTATAAAAAATTAGCACTCTTTGTTGTGATACATACACTAATCAAACATGACCTTATTGAAAGGTTTAATCAACTGAAAAATGCGACTCTGAAACAATAACGAAGAGTCATGACAGTCACCATCAGCACAACTGACAAAGTTACAACACAAAATGAAACGTTGCCACATGGAACACTGGCGTCAATAAATTGGCAGTATCGAACAGTCAGGTAATCAGTGCATACATTTCTTGGCCAAAGGTATCTTGCGGAACAAAGGAAAGACTGGGCAATGCAGCACTCTTTTTGTACAACATGTGAAGAATGAAATACATTGCAGCAAGAAGTGCAACATGGAAAAGAAATGTTTGAATTGTAGAATGTAACATGAAAGAAATTGCAAAGAGGAATGTACATGTTTTAAACATTGTCACAAAATGCTGGGATGAAATAATAATAAAAACGCCCTGTGCATCTCACAATTTATTATAGAGAGTTCTCATCTTTACTCGATCCCCAAACTTTACTGAACACACACTGGCATTCACAAAACTTGCAAGATAATATCAGATATTACTCTTGCACATTATCCTGCATTTCAAACACAGCTTGATGAGTAATCTGAGGTTTCCAAACTTCTATTTCAAATAGACATTTCTGCTTCAGTAATTCAGAGTGTTCCTGTTTGAAAATATGTTCATCCTGCATTAATTNAATTTTCAAATTNTGTCTCTCCCTCTTCCAATGATGCTGTTAGACCTCCAGTATTTCAATTTGTAGCTTTAACAACTTGTCCTTCATATCTGTTTCTTCCCACTTCCTTTTTGGAACGGCGCGTCTCTTTCTATCCACTGTAGAAGAAGCTACTTCTGCAACTTCACCACTTTTATCTGCTTCCCCACCAACAGGAATCTCACCACTGTTACTGCAGTGACCAAGTTTATCAAAATTAACCATACTGCTATTAGTGGTGTTCACATCATCTGCAATAAAAAACAAAGCATGCTGTTTTCGCAGGTTTTAACTCCTGTGCCTGTTTCCCAGTATTTCACCTCATTTGTATGCAACTAAAAAATTGTTTCTTCATGTTAAATGAAACATGAAAGATACACAACGCCCTAAATTATTGCACTTACCAAAAACAACTGAATCTTGGGAGGGCAATTTTTGGCATCACAATTTAAGGATTGGACAAGGGTTCAAACTGGGCAGGAAGAATCTCTACAAAACAGCAAAAACTTTCACGAAAGTAGCAACTGTTCTTTTTGGTGAGACCTTTGGGTAATTTGCCCCATAATAGTATTAACTTGCCGAAACAATATTCACAAGCCTATCTTTCCAGTTATTATCACCGAATCAACTTAATTGTTTTCAGTTATATAAGAAAAAATACATTTTTTTTCAAATTCATTCAGACATCCAATTGCAAAATTGAAAAAATTTTACGCACCACATTCTATCAAACATGTACAAAAGTAATAGCAAACCTGCTAGCTTAGTGGAGATATCCTTAAGAGGATGAGGTGGTGGTCTGTCCTCATTTGAGCCTTTTTGTATTCAGCATTATCTTTTTTGGCTCGGGCCTTCATGTTCTTCCACAAGCACCGTATTTGTTTAGTGGTCATTTGGCAATATTGTTTTCATCAAAGTCCACACAAAGCTTTCCCCATGCTGCATTTTTGTGAGAGATTGACATGGCATCGGTTCTTTTGCATTCAGTAATGGTGGCGTAGTCTTTGCCTGCTATGAGATGCAACAGCAACTCCTGCTCCTCTTCCACAAAATAATCACTTCTGTTACTAATACTAGCCATCACTGTTGGAAAATACCACCACTGGAAACAAAACGTAGCTACACTGCAAGTGAAGCAATGCAAAATAACAACACAGTAGGTTCAACATTCTTCTGTGAGTTCACACAATTTCAGCATTCCCAAAAAAGGTAGACTATACATGTACTGTTGAGCAAAGAATGTTTGAAGCAACAGGTAGCCTATCTGAACCACAACAACAGACGGCCTGACGTCAAAGTTGAACCACAACAACAGACAGCCTAACATCAATGGCTCAGCAGATTGCGTTTCAGAAAGAAAGATTTTGCGAAAACCTCAATCCTGGATTGCAAGATCCACAGTTCATTGATCCGGGATTGTCTCAATCCAGGATTGGCGTCATCCGAGATTGAACGCTGATCCTGATCCAGCTTTCTGAATACCACCCTAAGTTTCATGTGACTATAAAGGCAGGTCAGCTTAGGATTGTCAGTATTCGCAAAAATGTCATTAGTTGTCATATTTATCCATGTTTAATGTCTTTAACTGAGGCGTCTTAGTGTGGATTGATAAGGAGAATTTTTTATCTAAACTTTTACTGTTTTGTATCACATTTTCTGTTCTGTCACATTAACAAATAAAAATATAGTCCATAGACTAGAACACCTAAAAATTTTTGGTTTGGTTTAATTGAATTTTATGAGTATTTCCATCCTTGGCTTACTTGTTCAGTAATTGTCTTTTTCTTATCAGGCCTTGGCTGAAGGACCAAGTCGTTATGAATTTGCTCAACTTTATGCTACGAATGCTATACGGTAAGCTTTGTGAGCACCTGTTGCTAGTCTGCCACAGTGACAGTAGACATATGTCAATATGAAATATTGTTTCTATTTACAGCAAGAAAAATGAATGCTTAAATTATATGCGACTGTCATCACGNCTGGATGGAGTTTCATCACGCCTTAAAACTGCCCAGTCAATGAAAGGAGTGCGTATGATTTTGCTGAACATTTTTAAAGTTTATTTTAAAGCGATCTACAACTGCATGTAGTAGGTACTGAGGAACAAAGGTACTTGTCAATGGTATATTTCTCATTTCATTGCTAAAGTTCATAATAAGATTTTGCAGCAATAATGTATAGTTCATTTCTTTCACAGTAAAAAGATAAACCTGGCCAGTACTGTTCAATGAATTAAGCTTGTCCTCATGTATAAGACGTCTGAAACTTAATGTTGCACTAGTTATCCAAAACTTTGTTCATGTAAAATTAAAGAAGTACTCTGCTAACAAATTTTCCAGTTTATTTGAGATTTTTATGAGGTTGCACTACAAGATCCAATTAATGTAGGTTTTTATGTGAGAGTGGGCTTAAAAATTGAGAGTGCTATCAAGTGCATATGCCTTGTCCCCTTTACATCTATGCAACATATTTTCAATTCCATTATAACAAAAATTGTGGAATTATGTACTAACCGTGAATATGTTTTTCCAGTGCAATCTAGATCAGTCATTTAAAGCAGTTGATAAACAGTTTTTTTGAAACAGTGATGTAAACAAGACTGCAACTTCTGAGACCAAGACTTTACCAACTAAGACAAGATTGAGACTAGAATATGCTAATTGAAACTTGATACCTGACGAAAAAAGTTTTCTTGAATCTTTCAGAAATTTATGTGAATGACTAAGAAAACAATAAAGGTCATTGGAACTTCAGAGCTTCGAATTTGTTGCATCAGATTTGATTTCACCCACACTTTTTACTTTCCCTGTGAGGGTACATCAACAGCAAAGAGCTTGAGCTACTGCAACTTTATCTAGTCACTGATAGAGCACTTCAAGTCTGCAGACAGAGGGCTCAAGATCAAGACTCATCCAAATGTATCTTGATACATAGACACTGTCTTGAGACTGTCGTCACTGCATAGAAAACTGTGTTTTTGCTAAATTAATGAACTAATACCCAAAGCGTTTGGATTGTGAGATGATCTTTGTGATTTTATGTTTGGATTAATTATTGGAGCATTTCATGTCAATTTTTTCAAATTTCTGTTTGTGCAAATATTATTGGTCATTCAGATCTCTGTGACAGCTAATAAAGTTGAATGTGTAGAATTTTTCAAAAAATTAGGCTCAGAAAACATGGCAATGCATTCAGGAAATGGAAAGTAATTGCTTAATGTAGAAAACCGTCTACCTGTAAGAAGCTACTTTTACATGTAAATTTAATTTGAAAATGTATGTGGGTAGAACCATATTGAGATTTATTTCTATTTCCTTGAGTTACCTGGCAGACTGCTTTGTTTGCATAGTGTCTTTGTGTGTGTGTGTGTGTGTGTGTGTGTGTGTATGTATAAACCCCTACTTGTCATAATTTCTTTTTTGAAATGCCAACACATTGTATCAATGTATCAAGATCTTAAAGTGCTATGCTACTGAGCAATTTAATCAAGTATATTGATGATTGTGCAAGCGCCGTAATATCATCATGTTTTGAATTTTAGCTGACCAAAGATATGGGCCAAGTTACAGTTGCACTCGACCAAGCAATGAAAAGCATGGATCTAGAAAAAGTAGCAAAAGTAATGGACAAGTTTGAAAGTCAGTTTGAAGACTTGGATGTCCACGCATCGGTTTGTAGTAACTCTTGATTACGTTGTGTTGTCATCAGCAAAGTGAGTAATTTCTTTCTTGGTTGTGTTCGGTTTGCAGGTAATGGAGAACTCCATGGGATCTGCCATGGCAAGCACTGCCCCACAAGACCAGGTCCATGCGCTTATTCAACAAGTAGCTGACGAGAATGGTTTGGAAATATCTGCTCAGCTGGATGATGTTGCTGTTGGAACTGGTACACTGGAACAGGAGAGAGCTGGTCCGTCAAGAGAAGACGACCTTGAACGAAGGTCTGTGTACTGGATCTTATAGTCTTTCAATACGGCATTGTTATGTTCCATTCGTTGCTTGAATGGGTCGGTATTTGTTATTTCAGTGGAGCAGTAGTTACAATCACGTGCCATAATGCATATGGGATCGGTTGCAACACACCGTATAGTCGTGTCGAGGAGTGCCTAACCCTGGTCCCATTGTGATGTACCATTGCTCCGAATGATGACACCGTGACCCAGGAATATTTTCCTATTAAATGATATTAATCGTGGCATTTAACTAATTTTCACCTCGATTTAATTTGTCCACTTAACTTGAAACATTTATGTTTCATAGTTGACTTTCTGTGAACCACGTCATGGGTCAGGATCCATAGGTTAGGAGTCACTGGTCTAGTGAGTAGCACGTTACCTAACGTGTTGGTCAGTCCGCATGAGTAGGTACCGCGGCTTTCTTATTTGGAGTGCGGTCTAACAACAGTCGTTTTTTTGTTTGTCTGGCGTACCTTCGGTAGCAGCGGTTAAGTTCAACGTTGCATTTTTAAGAATGAAAGATGAGCCATGTGGTACATTAGCTTGTTAGTGTACGGCATCTTATTGCTGATCAGGACCGCAACCAGGGGGGAAACCTGGCAATTACCTCACCAAATTTTTCAAACACATTTTCAAAGCACAAATAACTTATTTTGTTAGGTACGGCAGCAAGTTACACTAATTTTGCCCCACAAAAAATTCAGGTGATTGCGGTCCTGTTGTTGATCATAGGCCAAGTGAAAAAATGCTGGTGTGTATGAAGTTTGCCTCGGATGCAACTTTTCACGCCATCAGGCGCAATCTGAACGCCTGAAGCTATATTTTCAACCTTTCCCACGATGTTTCATGGTTGCGACAATCAAATGCAGGGGTCACCATCAATGCGAAGGGCTATTAGTTTGATACGCACTTCTGAAGTGAAAATTTTGCTCAATTTACCTTCAATTATTTTAGTATCGATATTCGTTAATGTGAAGACATTGATCATGCTAATGTTATTTTTAGAACAGGCCCGCGGGCACCACGTTGGTGACCCTGGTGTAGTGTTACCTGTGAAATGCCTATATTCGTGATGTGTCTGACGCATATTGTTCACGTTTGTTGTTTAACTATAATTGTTGCTTCGCAGAATCTTATTGAAATTAGGTTTGCCTTCTTAGAGACTGGTGGCGATCTGATTTTGGAATCGCGAGTTTTCGGTTGTATATAAATCCAAGGGAAGTTTTTAAAATAGCTGTGAACAGAATCCGATTAAAATTTTTGTGCTGTTCGTATGACATCACTTCAGTTTGCCTAATGTTTTTCTTGCGTTAGTAAACGTGCTTTTGTCTGTCATTTCTAAATATTTGCGTCCAGTTGCAATTGCTTTATCAATGTTTGTCTCTATGCGTAGATTGCGGGAAATGAGAACTGCTGCGAGGAATTGAAACAGCAAAGTCGGCTGCTCGTTTGTCTTCTGCGTTGTGGCCACAACCCTATGCACATAACATTGCCGGAAGTTGCCGCTCGCAGCGATGCTCTTATCTCATACGTAGCTGTGAACTCTTTTCGGATCTCCAGATCAAAACAACGTAAAGCTTCCTAAAAGAGGATTGTAATTGAGATGGACGTTGACCTGTGCGAAAGCTTTGATTCATACTGATGTAGTTGTATGCAGTCACATACCTTTCGCAAAGATTTAAATTGGTCCTTGTGTTTCCGTTGATGTTGCAACCACAGGTAAATGATTCAGCAATTTGTATTCAACGTGTTTGTTCTGTTACTTACATTGAACCATCACGAAATGCCTATATACTGATTTCCAAGGAAACGACGAAGTTTCTTGCTTTGTGCGAAGATTCCATAGCACAACACTGACTATTTTTACATTTTCAAAAATTGGGAATGCTTGCACACTAAGTTTTGATATTATCATGGTCGCTTCATCAACGGTTTGTCTTCTCCTTGCCCTATCCTTCACGGTTCTATTTAAGCGGCGGCATTGAGACGAAAAGCTTGATTCGACCGAAGTTTTGAATAAACGCCTTCTGCATGTAAAGACGATTTTGGCGAATAATCATTCGCTGCATATAGCAGCAGTTATATTGTCCTTGCTTTCTACGTTTATCTTCCGTGCACTTCATAATTGTTTGCGAGTGAAAACACCGGTTTCTACTTTGGAAATCGCTGATGGTGAAACTGTTTGCCGTTCTAGTCAAACGCGGTACCACCTGTCGGTTTTCTTGTCACTTGTTTCCCAATCTTGTCACTTGTTAACAAACGAAAAACAAGAGCGGTGTTTTAAGACATTCGTGCAAAGGGAAGTTCCGAGGGTGCCATTAATCCCAACAAAATGTAAATATGGTGGATTGCTGCCGAACTGCTCCTGTGTACTTCGTAAACGTTTTATGTCTGTTCCATGTATTTCTGAACACGCGTTAAGTTTTGCTTGCGTTGAAAGAATTCCTTTGCACCGTAGTCTTCAACGTCATGCCAGATGCATGAAGCGAAGCACTCTTGTTTGACTGTGGTAAGTGCAAATGAAACTAACCAGACTTTTTTTGAAGGAAATTAAGATATGCGTTTGTTAATCTGCATCTGAAGATTAACGCTGCCTGTTGCTGCGTAACTTTCTAGGCAAAATGTTTCCTTGTGGTTTGTAATCTTCAATGATAAAATTGCAAGACACTCGGGGGTGTTGTACACGGTGCTACGCAAGTTCGCTTCACTGGTAACATGCATCCTGCGTTTCGCAGCGAAGGATGCTTCTAGTTTGATAGTCTTGGGGGAGGAAATTTGTTTGAAGTCGTCTTATTTTCAACCAAAAGTTTATTGTAAGTTTTGCCGTGTGTAGAAAGATGGACAAACACTAGTTTGTGAATGGTCATGAACTTTATTTTGATGCTGCAGTTGACATGCGTGTTGTTTGCGAATACTGTGGGAGTATTTACCAGGTTGCGGAGTCGGAGGTAAAATATCCGACCTTCACAAAATTTCCGACCCCTAACATAAAAGGAATGAAATTTGGCTGTTAAAATCAATGGAAATCGTGGTACACAGCAAGAAATCTGTTTCAACAAGTTTCAAAGAAACTGTACCATTTCAACAGGAATTCCCAATTTAGGAGTGTGATGTAAAAAATGATCCAATCGGACATGCGCAGTCGGACAAAAAAATCCGACTCTGCCCAAAAACCTCGACGCCGCAAACCTGGTCTTTACACCTGTGGCGAAAAGAGTTGGACGGAAATAAGCAACACGTAGGATTGCTTGGCATCGTAATTATGGCACACGCCAGTTGCCCTAGCTGAAGTGGTCGAAATTACACTCGACTACAACTTTGTCTTATTTCTGTGTACGGTCTATAACTTACTTTTGTTGAACACAAAGTGTATTTTTTGTTCCTCGAATAAGTTTTCCTGACGTAATCGTAATTAAAATGTAGACGATTTCAATTAATCTCTTCGTACACGTGCAGCTTTGTATGTAACGCTTTTGCTTTCTGCCTATTCTTATAGTACTAAAACGACGTTGGAAACGATACAGTTCGAACAGGGAGAAAAACCATCCGATTTTTACGTTTATTGTCACTAAGCATTCAATAATGGGTTTAGAGGTGGGCATTATTCTGACAGCAGGATGCCACATGTCAGGGGCGTAACGATGGAGGAAAGGGGGCTGGCCGAAAAGTCGCAACAATGTCGCAAGTACTTCC
>JGI24158J21664_10007833_pt1 | contig 14194 bp, 7 predicted proteins | sample Ectturendosymbi3_FD_21664 | JGI IMG/M metagenome (IMG submission 21664) | reverse complement strand
CCTGATTAACACATAAAATCGGTACGATTCAGCAAACACAGGACGCAACCAACGTGCTTTGAGTATATCGACATATCGCTTCACCAACGGCCATATTGAGATTCATCGCAACTCGTTGGAAGACCCCGGCGTTATCAACATGCAATCTGATTAGGTCAGCCCCGTCCAACCCAAGTGGCTTACTGAGTCAAAAATCATTTCACTACTTAACCAGTGCAGCACATTGAATGACGTACTTTGATCATAGCAAACTGAATTTAGCACAAGCTAATGTACTGAAAGCGTCCAAATCCTACCTGCCATGTTAAAAAATGTAATAAATTGGCACTGTGGACCACCTGCATCAAAAATGTCAAATTCAAAATTATCAGAATAAGGACAGGTTGTGAGTATGTAAGATACTTTTACCACAGCGAAAACCTTAGCTGGGCCGCAAAAAACTTCGACTGGGCGTCTAGGCCACATGCTGGCTGCGGGTTGGACATTGCTGGATTAGGTGAATAAAACTAAATTTAATGAACGATTAATACAAAATTTTGGCGAATATTTGTCAAACTGATCATATACCGGCAATTGATTCAATGGGGATCACAGGTTGCTGGAGACCCCTTGGACCTTGAGGCCCTAGGCTTAAGCGTACATAGCCTATTGGTAAATCCGGCCCTGCCCTACTGTCTTGGTTTCAGCGGAGTAATTAGTCTTGAAAAGTTAAAGATGCAAAAAATTTGTCCAAAACCTTGCGTTCTAGAATATTGCTCAAAGCATTATCATGACACAGGCTCGTAGCCAGTTGCACCAAAAATTTTTAGGCCAATACCCTAGGGCCGCACTATGACGCTAACGCAACAACGGTGGTACCTGAGCCTTACAAGAAACAGTTTTACATCTTTTTTAACAAAGGTGGTACCTGAGCCTTACAAGAAACAGTTTTACATCTTTATTTTGACAAACACAAGACCTGCTTCAGAGCTTATTAAATGTGGCTCTAGAGCATAGGTTCCCAACCTTTTTTGAAGCTGGCACCTCTTTCATAAAAATAAAGTAGCATTTGCACCTCTTCCTTTAAAACACGCGAAGAAATCACAAAAACAGTCCGATTTTGCAGTGTCGTCATTTTTTTAACTACTACTCGTAACCAGGCTCGCAACCGGAGTGGAGCAACCGAGCCATTACCCCCGAAGATGTTAAAAACATGTTTAGTTGTTACGTATAGGTCCCCTCAGAAAATATCAGCTATCTGCCCCTTTGCTCGTAATCTAGGTTTGCTGACGATGCAACAGAAAGCACTCAGCGTACTGTTTTAACTTTCAAACTTACGGCTCATTAGAAACCAACCTAGTGACATTTTTGTTGCTTCTCTGAAAATATCCGCTCATGCCTTGGCACACACTTCCTCAGAGCCACGCACAATCGTTGGAAGGGTTCAAACGGTACCGATACTTGTTTTTTTTAATGAAGTAGAGAGAAAAATCGAGATTTAAACAAATATGTTGCTACAAAGAGCACTAGAGGAGACAGGACTTTTGTATGGTTGAATACCAGAGACTTTCGAGTTCTGCAGCATCAACCAACAACGTCGCCATAGTTGCGTCACAATCATTTAAACGTCACAATCGCATTACCGGCCATCTTCAGCGTGGTGATCGCAGCGCAGAGTTGTAAGTTGGGCCGGATTCGGACTTAAGTTGGTCAAAACGTTTCGGGTCTGCACACAAAATTTTTCGCATTGAGCAACACTTTTGGCGCCAGTTACTGTTGAAGCAATAGAGTTGATTGGATATTCAATAGAAAATGATTAATTGTAAATTATTTAGTCACGTTACTTTGCTATGCCACCAATTCCCCGCAGAAGCGCCTATCTTGGCTCACTCGGTAAATTAGACTTTCGGACCGAAATCGGGCTTCAAAAGTAAATGTCGAGCTCGGGCTTGTGACTTTGCCTTCGGCCCCAAAATCAACCCCGTTGGCAACTCTGCCGCAGCGTGAAGCAAAAATAGCGATGTATGAATGTACCAATTTAATGTGCTAAATAAATAACGTTAACTGGAAAATTTAAGCTGGATAACGTTTTTTTGAGTAACAGCACTTGCAAAATTTCACAAATCTTGGTTATTTTGAAGAAACGTACATCCAACAATACCATAAAAATCTCTCACCCTCGAAAATCGCATTTCGGACCCCCGGAAATGGTGTTTCGCACCCCCAGGGGTCCGAGCTTCCCCGGTTGGGAACCACTGCTCTAGAGCAACGGATTTCAAACTGGGGTCGCGACCCATAGGGACCGCACGAAACTAGTTTCCTTGTGAAATAAATTGGTATTTTGAAACCAAATATGCTACTTTGCGAAGAGTGAAAAGTCTCATTTTTGTTTAGGTCTTTTTGCAACCAAAATCCCATGCTTGTTTTTTTGCAAACAAATGTACTTCTTGAGAAAATGCATCTTACCTGAAAATTTGCGGTAAGTCAAGCAAGTCGTTTTGGAATCATGCAGTTTTGTGTCAAGCTATTGGAAAAAAACAACCAAATGTTAAAACCGTCCCGCATCGGTTGAATAAATCGCACGGAACTTACATCGCACAGACGATGTTAAGAATACAGTCCGACGTGATAAATCGCGCCATTAGTTTCTCAAACGCAGGAAATGCAACAAAAGAACTGCCTTAGACTCAGCATAAAAACTTTACGCTGAGAACAACAGTAAAAGCTTTAGTAATAGCAGCAAAAGTGTTTGATGCCAGCACAGGTTCACAATATTGAAAAGATCAAAACACATTTTGTGGAAAGTGAAATGGACGGTCGAAATCAAAACGACGAACTGAAGAATGACAAAACCAAAACAAAGCTTTATCGTCGAAGATGTTTTTTTTCTGTTAAATTTATCCACAGTGGCAATAATTGGCGGTTTTAATGCTGTTGGTTACGGTCAAGTCAGCAACATCTTTGTGGCATTCTTTCGCGTGAACTATCTAGAGGTGGATTGGCTCACTCTGGGATTGAACGTCGGACTGTTTGTTTTAACTGTTCCTCCGTCTTGGATGATGGCCAGTAAAATTTTTAGATTCAGAATATTGTATATTGGAGCATGTTTCACTGTTGGTTATAGCTTTCTTGCCGTATCCGTAGTTAACCGATTGTTATTTCCATACATGGTTTCTGGGCAAATTTTGAACACCTTTGCAGGCGCCTTTATAAGCGCAGCGCCAACCATATGCGCAGCTTTGTGGTTTACCGAAAATCAAGTGGGAACTGCCATAGGAGTAACTGTAATGGCAACTCATTTTGGCTACATTCTTGGCTTCACTATTCCAACTAATATTCTTGCTCAACCCACTCGGCAAGAAAACAAGACATTCGCAAATGAAACTAGTCGCTCATGGTTTGCGGAAGATAAAGTCAAAATTGGTGCCATGTTTGCATCAGTGGTTCTGATGCTCTTAATCTGTGACGTTTTCCTCTATATTTATTTTACTGACAGACCTCCTACACCTCCAACGAAAGCTCAAGAGCTGAAACTGGAAAGCGACCAGTTTTCTGGATTTTTGTCATTGAAGGCTTATATTGATCTTGTAAAGCATTACTTAAAAACAAAAATTTCATGTTTTCTTGTGTAGCGTTTGGAATCTTGAACCAGGCGAATGTGGTGGAAATAACAATGTATATAATTTTGAAGCAAATGTGAAGATTCGCGGACACGCTGACGTGATTGGTGGCTTTATTACGACAGTTTCGTCTGAGTCTGGCTTGTTCGGATCTATTGTTGGGGGGAATTTGTAGACCGTTACAAACGATATGATGTCATCGCAATTTTAAGTGTTTTTCTTGCATTCTTATCTTCTGTCGGTTTGTTGTTTGCATTTTTCTTTAAATCGTTACCATTGTGGTTCGTATTTTCTGCCTTGTATGGATTTCTCCGACAGCCTGGTGTCATAGCTCTCTCAGATGTGGTTACACAAGAAGCATATCCGGTGGACGAGATGTTTGCAAAAATCTGGCTGATCTGGTTTCTAACATTTATAAGTATATTTTTTGTTGAAATAGGCAGAGTTATTTTTATTGCTGCCGGTTCATTTCCTGTCCTCATTTTTCACAGCTCCTTCCTGCTCATATGCTTGTTGCTTAGCTGTTTCATGAAACTGCAAAACAAACGACTGAAAGTGGAAACGTTTTCATCGTTGCCACAAGCACAAGTCGATGAACGCACTGCACTGATGATAGACGTTTAACTGCGAAAATCGTGATGAAGAATCTAATTTTGTGTATTATCGAAATGCGAAGATCAATTTAAAACGTTTGTCTAAAATCGCGGATTAATTAATCAAAGTTGGAGACAAAAAGAGAGACATTTCATAGACACAAATACCATGAGGTACAGTGGAGTTTGTGTGACTTTAATTTGACTTTGAAAAATATTTTGTAAAATACTTCAAATTGTTGAGCAATGCCTTATCTGACCAAGGTTTTTGAAATTCACAAGAAACAATGTAAGTCAGATATTATAAGTTTTTAAGAAAATTTTGTAGGTTTCTGCTGGCTTATATTGTGGGAATGCCGGGAAACTAAGGTCTCTCTCATCCTGAGCTTTCACAGAATATTTATTACGTCTGTGTGATATGCATAACCTCCTGTTATTTTCCGGAGTGATTTGACGGTGACCATAGGAATATATTACATAAACTGAAGCTGAAACCTTTTCATGACGTTTTTTCCACGTAAATCGAAAAGCACAAACTTCAAGTAGATCCAAACTTTTGGAAACTTATATCCGTGCATTATCAGACACATTTAAGAATCTCTAAATTTTTGGTTTTAATGTAGTTCTTATTGCAAGCCAGTATCTTGTTGCCAAACATACCACAAATAACTTCCCAAACGTCGGACAAAAATTAGATTAACATACAAAAATAATGAAGCCGTTTTGCAATAGATTGAAAACAATAAAGAAAATGGAAAGCAGTCGTGTCAAAGCCACTATAAAGCGTACAAGTAAAAACATTTTGCTTTTCATGTCTTTTTTCTTTCATTACATTCCAAATCGTGTATCTACTGAGGAGTAAACTGATTGCTGTTCCCATGTGTGAGTAATCACATCGACTGACAATCTCTTTCCCGAATGAACAATTGTTCGCTTCGTTTTCATCGTGTTTAAATTTTTGTGACACATCTGTGTAGCCGCACTAGTCCACAACTGCTGCGACGGAATTTTCATCTCCAGTTTTCACTAATATTTATGATGCACACGGAACCCTTTCAAATTTTATGAGGTGAAGTCAAAATAATTTTATTTGGTGGTTCAAATTCGCCTGCATCGCATTTTTCGTCTATTAATCGTAGAAAAGCACTACAGTATGCATGTAAACCCTTGTCAGAGAGTTTATGCCTATATCTATTTACAACTCTTCCCTCTACACTCCGGGTAGTTTCGCCTATGGGCGGTCCGCAGCCCAAATGACTCCTGGTCCTTCGTAGCTTCCTATTCCCAAATTAATTTTATGAATCATTCGGTTTGGATCTTGCTACAGCACTATGTCAACGGTGATAAAACCATATTAACCGTGTTAGTTTCCATCTACGCTTGTGCTTTTGTGCTAACGTCCGTATATACGCTTGTGTTCTTTCAAAGTAACGGTGTTTGCTCCACACATGCGTATTTTTGTGCTTTTGCCACATATCTACGCTTGTGCTCTTTCATCTGTCTGTGTGCTGTTTGTATGCTTCATGTGTCCATCAGGAGTAATCTGTTGTATGTGGGTGTGACTGCTATAAACCTGCTCTTCAAATGACTTTTTTCATTTTGATATTGGTATATATTTCAGACAGTTGATGACACATGCGCAAATTTTGTTGAACAAATCGAATTGCATATGAAGAGAAACGTTCTTTCATCCTTTCTCTGTGATAAACCGTTTATTTTATTGTGCGTTTTTACTTGCGTTAAATGTGTTTATTTGCTTAATGTACTTACAGCGTAACCTAGACATTGATGCAGCACTCTCTGTGATAACAAAAACATGAAAATATTTTGAAACTGTTGATAAGCAACTTTGGTCGATGTGTTCGATCTGTGTGGATGTTTCAAACAAGAAAATCATGTAAATTGACTCTTGATCAAGCTACTGCATAGAAAGGTTGTAACTAAAACAAACAAAGAATCGTGCGTGACTACTCCTGACAACTCCTCAGTGTAGACTGGCCTGACTTAATTTATACACTGAGGCTTTGTCGGGAACGTTTCGCACTGTGCTTAAAGATACTCTCTAAAATTCGACTGTTTGTGCTACTGTGCAAAATACAGCCAGAAACCATCAGGTTGCAACATTTGCAAACAACGCCCTCTTTGTTGCAAAATCGTGTAACCGGCAACCATCGGATTGCACAATTTTGTCACAGCCACCGTGTTAATGGCAAAGTTGTGAAGCCAGTAAAGTTGTCCAATTTGGCAATATGAACTGCTCTAGACTGTTTTCGATAATGCGCAAGACGTGGTCTACTGTTCGTTGAATATTTGAGGGACTTTCAGGGATATCTAGAAAATCCAGGATGGGAAATTCAAAAAAAGGGGTCAACATAAGGGTCACTGCAACTTGTCATAAATGTCGTGCCCTCTGACTCAGAAAAACGGTGTGCTCGAGCTGGAATTTCTAGATGTACTTGGGGACTTATGTGCATTTATGATTTTTAACTGTTGCATGCCTATGGAGTCTCATACCGGACTTCTCACCAAGTTCAAAAAGGCAGCCCAAGCCCGCTTGGTCTGGCATGCAATGACAGAAAACGGGTACTGTCAAATAAGCAATTTTTTCAGTTTTAAATTATGCAATTCATACACGATTGTTCATCATCAACATGACGAATCGATCGAATCCACGAAACAGTGAACCTTGCTGCAGTCAGACATCTGCCGAAGGGCAATCAAATCTACAGCAATAATTAAGTATCAACGCAGCGTCGATACATATGACACGAAATCCGGGATGTCAGTTCCGACTTCCTGAACTGGTGCGAGCTGTGCCGAGTGACATGAACATATTGCGTTTGACGAATGGCTTTTGACGTATAACTTTAATTGGCATTAGGCATGGCTCACTACGCTGTATTGCAAAAATGTTCGCTTTGAAGATTTTCTTGAGTTTTGTCATGTATGATTTTTTTGGGAAATAAAGGGGGGAAGTCAGTGGCGGATCCAAACCAGGCATTTTGGGGGACAGTCAAGTAGGGGGCGTTGAAAAGATATTCACCTGTTTAAATATCCACGTTTTTCTGCGACAATCCTTGGGTATCATACAAAGTGAAATATTTCTCTTTACAGGTAACAAGGGTCTACCTGAACCGTTAGGTCAACAAGCCTAGGTGTTTTATGAATTTTGTCCATGACTTTAGTCAGGTTTTCCCAAAGGTTTAGCTACAGAAGTGAGTAAGCATCACACTTTGAAATATTTAACATCTATTTAGTGGCGGATCCAGACCAGGCATTTGGGATTGGCAGTCAAATAGTGGAGCGCCAAAAAGGTATTCACTTGTTTTAATACCCAAGGTTGCCAGCGACAATCTTTGGGTACCACACAAAAGTGGTTATGTTTTGTAGGTGAAGAAAGTGGCTATTTTTGTTGGTCGAGCTATCCAATCTTTCAGAGTTTGAAATAACTTTATAACAATATTTCAGAAAACGTTTGAAGCGGGTCACAAAAGATGGGCCTGGTTTTTCACATACTACACATAACTGAGAACACTGTTGGTGTCGTAAAGAATTTTTTATTCCTAAAAAAGGTATTCAAAAAATATACTCTGGAACAGGGTTCTCCAAACCACAGCCCGCGGGCCAAGTCGGTCTGCATAGCCATTTTCATCCGACCGCAACGACATTTTTTCAATGATGAAAAATTGATGTATTTTCGAAAAACTTTTCCATTTGGAAGAATGCAACATATCCCGAAACAATCCCATTTCGTATGATGTACGGCACTTGAACTCTTGTGCAGTAAGTAGCTTATGTGGCCCTCAGACAGAAAAGTCCTAAAGCATGCTGCCCACTAATGTTTAGCACTATTTGTGTATCCGTAGATCAGAAACAAACAATATCTGAAACGTATTTTCGACCTGCTTAGAAGTAGGACGGTTTTTCTTACACTAACAAGTAACACCTTAAGTCCCACGGTCGGGAGTCATGCAAATAGTTAAATGACAATCACGTTTTCGGACGAAGCTTGTGCAGCTGCATGTACATGGAAAACACATTTGTTGCTGAAGCGACAATTCAAAAACAAAACACGATTGAAAGGCATTTGCCATGACATTACTCCCATTTCAGGTAACTCTGCTGGCCATCGTGAAAAACGATCTGATAATTGCACGATAGATTCACAGTGGGCCTAAAAGCATATTGCCCTACAATACATTTGATGCCACTAACCAAGGTAGAATTTCAATCACGTGTATGATACTGTTTCACATATTTAGACATTGGACTCTAATTTGAAGAAAAATGCATCAAGCCCACTAGTCCCAGTTGTGAAAAAAGTTGTGACATTGTTCAACAGACGTGGGAGTAGGCGGGATGAGCCCCCCAAAATTATAATCAATATCTCCACACTCAAGCTCTAGTCTCCTCGATAAAGTCATTTTCCAATTCATTGTATATTTCTCCGCAACCCCCGAAACAAGATTTAAGGACACGCCCATACAATGCTATTGGTCCAGAGATTGATCTTCTTCAATACAGGCCAGCAAACAAAGATGAGAATAAGCCTTTAACCATTTTTAAACCACGAATTTCCACCAACACTACAGCCACGATTGAAAAGTAAAAATTTGCACCAGAGCCGGATTAAACGGTAGGAGGGCCCGGGGCAATTTTTACTAGAGGGCCCCTACGACGTAATTCATGATGTCATCGTATGTAAAAGTTACGTTTTCGCTGATGCGCAAGGTTCCCGTTTGTTTTTTTCCGATAGTCGAGAATGTGCATACTCAAATACACATACAGTTAGCTGCGAGAAGAGAATTTATGATATGAATACTAGAGTGTATATTTACTAAGAAAAAATATTTCACAGGCTAGAGAGCGGCTCGGCGAGAAACAACATTCACCCGAACAATAAGCAGAAAGCAGAGATTACAAACAAAAACACCGGAAAGAGAATACGTCAATATGGCCAGCCAGGCTTGGTGCGAAAGTTGTTTCCAAGCAAATGTTTCCACCTTCACCTTCATTTTCAGGTGCTCTGGTTAACGCCACTGCTTAACGTTGCTGCTTGAAAGTTTTTCTAGAAAAAGCAATTCAGTCGCGGTGTTTTAGCTAACACAGCCTGATCCTTGCGCTTTTTCTTCTTAGAAGCTTTGCGCTTTTCATAGCTCCTGATGGTATTATCAGGTTTCGGCATCGCGCTAGCTGAACACTGCAATCTGTTCTTTCGTTCTACGAATCGACTGATTAAAACCTTTTCTGACGGACCACACAATAACATGTGGTGTAAATGGCTTGAATAGCTTCATATGTTTACGATGTAACACAACGATATGAACCATCGGAAGAAAAGTGTGTTTCCACCACACGTTATCCTCTATGACGGAACAAAGGTGGAGTTCGACTGCGGCGACCTTGGGACTGTTCCTGACATTCGGGATCATTGATACCAGTGTTGCCACGTCTAATATTTTAACATGACATCAGATGTGATGTTCTCAGATAAATTTCTGATGTCTGATGTTTTGGCGACAAATCTCATGTTGATTGGGTTGTTATTTTTTCACATTTCCTCTCATTTTAGGACGAAAATAAGTTAGATTCATGATTTTGAAGTTCCTTTTGTCAATCTCTCCGCCTAATGTGTGTTTGGTTATCGTTTCAAACTAAAGAAGCTCTCTTCGCTGCGTTGAGACTAACATTTTACGTAAATTATGAACAACTTCTCCATTTAAATGGCGATATTTCGCTCTGTTTTGGATTCAACGAGGTACTCGCTCTTTGTTAGGTTTGTTAATAGAAGCATTTAGCTTATATGAAACCGTAGCGAAAAAGTTTGATGTGGTCTGATGTTGAAGAAGGCAGCAATCTGATGTACCAGACTGACCCCAGTGGCAACATTGATTGATACTAAATAGCAGTCAGCAACCACTAGCTTTAGCACGCAAATAGTAACGTTTTCGTGAGATTTGTGCAATAGGCGTGATGCACGAGTAGAGAGACTTACCCATGCCAAAAGAAACGGTTATTAGGAAAACGTAATCAGCGAGATCAAATATATTTGCATTGAACAAAACCGAAAAATACTTATAGGTTTTTCAGTAGCGATTACTAAAGCTGGCAGACAGGCAAACTTGTAGAGAAATCAGTTGCTGTTGGGGCCCTTGATACTTAACGCAATATAGGAATATAATACAGAGTTGTATTCCTGTATCGCTTCTGAATCACGAAAATGTTTCAAACGAGTTTTTTATTTGAAACATAAATTTCATCACGGGGGGCCCCCTTGCAGCGGGGGGCCCCGGGAAATTGCCTCCGTTGCCCCGCCTTAATCCGGCCCTGCACCAGAGAATTACTTTTCTTTTCAAATTTATGTGATGTAAGCAGAATGATCTAACCTAACCAGTAAGCTACGCATGTTTCTGCCGGCTGCAGATTTTGCTAATCATGACAATTTGTCTTTTCGTGACCCAGTACATGGCACCTTCAGTTGTACTCTACCGTTTTGATGGAAATATATCAAAATACACAGATTTCAAACAAAAAATTCCTGAAGTTTGTTCAGTCTGTTTGTGAAGATGCGGACATAAGAATGTCCCATCTAGAGGCACTGTGGATTGGTGAAGCAAAGTGTGCCATTCAGATGATCGATTTGGGAATTCCACTGCATTGGTGAATAAAGTAAGGAGTGAGTTGCAAGGTCCTATGGTTAAAGACTGGGATGGTGCAGAATTAAGTTAATTCTGCACCATCCCAATAACGACGCTGCGTGACCATATGTTTAATAGCGAAACGGTATGTGAGGCGTGTGGCCACCTCAGTGAATTGAACAGTCAAGATGTACTTACGAAGTTATTTGAGGGATTACCACACGAAATAAAAGGGTATTTCGTTCCACTAGAGCGCTGTGGCTTAGGGACCTTTTCAGAATTGTGGTAACTTGTAAGCACTGCCGCAGTAGCGCAGCCAAGAATTTTGTTCGGTAGGGGCCAGTCTCGGAGTTACCTTTTTGTCTCCTGATCCTCCTGTTCCGGCAAAAGTGAACTGCTCCGAAGCTCATTAAAAATATTCACTCCGACTCCTATTCACTCCGAAAGCTTGGAACCAAGAAATAGAATCATATGCTGTTCTCACCTCAACTAAATTTCGCTCATAAACTCCTTCACCACAGTACATTAGGCACAACACAATCAAACAGCTACTCACTACAACTATCATTTCATTTATAAACCTGCACTAATAAATCGCAACAGGCTACATTGAAACCACTTGGTGCCACCGTATTCACACAATTAATTTATCTCTATTGTATTGTAAATTTGCAAGATAATAATGGCGTGTTCTTAAATACCCTGAAGTAAACTGCATTTCTGCTGGTTTGACCTGAACCCCACTGCAGTTGTTGCATTGTTAAGGTACAAGCACTGCTATCTTGTCCATTTCACTAAAAATAACAAAATGTGAATACTGCTTGCAAAACAAGATACAGCGCAGAGGGAAAACTTTCAGTAACTGACGTAACTACATATTTTTTCTGTGATACAGCAGTTTAGCCTTGGCATTGTGACAGCCATAACAGACCGCCGGTCTGCCATCCTTAATAGCCTGCACTGAATCGTTCGCTATCCAATTCAACCAAGAGAAAAAAGCCATGACATCAATCTAATACTTAGCATGTCACAACACATTTTAATTAAATGAAAGCGATTATCCAGCTCCTGTAAAAACTGAAAATTTGATTCCTACTCCAGCTCCAGGTCCGGTGTTTATTCATATTTCTTACGACTCCAGATCCTACTCCGGCAAAAAAACGTAGACTACTGCCGTAGTCCTCTCCGGCTCCGTGATCACCTCTGGTGGTTCGAGCCAATGACCGATGTGTGCACATTTTTCTTTTGCCGTGTATTCATGCTTTTGGAGGCAATAATCGCCGGTGTCTGACGATAAGTCCGTCGTAACATTCCTCCCTCCTCGAGACAAACCTTTCTGTCTTAACAGAATTTGTTTTTTGCTATCTTCAAAACGCTGGATCACTTGACGAACACGATCTCTTCGTACGTGATCGACAGGTGGCGATAGCTCGGGTAGTAGGTAGAATGGGGCGATTCTTCGTGACGTAATCGACTTCATCAGTGATGGAAGCAAAAATTGAATTTCTTCGGTTGTGGCTTGTACTGATGACGTTCTCGAATTAGTATCGCAACCATACAGGCGACAGACCCACACAGTGGACGATCGCAGGTAGAACAATTCCAATCAATATACACTGTACGTGACACATCATCAAAGAGCACCTTTCTAGACATTACGAAATCCAGATGCTTTACGTCATCATAAAAACGTAACAACCTTATTGTGCTGTTACGTGTCATGACATTATGGAAATGTATAACAGTGGATCAGGGCCTGCTTGTCTTCCTAGTGCAGCGGCTTTCAACCTGCATAGGCGCATCCAGGATTTTTTTAGGGGTGGGCTCAAGGACGAGTTCATGCATAGCAGCGAAGACTCAACTGCTCAGGTAACTTTTTTTAACAAACACGGTTAATAACCATACACATTTTGGCTAAATGACATTCTCACCAATACCCAGGCTTACTGGGACGTTTCCGGAGCAGAAGCGGCCTTCAAAAAATTCAGAAATTTTTCTCAAACTTATCTAACCTTGAAAAGTAACACTGTCTATTGAAAGAAATCCTTTCTCAGCACAGAATCAGACACTAAGATCTTACAGAGTATATATTTCGCCTTCAAAGTAGGCATCATCAGCTCTTATTCAAATAGAAAAGTATAGGCCTACCTAAAATAGAAAAGTATAGTCTTATTCACATAGAAAAGTATAGGCCTACCTAAAATAAAACAGTATAGTTACTTGAAAAGCAACTTGTTGAAAATTGGAAAAGTTGTATTATTAGCAAAACAAACACAGGTTCACGCCGGAAAAACGCCTGAGTGCACAAAAACTGCACGAAGAAACTTGAAATGCTGCCAGCAACGTTTTTTGGCAGTCTGTGCATCCATGCGGTCGGCCTATTTTGTTCGAAAATTGCAGATGTTCATGGAATAGAAGCTCATGACGTTCGGACTTAAAAATTTGTTTATTTTCGGAATTTTTTCCGATATTTATTGCATAACACCAGAGACGTAACGAGGGGGGGCAAGGGGGCACAATTCCCCGGGCGCCGAATCACTGTGGGGGGCAAAAAGTCACAACAATGTCATAAGCACTTTTTTCAAAACCGTAGGCTACATTTGCTTCCGAAAGATCTCAAGTTCGAACATGGGGGCGCAAAACTTGTTTCTTTCACCAGGCACAATGTAACCTCGTTGCGTCCTTGCACATCACGATTGTCTAGCCAAAATGGCGAAATTTGTTTACAAAAATACCTGCCCATCGGTGCAAACTATCAATCACAAACTATTTAAAACAAAATGCTGTAGATTATCGAAGTCATTTGACCATAGAAAATAACTTGAATGTCGAAGGAAAGGTATATTTTTTCGAAAGCAAGCACAACTTTCCCTCTCCCCAAAAAGACGCTTGGGGTGCGCGTAGAGACTAACATACCAAAAAACTCGAAAGCAATAATTATGTTGGCACTTTGCCTTGGAAGGTGTTTATTGCATCACAAGGGCATTTATATTGATCAGACAATATTTGGAAACGTGATGTTTGCAGTGAGTCCATGACCAAATTCTCATACATTCATTTTTTTACCAAACGTGACTATATCGTGGTAACGCAATTTTAGAAATGCTGTACAGTAGCCTAGGTTGAAAAAAATTTATTAGAGACAGCAGAATGTTGGTCGATGAAAAACTATCTGATTTCGTGCTGAGCTGAATTTTTGTCCAAAAATTGTTGCTGGCAGGTAGGGGTGTATTGCTAAAAAAGAGGTGTGGCGTGTGGGAACGGCGTTCCCACACCAAACATAAAGGAAGACTGATTCGCCTACAAGAATTTCCACACTGGATCTTCCTGTTTCACTTTAGTGCTACGGTGCTATACACGAGAT
>JGI24158J21664_10007831_pt1 | contig 14194 bp, 6 predicted proteins | sample Ectturendosymbi3_FD_21664 | JGI IMG/M metagenome (IMG submission 21664) | reverse complement strand
TAGAATCAGAGAAAATTATCATCGGGTTCCTAAAATCAGAGAAAATCGGGTCCCTAGAATCAGAGAAATCGGGTCCCTACAGATCCATACCGGGTACTTAACATTTTCCTTAAAAAAAACTCTGATAATAGTATCAATGACTGTTCGTTCAGCCTAAGGAATTTTACATGAAATAGAAGTACTGATTTTTGCAAATAGATCAAAGAGGCCACAAAGTGCTCGAATACCTTGCGTGCAGTTGAAAAGTATGTAAACTTTTATGTGGAATGGGAGCGAAACAAGGAAACCAAAAGTTTTTCACGGCAGTTTTCAGTATTTCGCCAATGAAGTTCCGTGAAGTTGACAAAGAATAATTTGCGTAGGATGAAGTTCATGGGAGAGAAAAGTATCTAGCTAATAATTTTCAAACGAAAAGAGCGAATTGATAGAAAATGAACAAAAAGCTGCTGCACTTGGCTACGGCATTGTTACAATTAATAAAAGATTGCATGCGCTAGTAGCAGTGATTTTATATACATTAATTGTTAATTTCAAAGGAAAGTTGGATAGTGTTTTGAAGCCGCTGTGAACAGTCGATTTACTACAAACCTTGATGTACATTTAGCAAAGCTGACGTTGGTATTTGCCATTTTAAATAGTACGTCGCTACCAGTTGTAAAATTAGTAGTGAAAAATTTACTGTGATCGTGGTATGTTCGAACAACTGAACAGAGCTGAGAACGCTTCCAGTGACACTGGAAGGATCTGCAGTAGACTAGGACAAGGTCTATTTCGGCGATCCCCATCCATGCGGTGAAACAAGACTTTGCTTTCTGCACAATGAAAATGGCACTTTGGCGCCCCCAAATGCTGCATCCCGAGTCCGTATCTCATCTGACGCCACGGATTAAGAGCAACTCCACCAAGCCCGAAGTCCACATTTACAAAAGGACATTATAAAGTGACATTTTCAGTTTTCAATATCCTTTTTTTATCATGTGCGTGTTATTCTTTCGTCAACCTTCTCAGCGCTGCCCAGAATTTTTTTGACACAAACCTCGTGTGTAGCAGGCCACGGTAGAAACAAATAAAAATGAAACAAGCAGCTGTGCTTTATAATGTTATTGGAAGACATCAATTCCAATGTTCTGGGAAAACACGAATGTCAATTTTTGTTGTTTTTTGCACATTGGCAGAATTTTATGGTACTGAAGTGCCAGTACCTCAGTACTTGCCCAAATTATGCAGTTAGACCGGTCGCGTCGTTTGCAGTGTAGGCCTACCTTTTGCGGAAAAAATGCATGGGGACCACGGGAAAGCGTTGCTGCGGGCACATTTGTCTAGGAGCGGCTTTGCTTTGAATCCACTGCATGAGCAGACAGGCAAACAATCATTACACTCGTGAAGGAGAGGTCATGTGCTGCGCTATCAAAAAGCAGGGGTGCTACAGGAGACTAGAAATGTAACGGGGGAACACACTTGCGTCGCACCCCGTAGATATGATGAAATCGATGGTGCAAAGGTGCTACCGTTGACTGCATCGCCTTGAACTACTGAGGCAAGTACAAGAGAAAGATGGTAATTAGGGGCATTAAACTAACAGGAAATCAACCAGCAGCAATAGAGCTCACCCAACGAGATCACTCTTAGGTTGCACTATCATTATATAGGGATAAGTGAATTACGATATTTCACTTGTGCTGACTATCACAGTGACTTGTTACTTACGGGCACCATCTAGTGGTGACCATTTATTTACACGTGTCGCCATCTCCAGGCCGCCACAAAGGTGAGGTGAAATCAAAGCTAAGAAAAAAGGTTCTAATCCAAAACAAAAAAACTGGTTTGAAAAAACAAACTTGTTTTAGATCAGCCAAAACTGATGAACCGTTCACCGAAAGGTTTAACTCTCAGGCATAATTGGATTTGAACTTTTTCCCTGAACAGTAGTTTCAATGCACATTTTGATGTCATATCTTTCAAAATAGAACTGGTTTTGTAAATATTTACCGCAATTTAATTTTTGAAGTGTTGATTAGAGGAAAGGCAAAACTTTAGATGCAAAATATACCCTACGAAGTTTGAAATTTTTGACCTTCAAGAAATCCCAAATACGGCCCCGGTTACCTGCATAATGCTTCTTGTTTCAACAAACTTAAGATTGCTTACAGTAAGCGACGAGAACCTGACACTTAACTTTACTCGAGAATAGAACAACTTAAAACTTCGAAAAGTCGTTCTAAACGTAAACTACTCTACTAAATTCACTTGACATATACTTTTATGTTTTTACTGTCATAGATAATAAGCAAGGCTTTGCAGCTTTTTCCTAGAGTCATTGACTTCTGCCACAGAAAATCAAACATTCTCTGAACCTGCCCTATAGAATACACATTCTCACCGAAATTAGTCGCTGGTGTTTACAGCGCACAACTTAACAATTATTACAGGAATTGTGGAACAGCACCAACATCAGCAGAAGACATTTGCGGAGATGAAGAATTCAAGCGTTACTTGATCTGAAATCCTTAAAATGCTATATGAGTCAGGAAACGAAGGGTGTAATGCAACCCTAAATTTGATTATGTCTTCCTGGGACATCCGTTATTTCCGGACCAAACCATTTTTGACTTCCCGACGTCCATTTTTAATCATTTTCACAACGAAATCGTATCTGCGCAGCGAAACATACGCAGCATACAAATTTTATGCACTGTACCCCCAAGGAGTTTTTTTATGGGGGAATCTTTGTGGATAGAAAACGTCATGCGCGTTGTAGATTCGTCTTTTCTTCATATCAAGTCATGGTGTAGGAAGACTGTTCACACATAAGTTTTCGGTGGTCATATTTGGCCAAACACGTTTTGCACTTAAAATTGCACTGAAATGTTAATGCAGTAAGGTGCCCAACATTTGTTACACATCAAGTGACCATAGGTAGTGTAGTACCCATATTTTCTATATATAGGCTGTCAGGGACATCTTTGTAAAGTAACTTTGGAACCATTCCACTGTCTCTGAAAATCAGGAAAACTCATGGAAACACCAGGGAGTCATAGTCCCGACAACCCTGGGTGTCGGATTTTTTTGTCTGACTCCGGATGTCCAATTGGATCATTTTTTATATCACACTCCTAAATTGGGATTTCCTGTTGAAATGGTACAATTTCTTTTGAAACTTTTGTTGAAACAGAGATTTCATGCTGTGCACCACGATTTCCATTGGTTTTAACAGCCCAATTTCATTCCCTTTATGTTAAGGAGTCGGAAATTTTACCTCCGACTCCGCAACATCGGGAAACACTGGTTTCTAACATTTTTCTAAGTACAGCACATAAAATCAACAAACAAAGAAACCCCAAAAAAGGGGTGGTGGACCACCCTGGATTCCTGAGCAGGGATGGGAAATTCTCTGGAAACAAGAGTATCAACGCCAGGCGGAAAACTTGGCAAAGTATCGGATGCAGTGACTCTTATTCCAGGGGTCGATCCAGCCAGTAAAGTTGGGGGGGATTTCAGTAATATTTGTTAGTCAAGTCTCATAACGGCTTCGCTACTGCACGAGAGATTAAGTACACTTCACAAAACACCTGTGACAAAACAATGGACGGCAAAACGGCCGTATGCCGCGAATGCTGTTTTTCGAATTGTACAAAATCATGGTGTATACGCTTACTTTCCGTAGATCTTAGGGGGGAAATCGCCAGGCTTGTCCATGGGAATGTTATTCCTATGGGAATCCCATGGGAAACGTCCAATGCGATGGGACAGGCATAACTTGCTATGGGATGGGACAGATAAATATGTCCCATGGACAACCCTGGGAATCGCCCCGATCGTGTCTGTCTTACCCGCATCTGTAACCTTCGATCAATTGTTTCTTGCGTCCAAGATCAACGGAACAACAATTCACACTGGAAAATTAGCATGCCTCGTTACTGAAAGTAGGCGGTGACAAAAATGAGCGAAAGATGTTCATACATTTTATTGTGCAAAGCATGAAAGAAAATTCCGCAGTACGATTTGGCAAGCAGGCGCCGCAAATTCACAGCAACCGTATCAAGAGAACAAGTTGCAAAAATGCCAGCCCTTCAACTTATTAGGAAAAAAATAACCAAATATACGCAGAATTACAGCGATTTCTCAATTACCTGGTTCCTAAAAGCAGCAAGTCCTCAGGGCTCAGGCAAAACAAAGCATTGCAGAATAAGTTCACTTTCTTGACCGACACGTAAAACTTTGGCATTACAGACACTTACAAATATTTAAGATGGCTCAGAACCTAGTGATATCGCTTTGGTGCAGTCCTGATCAACCAAAACGCACCACCTCGTTTTGTTATTTTTATTCTTATCAGGTCCAAGCAACTTATCCAAGTCAAAATCGTGTTTAACGCGATAGATGATTCTTTATATAAAACAGACCTATGTTTGAGTTCGATTTAAACGCCTTGGTGTATTCAGAACACTGATAACTCATACGCAACCACAAGTACGCTTTTCACAAAACATTTTTTCAAGCTGTTATTGAACAAAGCCGTTCTTTTCTTCTGTGATTTCCGCGTAGTAATCAGCATGGAAGACAGTTATGACGCGTTTTGATCAATGACGTGTTGTAATGAATGAAGTCCTTTAGATACGCTGTTTATTTGAGAAGCAGTGCAAATACGGGTTTTACAGTGGGTATCGACGCATGATTTTGTAGGGTATAAAACTGATGCATCAATTAGCATATGCATAGCCGGTCCCCCTCAATGTTTAGAATATCTAGTCATTTTGTGCTTTGAGAGGCGATATTCCGAACCAAATACTGTTGCTAGTAACCTAAAATCAAAACTTTTGCCCCATCCCCAATTTCTGGGCTGGCTACGCCACTGGCACTAAGCTATGTTGCGCCAAGAGCAAACTCTAAGTCCAGGCCACAGAAGCGTAGTATTATATTAATTGGTAACATGTTAACCTTATTGCTGATCGTTGAATTAAAAGCTTCAAGAGGCCAATGGCAAATGTTCTCATATGTTGCGCCGGGAACGCATTCCAAGTTGATACCTGGGCAGGTCACCACTGCAAAGAGCACTAAGCGCCTCTATGTGGGTGAAAAGGTGTATTCAAGAATATTGAGGATGTGTTGTATCGAGAATGCATTCCAAGTTAATATCTTGGTAGGACACGACTGTAAAGTGCAAGGTGTACCTCTGCCTGGTGTATTCCAACAATGTAGAGTATGAACTAACTGGCCATGGCAGTACCTTTGTGCAAGAAGTGCAAAACTGTCGCTCACAAGAAACATTACACGGTAAGCACAGGATGGAATGAACAATGCTTACGAATGAAAACAATGAAGGAAACGTAATCTATTTGCGTAGGAAATTTTAAAACTGCAAAGCATACACGACATCGTAAAGCATGGTGCCCAAAAATTCTTCACAACTTTGGTTTATTCAGCCTTGCTCTTAGCTCGCTTGTTCCATCTCCAGGCGAAAAGGCCGATCCTCGCTGCGAGGGCAACCTCAGCCAAGCTGAGGTTCAGTGATGCGATGAACAGGTTTCGATCAGCGTTTTGAAGCTGTTGCAGTTTGTCGACTAACGCCGATAAGCCGAAGATGAGGACAGGGTAGATCGTGAACGTGTAGCGACAGTATTCTTCGTAGACAAAGTTTTCCAGCGCAAACCACACGATGATCACAACCGTTAATAGCGTAAGAGCGATTGACGAGCCGTCGACCACCGACACGATACCTGCAAAGAGGAAGTTTGCAATGCGTGTTATTTGCAGTGTGCAGTTTGCTTCGAACGTAGACAACGGAAACGGAAGCGCGTTGCCAGTGCTTTTAAGAGAATGGAGATTGTTCTCCGAACTTTTTCTCCACCCGGTACGCAACCAAGCGCATTCAAGAAGTAACATGGGCATTGATCAAGTTTATTGTTATTTGCGATCATCTCTCTGCGAAGCATAACTTTGCGCTCCAACATGACTTCCTAATTTCGATACGCTTTTGTTTTTCCACCACTCATTAAACTTTCACATAGCAAAAAAGCACGCACTGAAATAAGAAAAAGGTCACGTGGGAGCGAACTATGCAGAAACATCCATTCAAGCCTGTTCCCAACCGTTTTAACCTTATTGCCAGCTTCGCTTAATCTGTGCTGGGAATCGCACCAGCATTACTGAAGAGTTACTGACGGACCAAATATTTTCATGCAATCCTTTTGTTAGCGTTTTCACAAAAAAAACGAACATCTTTAGCTAATTTCAAAAACACAACCCAGCGGTTTAAAGTCAAATGCCGATTACTAGTTTTGCGCAAAACATTGACCGCGTGCGCAACCACAGCAAACGCAAATTGGTATCTAAGCTGATTGATAATTGCAACAACTATCCTTCTGAACTGATTTCTTAATCACATTAGATTAGTTGAAATACCAGTAGACTTTCGTTACGTTATATACATTTACAATGCGCATATCAGTGTTTCAGGAGCAGCAAACATCAGGTACTAGGATGAAACGATGTACGCTTTAAAGATATATTGAAACAAATGGCATTTCACCATGCACAGAGCGATGGCTTCACCACATGAAATTGTTGAAAATATTTGAAAAATGTGAAAGTGCGCATGGAGCGACATAGTCTAGCTTGGGAACCCCTAACCATTAACAAAATATATTTTTATAAGAAACTTTGGGCACGTCCGTGCATCTAAGAAGTCCACCACTCACCTCGCATGACAGGTGGGGAAACGCCGAAACTGCTTTTGTAGATCAAAACATCCGCAAAATTGATCAGAGTCGCAATTGTCAACCACGTGGCAAGAGTGCACAGACTGTTCTGCACGACAGTTCGCACCAGCCAAAGCATTGCTGTGAATAACCAACTCTATTACTCCGAGCACGTGAGTGCGCACTGACAGTGTTTTTTATACAGGCGAGTAGACACGCAAAATAAAAGGTCAACCTTCCCGACATGCCACACAATTTTGCATTTCACACAATACGGCGACGTGAATTAGCAAGGTTGCTTGTCGCGCAACACGCACAGAATGCAGTTCGTTTAAGGAAGTCTGTACAGAAACAGTTTCAAAAATTGTACAGAACATCACACTTTCCCTGTACAGTTATATGCGGATAAAGAAAGAAGACGTAAATAGTGGAGAGCTCTACTCGGAAAATGATGCACGCAGAACACTACAGTCTTGCGCGAAGGCTGTTGTCACTTTTTCTTGACTCTTTCTCCCTAAGTCACAACTCTTTGAAAACTGACTAACTGACTTTCATCATTTCTTTCCAAAATGCCAGACTTTCTTCGAAATGCTTTGAATTGACACCACTTTTTGTGAGTGACTCGGCTGAAGAAAAACATACTGCAGGCAGTAGACATGGAACGCTCAACAAAGAATTGCAAGCACTCTTTTAACTATGATCAGTTATGTTTAAAGTACCGGTACCTTTATGCAATGAGATAAGTGCTACAACCAGGGTTGTGGAGTCGGAGTTGCAAGGAGTCGGAGGTTTTTGGGTGGGGTCGGATTCATAACAACACTAGGAATCGGAGTCGGATTTTTTGTTCGACTCCAGAAGTCCTATTGGATCATTTTTTGCATAACCCTCCTAAATGGGGAAAACCTGTTGAAATGGTACAATTTCTTATGAAACTTTTTGAAACAGAGAGTTCTTGCTGTGTACCACGGTTTCCATAGAGTGCTAGTTGCTACAAACTTCTTGACAGTCAGATTTCATTCACTTGATGTTAAAGAGTCGGAGTCGGAAATTTTGGAAAGGTCGGAGTCGGAAATTTTGGAAAGGTCGGAGTCGGAAATTTGGGAAAGGTCGGAGTCGGAGTCGAAAATTTTACCTCATTCACTTTATGTTAAAGAGTCGGAGTCGGAAATTTTGGAAAGGTCGGAGTCGGGAACTTTGCAAAGGTCGGAGTTGGAGTCGGACATTTTACCTCCGACTCCGCAACCCTGGCTACAACCAGTGTTGCCACGAGGGTCAGTGGCGTTAACATCAGACTGTTGCCTTTTTCAACATCAGATTACATCAGATTTTTACATTGCAGTTTAGTATAGGCTACATTCTTCTACAAACAATGCCTCACCAAGTGCGATAACCCACATTGAATATGAAACAGAGAGAAGTGTCATTTTTAAATGGAAAAGTCGATTATTTAAGCGCAATGTATATGTTATTCCTGTTCCCAACGCTATGAAGAGAGCTTATTCAGTTTGGAACAATCCCAATCACGGATGTCGGGGTGAGAAATTGACTAAAGACACTTAAAAACTATGAATGTAACTACTATTCATCCTAAAAAGTATAGAAAATTTGGGAAAAAAACAACAGCTCAGACAACATCAGATTTGTTGCCAAAACATCTGACATCAGAAATTTTTCTCAAAACATCAGATCTGATGTTAAAACATCAGAAGTGGCAACACTGGCTACAACAGTGAAAGAGATACGTAACATCCGTTTTTATCAGCGCTGGAAATAATGATGCAACGCGTTCCACAACAGAAGACTGTATTGAGCACTATCAGCATTTATCATTTTTATAGTGCATGGCAAAAAGAACGATAATAACATTGACAATGTTTGTTGTTCAGCTGGAAAAGAATAATAACGATTAGACGTAGTTCATGTCACCACAAACCAATTTCTGCATTACCTCTGTTGTTGACTTCCAGATTAGCCAAGTTATCGTGTATGACTTTGTAAGAAATTCTGATGCAGGAATACAAGGAAAAAGTGGCCAATACAAGCAAAAAAAGGCTCAATTCCAACAACTCCCAATCAAAAGCAAACAACCATAGAGTGGCACTGGTGTACGTTATGATATAATCCAGAAGAAATGCCTGGGAACAGTTTTATGTAAATAAGAAAAATCAGTATCCAGCACAAAACACCCTTGTTTCATGAATACATAGTGTTTTTTTCCAGAAAGCATGTATTTTTTCCAACAACACATGTGTATGAAATAGACATTTTTATGTACCGCAATGTCTCATAAAACATTTAAGTTAACCACGAATCGACATGTTTTGGGGCACAGGGAAGAGTTACAAAACATACAGGAGTGTCATTTTACCTTAGGCACCAAGGTAGGCTTGACCTTGACCATGCTGATATATTCAGGTAAACATAGAGAAGCAGCAATATAGCAGATTCCCAACAAGTTCAAGAAAAATATGATTGGCCAAATAATCATAAATGCATAAGGTTGAGGAGTTACTTGTTGAAAATACTTTTTGTCAACATCTCCAGTTTCGCTGTAGAACACACCTGCCACACAAAAGAATTCACACAAATTTTGTTTGTTAGTTACACACACTAATATAGGAGATACAGCAAGAACCAATCCTTATCTATGGTAATGGTTTGTTCATGCACTTTTGTGACTCAAATCACGAGACAACACAAATGCGACATGAGGAAAAAGAATAACATCAAAATACAATGAGAATACAAAACATCAAGAACTTCAGCTTTGGCAAATTGATGTGTTCTATCATATTTGAATCACACAAGGGTTAGCAAAGGACTGTACGGATCAACTGCTCAGTCAGACCTGTTAATAGCACTCACTAATTTTTAATTGAAGACATGTCACAACTACAGTACTAAAAGAAAAGTACCAAAATGCATTGAATCAATGTCAGATAAGATAAGCACACATATGTATAACGCTATTCAATATTTATTGTGATAACTCTATTATTAATCCATGTTTTCATAGTACACTTGAATAATGCGTTATAATTATAACTTCTTCTTAATACAGCAGCCCAATTGATGGAAGAAACGATGATGACTTCTACCACAAAAAGAAACCAGAGATGGGCATCATGACTGTTTTAGCATTTTTATGTACAGCGCAAACGCTCAAATTTTGCTCTCATCTTGATACTGTAATCAACACATCGCTGCCAAGTATTTACACAGGAATGGAATACATTTCAGATTACTAGCACTAAGTTAAAGATTACAAGCAACACCAAGCTTAAAACTCTAACTAATAGCATCGTGTGTGCTTGTTGCTGAAGCTGCAAAAAGCACATCAGCAAACTTATTGCACTTGCAGACCACTGTAACAGCCAACAAACACACAGTCCAGCCACAGCTTGTTGATGCATGATATTCCTAAACTCTTGTTTAACAGCTCTTGTGTTTGGGAGCAAACCAATAAAAATCATCTTTACCCAACTTTCAACAATTTCAACCATTGCTTTACAAACTTTTTTGCTCAGTTTTTAAATTCCTTTTCTGTCATAAAGGGCATTTTAGGAAACTTCTTAGAAGTCTAATCTTTTGATAAATGGCAAATCATTTCCTAAGAACCATAATGAGCTATTACTTTTGCCCTAACAAGCCATGGTCTGTTAATCCATCACTGTTATACACACTTTTCATGAAATATAAAAGCTTGTTGCAGAACTCTGCAAACACTGTTCATTACATGCAACCACTAACCTAAACTAAAGGTGATGAAAAAGCATGTTTCATGTTCTTGTTTTATTCTGTAAATGTAATCCATAGGAAGAGTAGGTTAAGTCATCAAGAATCATTCTAAGTTACTAACCTTGTATCCCACCAGGATTCACGTATGAAAAGAAAACAGCTGACATGAAAGCTGCAACAGCAACTAAGGTCAAGAAATACGGAAGCTTATCCATCACTAGTCGTATTACCTCCAATACTAAGAAAATGGAGCTTGACGCATAAAATAGGTGCCCTGAAAAAAACGGACATCTGTCAATAACGGATCTTGGTTGCAGATATAAAATGACATAACTGGAGTCGTGAAAACGAAAATTGTACGGTGTGCAATGCATCACAACACAAAATTGGTAATAAAAATAATATTTCTTGCTAGGTCTAGTCTTAAGTCTAAGCCTATTTTAGGGCATAATCACTCTCATGTCAAGGAAATTCTACTCTTGGCAATAACCTACTGTGGGACCCTATATATGTTTCAACAGTTGTGAAAATAGAAAAATTTAAAACATATTTTCTTGGCAATACGAGTTTGGGGCAAGCTGATATAATTTGCAATGACGAAATATTTTAAATTATTGTTGTGTGACAAAGCTTCTTTCTGCTCTACAGTAGATATATCACACATCAGTTAATGATATCTGCACTTAAGGATGATATCCATTCCTTACATTCACATTCCTGTACCATAAAATCCTACAGTACTGTAGAGTAGTTGTGTTTATAGACCAAGTATGACTGAACCTACTCATTCACTGTCCCAAAATAGGGATGCGCAACCTTCACGCTAATGCCCATCACAATAAATTTATTGTTATGATTTACAGACACCAGTAAGTACACCATATTTCTTGCATTGATTGTTTCTGTTCAACGTTCTGCTTCATACACTCTAGCCTGCTTCAACATGTAAGTTTGGCTGTCTTTCTATAAATGTATCCTTTGTATCCTTATACAGTAGACAGGGATTTTATAAATGCACAGCTGCCATAACTTATGTTTTAAATTACATGCGCATGGCCGCATAAACATTTGTCAGAAGTTAGACGCCGCATAAAACCAACTGCCACACCAGTCCATAATTCAGACTCTAGTGTTGCCACTGGGATCAGTCTCTTTAACACCACATTGTTGTCTTTTTGAACATTAGGTAACATGCATGATATTTGTATGTTAGTTTCATTTAAGCTGAACGCTTCTGGTTGGATACCAGTAGACCTACAGTATAAAACTAAATGGAACTAGACCACTTTTCACATCAAGACATGTTTTGCTAGTTCTTTTTTTGGGGATCTTAAAAAAAATCTCTACCATAACTTCACATCAAGTCTTTTCATCAACGTTAGCATAGAGTAACACAAGAGCAGCTTTTCATTTCTCATGTTCACAACCTTTCATTGATAATGGTTTAATGTTTCATATGACTCAGCCAACAAGCAGAAGCACCATAAAAGCCATCGCATGAAGTAAACCAACCATCAGAGCAAATAAAAACACAATGGCACAGTAGCTGATCAGTGTAAACAAAGAGGGGCGCTGTGTCATATAGGATTGGTGAAAGACCATGGCAGTCACCTAGTCAACCAACCCCGTTTACCACTTTTTGAAAAGTGTTGAAAAACAACAGTTGGAGATCAAATAAGCATACATAATGAAAAAAAACTAAAAACGAACGAAGGCAGAGCATGGTGAAGAAAATGTACAGGTTAACGCACATGCCTATGCAGGGACAGATTTAGGGAGCACGGGGCCCTAGGCCATCTTAGTTTTGGGGGCCCCAAGCAGGTGTGACCTATTTGGCCGTTTGTCTGAAAAGTGTGAACGTATGCCCCTCTTATGTGTAGCGCCCCCTCAAAAATCTATCTTTTGTTGTGCGAACTTTGGTTCTACATTTGCCTAAAATGTTCAACAGAAATTAAAGCCTTTCCTACATTCTTCTCAAGAACAAACGGCATTGCAATCTTTTCTCAGAATTTATAGCTCTTTTGTGTAGTTCAGAAGTTCTTTTCATTAAATTTCCCTGGTTTCTAGCGTTTTTTGAAGGTTTGGTTTTCAGATGTATACATTTTCATGCGTGGGACCATGTTTCTGCCCTCGAAAATATTGTCTAGCTGTCGATCTGATTACCTGTATATAAACTCCTTTTTCATAGTAACCGTAACCACATATTTTATTGAACACACAAGCACAATCCATTCAGTGGACACAGAGCTTATTTATGCCGTTTTGAAGTTGTCATTTTCCAAGCAATACAAAACATGGTGTTTTAATCCTCTATGCCAGGGCTTCTTCAACTTCTTCGTTCTGTGGCCCCATTTTGAAAAAAGTTTTTTCTCTGCAGCCCCCTTGATGGATAGCCTAGATGTTAATGATACATCTGAACATCTGATTGCAAATCTGAAGATGCATTTTTGTCGATGGTGAAATCCTACAAATGCACATAATCCACGAAAGCAACTACACAGTAATAAAACTACCATGTAATGGAAACAGTAAGGTGAAAAATAATTAACAAAAAACAATTCCGTTTATAGAAGCTATCAAGCATAACTAATGGGATGGATGCACTTGATAATTTTTACACAGATCAATCATTCATAGATTGATACAAGAAAGCGCGAGACGAAGGACATTCTTAACATTTTTCAAAAAGGGTCGGTTTTTGGACTCAATGATTATCAATTTTGAGAATACCGCTTCACACAGATATCTTGTGCAAAAGTCTAAGTTTGTGAATGGTTAGATCACAAATGACTGAACATTCATTTTTTGTTCTGATCCAAAAATGACATACAGGCTAAACTCTGTTTTTGCAAATTCCAGTTGCAAATGTTTATCAGTTAATAACTCTGCAAACTCATCCCGGGCATGGCAGGTATGTGGCCTCCTACAGTTTTCAATTGTGTATGGTTTGTGGATCCAACTTCTGAATCAAAGTCAAAAGTACTTCTGAAACTGTGCATGAAACTTTTGACTTCACTTTGAAACTACTTGGTGTGCTCTCGAAGCAGTTAGCCTAGCCCGTAGAGTACTGTAAACCTAGAGTCTAAACAGAAGCATGCCTTCATGGCGGATCGGTTAGTACGTTGAAACAATCATGTTGTAACAATGCATAACTTGTGCCTGGTTTTTACTATCATTTGATAGCTCAGGCAGGAATCATAGTAAACAACTGATGGCATAAAGTAGAATATTGCCCCTAAAAATAGAAATGCAGTAGAAATAGATTCACTGCAGGCCTACTTTCAATTTTCTTACAAATTCCACAAAAATTGTTATATCTGATTTGTCAAGCCAATTGGTTTTGAGATCCCGAAATTACATTTCGCGGCCCCATTTGAGGCTGCGACCCATACTTTGAGAAGCCCTGCTCTACGCCATAGGTCGATGGTTAACAGCGTGAAGACAAGTTTGCACAGCAGCAAAGTATTGTTGCACCACCCTCAGCTAACCATATGAAGTAAGCCCAATGTAGACACGTATTTCCTAGTAAAGCTAACAAGAAACTTCTTGCTGATTTGATTAACACATAGCTTCAACAAGCAATCTCTGTTTGCTCGAAATCTAGTAAAAACAACCAAACATAGGATACAATACTGAAAATATTGCTTTTTTCTGGCAGTCTTCTTGCCCTGTTGCAAGCTTTTTGTCAGTGGAAAATTGAACATCAATAAGTACCGTTTTTCTTTTTCATTCTTTTTTTGTAACCACTTTCATAAAGA
>JGI24158J21664_10007830_pt1 | contig 14195 bp, 9 predicted proteins | sample Ectturendosymbi3_FD_21664 | JGI IMG/M metagenome (IMG submission 21664) | reverse complement strand
ATAATTCTTACAGCTGTTAGTCTGCATAGTCTGAGTCCATGTCTATACACCTGAGATCCTGCACATCAAGCGGCAGTTTCTTTATACCGAAAAACCACCACACCCAACTTATCCTGGTAATAACTGCCATGGAAATCAGACTGACTTAATCTTATTTGTGGACTTGTGGTATGGATGTGTCATTGATATGCTTACTGTGGTTCTGATACTACGATTTCGCTTTTATATTGGTATGGCATTCCTTGGTAATGCCATGTGTCATATGCAGAGCTACCAGATCGCACATGTCGTGTTGCTACTTTATTTGTAGCATGCTGAAGTTATGATTCTTGGACATGAAAGACCTATATTGTGAATATTTTCAAGTCCAACTTGGAAATGGGGCCTACATTTCTAAAAGTATTGAAAAACCATTTATGAAAATCATGTATCTATTTTTAGGCAGTGCCTATTTTGCCACCAAGATGCCGGCTGCAACAGGCTTGACAGAAACGAAGCAATTCATTCATTCCATTTGTTTGGGAAACAAACACACACGAAAACCAGCAAACAAACAAACTCATACAATCAATTGTATTTGCATCTTCCCGGGGTACCTGATAGAACCAGCTGGTTTTCTAGTTAGGTCCCCCACTAGTCTAATGTTAAGATAGTGCTATATTTATGGGGGTTTTAAGGTTTGTACCATCAGAAATTTTTATTATGACAATGGGGAATACTTAAGGTAGCATATAATTGACACTGGTTAATATTGGTTTAAGAAGTGTAGATTGCTTTTCTTTTTGAAGACGTAGAAAGGTTGTACTTTTACATTTTGATCTAAAGATTCCCAAATCTTAACTCCTATATAAGCAAGAGATTTTTGTGCAGTTGCCAATCTTTTTCTGGGAACTAAATATTCTTGATGTTTTCTGTCTCATATTGTATGAATGTTTATTGTCCAATTTTGTGAATAAATAGTTAAAAACAGATGGTAAGCAGAGATGCTTAAATTTATGCATCAATTTTGCTATTTGAAACTTATAAATGTCATTTAGATTTAAAATTTTGAGCTTTGCATACAGTTTTTCAGCATGTGATCTACATGAACTAAATGTAAATAATCTTATAATTTTATTCTGTATTGTTTTTATTGTTTTAAGTAAATATGTTGATGCTGAACCCCAGCTACTTATTCCATATTGAAGATGAGGCAAGACTAGACTATAATATACTGTTATTAAAGAATTGATGGGAAGGTAATGTCTAAGCCTTGTAAGAGCTCCACAGGCTTAGGATATTTGTTTTTTCACTGGAGCTATGTGTGAGTTCAAGATTAGCTTGTTGTCTAATACTACTCCCAAGTATTTAAGATTGTCAACTTTGGATATAATATTGGCCAGCTATTCTAGTAGTATTCTGTTTAGAGTTATCACCCTGCCGCATACTTAGCTGAAAATTGTATGCTTTGAAGTTGCCTTACCCTTTAAGGTGGTTTTGTGTCAATCGTGGATGCAGGTGTTAGGAAACAGTTACTTGGTTTATAGATATTTCAAATACAATAATTTGCATGAATTTTTGATGCAACTGTATCTGCACAATTATAATGTGTTTATTTGCAGTCTACCAGACTTTTATTTGACATAAGCATTGACAACATAACTTGATTGTATGCTTGGCATTCATAGCTTCATTTAGCCAGACATAAACAAGAAAACAAGGTTGATGTGAAAACTAATTCTTCTGCCATAAGATGCAGGTATGTTAGATTTAATTCAGTTCTCAAAAAAGTGGCTCAGAGTATCGTAATTTTAGGTAATGCGCATCTCTTTTGTTACAATTGAAATTTGTCCATTTTGACATGGTCTTCTTTTTGAACTGGTATTTTTTAATGCATGCAGACTGCACTGTTGTGGTGCTATCACCGAATGGATAATAGACAAAGTGGCAAATTTATAGTGTGTTTTGCATGAGGAGCAACATAGAACAAGTTGTGCAGTCATCTGTTACAGTCGCAAACTGTGCTAATGGGCACAAGGGAACAACCAATCATTTACCCTGGAAAGGCAGCACTATATGTCATATGCTATCAAATACAGTTATGATTCAAGACTGCACTAAATGTTTTGGAAAAAGCACATTTTAAATTCGGCAACTGGGTTAAATGCAGTATGTTATATCACTACAATTGGTCATACCACATAAATATGGTTCATTATCACTGTACACTTTCAACATATAGAGCAGTTGATTCATTGTGGCAAAGGCAACTGACATGTTTAAATAAAAGATTTCCTTAAGTAGGCATCATAGCAATTTTTTCAATAACAATTGTTGGAGGCAATCAAGAATCTTCCCTCTACATGGACTTACAGTCTAGTATGGTGGCAGGCAAACCCACTATAACCCACTGACCGAATTCGGCCTGCCAAGCCCTTTCATCTGGCCTGCCAAGTCTTTGCAGTACTTTAAATCAACACAACAAGTAAGAAGAGAAGGAATATGAACATATGAAATTGTCATCTGTATTGCATTTCAAATACAAATATATTGACTTGACCACTCAGTTTTACCTCTACCTTGTGGTAAACCAGTAGTGTTCTGTAATGACTTGCATAAATTTGTTTTAAAATATATTTGTATTTGACCCTTGCTTTGGCAAAAATTTGGTTTCTGGCCCCTGTCTGAAAAGTTTGCCCACTGGTCTAGCAACATCACTGGTTGCACTTTTCATTTACAGTAAATGGTTCGCTTCACGCAAAAAGTGAATACCTCACCCACATACTTGACACTGAACTGGTCTTGCGCAAAAAGTAAAACCATTTTTAATATTGAAAGAACTCAAGTCAAACTGTTGCTTATTTTTTGCAAAACAAAATCAGCTCATCTATAGAATGAATCATCCAACAAGCCCACCTCTTTCAATACAAGCTTAAAGTTGTTCGTAAATATTAAAAGAATCCCTTACTTTTACTAAGCAAAGTCTGATATAACAAAAGATTTTGCTTACCATTTTTTTGTCCAGTCTTAAAACCCAAAATTGCTTGAAAGTGTCTTTTACATGTTTTCTCAAATTTATGCATTTTGGTTTAGCTATAAAAACGTCCCTAAATTATTGCCACGAGATTTTAACATTCCAAGTTCATTGAATTAAGTAATTTGTCACCTGAAAGCAGATTTGTTAAACTCGTGTTTTGTTTCATTAAATGAATGGAAGTGAAGAATTTGGCCTTTTTTATTTCAGAGGGAACCGGTCACAAAGCAACCTCAGTGGATGTCCAAACCTACACCCTTTCAAGATTGCCCCCAAGGACTTGAGTACCTAACACAGTTGGATGAAGTTCTTGTTCTTGAACATTTTAAATTGTCTGAAAGTGAGTGCCATGAAAAAACTCTTTTTCTGTTTTACAACTGCAACAAATGCAATCTTAATTTTTTGAACCCTTCGCTTCAGTCTTTGATATCTAGCTGATCATTGATTCACATTAGTATTCTGTTGAAATGATTTTGAAGAAGCATTTGTATCTGAGGGAAATTTTATTATTTTTTTAATAAAGAGCTGAACAATGCCCGTATATAATAATAGATTGCTTGCTATACTTCATCAAAAAAATTAGGTAAAAGCCTTCAACCTGTCGTTGCTTTACAAACACTTGTTTAACCATTTTACAAATATGTGTTTTCGTTTCTTTTTTGATGGAATGTTCACCTCGACTTGACAGTTCGTGCAAGAAGGCATATGCCCAATCGGTTCAATGTGAAAAACAAGCTTGACCAACAATGCTACTTCGCTCGTGAAGGTAATGAACCAACTGATTTTATTTTCCACTGAAACCAAATGCGTGATATATTTCCAACTATGGTTGAAGGCTCCTTCCCTCAGCCAGAAGATTTATGTGTTGCTTGCAGGTGGCCAGTAGGTTTTTTAAAAAGGCCGCAGCAGACCATTTTAATACATTCCTTATGTTTCTTTATTTCTATTTGTTTTGTTGTTTGTTCTGTTTTTGTTTTGCATGGCCTTGTTCAGCGCACTCGGTGACCGCTGCTGTCTTCTATTTGGACAGACGACGCTTTCACTTTGTAAATACTTTTACAATCTCTCTTGTAAGATTTAAAATTTTTCCAATATTAACTCTGTTGAATACAAGCTGTTTGCAATCGGATTATATTTTAGGTCGCACAGAGATGAAAATATTAATGTATTGTCACGAACATGAGAGTTTTATCGAAAAATCAAGAAAACCTTTATTCGATCTCCAATCTTTCCTCAAGTTTGTCATTCGTGGTTATACCAATCCAATTTTGCGTCTAGTTTCAAAATGCTCCCAAAAACGTAAGAACCACTACCAGCCACTCACAGACTTGCTTCTCGTGGCAACCGTCAGTTCGTTCTTGCTTTGATGAGTGCTTAAATGATGACAGTTCTGCTCGTGAAGAAACGACAAAATATTTCGCTTTGAAATTGGTTACGCACCAAGTGTGAAACGCAGACAGCGCCTAAGTGTTCCATTTGACCCGGCTCGAGGCCATGAAGTTGCGTGGGTAGGTTCGAGTCTGGTCAGGGCAAGGCAAAGTCTCCCCCCCGGGCCATGCCAAATGCTTGAAAAACGATACTCGGGGCGTTTCCAGCGTTGTGCTTAAAGTTCGTGGACGTACGCGCAAGATAAAGCGCACTGTGCTGCCATTCACTGCGAATGTAACCGCGTGGCCCACAAGTGATGGGCGCCGGCCGACCACTTGCAACATTCGAATGGGGGGCACTGAGCGACGAACCTTATGAAACGTAGTTTTGGTACCGTTTGCATCATTATGTAGGAAGTCTGTTTGCATATCTGAAACTGTCATGAATAGTAATAAAAATGTCTTGTTCTCCAGATCCTGCATCGTACATGGAAACCTGCTGTGTTGGGGAGCGAGGATTTACAATGAACATGCTGGAAAGTAACGGACAGGTACGAGTGTCTCAAGGACTGCTGAAGTACACGAAATTCTTACGTAGTTATTGAGTGGTATTTCATTTTGAATGAGGGTTTTTGAGTGCTGAATATAATTGGGTAAAACTTTTCTTGAATTTGGCTTACATTTAGGAGCATATTGCCTTTGACAGATAGACTTTTTTGCTGTCATTCGCTGTGCATTTTGGTGAAAAAGAAAATATTAAATTAAGCTTCAAATTCTTATCACCATCTCAAAACGTTTGTGCGGGATGCTGTCTTGGAAAAGTTCTTAAAGCGGCGACTTTCACTTTACGGGAGGGATAACAAGCGTCACCCGGTTCAATTTCATGATGCCCGCTTCGTACTCCTTGTCACAAATGGTCAGCGGCAATCAACCCCCCCCCACTTCATCCCCGTTCACTGCACGAACGTCTTCAAGCTCTGCATCACGAGATTGACAGTTTATTTGCCGTTCAATCGTTGTTTTTGCTTTCCATGTTTGCGCAAACTTGAGATAGATCCCGCATCAGGCCAACCATCAGAAATTGACCAACCAACGCCAGTTGTTCAGCTCCGCTGGAGGCTGTATGATGCAAAGTGACTTTCCCTTTTCAGATAATTTTTTCAACGTCCACGCTTAGCATTTTCACAACACCGTTGGCTTGTAACAAATTTAACCTGTGTGTCGCAAATCGCCTACGTCAGTCTCTTCTTTTGTGTTGTAACAATGGCTTGATCTACCCCTTTCTTGTTTAAGCGCTAGTGGCTGAAGTTCTGTTAAGCATCACCGTTGCCCCAAACCAACAAAAACAAAACCAGTGAAGGTGAAAAACTTTCCCGAGCATTGGTGAGAGTGCGTATTTCTAAAAGTGACGAGTAAACGGTGTTCCCCCTCCAACCTGACCCACATATTTTGCTCATGCCCGACGAAAATGTGATTCTCTACTTATTCATGTCAAGCAATAATTGACGCGACGCATTTTCAAACCTTACCTTTGCATCCCGCTAAAAATAATTTGTTCCTAGTAAAGGGACGCCACTACGCTTTTTTCGCAAAGTCTTCACATTTGATGACGACTCAGCTTCGACCTAAACCGCTTCGCTTTGCGCAGTGGCATAAATTTTGATGACAAGATGCAATCGAGCGAAGTATCGCAGACCGTTGCCAGCGCCAGCAATTTGCAGTCGAATTCTGATTCAATTTGATTGCAAAATTCACAAGCTTGCCCATGCAATACTTTTTCTGTTCCACTCCATGGCATTCCCACGTATCTAGTAATACGGAGTGCATTACATCATGTGCAGTAATTGCTCATTGTGCATGTCTAGTCTCTTCAGAAACGCGGTTAAAACACCCTAAGACTTTCAATTAGCAGTGCCAATGGAAATTGTGTGACCCTTGTGTGTTGGTTGACACCTACAAAAGGGCCTAACAACTTCATATTTGGGGCGTCCCTTCACCACTTCATGGCTCTGAGTCTCTACGTGTAATACTTACTGTGCTGTGATTATCAAACAATGGTATTCAACTTCAGAAAATTCCTGCTGTGACGTAAAATTACTAACGATGGGACAAATTCCAAGTCCACTATCCCATCCCATGGGACAAGTCCTAAAGGAACCCCATTCCCGCAGATTAGCCAGAGGATTCACTGACGATGCTATTAGCGAACTTTTTTTTAGTTCAGTTTCGTTTATACTCTGTTTGTACTCCTTTCGGGAGTGTCACGAGTAGTCTGCTGCTGCCTTGTTTTTTTCGCTGGGACATTTCGGTCATTTATCCCATAATTTTATTGAAACTCACCGTAAGAGTATTCACTGGTCTATTTTTTCGAACATTATGACCGAATGGACTTGTTTTTATTGGTCATTTCAAAACAAATTCGGTCTGGGACCGAAAAAAAAACAGCTCCGGCGCCCATTTCCGCTTGCTAGCGCCGTGGACCACGCAGCTGCTTTCGCACTCGCAGTGAATGCTGCACTGGTTGCGAGTCAATGGCAGGAACGCACGTGAACTCTTTCCTTGCACCGATCCATCAACGCCGAATTTGAGACTGGACCGCAAAAAACGTTTTTCAAGTCTTCGGTATGACCTGACCGGGAATCGAACCCAGCCTAATAACGCGTGCACAACCAACTGTACCACATGGCATCAACGTCTGTTGTTAAGTCCAACTGACGTTTCAACTTAGCAACAGAAGTTGATACAAAGTGGTACAGTTGGTTGTCCAACTGACGTTTCAACTTTTTCATCTTTTATTGAATCACGAAGTGACCGAATGCTGGCCGTGTAGGTGCTGACACGTATAGTAATTGCTGAGCAGGTTGCAAGCATCGTCGGTGCTATCGTTTGTTTAAGTTGGCTCGCCCCTTTCGCGCCAGCTCAGATTTGCTACTATGTTATCTCTCTGAAATTTTCTTCTCAGCGGCCTTAAGGTGTCTCTTGTACAACCGGACAGTCCAACGTCTGATAAACCCAGGGCTGTGGAGCCAGAGCCAAAAAATTTCGGTAGCCGGAGCCTGAAATTTGAGTACCGGTCCAACAGTCCTGGATAAAACTCAATGGTAGGGACGTTAGCAGAGCAGCGAAACGAGCGTCGTGTTCGATTCATCTTAAAAGCTTCCTCTGTGTATCCTTCAAACTATTGTATCCGGAACACTAAGACGCTTTCCTGCACAGGAAGCGTTTCGCGTGACGCGTCCTTTCAAGGAATGCTGTTGTTGCGGTTGCTGCTGTTGGTGCGCTAACACGAAGTGCTGCTTGGACACGCTACAAATCGAGGCGCCGGTCGGAAATACCGTTGGAACTGTGCGGCAAGCGTGAGCAAGTGTTTTCTATTTACGTTTGAAAGTTGCTCGTTTCTTTCCGGTGGTTTCAAGCGCAAGGGCGTAACGAGGTTAGATGGTACCTGGGGCAAGAAGCAAGTTTGGTTTGGCGCCCCATGATCGAACCTAAGGTCTTTCGGAAGCAAATGCACTGCATTGAAAAAGTACTTGTGATATTGTTGAGACTTTTCGGCGTCCCCACAGTCATTTGGCGCCCGGGGAACTGCTCCCCCTCCCCCCCCTTGTTACGCCCCTGTTCCAGCGTCCTTCTGCCTTGAGAGTATAGTTAGTATTGAAAATCCAAAATTGATTCTTAACTCAATTTTCAGCAACGCCTGTGTGAAGTTCGACTGACGTCTGAAGCAATTGTTATGTTGCATATGTATATTTATACTCGGGATTCAGCAGCAAATTCCTTGTCAATATCACAACATGTTAGATTTGTTGGAACACGTGTAAACGACTCTCATAAAGTTTGTTCAACCGCGCTATTCGATCATTTTTTTGCGTTGCTTCTTGGAAATTATATGTATGATTTAAGACGTGTTGAAAGCAGTTTACTTATTTCGCTCGCATTGTTAATACATTGCAACAATATTTTTTGCATTAACCCTCTAACATTTTGCCGTGAGGACATGAGAACTGTGAAACCTGACAGGATTCTGAAAGCGTTGCTCAGAATAGGACACCGCTTCAAATTCATAGACAGTCATGCTAATAACGTGTGGCTTGTTACTGAAAACATCCCACCGCTTCATCACGTTTGCAAAACATATGACGCAGTACTTTGCTGTTGCAAGCTTGGTCACGAAGAAGGTAACGCATCAGGAATTACCCAGTCAGGCAAACAAGACATCCCGCCATAAGCAAAGAACTTAGCGCTGAACTTCACCTCAGAGTGTGAAGCATCATCGCAATGTTTACGATCTTAGCATGATCATAATTGTGCACACTGATCCGTTGGCCGTCTACACTGTGGCCTGTATGTCATGGCCGAAGTCCTAGAAAGCTGTTACGCAGTACTGTAACTGACAGGGGACAGAAGGGGAGGTTTTTCCGTTTTCGCAGTATTTCCCTTTGATTTCAAGTTCTAGTCTAGACATCCACGTCTGGATTCAATATCATCTCCCAATTTTTTTTCTGATTGTTGTCTAGTGAGCCCCTTTCGGTGGCCCGTGGCCCACTTCAGCTAATTTTTGCCTCCCCGGCTCCAACCTGTAGTTACCACTACTGCTGCGACCATACTTCCATCGCGAATGTTCAGCGAACGGAGTTGGCGTAATACAGCGCAATACAGCGTATGGTTGATTGGACAATGAACCACGCGTGTAATTTCCAAAAAATAACCTTTTTTGCATCCAAGATGTGCAATTCACGCACGTGACGTACGTGAATTTGTACAGTGCGTCGAAACATTTCTTTCATTTCACTGCCTGTTCAACTCACTTTTCACATCCGCATTTTCTCTCGGGAGGGTCGTGGGGACAACAACACTAAAAGGACTCGAAAAACCTTCGGGTTTTCAGCGATCTCTGATAGTTGTACTGGCTCTCACACCAAGGCGGGACCAAGCAAGGTCGGAGATGTCATCACTGCACCTGGCCCTTGGACGACCTCTGAGCCGCTTTCCCGTGGGTTCAGTCATCAGGGCTCGCCTCGATAACCCCCAGAGGGCGGGCATTAAAGTATTTAATTTCATAATAAGAGATGTCTTGTGCAGTGAAACCTCAACATAACGCGGTTGTCAGGGTCCAAAAAACAGTATATACGGATTTAACAACTGCTTTCTTTCTAACGAAGTGTCTCACCGTGAAATCTCCGCAAAAATCCCATCTATGCCGTTGCACTTGGGATAGTACTTTTGAAGCCATTCCTCAAGATTCATGATCATGCTTATTTAAATAAACATTTGTGTTTGAATGTTTAACTCAACTCGTGGTCGATATCATTTCGGGGAGAGTGTGAATGAGGGACACAAGAGTGTTTTTTCATGCAACGGCATTTTGAAGCACAGTAAAAGCACTGTGCAACTGGGACTTTGCATTTCAAATGCATTGTTCCTTCAAATTGCAGAAAATCCATCTGTGCTCCATATTTCTACGTGCACGACGCTACCGGCCATCAAGTCTTCACAATCAAAGGACCCCGCTGGATCTGTCAGGGAAATTGCGCCGCTTGCGATTTCCCATTCGTGGTCTTCACTAAAGACGGTGCGGAGAAGCCTATCGGCAGAATAACCAAGGAGTGGTCTGGGTTTGCAAGGGGGGGATGCTCAGACTTTTCCGTGACGTGTGGGTCGATATTGTTATGTTTCAATTCAACAAATAGAATACAAGCACTGTGTTGCAAGTTTTTAAAAAATCTGTACTAAGGGAATATTTACTTGTGTTTTCTTCTGTACAACAGCTCTGAGTCTTTTCATCTTATAGGATTGTTTTGGGCAGATTTCCTGCACAATTCTGTTAAACGCTAAATCTTTTGCTTTTCTCACGAACAGCTGGTAAAAAGCGTGCTGCCAAGTAATAATCAATTTTGCTCTTATTCTAACGTCTTTTCAAACCTGACCTAGTCAATGTTGAACCGTTTAAGCGTTTACAAACAGCCTTCTAAAACAAATGTCTTCCTTGTCTGCTTCTTGCATAACTTCAAATCTTGTATTTGTCAAAAAGTTGATGCAAATGCAGAGGTGATGCTGTCCGAAATAAAATTATTATATAGAGGCGTAAGTCAAAGATAATTTTTGAAAGTCAACAATGATGTCTTACTCTGTAGAGTTGACATCAGCTCGTTTGACGAACCAAAAATATGCACTTCACTTTGAAAGCACAGGCCTTTTTGTAAACAGTCGTTGTATTGGATAGTTTTGGTTTCTCGATGAATAACCATGCGTCATTAACAATTCTCCTCTGGTTCTGCCCCGGACTGTGTCCGATGCAACCTCTCTGTTGTTAATTAAACGATGCGAAATATTAGTTGCACATAAACAGGTTGTCCGAGTTGCGCATAAACGCAATTTGACCCGATTTTCAAGCATCTGGTAGAACATGGTCCTGAACTCGTGGAAAAACAGGGGCCAATATGAACGGAATAAGAGGTCAACTATGTCATGAATCGAAATGCGAAATATCCCAAAATCGGTGTTTTGCTTGTATGAAAAGTGCAATGACGCTTCTGAGCGTTCTGAACGTAGTCACTGACATTATCAAAGCAGTATTTTAACGAAGGAAAAAGGGCTAATAGAGGGCCAGAACAATTAGCTCGCGTTCCGCTTGCGCAAGACCCCTGTGACAGATCATGTTGAAACTAAGTTACACTGGGCTATCGTATGTGAAGTTGGATCTGTATCATCCAGCAAAGTATTGATCAATTTAAGTGTCCTCATCTGCTGATAGCAGCAATCCAAAAAGTGTTGTTGTATGAAGGAACAACAGGCGTGTTTATTAATAGTCGCGCCAAAAATTGTTCCTAAATCTTCAGACTAACGTGACTGATACTGTATTTCTTTTCAGTTCCTAAAGATCTGGACGTGAAGATGAAGGCAGTGATTTTGGGCACCACGTTTCTGATAGTAAGAAAACGTTTGTGTAGAAGTAACATTTTTACCTTGCTATGTGCATCAAAACTGGTTGCGAACAAAACGACTCAGTGGCGAAAATGTAGTGAACGGAAATGTTGTGGTTATTGATCTGATAAAATGCGACATCTGGACTTCGGACAGGTTCGGAAACTCACAAGTGCTGAATGGAAAACGGATAATCTGCTTTTACTACATTATGCAAAATACTGCTTCCGATCCTACGGCCCTATCAAATGTCACTCTCAAATGCGCTGCAATACGAAACGTTTTGTACACCTGTAGTTCATCATTGCTTATATCCTACTCTAACATGGGTTGTTGCAATTCAAAAAGAAGTCGATGTACAGGCAGAAAAAAAACGTAGCCTATCTTGCCACATCGATGTGTTGTTAGTATTTGCAGAGTGACTTCTTCCTGTTTATTGCGGACAATTCACGCAACAGAATATCTCACAGTTGAACGCTTCCGCACTTATCCAGGATGCCACGCACTGATTGAGTGTCGATGTTTTCTAAATAAAGAAAAGACAACTGCAAGCGAAAATCTCTTTGTGTACGCATCCAAAGATAATCAATAACTCACCAAACCATGAGCCGTTCACAGTTTCGTGAAGGTAGAGTCTCGCTGTCAGCGTGCGAACAAAAAACGACAACGTCTTTCTTTACAAAAGTCGACTTATTAACGTTCGACGAGCTTAAGCTTCTTTAAATTAAATCAACTTAGGAACAAGGCAGCTTCTCAACACGACCAGGCGCGTTCACGTCAATTTCCACAATGAGCGCAAATAAATTTTTCCAAAGTGAACGGAACGATGCGCTACTAATTGCAACGAAGGAACGCTGCGAATAGCGCTCGTGACGGAGAATGCAAAAAAACACACGCACGCACGCACACACGCACAAACAAAATCCCCACGGTGGGAAACAAAAATGCACGTTTTCTACACTGTTTATCGGAAATGAAAATACTGTTGAAAATGTTCTTAAAAATATGTTCTTTAGTGTTTCTCATGTGTTTTATCATTTTTTAGTAAACGGACATTACTGTTCGGCGCCGGTTCACGATGAATTATCAAACGGCAGCATCGAAAGGTTAAACACACACAGAAGAGCTGTCGCTCCCATTCCACAGATACCGATAGCACCTTCGTTCTCGCAGTGTTCCAATGCATGCATACCATTAATACGTACTTGCTGTCAAAGTTAGAATCAGTAGAACTTCCGCAAAGTAGAAACTCTGCATTTTTCCCACAGGACATGATGTACTTCCAAACTTACGATCAACATCAAACACCACTGTAAGAGGGATGGAGTATATTGCAAAACCCTCCTATGAGAAAACAGTGGACCGCACAATGGCTTTAATCGCGAATGCTGTTTTCCGAATGTACAAAATTATGGCAAATAAAGTTACTTTCATAGGTTTTNGGGAGTCGATCGCCCCCCCCCCTNCTGGATCCTCCCTGGTTACCACAGGTCAAAGGTCAACGTCCGCGGCGTGTCAAGAGCATCACCATGTGTCTAACATCAACTAATGTTCGACCAAAGTTGGTTTACTGGTTTACTGCGTTCATCTATCATTGGACTTCGTTACGTGCTGATGATGGAGTGGAGTACAAGTTTAAAACATTGCAAGATTAGAAAGTATCGTTTGACGTCGTGCGATCCTAGCACCAAGTTCTCAAAATTAATTTTCCACCTAATGTGTTATTCTTTAGCTTCCTGTCCGTGTTACCTGTATTTGCACTTTCTGAAATTCACAACCTTTCATGCACAAGATATTGCTGCATGACTCTTTCTGCAACANCTGCTTGCCTTTGATCGTTTTTCGTGCTTGTCTGAGTTTAATTTTCCTACTCTGAACGATGGTGTTTATGTGATTTTATGTTAAACAGAGAATTGTGACGAAGCACTTTTATTTCTTATGCAACTGAACACGGCGCCAAACGTTGTGAATTTTATGCTTGCTTTGTTGATTTCTTCCCCACATTTAACTTTTGTGTTTGTACGTTGCGAAGGAAGTATATGCGGTATCCTGTGAGTTAAAAAATGTCATCTTACTTTGGCAACGATTAAATGCGATTTACTACTGATTTTCGAACGGAATCTTACCTGAATTGCTAAATGCATTCAGCATTTTTGCCTGCTGTCGGATGGCTAGCGTTTTAGCAGGTCCCACATGCCTTAAGAATACACTTGCATTTTAGCTTGAGCAAAGAGTTTGCTGGAAACTTCCTTAATATCGCAAACTTGCCTGTACGAGCATTGTGAAGAAATTACATTGACCAATTTTTGTTGGCGTTGCTTAGATACAGATCTCAGAGAAGTATTTCGTAGGTTTTTTACAAATTCAATTTTTTCTTATCCATGGTCCAGCATTTCAGAATCCTCGTGTCTCACTCAAAGGTTATGGCACAAAAATAGCGACTGCTACGGGCCCCGCGTTTTTAATGTCCTTTGTGTTAAATTTGTTCTTTCATAAAGGTAAGGAGGGTCCGACATTTTGCACATGCTGTACAGAAGCTTTATTCGCTGAAAGCAAGTTCAAATTTTCGTTTTGTCTAGATTTTGCTTCTGCGTGAACGTTTAATTTCACTTTGTGAATTGTCTGAAGTCAGTTTATTTTGAATTGTTCTTCGTTTTCGCATTAAGGTTGTTAAGGGACCTCTTTTGGCACATTTTAAGGACATAACCAGTTTTGATGGCAAGTTGACGAAAGCGCTCAAGGATGTCTGGCAACCTTATCTGTAATTCATGCAAAACGTTTTTTGTTTGCTGTGCCTGCAGGCAAGAAACAACAAAAGCGGGTGGAAAAATGCAGAAATTTGAAAAAATATGAACTTTGCAGTGGTGATGACATTTTTTAGAAATAATTTG
>JGI24158J21664_10007829_pt1 | contig 14197 bp, 8 predicted proteins | sample Ectturendosymbi3_FD_21664 | JGI IMG/M metagenome (IMG submission 21664) | reverse complement strand
AACTGAATAATGTGTGGTTGTAATTTGAAATAAATAGCTTTTTAATCAAAGTCACAATTGAAATTTTCATGGGTACACATCTTTTTGGGTCACCCTATAAGAGCTGGTCGGGAACTGAACTCGTCCAAAATCCATGAGGCAAACGCATAAAGGGATCCGTTGCAGGCAACCCTAGTTTTTAGCTTTAAACCTCCGCAAGGACGTCGTTGAACGAAGACATGTCCATGTTGCACCTATTAAGCTGCGCAATAGTTGTATCGTATACTATTGTGATACGCAAAAGAAATGACCCTGAAAGTTAACATCCATGGTACTTCCATTATTAGGCAGTGGAAACACAAAACCTGTGTAGTGAATTTCAAAGACCTTACTTTCAAACCGAATATGTAACTCTAGCATTTTTAAAAAACGTCTCAAAACATTTGTACAATTAGTTTGCTTACTTAGTCATCTTCGCGACAGTAGAACTTTGGATGAGAAAACGCCCTTTTGTTAAGATACCTACACAGTTCGGTCACAGCAGACATTCAGTTTCTACCTTTCAGTAAAGTTTGAACAGCATGCGTAACCAACACAAATTGAAAGTGTTGAAATTAAACTTCTAAAGTAAGCAAGAGTTTTCCAAAAAACAACTGTTGTTGATTGCAACCACCGTTGATATAATGAAGGTGGAAAATCACACTTTCACTGACAGGCTTCGCCTTTGTCGGTTTGAGTACCTAATAAAGCTATGTGACACAAAACTCACATCACTGAATATGACACGAAACTCACATCCAAAGTATGCAGATCATTGCGCAACATTTGCATGACTCTCTGTCGTTAACATCACCCTTGCAGCAAACAGCTGACCCCGATTAGTGTTGAAAGGTCGATGATCGATGTCAGACACAGAAAAACGCGCTAAATGTCAAGAAGACTTTGCTAAAGGGAATCGCAACACTGCATATTGTTCCGCATGGATTTTTGACAGTCACTTAGAAAATCAATGATCTCAACGTCAAGCGCAAACGGGCCAGGAGTTATATAACGCCAAAGACGTCTAATTGGACGCATCACACAAGCCAATCCTAATCATCTACGGCGGCGACTGAAGGCATTTTCTCTTGATAAGGTCGACAGATATCATTTGATATGACGTGCGGGCACCCTTATAGCAAACCCCATGTGCATTGGCATGTTGGAACAAAATGCAGTGCGTATTCAGCAGTGCTGGCAAACAAACTTAACAAACGTTCAAAGGCAGGAAAAAGCTTGTTTATAAATTTAAATTTTAAAAAATGTATAAAATGTTTAGATTTATAAATCGTTGATCTGATCGATGTTTCGGCAAACAACATCTTTTTAAAGGTTTTTCCAGCAGTGGCCATCTGCAGGCAAGCAAACTGTTTCAGCTCAGAACGCACAAAACAGCTGCGCTCGGCCATATATGTGCAAAGACTTTCATGCAGATACAAAATTTGTGCTTATTTAACATCAATACAACTCCGAATTAAACTGAAATTCGGACCCTATTTTACAGCTTTGGCAGAGAATAAGCCAACTGCTGAGGAGTGCTCCACTGGGCAACTTGCTCAACAACTTTGCCATCGGTGTTTTGACTGTAAATTGAGTTAACATATTTCGCTTTTGATACACGCAATTCAAAGACATTGTCATAATGCGCTACACGCACCAACGTTGAATAGGCCAAGAAAATCTTTGCTATAACAATCGTTCCATCGGCCCTGGTCCTGTGTGGACCACAATTAAACGCTTATTTCATACCATGGTAAGAATTGATCCCATTTGATGTGCTGGAGGAGGATCGTTCTTCAATTTCCTCGGTAATGGAACCGTCATTTGTCACTTCCTTGTGAGAGACAAGAAACATGACCACGGCGCTTCCTTCGTTTTTTATGGGAACGATGTCGAGCAGGCACAAGAAGGGCGTCTCTGCAAAGGTGGCGACAAGAGGTGCAAAAACGTAAATAGTGTAACGAGAAACTTTGAATTGCAGACGACTGCAATAAACTAATGCGAACAAAACTAAATACAAGCGATGTTTAGCACGTCAGTCGCGGTACAGGAAAGTGTGAGCGGTTATTTATCCAAAATAAGCAAGTTCTACGACGTTTCGTTTCAAGGAAATCATCTGAATGTTGCTGAAATATGTTTTAAGCTTTTCTTGCAGTAAACCAGAAACATCAGTTAGAAAACAAGGATGCACAAAAATAACGTATTTGAAAACATAAAGTTAGACAACTTCCTGTTGTGCCCTGTGAAAAGAAAATATGGATCTTTCACTCCATTCTTGTGTCCATGCAGCAAAACATGAGAATGCTTCACAATTTTTATTTTGCTAATCAGCGTTCATTAAAAGTATGCAGTGTTTTGCCACCCACCGTCTTTTCTGTACAAGGTTATCCTCGTCTGGAACGGTTTCGCGTGCAGCAACGCTTTGTGAATTTTGCCAATGTCTTCTAAACACGTATCTCGGCCGTACAAAAAATCGCAGGAACATGAGCGTTGCATGATCTGTAGCACAAAAAACGTACCCTGTTCACTCAAACAATGTAGAATTCGGACAATGTGCAATATGGCTACCTCTTGTCACAAAATCAAAGAAGATAGGCCTATACCTAAAAGAAACAAACAGATTTTCTGAAGTAATGTACAAACCAGGCAATTGTGAACTGATCGTTAATGCACTATTTATAGCTAGAGTTTCTACTGCATGATACGTATTAAAAACACCATAATAGGATTTGAGTTTACAGATGAAATCGACATTTTTTCAATATTCTAAAATAGTCAAACTTTTCACGGAAGCTTACTACTCTAGCTCAGACGTCAAATGTGGCTTCCGATAACAATGTTTTGGCAAATTTGCGTTCGTACGCTTGTGACTGGTTATTGCACACCTTCAGTCTATAGCTAAATTAACCTTTATGATGTCGGAAGTCCTGACTGATTGATTGATTCGGCACTGCACAGCAGTCAAGTTTTGTAGCGACATGTCATATTCGCATGATTGGCATGCGCTATTGCAGAAAACAATAGTACAACGTGACGGATAAAAACCCGCAAAAGAGATTGTTTCCGCAGCAACGTACGAACCCGACCGGGAGTCGAACTCCAGACCTACCAAACCAGCACCGAAGACACACTTACCACCAAACTATGTGGTCCAAGACAACAGTCCTAAACCTCGTGATGGAAACAAAGTTGATACAAAGTTGAAGAAAATCACCTGCGCTAAGAGCTGACTTGTTGGCATTTTTATTGGCCCGGGAATACTCGAGGGCTTATTTCTTTTGATATGCAACAAGCACGCTTTGTGATGCAACAAGCACGCTTTGTGAATTCACAGCTTAGATCCCGGGACATTTCAGAAGTGCTTCCGGCAACGCCTTAACGTCGTTTTTGGAAAAAAACATGGCCTGTTTCTTCCTCAGAACCAATAAAACTGTTGTAACGACAACAGAAATTTGCTCTTTCCACTTAAGGATAGTGAATTTCATCATGCTCGAGAAAATTAGTAATTATCCACTTCCTATCGAGAGACAAGGAAACCTTTCCCCGTAAAATACTGCGGAGAGGATTTATTTCACTTTTCAAATATGCTTAAGCTTTCAAATCTTTTTTGCATATATTTAGAAAACATACACCAGAAAACAATGTTTTCCTTGACCACTTGCTTTGTTACGCTGGGATGTTTTGCCAACTAAAGCCAGTGGAATGCCTGACATTCACAGTACATCTCACACGAAGACACAAAACAGGCAGTTTTGTTATAACAGTCTTGTACCAACAGCTAAGATCTCACCAATGGTCTGCGAATGCCAATTTCCTTTGACTCTCTGCCACAGATGAACAACCAAGCTACTTTCAAAAGGAATGCTGCCAGTGGGGACAAGCCAGTCTGGCAACACTGCACTAACGCCTCCTCTTTGCACTGTTCAAAGCACTGTTCTTTAAGGTTTTAGCTCAACCTGACCTGGAATCGAACTCAATCTATCAGTTTGAGGGTGATATGCCCCACCACTTAGCACTTTATCCACCTTCATTTCTCCGGCGGAGTACTGGACATACCTGTGAACGTGGGAATCCGGTCAAAGAGCAGAATCCATCCGAGCAATAGACGATCGGAAAGATCTCCGGGACCTGAGCACTTCCAAGTAAAAAATTGCTCTCTGTGCATTGAAAAAAAAATTATTTAAATAAAAAGTAACCATGGTGATCTTGCTGTTGTATAAGCATCGAGCGCCAGATCGGACTCCGGGAAAAATTAAATGGTTTTACTGGTTAATGTTGAAAAGTCGATGACCGATGTCAGACAAAAAATCACGTTAAATATTAAGAAGACTTTGCTAAAGAGATTCGTAACAACACTACACAGCGTGACAAAAGAAGAAAGGAAGGTCTTGCGAAGGTTTTTTTGTAAAACTGCTTGTTTGAAAACTATTCAAGTCAATTTCATAAAATTTTATCAATAATCTGTTCGAAGACGCAACTCCTCCCGAAACAAACGCGACTTCTTTCTACATTCAATGGAAGCAACGCAGCTTTGAAATCCCAAGACCGTATCTGGAGATGCTGCTGTTATCAACTCTCCCCCGAAACGTTTTGTTGTTCATTTGGTTTATCTGACTCTCATTGTCCAAGGATTTATCTTTCGGGACTAGGGTGTATTGCTCAGACTATAATTAAACGGCCAGTGATTTAACGAAAGAAATACCGAAGTCGACGATGGAGCATTTTGCGATGAACCTTGTCAAACAAAGGACTTGAAGAAAACGGGGATTAAACAATTATTTTTGAAATGGCGTTAGTTTCACTCTTTTCAAAAGCCTACTAATGCAAGCAAATGCTAAAGCGAACGGAAAAGAGGAGTCCGGCTTTGCTCCAGTCAAACTGCGCTAACCTGCTGCACAGTACATGCACAATGAATAGAAAGCTATGTTGATGTGCTCGGGGCATGAAACAACATAACAACAGACGGGTTATGCCGTTTGCCAAAAACCTTGTACTCGACAACACTCGGTTTCGCAGTTAAACGAAGTCGGGCAAGTTGAAATTCGATTTAAAAGTTGGCAGCCTTTCAGTCCAGAAAAAGAAGCACATTGTTTATTCATAAGACGAACTCTGCTTTTCCATTGCATCGGACGCCCTTCTCGCCCCGCACGCGTTAATGACCACGTGATTCGCGCCTCACGTTGTCAGTTTGACAGGTGTGTGATGGATGCTCAGGTTTTCTAAAAGCACGTTCTCCGCCAGGGCCGAGCGGGTTGATTAAAGATTTCGATTTTGTTGCAATTGAAATGGGCAGCTTGAATCTTAGCTAACAGCAATGTATGTCTGGGTGAACATTCAAGGATTCGTATCATGAATCATTCAAACAAGTGTTGAATCATTATTCACACACAAAAATATTGTGAAACAGAGGGAGTCTTATAGCTGTGATAAACGATGAGTTCACAATTAAAAGTTAACATTTTCTAAAGTTGGCAGTTGGGTCAGGGTTGGAAAACATCTCATTAACTGAACGAACCCAATCGAGAAATGGAGAAAAATCGTGACATTGAAATTACGCAATTGCATTTTCTTTTATGAACTACAATCGCCTCAAATGCGCCATACACAGCAGTGGTGACAAACGTTGGCAGGAAAGCGTAGTCAGCATCTCTTATTCAACAGGCTCTACATACTTTCATCAAAACAGCCTTTGAAAAAACATTACGTTTGTATAATGAAAGCTTATTAACATGAAAATTTCAAGATTCCAGGTAAAGATAGGTTGTTTAACGTTTTTCAAACCATTTTAAAACATTTTAACTCTCAGCTGGTTTAGTGTGAGTACCAGTGGGTTCATGAGGGTGGACGAGGTGGGACATTTTACCCCTGACGCAGCAAGTTATGTGTGTCAGATTCGTGCAAAGACATACCGATCCATAAATAAAGGGAAACAACATATTTGACTGCAAAATTTCGGGGACGCTCGTAATAGCAGTAGGAAGGAACTACCGACGTGACTGAAAAAAATCCTCAATCCTTTTTTGCGAAAAAAGAGTACTTTTGCGAAAATTTCTAAAATTCTGAAAAAATCCACAAGATTTCAAAAATAGTATGCTTTGATTTTGAAACATTTTTCCCTCAAAAGGGTGACCCTTTTGACAGGAGCACAAACAGAGACGCCAAAGTCCAGGGTGTATCATCTGGAGTGTGCCAAAATCAAGTTTGTCCGAGGGCGCCACTGAAACTTGTGAAGCCACTGATAGGTTCACAGACTCATGCACAGGTTGTGATGAAATACTCACGTGTCCCGTCAAATCTCGCCCCAATGTGGTCCAGAAACGTGTTTTGCGGCGCAAGCAGTCCTTTTCGGCGCCACATTCTGGCCTCATGAGATTTGCGTCTAAATACAAGGTTACGTAAAATATCAGTTATATACTTAATTATACTGTGAAAAAACTTGATATTCTTGCACATACCTTTTACTTGACACCAAAATGATACAAAAATCAACTGCTTGTTGTGTAGGTTTCGAGGTGTAGATGGTTGGTAGTAAACGCGCAAGCGGTTGGTGATTCAAATATTCCAAGTTTTTTGACAGGCACACGTACACGTCAGATTATGGCAGCCAAGTTTGCACATGAAACTAAACTGAAAACGCAAAAAGGGAATATTATTGCAGATAAACATTCATTCAAGTGTCACTCACAGCGTTGATCCAAGTGCTGCTTTACGAGGTAATGCCATTTACAGAAGTTTAGAAAATGACCTATAATGACCTATAGCAACAAACTCTTCGTTTTTTTCCATATTTCCTCTGAGAAGCAAACGTTTTTGTAAATAGTCTTCATGTAAAAACATTTCAGTTATATGCACAATGCACGGAGCATGCTTTAAACATCATGATATTAACAGGTAATTAACCTGCATCAATACAGCTGCCTTACTTAGTGCGCAATTTACGTTTGCTTCCCAAACAGCTACGGCGCTTAGGAAGACGAAACACCGAAGTGCTGAACAGTGTAATAATAAAAAAGGCCATGAAGGAAACGAAGTGAAGTCATATCGCAGACGTATCGGTGAACTGCCTTACCATCATCCATACGGTGACTGGCAAGATTTTGTTACAGTAGCAAGAATAGTGCGGTAACAAAATGAATGAAAAGACAGACAAGGGTGACAGCAGTGACGTTGGGTGCGAAGCGTAAGCAGCCAAGTGACTCAACGGGATACGTGAGGCCTAGATTTTTTTTGGTCATTTCTCGGCCATTGACCAAAATATTTGTAATTGACCGAAAAAAATTAAGTCATTTCGGTCATAACAACCGAAAAGATAATCGGGTGAATGTTGTTGCGGCAGGTTTTAATGCTATGATTGTGGGACAAATACTATGATTGTGGGACAAACACTATGATTGTGGGACAAATACTATGATTGTGGGACAAATACTATGATTGTGGGACAAATACTATGATTGTGGGACAAATACTATGATTGTGGGACAAATGGCTGAAATGCCTCAGCGAAAAAAACAGCGTGAGCGTGCTGAAAACATATGACGTCACGGCTGATGTACGACGTTGTGTAACGTTAAAAATGCATAGAGGCATCAATCTGATGCTAGCGGTAAAATCATGTTTGCGTATTTGCATCAACAGAGATTCAAGAATCTGAAGCCGCCGCCACTCGTTACTAGCAATGATTTCAGGGTTATGATATATAATTGACCCCCATGTGTGATATGTGACCTGCAGACACTGGCAGACGGACAAGATGCTCCTCTACACAACTTCTTTTTTGACGTTCGTTTCCATGTATTATGGCGCTGTATTAAGCAAGAATTCCATTTACTAGTTTCATCCTCGAGAAATTGAAGTTATTATACAAACCGACTTGAAGAACATCATAAGGCAACAAAGCAAACTAAGCACCACGGCAGGGTTAAGCAAATTGAAGCAAAGATTGAACAAGCTTGAGATGTGATGATTGCTTGCAATTTACATTCTACATGCTACGCACAAAACAACCACTGTAAAAATAGCTTAGATGTTTTTCATCTTATGATGGTTTTAACGAATAGCCAGAATCAAAGTGGCAGAAAATTAAAGGCAAAAGTTTTCTCTGCGACGAGTTCTGCAAAGTATCTGCTTCAAAAAGAGTTGGAGCATTCGATGTTAAAGAAGTCTCGACATTAAAATCAACATTTATTGAAAAACGCCTTGTTGCTGTTGACGGTCTGAACAGCGATAATCCTGTCTATACCACAAGTCCCACCTGTTTTACGAGCACGGTCTACCTGTGTATGCTATGCTTGATTTACAAACACCGTGCTGGGGTTAGTGGTTGTTGTTAAATCGCATTATTTTGCTATCAAGATCATTTGTTGCATGGTAAGCTTCATCAATGCCCCATACGGGGTGTCACTATTGACTTTTTGCGAGCCAATTTTCAAGTATGATACAATTCGTTTGCACCAGCCACAGAAAATCTACAACTAGCCTTAGTTTAATGGAGTTCCCCAAATCTAACCTAAGCTCTGTTTTATTTTTGTATATATCAACAATTTGCCAATTGCCATCCACCTCAAATTTTACATCATACCTCTTCTCTGATAACACAGTTATATATCATCTCGTGAATATTTGAATGATTTTGAAAGCTTAGTGAATGTAGAAATAAAGAAAAGTGAAACTTGTTTGCAATTTAAAAAACTGCCACTTAAATTCCACGAAACCAACTACTGTATCTGCTTTTCTCTAAAAAAGCTAAATTGCCATCAGTTCAGATCTCATTTGGTTATCAACGCATTAACCAAGTAGACAACGTTAAATATTTTGGTGTATTTATCGACTCTTATTTGAAGTGGAACACCCCTGTTAAACGTTTAGACAACAAAGTAGCTAATGCCAGTGTTATGCCTTGCAAACGTAGCCTTTTTTACGTTAAACTGTTGCGATCAGTTTACAGTATATTTCTGTCGTCTTCTACAGCCATTTACAATATAGTATACTTCGACTGGGAACATGCAACAGAACAACTTTGGATGACGCAACGAAGTGACGCAGTAAGCGCAGCAACCACAACGACCATGGCCGCTGCTTTTTTCAGTTGAGTTACGCAATGGTGTAGAGCAGGAGTGGGGGTACCTGTCTGCTACCACGGGCCGTATAAATTGTACATTATTACCGGCGGGCCGCAAATAACATTTGATTTTATCCTGAAATGCTGCCTTTATCAAAGTATGAAGGATAGAGGCTTCTTATGACATACTATCTAAGTACCTGCTGATCATGGAGATTCGTTTTGACGCGATTTTGTATTTTTAAACCGGCTAACGAAATCTGATGCGGACTATATCAAATGTTCACGCGGGCCGCAAGATCCCCACCCCTGGTGTAGAGGTTGGACATTAGGACTTTTTAAGCCGAGATAAGTTCGCCGCATGGTTGCATTCCCAGAACATTTTACTCTGGAAACGGGATGAGTAGCCCAGGCCAGAATGGGCCAAATTCAACCTGTGATGTTTCAAAATTTTCTTGGGAAGCCACTGGCTGTCTTCAACAATCTCACCTGTAGTACAACTCCTCTGGCGACCTCGAGGCGGTGCGCTTTGCCAGAGCTCGGCTAAGGTTGCAGCATTTCCAGAGTTATGAAAAACATTTCACACTTTTACTTCAGGTATCGATCCTTTATTTATAATGTGCAACTGTGACTGCACATGGTAGTAAAACGAAGAGGACCGAGCGTCTAATCTTCTTGAGATCCACCCCAAAGTTGGCTTTAAAGTTCGGTTAGCACAAGCTCTTGCTGAAAAGAAGACCATCAGACTGCGGATTGTGGGGCGTGCGCCCTCCAAAGAAAGTGAGTCCGATATCCAGAATATATGGTACCCTCCACCACGACACATGTTGCTGTAGCTTACATACAATACGTTTTCATACCCGCTTTTCCTCCACAATGAAGACCTATTTTAATAAATGCTAGTGGAATCTTCTGCCATGCTGAGTGAGTGCGCATGCGCAAACCAGATCAGCAGCTGTTGTTCTCAGTGATAGCACCCAAGTGCGACGAATGAATCCAGTTCAGCGATAGACCTAAGGTTTCAACCAGCGGTAGCCAATCAACCCCGAAAATTATTGTATAGATCCTTCGGCATGGGCGTCGGAAGGATCTTTTCCAGGGGGGGGCACTAGGGGGTTTTTCATAAATTTTTCCAGGGGGAGGGGCAAAACTGGTGAAATTTGATTTTTACCACTCGAAACTAAGAAAACAACCTTATTTTGCTGAAAACTTCAAAATCCAGGAGGAGCGCGACACTCCCTGCCCCACTTCCCATGTCCTTCGGGAAGAAAGTGGTGATAAATCGCAACTTTCAGCCATCATGGTTTGAGAATTAGTTTTAGCTGTCCTACATTACGAGAATTGATAACGGTGCTTTGCATTTCCTGTAGGCGCGGATCCAGCCAGTAAAGTTAGGGGAGACGATTTCAATAATATTTGGTAGATAAGTCTCATTACGAGCTCACTATTGCAAGAGAGATGAAGCATACTTCACAACACTGCTGTGACAAAACAATGGACGGCAAATTGGCACTATAGCGCGAATGGAGTTTTCCGAATTGTGCACAACCATGGCGAATAAAGTCACTTTCGTGGGTTTTAGGGGGCGATCGCCCTCCCTGGACCCGTCCCTGCTTACATGTGCATAAGCGAGTGTACAGAAAAAGCTTCAATGGTCCAGTGCTCTGCCAACTCTTTTGTGACGGCGCACACTGTGACGGATTACACATTGTGACGGCACAAGGTGTCGGATTATTTTGACCGACTCCGTAGGTCCAGCTGGATCATTTTTACATCACACTTCTAAGTTGGGAATTCCTGCTTAAATGGTACCATTTCTTTTGAAACTTTTGTTGAAACAGAGATTACTTGCTGTGCACCACAATTTCCATAGATTGCTAATTGCTACAAAATTGTTAACAGCCAATCTTCATTGCCTTTATGTTAAGGAGTCGGAACTTTTGGAAAGGTCGGAGTTGGAGTCGGAGTCAGATATTTTACCTCCGACTCCGCAACCCTGCTTGGTGTTCCTTACGGTACCTATGGCGCGTGCGGTACTGTAACCAATGGCTCTCCATACGACAGTGGAACTAAAACAACTTGCGCTTTCCCAAAGATAACTGCTGGGATTAATGCTATGTGAGTGTAGATGGTCTTCAAATGTATCCACGAAATGTGCTGATTAGCTTGGCAAAATGTAAGCCCTGAAGACGGAATGGCGAAAAGCGGTGGGTTTACTCAATGACACAATCTCTAGGTTTTAAATGAGTTGGTAGGACAACCAGCGTTGGCAGTTTTCACTCGCCGAGCACGTTCTATTCAGCAAATATCTTTAAAAAGTAATAACCTACATTCCAAGTTCACTTCGCTTCTCCAGCTATGAATTCCTCATTATTTTGCTAAAAAAATGGTAAATTTTATGTGTGAAGTGTTTGCTAGAGATTTGCGCACAAAGGAACTCACAATCGAGTTATGTTATTTAAAAAATACTTAACAACGTTTGGCAGCGAAATCGGCAAAGAGATCAGCTAGAACTGTTGTATAGCGATGTATAGAGTGTCGATAATATGTGGGAGTTACATACTTGAAACGGCCTGTGTCTCTGTACGACGAATATCGGGCTAGTTAGCATCAAAGATTCAAAATTCATCCAACAAGATCAACCACCTCATAAATCCTTGATTTTGTCAGTTCACATGCGTTTCATTTGAAGAAAGATTAAGTTGAATCTGGAAACGGTATCGTTTTCCACAGTAATAAACGACCACAGAGAGTTTTTGGAAATCTGACCATCACGTGATGGAAACTACAGTTTACGTTTACATGAGTGTTAGTTTTATTTTTAAGCTTACGGGTTTGCTGGATATCACAGAATAACAGAAAAAATATTTCCAAAAAACATGCTGAAAATAGTGAAGTAGAATTTATATAAATGTCACGGCTGCATCGCTGCTGCGTTGTTTCAAATACCACGCCTTCCTAAAATCCTTGAACTTTGTGTTCATAGTGATTAGTAATGCTTGTTAGAGAAGCAAATTGTAGACAAATTCAAAACGTAGGAGGTTTAACGATTGCCTAAATCGGGAGTTTCCAAACTTCTTTGCCTGCCGGCCACAGAAGTAATTACACAACATTTCGAAGGTCGGACATCTTACGTAATGTGATTTTTTCGGGATATGTCACATTCCACCAAATCAACAAATTTTTGGTAAATATATTATATTTTCATTATCGACAAGATGTCCTTGCAGCCGGATGAAATAGTGTCGCGGGCCGCATTTGGCCCGCGGTCCGTAGTTTAGAGAGTCCTGGCTTAAAAAATGCAATACAAATATAGCTTGAAAAGTTGTGACAGTTAAGTAAAAAAGGCTTCATGGAATATATCGAATATTTGTCCGATTATATTTCATCCAGGGGCGTAACGAGCGGGGAAAGGGGGGGCACAATTCACCCGGAACCAGAATCACTGCTGAGGGCGCCGAAAAGTCTCAACAGTGTCACAAGTACTTTCTTCAATTACAGTGCATTTGCTTCCGAAAGACCTCACGTTCGCACATGGGGGCGTCAAACTTGCTTCTTGCCCTGGGAGCCATCTAACCTCGTTACGCCCCTGCTTTTATCAAATATGCACGAATTGAACTCTTTAAAAATGTCAGCACATCTCCTCTGAGCCCTGTATGATGTAACTCAATCATATTACCATTGAATTCATGAGAGGCAGAAACAACGCATCACACTTCTTTGCTGTATATTGTTTACATTTCTGCACTTTTTCAGTTTTGATTAGCATCGTAAGTTTTCATCTTCAGCATTTATTTTTGGAGGTTTGTGGAAGCTCGATTTAACACATGATTTCGCGGCTCCATCAAGTCGTCTGATCACGGTCCTTCATGTAATCTTGTTTTTTTAGAAAAGATACATTCAAAACACATTTTTCCTATTGTGCATGTTGTAATGGCGAGCGTGATTATTTTCTGGATGCCAATACGTCAGCATTAGAAGGTACTGTTGTCGTATAGAAGCAAAGACATAGCGAAGGTCGTATACGAAGTTGCATTTGCTCTGCTACAACCGGTTCAACAACAGCCTTCCACATGCTGATGTAATATGCTGTGTCTCCAGTCGCTGCTCGACGATATCATCGATCTGTTTATTACAAGCTACCCTGCCCTCTAGTTGAAAGGCAATTAACAAGCGACTCGTCTGAATTCTGTCCCTGCGGGTACACGCATTAATCCAGTCTCATTAGCAAGTAGCCGGTGTGGTGAGGGCGTAACAAAACTCATTTCAAGTTGTTTGAATAGTTAGCCTACGTTCGTTTCTTAAGAAAGTGTTGGAGCTGAAGATACTTGTTCGGGCATATCGATATCAGCTGAAGATACTTGTTCGATATATCATCCAATGGTACCTGCAATCATCCAGCTACACTACTGACAAACATATAACGCATTATACATTGGAGTTATCCCTCGAAGCTTCAATAACCGTTGCTGCCTGAGCTCACCTTGCGAAGCCAGTTTGAATGGTTCATTCCGTTTAGGTCAGGGGATCCCAAACTTTCTCTGGCCATGTACCCCTTCAGTATTTTGATACATGAGCATGTACCCCTAAACATGGGTGCTGGACTTGGATTTTTTTTCCAGGGAAGGGCCATTAGTGGATTTTCCAGGAGTGGGTCAAAAATATTTTTGCAGGGGGCCAAAAGTGGCAAAATTACATTTCCACCACTCGAAACTAAGAAAACAACCTTTTTTGCAAAAATATGATGAGAAAATGATCAATTTCAAAATCCGGGGAGGCGTTGGCCTTCTTTCCGACGCCCGTGTCCCTAAAACGTCCTATGAAAAAAAGGCTGCGGGAATAACAAAAATGTATTTACCAATAAGCATATAATGATTTTTGAAATAAACATTCGCTGACATTTCTTTTAATATTTTATTCTTTGAACCAGACACGAAGTCCATGCAGCACAAGTACACGCTACCTGCACAACACTGATTTGTAATAACAGACACAGAACATTTAGTTACGGCGTTGTTGGAGGATAACAGACACCTGTTCACTAACTCGTACCACGTGGTACAACACTACGTCCAGAGTAAGACACGAACATCGCACGTTAAGAAATAGAGTTCAACCCTG
>JGI24158J21664_10007828_pt1 | contig 14197 bp, 7 predicted proteins | sample Ectturendosymbi3_FD_21664 | JGI IMG/M metagenome (IMG submission 21664) | reverse complement strand
GGGGGGCAAAAAGCACAAAGGGGGCCACAATTTTAAATACAATATTGGATGTGTGCAGCAACCGGGGGCCAACAAGAAATGGGGGCGACAAATTTTTAATGGGGGAGGGGCGGGCACCCCTGGACCGACGACGTCATTGACTGGCTCATTCCGGACTAAATTCTAGGCTGCGCTACTGATCTCAGTCTAATGGTTGAAGATAGTTTACCTTCTTTGAATGGAGGACATGGTGCCTCGCGTCCACGATGGCTGCTTCTGGTTCTTAAAACCAAAACGTTTCAAAAACGTTTTTGTATCACGTTAACTTCCAATATTTACTTGCAGAATCGCTCCTTCCATCGGTCGGATTTAACGAACCTTCAATCTGCACAAAACCAAGCAACGACAATACTGAGACATGCTCAGAGCAGGTGACAAACAGGATAACAGATGACAAAGCAAATTAACGTAAAATTCAACTGCTTATCCCAGGGTTTCTCAAACGGGGCTCTCGGCCCCGCGTGGGAGCCATGAGCAGAGACAGTCACTAAGTAGCTTTGCCGTGATATTGCATAACCCAAGTGTCACGATATGTTGAGGGTCTTTTGAAGGGGGCCACGGCTCATAAAAGTTTGAGAACCACTGGCTTATCCTATTTTGATGCAGCATAATTGCTCTTCATTTGTAATACAATGAAAGTTGTTAGCCGAGTTCCCAGAAACGTACAAATGCAAGATTTTTTAAAGCAATTTCGCCAAGCACATTTTTTATAGTCTTTGTTCTTGTATGTCTCAATTCAGCTTGTATATCTCAATTAAATTTTGGTCTGGTATTGGCCCAAAATTTAATGTTGTTTGACTGTTTCATTGGAGTAGTAGAATGCATAGAACACTGCATCAACCTAAAGGAATGGATGGAACAAACAAATAAATACATAGAGAAATTGAACAATACATCAATATAGGCATTGTTGTTGCAAAATCTGATGTATTGTTCTTGGACATAATCTGCGCTGAGGTTGTGGAGCCGGTACCCTTATTTTACTTCATGAACACGCATGCATGGAGTGGACACAGAATTCATGTCCAGTTTAATAACCATGACACCACTTACCTCGAAAGAGGCTTTGATTGGGGTGATGAAAATCTTTGCTGGAGGAGAAAATTGGACGACTTTTATCATCTGGAATGCAGGTGAAAATGCCTTGAAGCACCTAACAACTGGTAGAGAGCAAAAAGAATTTGCCTCAGTGCCTCCCCATACCTGCCCATACTTTTGTCATGGACGATACATAGTGTCTCTGTGAATCCGTGATTTTTTCCACCCAAGGTTGTTCCTATTTTCAAAAGCTTACACTGAATGGCGGTGCTTTTGGTTTATACTTACCCTTCTTTCCAGAGGCTTTTGCATTTTTATCTTTTTCAATTTTTTTTCAGTCACATGCCAGCTGCAAAAGGTTGTCATGCGAATCCCTGGTCAGTGTCCCTCACGAGCAACCGCCATGCAAGCAAGCGCGAAGTATTCAGGAGCCTGTAACGGTTGCATCGTCAGAAGCTGCGTCAATGCACGAGCCACCACCATACCCTGAAATTGAAAAACTTGCTACTGCTGGACTGCAACCTACAACGGTCAACAACTTGCTTTCGCACGTTTTATGCCGAACTGCCGATGAAAGCATAAGTCTGTCAACAGCAGGCAGTTATCAAAAACCGTATTGCTCTTTAGCACAAACTTTGGTTCCAATTATGCAAAGCGCTAAAGCTCATTCGCATGCAAGAGGCAATGCTGCAAAAACACAAACTTCATGGTCAAACGTGGTAGGAGCTATGTCAGCGTCTTCCGATTGGATAGGAAAGGTCCATCCAGCCTTGCTAACAAATTCAGGGCGAATGGTGCAGGAATATCCTTCTTGTCTTGAAATTCGTAATGCGGCATTCAGTATGACTAGAAAGTATTTGATACGTAGCACGACGTCGCCTAGCAATGAAGTTCGAAACAGCCACAGCCTTGCCAACCAACAGAGCTGCTTTACCCAATTTCCATGCTCCCGTGATACTTTGGGACAGGCCAAGCAGCCCTCATATGAACCTGAACGTTGCCATGATGAAAACAAAAATGTCGAATGCAACCTCAGCAGCACTCTGCTAGGAATTCCAGACGGAATTCAGCTTCCCACGCATTCGCACCTTCTTCCTGCCCGTAGTTCTAATGTCTTCCCAGGTAAAGGTTACACTGCGGTCGGTAAGTTCTAGGCCGAAACATATTTGCAATATAAGCAGAAGGTTGTTGGTCAGTTGTGAATTTATGGTGGAATGTTCGTACAGAAGGTTGCAAAAAAATTAATTGATACCTGATTTTCTAATGCTAAGGGTTCCTATCGTTTCGTGTCAAACAGCATATTCTTTGCATTATATTTAAAAGTAGCTCATGTTGTAAACAACTTGCTGCGTTCATAAATCAGCACGATTTTGATGCCTTTTAATGTAATGCTTCACGTTGTTTAAATGAAAACAGCCCCAAAATTACTAGTATGAATAAAAGATATGAACAGGCCTGTAACTAGGGGGGCGCAGGGAGGGTTTCGCCCCCCTGGAAAAATGTGTTGGACATAGATAAAAAAAAATTGAATCCCTCTCAGAAAACTCATCGCCCACCTGGTGTTCCAAGCTAGTTACGGGCGTGGATACGAAAGCAAACGTATAGTTACTGAAGCACTTAGCACATTATTTTGTCTAAAAGCTTGCAATAAACCAGTTGAAAGAAACGTCAGGTGGATACACTCATTGTTCAGCTTCAAATGACTCGAAAGTTTTTGCTTGATTTTGGTACACTTGCTGGTGAACAGCTGTAAGCAAAAAACTGATCGCTTGACTTTATACTCTTTCAGTCCACAAAAGTCAAAACGCACTGGAATTGCCCGATCTGTCCCACCAAAGCTATGATACTGTGGTACGGGGTTTACCACCGCACGTATCACCAGCCGATGTGTTCTGCCTTGTGCCAGGAAGATTGGGGTAAGTACAATAGTTCTTGAAGCCTTTGTTTCACATAAATATTTGCTTTGTGATGTACTGCTTCGATTAAAATTAAACGCTGGCGTGGCGAAGAAAGGACAACCTCAAAAGTCTATAGTTTGTTCTGTTTTGTCGTTGGTCAGCCGTGCATTAGTCGGACAGCGTCTATCAATATGCTTGCTGATGCAGGGAAAGTAATTTTATTAGGAAAATACTTTTTTTCTCGGGAAGATTAATTGCTATGGCATGCTCCTGCAAAAAGTATAACGGTAGCATTTGACCGTCCTACCTTTTAGTTTAGACAAGCTTCAAAATGGGGTAAAGATGCATTTCGGAATTTTCGGAAAACGCAGAAATATTTTAAAAGCAACTTCGGTGCGTTTATGAAATGGATTAGTATAATAACACGTGTATGCAAGAGTGTAGTGCTGAAAAATTGCGGGAACGCACCCAAGAACTAGCCATTCAGTAATTGCACAAATATACCAAGGTACTACGCAAGACGTAGTTTGTCATTTGTTTATTCATGCGACGTCTGGAGCTACACGCAGGAAATCTGAGCAAAAATACACATTCTTCAAGTCAGGTTACTATGAAACAAGTTTGGGGACCAGTTCCTGCACGCAAAAAAGTGTGTGAACTCTGTTCCCACGCATTCCAGCCCCAAGCACTACTCCCCTGAGTGTATGACCTTACGATCGGAATTTTTCAACACAACTCACAAACCTTGCCAGTGTCTCAGGTATGGCCAGGGATGGCAAAGCTGTGGAAAGTAAAGGGTTGGAGACATGTGAAAAGACAGGTCGTTGAAACTCGAAGTAAAAAGTTTATTTTGAAAAGGAGTGGCTTATGCGTTTGGGCTACTTGCTTTAGTTACAGTTCACATTGCTACGTTTGTGCCTTGNTATGTTGTTTACGTAATATAGTTTCAAAACCAAAATTATTGACTGCTTGGCGTTTAATGCAAAAATACAAACATAATCTCAAAATTAACTGCGTTTGCTGTTCAGTTACAATCGTCATCTCAAAATATGATTATTTTATGCGCGAGGAACTGGTATAAATTCGTTTGAAGCCGATATTCACAGAGCACGAAATTGCATATTTCGTTTTTCATAAAAAGGTCGGTTCAATCCTAGTCGCCGCATTTCATGCACAACGTGTTAAAATACACCATCTTAACCAAGGGCGTGCGCAAAGGGGGGTTTTGGGGTTAAACCCCCCCTTGAGCTTGATATTTTACAAAAACTTTAATACCTGCGCAAAGGAGATTAATTGTTTTCGCAGACTCTTTGCTTGTTAAATTGTCGACTTACCGTATATAGTCGCTTATTAGCCGCATCCACAGATAAGCCGCAGCAGAAATTTTAGCCATATACCGAGAATCAAGGGTAATTCACGAATAAGCCGCAGGTCAATTGACCTTTGCACCGGTGAAGACCCTGCGCGATCAATCAACCACAAAATATTGATTTTTACAAGCAGATGTACTGAAAGTCAATTTTATTGTTCAAAACCTAAGAAATCTTCTTCGTCGGAAGAAGGAAGTTTATCTATAAGTACGGTAGATCGTCGTAGGTGTCATCGAATTTTGACAGAGACATGATAGCGCCCTACTTTCGCCTATTGCCAAATGGCATTTGCGGTTCGACTGGATGACTGAAAGTCGGTGATAGCTCATGTGAAAAACTTTGTCCCTCTGGGTATGTTGCGCGTATAAGCCGCAGGCAAAATACAGGCCATATTCCAGGTAAAAACAGTGCGGCTAATAAGCGAGTATATACGGTAGTACAAATACCACGGAATAAATTTGCATGCAAATTTCAAGGAACATTTTGAATGGCCCAAAAAGAATAATTAGGTTTTTGTGGGAATTTGGATTATCGTCTGTGTCCAGAAAACATCTCACCACTTTTGCAAACCATTCATCCACTACGCATGTTTAAGATTGTGTTCCACGATAGTTGCCTTTTCCGAAACAATTGTCTTTGTTTTGTCTGCTAAGCCTGATCAGTGCAAGCGCTGACCGCATTGGCTACATTCTAACTTCTGTAGCGTGATAGAACTGTTGCACGAGCTAAAAAACAGCAGTTTTTGACATAGAAGCATTCAGGCATTTCATAATATCTCAGCAGGGAAAAAGGAAAACTAAAAGTTTGCTGGACTTCTATACATAATAAAAAATTGAAAGTTTTCTTGCGTACCTTACCCGCATTCTAAATTCTTGTGTAGTTTAGCTAAATTCGATCTTGCAAGCCGGCGTGTGCACCAACCAGTGCAGCCGCACATTTTCTATGCTCGACAGCTCGCATTCGACAAGGCATTAGCGCAGTCTCATTTTGCCATTGTAAATTGCTCTGACGCAGTGATGAGTGTGTTTTACTCCCCTATTTTAACACGAAGCCTGATATTTTTGCAGTTATGAAATGCTGTGTCGTAGCGTTGAGTGTATTTTCCTCCGATATTCTAACTTGGAGCGCTAATAGTTTATATTGAGTGCAATGACATAAAATAAGGGGAGTGCGTGTAGAAGAATATGCATATTGTGTCAACAAACTTCGCCAAAACGTTGGTTTGGAAACATGACGATGACGTCAAATTGTGACGCCACAAACAGCGCACACCCAAGTACAAATGACCACCATATGCCACTGAATTAACCCCCCAACAAAATTTTCTGGGTACGCCACTGATCTAACTCTGGTCTACAGCGTCTGGACAGATTTGGCTGACACGACACTTGACCTATAGCAACACAGTTTTGACTAGAATTACACCCGCTTTAAAGCGATTGACTAACACAGCTTGACGTATTCCTCCATTAAAAATGTTTCAGGTTTCGCCTTCTGAAGTGTCCAGTCAGCTCTATTTTTGCATACCCCGTCCTTGTTCCGGCATACATGGCCTAACATTTGATGCTAAGTTATGTGTGATAAATGCGATCTTTGCATAGGTGCGTAAAACATGGAGAAACCGCAGAAATAAAAATCTGGAAGCCACTGTAAAACATAAACAGACATTTTTAAACGTTTCGAATGTTCTTCAGTTCGGAAGATACCAACTTAGGCGAGATATTTGCGACACTATGCCTTAGATACCCGTAATACTGGTTAATATACACGATAGATACTGTATATCTGCCGTTGTTGCAATACTACACAGGGGCCTCAAACTGTTTTGCTCGAGGGCCACATAAGTTGTTACCCAACAGTCCAGGGCCGGACATCTTACGTAATGTGATTGTTTCGGGATGTGTTACATTCTGTCAAACCAAGAAATTTTTCGAAATATACAATTTTTCCATTGATGACAAAATGTCTTTACGTCCGGATCAAATGGCTTGGCGGTTTTTTGACCTCTACGATACTGGTATGTTCACAGACGTCGTCTTCAAACTGAGCGGTTGTCATCTTCCGACAGCGCGTAAAGTTTTTTTTTATCCGTATATCAAGAGTGACATGCTACCGGGCAAAGAGAATAACAATGGCTGCTAAAAACGTAGGCATTGAAGGCAAACTGACAACATTTCGTCATTGTTGTTTGTGGCACCTTGCAGAATGGCCAACCAAGGTAAACGTCATGAGGTCTTGGTGGGCGAGATACTTCGTCGTGTGCTGAACCCTGAAAGCTTGAACATTTCCTTGCTCGGTCCCATTCTTCGCAAGGCCAAATCAAAAAACGGAAGCCGGTTTCTCCGTGAAAAGCTGCTTCGGATTGGAATCCAACTTCCGCAGGGACGGAGAAAAACTGCGAAATGCACTTTGTTCACGTCCTTAACAGAAAGTAAGGTACTTTTTCAATTGTAAGAAAAATAACAATTTTCGGTTTAGTTGGTGTGTCTTTAGCAAAGTTGTATTCACTTATACAAACATATACTTCAGCAATTATGATCATGGAACCACACGAAAAGGCTCACTCTGCATGTAAAACACATGTTCTAGGTTACGGAGCGTATCTGCAACTTAGGTAGCATGCGACATCGAAAAAAAGAATACAGAAAAATCACCTGGTATGTGATGTAATGAGAACAGGTGCGTACAGATGTCTGATGATGCCCGGGGAGAATATTTGATTTATCCTCCTACCAAACTTTAGTACTGAGCAATGTGAGAAGCAGAGCCATCAAAATTATGTGCCCAGACCTCTGCCACGTTCAGAAAGGATTAAAACTTTGCCTCAAGTGAGAATTGAAGAGAATAAAGCTGTACGAGTCTCGTACCACATTGAACAACACTAGCAAGGGACGAGAACGTTATGAAACCTGCGTGCACGGACACAAAGTTTGCATGGCACTTTTGGGGAAAAAAAGTGAAGTACGTTTCAGAAAGAAAGCTGGAACACTGCTCAAAAAACAGTATGTTTTCAAACCTGTCGTTTATAGCGCCGAAAGTGTTTTAACAGCTCCGAACGATGTTCTTTCTGATAACTTTACTGTATTATTTTATTTTTATTTTTTTACAACAATTGAAAGCGAAGAATCCATAGCCAAATCATCACGCATGCTATAGTCTCATGACACAATTCGCATTGCCACTAAAAATGAAACCAAGCAGACAAGACAACATCGTAACATAAGCGTTCTTTACCCGTAAATCCAACTTTGAACAAACAAATTTAAGAGGTCTCAGTTTTTGTTAAGTTGTTCTCTATACTGTCCGCTTTGTTTTGATTATAACGTTTATGGTGAAAGTAATAATTAATTTACGAATCATAAAACAATGCATTTGATAATTTTCAACAATACGTCGCTTCCACACTCGCAACCCCTTTGCGAACCTTCCACGCCCCCCAGTTTAAGAACCCAGGCCCTAGAGAATCGAGAGATATTTTGAAGACAAACTGCAGATTAAAAGTAGATCAGCAGCAATTCGCCAACCTACAAAGGGAAGAAGACAGATAGAATGTAAGGCCTTAGGATAACGATGGCAGTGGTACACCTCTCTCTCTCTCGGGTCACTTAAACTTAGATTTGCATGCCCCTCTTCAGGCAAGTTCCCCATTAGATGCATGCAGTGTGTGTTAGTAGCCTTACAATACGAAGAAGGATCTAGTTGCACCATTTTAATAGCATTTATTTTTTGTAATTTCACTCTTTGGATACCCCTGCCTTGGATGCCCGGGGCCGTCGCCCGTTCGCCCCACTCTGCACGCAACTGAATGAGAACATCATCACACGGGACTGTATACACCCTAACATTCAACTTGTAAATCAAAACCAGCATAGAGGTTTCACGAGTTTTTCTGGTGACGCAGTCGCAGGAGGCAAGCCAGCAGCAGAAAAATTGTGAAAAGCAGGGACGCCCGAACGTCGGTAGGGCAATAAAAAAATTGAGGGCAATGGAAACTTATGAAAAACAAAAAAATCGTTACCAATTATGCTTGCTACTGTTAAACAACCACGTTGGCCTCAAAAATAATAAAAGAAACCACAGAACAGGTATTTCAATTCAACCTTGATATACTATAAAATTACCTATGGTGCTGTTATGAAAACGACACCTTTGCACCCGTTGTCCCTGTTTTGAAACGTCAGGGGGGCAATGCCACCGCTCTCCGGCGTCCCTGTTTACCGCTATCAGCAATCATTGTCTCGCTGCATTACCTGCCAAGATGTCTGCGTTCAACAGTCACATGCGGCAAACCGCCTAATATCATAACTTGAAGTGAACATTTGAAGATTTTTTGCCATGTTATTGTTACACAATACAGACCAACAGAAAAAAATCCACTTGTAAGTTTGGCAATTAGCTGCCCTTGCGGGCAAAGGAGCACCCATGAGTGAACTGCAAGCTCACCACTGCATGACACCAGAACAGTGAACCTGGCTCTTGTGCACAGGGCCTACGAGAGGGGGTACAAGAGGTACATCATACCCGGCCCCGGGAAGATGAAAGTATTCATGCTAAGTTTTTCTGTAATCAAGCCCAAAATTGATGGTCGCTTTCTTCGACTGCAGCGCCGGTAGCTATATTTGAAAATCTTAGCATGGTAGCTGTTTTATCAATATTTTGATTACTATACAAACAAGCTATACAAATTTCGATGAGAACCCAAGCTAGGGGGCCCGATATCGGTCTTCGTACCCAGGGGCGTAACTAGAGGGGCATAATTATCCGGGCGCCGAATCAATATGGGGGCGTCGAATGACTGCGGGGGGCGCCAATATGTCCCAACAATGTCACATGTAGCCTACTCTTTTCAATACTGTACATTTGCTTGCGAAAGACCTCAGGTTGGAACATGGGGGCGGGAAACTTGCTTCTTGCCCCAGGCGCCATCTAACGTCGTTACGCCCCTGTTCGTCCCCCCTGGTAAAATATCTCTCAGAGGTCCCGCGTTGTGCAGTGTGTGTTGTCGTACCGGCTAATAAGCTGCCATTGCAAGAATTAAATCAATTAATCGGAATTGAGCTGCTGACGTCAAATTTTCTAGAAAATTTGGTTCTTAGTCCCAATTTCCAGGGAGAGGAAATGCCCGTTTTGACCACCCTGCGGACGCCCATGGCTTTGACGTACCACGAGTTCAAAACTGTTTGCTTGAGTTCAGTGCAAAAGCGCACCCATAATAGTCATTCTTTTAGCATTTACTTGTTCAATAACAATGTTGACCTGTAACATAAATTATAGACAACCATTCTGAATTTTGTGTGTACGAATAGCTGCAATAAATTTGTTTGAACTCGATCTTGATAAATCACGAAATTACTTATGATACTGTTATGTAAGGGCACCTATTCCCCCGTTGTCCCCGCTGTCAGAGGTTTGGGGGGGAAATGCCCCCCCCTAATGCACCCCGTTCCGGCGTCCCTGGTGAAAAGTATCTAAAAATTTCCTTTTAAACCATGTGAGTTGCTGCAAGTCTCAAATTTGGGCAAAATTTTTGAAAGTTTGACAAAAAATGCATTGATGACGTTTATAGTCAATTGCAGAATTTTGTTCCCTTATGGCTGTAAGTGTTCCCAACCTTAACCAAAATGCTGTTTCCTTTTTTATGACATTCGATGTCCCTTAACCTGCGTAGGGCTAATAGAAATTCTAGCACCGTTGATATCATAGCCCTAATTTGGCAAATATTGTTCCCACCATAACCGAGGCTTACGGAAATGTTTCAAGAGCACAAACACGTTTTTCAACAACTCAGCAATTACTTCAAGCTCATCTGACCTGAAAAAAACGAGATTGTTGTACTCCGAAAATTTTTTGTTTTCTCAAAATCAAACATTTTCCCTCCAAAAAATAGTAGAGATAGACATGAAGGCACCAAAACGACAGAAAAATGCGGAAATACTGCCAGCAGCCTTTATTGGTGGTCGATTGAAGATCAAAACGGCGTTCTACTTGAAGCTGATATTTATTCTCCAGTGTTGAAAAAAGCAGAGCAACTATCATATACGCCTTCAAAACACTCCTTTTACCGGAATAGCTAAACAACAGACCTTTCTTTTCTGTTGTCTGGTGCACACAACCAACTGTATTAAATGACAAGATTTTCGCTGTGTCTCGTCCAGGGGTGTAGTGGGGTGGGAACGGCGTTCCCACGCCTTCTTCACGTTTTGCTTTGAAATGAGTTGGAAGCTGTTTCAAAATGGCTATTTTTTTGGATGGTTCCAACACCTTTCTTGTGAGCACTACATCCCTGGTCTCGTCACGTGCTACTGATGACGGTTTGTACTGTCAAGGGTAACATCCTGAAGGCAAAAGTTATTTTTCGTAATTTTTTAAACACAGGTGAGGCTTCTCAGCTGGCTGACGACTTTTCGAAACTTTGTCTCTTCGAATTTCCATCTCGTGCCATGGCCAAGAACGTCGCTAGTGGACATCATCCTGATGTTGGATTGTCCATCTCGCAGGAGTCAGTCATGGCGGCTGTGTGCGTACTGATGTCTTCCAGCACCGTCGCGCAGTGACTTAGTAGTCTATTAGTTTATTTTACACTAATTTTGCAACAGCGATTTAAAACAAATCTCTGCATACTGCATTCAACTTCGGTGAAAACTGTTGAGAAGCAACATAAAAAATTAGAGCTTTAGAGTATTTTGTAATGCTTATACATGGGCGTCTAAATGGGGAGCTTGGGTTGTGAAATTTGACATTTTTCTGTTACATTTTTAGCAAGAAAGGTTGTTTTTTCTTAGTTTCGAGAAGGAAAAATGAAATTTCACTACTTTTGGCCACTCCCTGGAAAATCTTTATGGCTACCTGTGGAAAATCTGCTGATAGCCTTCCCCTGGACAAATCCTTCCGACGCCCATGAATGCTTAATGAATAGAAATTAAGTAGCAGCAAATGTTTTGGTTGGTGACGACAGAGCGTTGCATATTTGCCAACGTCCTCATTGAAATAACATTATAAGCTCAGGTGTAGCCAAGGGTGAAAGATCACCTGCCCCTAAACTTTCAGAAGAGGCCTATTAAATTTCTCCGTCCCAAAGATGGGTGCAACACACCAACTATTGAAGATTGCCAGCGCAATGGCTGAAATTCGCTCTTGAAAGCTGAAAAATTTGAATAATTTTATGATGTGCCATGTTGCTACAAGTAGTGGGCTACTATTTAGGTTATTTCTCAAATTACATTTTCAAGTCAAACGATGGTTGACGTTGTCTAAAACAGGGTGCCAACTTGCGTCATTTTCATATTTTATTTCTGGCTTCGCCAATGATAAGGCTGTGCCATTTGATAAAAATGATTTTTGCTTAACTTATGTTTTCAATCTAGCATTCCGTGATTTATTCCTTCAGCCCCGGTTCATGTTAACGTGTTAAACTAACAGGCAACTTCTCGACTTATTCACTGCTCTTTTGAAACCAACGGAATTGCCGACGATGTGTGCGAATGGCTGGAATGGTAACGTCCCTTCAAGCAGTGTTGCCCTACAGCTTTACAACTTCGAGACTTTGACACACGGCTTTGGAATAGCAACACTGCTAAGTTCCATGGCGACGTTCCGAACATTTTTGATGCGACTTGGCGACGACAGCAAAGTCGATGAGTGATAAAGGAAGGACCTTCACCTGCGTATAGTTTGTTCTGCGCAGGAGCAAGAAGTCCTCCAACTCGGAAACTTTCGTGCGCAGGGTCTCACTTAGATTTTGCCTGAAAGATTGCACAGTGTGCTTCGAAATATTGTTGACACTTATCTATTCAACAGTTAACGATCATTTGTGTCTTTCTTTTTGCAAGAATAGTTTTGGTTCTGAAATCCGCGAAGGAATTAGTATGTGCAATTTAGCTATTTTAAACGCTTTCAAAATCATAAAAAGTTTGGTTGGTATGTAAAAGCCCTTAAATTCAGTGTTTAACACAAACGTTTGTGCTAATTGCTTTCTTCTCCGCAATTATCTATTCTCGGTACGGAAACACTTGTCTGTCTTGATTGAAAATATATTAACCCCGTTGTGTTCGTATACGTTTTCACCAGTCTCATAAGACCAGGCGAGCATGTAACACATGTCACATAGGTTCTCAAAGTGGGGTCCGCGAACCCTCAGGGGGTGAAAAAATCGGGGTTTGGTCAAGTGACAAAAATTTCAGGAAATGAACAGCTTAAAAATACGTTCGCAGTAAAGCGGTAATAGGGGAGACCGGGGAGAGTGGCTACAAGCAGCGGTGGAGAAACCTTTTTCAAAGTGGAGGGCGCAAGTGCACGTCAAAAACTGAAAAATTTTTGTAGCTTGAATTGGCAAATGTTACGTCACACGCATTGGAATACGACATCATTGACTTTTGTCAGCATGTGTAAGCAATTTAATGCAATGCTTTATAAGACCTCAAGACCTATCTAAACTACACTTTATCTATCTACGCCAGGCCCGTAACCAGCTTGGGACACAAGGGGCGGTGAACAGTTTTCTGAGAGGGGCCCAATTTTTTTTAATTATGTCCAATAGGGCGAAAAATTTTGCAGGGGGTGCTTCGCTCCCCTAGTTACCGGCCTGATCTACGCTACACTGACTTCAAACACAGAAATGTAACTAGTTCTTAATCTTTCAGTAAAATTGGAAATTTAAAAGTGGAGAGCTTAGGTCCATGCGCCCCCCCGTTCCTCCACCCTGGTTACAACGTTGAGTTGTTACAGACCACATGTCTTCTTTAAAAATTACTGTTGTCCGCTTCAATTAACACAGGCTATTGCCACATCCGGGAGCTGCATGCTAGCAGAAAGTTTATAGTTTTCAGCAAGTAGGGGTTGGGTAGGAGGATTCATGCGTTTTCGGGTATGTAAAGAAAATTTATGGACTGGCTAAAATTTGTCATTAAGCTGTTGATATAGGTTTTCATCTTGTCGCATTGATCTTATTTAGAAGTGTTTTTTTATACAGTTAGGCCTACTTATGCCAGCAAGACTCAAGGGTGAAATCTATGTTTTTTTTAAGGAAATCTTCGATTAGTGTTCCAAGACACGTTGGGGCATGTTGTTATACAATGTATCAACGCACCCCGTGTCCTTTAAGTCTAGCTGCATAAAAAGATGCCACCAGGTGTGCCACAAGAAAAAAATTAGATGCCACCACGTATCGTGATGTTACCAGTGATGATCGGTCCACATCCTAAAGCCGTTCCATGATTAAATAAAACACCATCATCAAGAAAGCGTCACTCAGATATCTTGACATCTTCTGAGGAAAAGAGGTTCGAAGAACCACAGAGTTGCAGAAAACCTCAATACTAAGATTGCCAAGTAGAAAACAAAGAAAGTCATGCATGACTTTCTTAAGTAAGACATGTCTGACCAGATGCGCAACCAGGGGGGGCATTTGCCCCCCCCGAAAATTGCAAAACATTGCATAGCAATTTTGACATTTGCAGAAACTTCCAAAGAATAAAGACGAAAATTTCGTATTCTAATCATTTAGCAAAGTCTTAATTGAATTTTTCTTTGTCCTAATAGTGGTTAATTATCTCTTTAAAAGATTTATCTTCAGTCAGGCCATCTGAACAGAAAATTTCGTAAATGATTGGTATTTAATCACAAATATGCTGGAATTGTCAAAACTTGGGAGATAGTTTAAAATATTGTTATTTCTAAGGCATTTTTTATTCTTTTGTTCGTGCACCACTCTGAAAATTTTCTAAAACGCAGTGTGCGTGCACACTTTGATTTTTTTTCTTGCCTATCTTCTGAGGAAGAGAGTTTGCATACACTCTCGAAACGTCATCTATAAATACTGCATTGTTATCACACCAGCGGAGCAAAGCTTGCAGC